>Ga0207648_10006100_pt1 | contig 12020 bp, 10 predicted proteins | sample KBSMisM32_FD_184310 | JGI IMG/M metagenome (GOLD analysis project Ga0207648, IMG submission 184310) | Miscanthus rhizosphere microbial communities from Kellogg Biological Station, Michigan, USA - KBS Miscanthus M3-2 (SPAdes) (version 2) | ecosystem: Host-associated > Plants > Roots >...
CGTCGGCCACCTCGGCATCTTCGTGTCCGGCAAGGTCGCGAAGAAGGAGCACACGCAGATCTTCGAGGTGCTGAAGTCGATCGAGGCGCTGCCGCCGGGGCTGTACGGCATGGAAATTCACGAGGAGATCGGCCGCAACGGCGAGGTCGAGTACGACGTCACGATCCACGAGCGGTCGCTCGAGGATTTGAAGAAGCTGCAGAAGTACGACCGCGTCGACGAGAAGCCGTTCGAGGCGGTCGCCGCGCTGTCCGAGCTCACCGAGCGCGCCTACGAGCTCCTCGTGCGGCCCGCGATCCGCGATGCGGTGCCCGAATGGCTCGCGCGCGCGATGCGCGTATGGCATCCGTTGCGCGCGCAGCGCTGGATGCTCTCCGACCGCAATCCGCTCCTCGCAGGCGTCCCCGCGGCTGCAGCGATGGCGCGCGCGTGGCGACAGCCGCGCAAGCCCGACAACGCGGGGCGCCGCGCCGAGAAGCTCGGCTCCTCGGCCATTTCCGCGTCGCTCGACCTCTACCGCGGCCTGCGCGACGCCGCGTGCGAGGCGGCGTTCTTCCAGATCTACGGCAACATGATGTCGCTGCAGATGGCCGACCAGCGCGCGGCGATCCGGAGCAAGACGCGATTCGATCCGCGCGCGCTGCCCGCGGTGCGCCAGGTGCTCGACGACATCGATCGTGGCGGATTGGCCGAGGCGGTCGTGCGCAGCGGCCTGCTCGTGACCAAGGCCGGCGGCGGCAAGCGGCGCCTCGCGCAGATCGAAAGCGTGCGCGCGCTGCTCGAACCGTCCGGCGTGCTCGAGGGACTGACCGAGGCCGACCTGCGGCGCGTGCTGCACGACGAGACGATCGTCGTCGAGTTCGAGCCCGCCCAGGCCAAGCGGACGCTGCCGCGCCTGGTCGCCACGCAGTCCGATCGCCGCAAGCTCAACCGGCTGTTCGACGCGCTCGCCGAGGATCCGCACCTCAACGACAAGCAGCGCGGACTGGTCGCCGAGCTGCAGAAGCTCGTGCCGGTGCGCCCGGCGCCGAAATCGGCCAAGACGCGGCGAAGCAAGGCCCGCTGACCGAGCGCCGATCGGCTCGGGCGCGTTCCGAGGGTGACGAGGCGTCGGCGTAGAATCGGCGCATGGCCGAGTACCGCATCGAGAAGGATGCGATGGGCGAAGTGCGCGTGCCCGCGGACCGCCTGTGGGGTGCGCAGACGCAGCGCTCGATCGAGAACTTCCCGATCGGCGTGCCGCGCTTCCGGTGGGACCGGCCGGTGATCCGCGCGCTCGGGCTGGTCAAGCTCGCGTCGGCCCGCGCGAACGAAAAGCTGAAGACCCTTTCCTCCGACAAGGCGCGGCTGATCGAGCGCGCCGCTCGCGAGGTCGTCGACGGCGCGCTCGACGCCGAGTTCCCGCTGGTCGTGTTCCAGACCGGGTCGGGAACGCAGTCGAACATGAACGCGAACGAGGTGATCGCCAACCGCGCGATCCAGCTCGCGGGCGGCAAGGTCGGCGCGAAGTCGCCGATCCATCCCAACGACGACGTCAACCTGTCGCAGTCGTCGAACGACGCGTTCCCGGCGGTGATGCACGTTGCACTCGTCGAGGCGATCGACGCTCGCCTGCTGCCGCCGATCGACCGGCTCGTCGAGACGCTGACCGCGAAGTCGCGCGCGTTCGCCGACGTCGTGATGCTCGGCCGCACGCACCTGATGGACGCGACGCCGGTGACGCTCGGCCAGGTGATCGGCGGTTGGGCTGCGCAGCTCGACGAAACGCGCCGCTACGTCGTCGCCGGCCGCGACGCGCTCTACCCGATCGCGCTCGGCGGAACCGCGGTCGGCACGGGACTCAACTCGCCGGACGGCTGGGCCGAGACGGTCGCCGCGGAGCTCGCGCTCCTGACCGGCAAGCCGTTCGTGCCCGCGCCCGACAAGTTCGCGGCGCTGTCGGCGCACGACGCCGTCGTCAACGCGAGCGCGGCCGTGCGCACGCTCGCCGGCGCCGCGATGAAGATCGCGAACGACGTGCGCTGGTACGCGAGCGGGCCGCGCGCGGGGCTCGCCGAGATCGTGATCCCCGACAACGAGCCCGGCTCGTCGATCATGCCGGGCAAGGTCAACCCGACGCAGAGCGAGGCGCTGACGATGGTCGCCGCGCGCGTGTTCGGCAACGACGCGACGGTCGCGTTCTCGGGGACGCAGGGCAACTTCCAGCTCAACGTCTTCAAGCCGGTGATGCTGCACGCCGCGCTCGAGTCGATCGAGCTCCTGGGCGACGCGATCGCGAGCTTCGACGAGCGCTGCGCGCGCGGCATCGAGCCGCACCGCGCGAACATCCGCGACCACGTCGCGAATTCGCTGATGCTGGTGACCGCGCTCAACCCGCACATCGGCTACGAGAACGCCGCGAAGATCGCCCAGCTCGCGCACAAGGAAGGCACGTCGCTGCGCGAGGCAGCGGCGAAGCTCGGCCTCGTCGAGCCGGAGAAGTTCGACCGGCTCGTCGACCCGAAATCGATGACCTGAACCCGGGTCGCCAACCGAAGGGAGATGCCATGAAAAGCAAGCTCGCGTCGGTCGCACTGTTGTCCCTCGTTTCCGGAGTCGCGTCCGCGGCCCCGTGCCCCGACGTTGTCGGCACGTGGAACTTCACGCTGGCGTGCGGCGCGGCCACCGCCCCGCCGCTCTTCGGACCGCGATTCATCAGCGGCGAAGTGACGCAACAGACAGGCTGCGTGTTCGTCGGCACGCTGAATGGGTATGCGTGGGTGGGCGTGCTGTCGGGCGCGGGCAACCGGACGGTGACCTTCGACTTCGGCGGCGCCAAGGCGAGCGGGGAGCTCAGCCACCGGAGCGGCGGAATCTACGACGAGATGTCGGTCATCTACACGTACGACGGCACGGTGGCGACGGACCCGCCGACGGCGTGCAGCGGGACCGCGTCGCGCCTTTGACGGTGCTCGACCCGGCCGCGTTGCGCGACTGGATCGGCCGCACCGAGCGGCGCGTCGACCGCGTCACCGCGGCCCCGCTCGCCGCGCTGTCGGCAACGCTCGACCGCGACGATCCGGAGCCGCGCGCGGGCACGGCGGTGCCGCCGCCGTGGCACTGGCTCTTCTTCACGCCGCTCACGCCGCAGCACGACATCGGGCCCGACGGCCACGCGAAGCGGGGCGACTTCCTGCCGCCGGTCCCGTTGCCGCGGCGCATGTGGGCGGGCAGCCGGATCGCGTTCGACCATCCGCTCACGGTCGGCGACGACATCGTGCGCACGTCGCGGATCGCGGACGTCGTCGTCAAGGAAGGCCGGAGCGGCACGCTCGTGTTCGTCACCGTCGAGCACCAGATCGCGGATCCGACCGGCATCGCGATCCGCGAAGCGCACGACATCGTCTACCGCGACTTGCCGGGCGGGGCCGCGAAACCGTCCGCGCCGCCGCTCGCTCCGACCCACGAGACCTACAAGCGCGCGATCGTGCCCGACCCGGTGCTTCTGTTCCGCTACTCGGCGCTGACGTTCAACAGCCACCGCATCCACTACGACCGCAGCTACGTGACCGGCGTCGAGGGCTATCCGGGCCTCGTCGTGCACGGGCCGCTGATCGCGACGCTCCTGCTCGACAACCTGCGGCGTCACGTGTTGAATGCGCACGTGCGTCGCTTCGAGTTCAAGGCCGTGCATCCGCTGTTCGACATCGAGCCGTTCGAGGTCTGCGGCCGCGAGGAAGGCGTCCGCGCGCACGCGCTGTGGGCGCGGGATGCGCGTGGCGCGCTCGCGATGCAGGCAACCGTCGAGCTCGGCTGATGGCGCGACGTTCCTACCTGTTCGTTCCCGCCGACCGTCCCGACCGCTACGAGAAGGCGCTCGCGGCCGGCGCGGGCGCCGTCATCGTCGACCTCGAGGATGCCGTCGCGCCCGACGCCAAGGACGCGGCGCGCGAGACGCTCCTCCGCTGGTTGTCGCGCGCGCCCGCGCAGGTGCTCGTGCGCGTGAACGGCGGCGAGACCGGATGGTTCGCCGACGACCTCGCGGTGTGCGGCCACGCGTCGGTCGCGGGCGTCGTGTTGCCGAAGGCCGAGCGACGCGCCGATCTCGCGCACGCGTCGGCGATCGCGGCGGGCCGGCGCCTGTACCCGCTGATCGAGACCGCGGCAGGCTACGAGGCGATGCGCACGCTGGCCAGCGCGCCAGGCGTCGAGCGGCTGGTGTTCGGATCGATCGACTTCCAGGTCGACCTCGGCATCGGCGGCGAGGGCGACGCGCTTCTGATGTTCCGTTCGCAGATGGTGCTCGCGTCGAGGCTGGCGGGGATACGCGCGCCGGTCGACGGCGTGAGCACCGCCATCGACGACGGCGAGGCGCTGCGCGCCGACGCCGAGCGCGCGCGGCGGCTCGGCTTCGGCGCCAAGCTCTGCATCCATCCGAAGCAGGTTGCCGTCGTCGAGCGCGCGTTCGCGCCGAGCGAGGCCGAGCGCGAGTGGGCAAGACGCGTGCTCGACGCGTCCTCGCGCGCGAAAGGCGGCGTCGTCGCGGTCGACGGCCGGATGGTCGACAAGCCGGTGATGCTTCGCGCGCGCGCGATCCTCGACGACGACTAGCGCGGCCGAAGGGCCGCCCCGAGGCCGCGCCGCCCCCTGGGGGGAGGCGCGCGCAGCGCGCTTCGGGGGGGTCGTGCCTAGGCCTTCTTCGTCGACGGCGCCGGATCGCCCTCGGCGATCCACGCGGCGAGCAGCGTGTAGGCCACCGCGAGCACGACCGGGCCGACGAACAGGCCGACGATCCCGAACGACAGGAGCCCGCCGATCACGCCGACCATGATCAGCATCAGCGGCAGGTCGGCGCCGCGTCGTATCAGGATCGGCCGCAGCACGTTGTCGAGCATGACCACCGGCAGCGACCAGACGAGCAGCCCGATCGCCCAGCCGGTCGAGCCGGTGTAGTAGAGCCAGATCACGCTGCCGAACAGCACGAGGCCCGGCCCGATCTGCGCGATGCAGCACACGAGCATCAACGCGGAGAGCACGGCGACGTAAGGCACGCCGGCGACGAGCAATCCGATGCCGCCGAGCACCGTCTGCACCACCGCGGTGACGACGATGCCCAGCGCGACCGCGCGGATCGAGGCGCCGGCGAGCACCACGATCTCGTCGCCGCGCGCGCCGTGCAGCCGTCGGAAGAAGCGCCGCGCGCCAAGGGCGCCCGTCTCGCCGGAGGCATAGAGCACGCCGCAGAAGATGAAGGTCAGGAACAGGTGGATGACCATCCCGCCCAGCCCGCCGAGCTGCGCGAGGAGCCAGGTGCCGATCTCGGACATATAGGGCTGCAGCCGTCCGGCGATCGACTCGGGCCCGCCGGCCGCGATCTCGGTCCATTCGGCCGCGACCTTGTCCCCGACCAGGGGAATCGACGCGACCCAGCCGGGGGGGCCCGGCAGCGTGATCTCGAGGCCCCGCATCTCGGACAGGTGCTGGGCCTGGCCGACGATGCTCGTGATCAGCATGACCAGCGGCGCGATGACGATCACCAGCAGCAGCAGCATCACCGTCGTCACGGCGAGGGTACGGCTGCCGCCGAGCCGCGCCTGCAGCATCATCAGCAACGGCCACGTCGCCACCACGATCATCGTCGCCCAGATGACCGCCGGCAGGAACGGCTGCAGGATGTAGAGGCTCGCGACGCCGATCACGAGGATGAACAGCACTCCCAGGACGATGCGCGGGAGGTCCTGCGTTCCGGGCGGGGCGGCCATGGCGTCGTCCTTCTCAGCGAGTTGCCGGGAGCTGCTGCTCCGCGAGCGCGACCCAGTAGCTCGAGCCGATCGCGATCGCGTCGTCGTTGAAGTCGTAGCGCGGGTTGTGCAGGTTCGGCGTGTCCGGGCCCTTGCCCGTGCCGATCCACACGTAGCAGCCGGGCTTCGCCTGCAACATGAACGCGAAATCCTCGCTGCCCATCGACGGCATCGGATCGGTGTCGACCTTGTCGCGTCCGACGACCGCGGTCGCGGCAGCGAGCGCGTGCGCGGTCTCGGTCTCGCTGTTGACGGTCGCGGGATAGCGGCGCTCGTAGCGCACCGTCGCGGTCATCTCGAACGTCGACGCGACGCCCTCGACGATTCCGCGCATGCGCCGCTCGATCAGGTCCTGCACGTTGCGGTCGAACGAGCGCACGGTGCCGCGCAGCACGACCTCGTTCGGGATCACGTTCCACGTGTCGCCCGCGTGCACCTGGGTCACGCTGACCACGCCCGCCTCGAGCGGGTGCAGGTTGCGCGACACGATCGACTGCAGCGCACCGATCGCGTGCGACGCGAACAGCATCGGGTCACGGCCGAGGTTGGGCATCGCCGCGTGTGCGCCCTTGCCGGTCGCCACGATCTCGAAGATGTCGAACGCGCCCATCAGCGGCCCGGCGCGAAGCGCAAACTGCCCGACCGGCAGCGTCGGCCAGTTGTGCATGCCGTACACCGCGCGGACCGGGAATTTCTCGAAGAGCCCCTGCTCGACCATCACCCGGCCGCCGCCCTCGTTCTCCTCGGCCGGCTGGAAGATGAAGTAGACGGTGCCGTCGATGCGGCGGCGCTGCGAGAGCGCCTTCGCCGCGCCGAGCAGCATCGTCGTGTGGCCGTCGTGGCCGCACGCGTGCATGCGTCCGGCGTGCGTCGACGCGTGTGGCGCCCCGCTCTGCTCGTGGATGTGCAGCGCGTCGAGGTCGGCGCGCAGGCCCACGGCCTCGGTCGAGCGGCCGTGCTTCAGCACGCCGACGACGCCGGTGCCGGCGAGCCCGGTGTGCACGTCGAGCCCCATGGCGCGAAGCTTGTCGGCGACGAACGCGGCGGTCGCCGTTTCCTCGAAGGCGGTCTCCGGATGCGCGTGCAGGTGGCGGCGCCAGCCGCGGAGCTCGGGCTCCAGCGCGGCGACTTCGGGGACGACGTTCATCGCGGGCCTTTCCGGCCGCTGGGGAAGGGAATCGTAACGCATCGGGGGAGCGTCCAGTAAAATCGCCCGGATGCCCGAGAGTGCCGCGCCGTTCGATCTGCTTGTCGTCGGCGGCGGCATCAACGGCGTCGGCATCGCGCGCGACGCGGCCGGGCGCGGCCTTTCGGTCCTGCTGTGCGAGCGCGACGACCTCGCTTCGGCGACATCGTCGTGGAGCACCAAGCTCATCCACGGCGGCCTGCGTTACCTCGAGCACTACGAGTTCCGGCTGGTCGGCGAGTCGCTCGCCGAGCGCGAGGTGTTGCTGCGCCTCGCGCCGCACCTGGTCGAGCCGCTTTCGTTCGTGCTGCCGCACGAGCCGCACCTGCGGCCCGCCTGGATGATCCGCGCCGGACTGTTCCTGTACGACCGCCTCGGCGGCCGCATGTCGTTGCCGAAGTCACATAGCGTCGATCTCGCGAAGAGCCGCTGGGGCGCGGGTCTCCAGAACCGTTTCAAGGCGGGCTTCGTCTACGCGGACGCGCGCGTCGACGACGCGCGGCTTTGCGTCGTCAACGCGATGTCGGCGCATGCGCACGGCGCCCGGATCCGCGTACGCACCCGCTTCGCCGGCGCGGCCCGCGAGGATGGCCTGTGGCGCGCGCTGCTCGAAGGCCCGTCCGGCCGCGACGAGGTCCGCGTGCGCGCGATCGTCAACGCCGCCGGGCCGTGGGTCGCCGACGTGCTGCGCGAGACCGACGCGAAGCCGACAGGCGCGAGCGTGCGCCACGTCAAGGGCAGCCACATCGTCGTGCCGCGCGTGCATGCCGAGGAGCACGCGTACATCCTGCAGAACTCGGACAACCGGATCGTCTTCGTGATCCCGTACCAGGAGCGCTACTCGCTGATCGGGACGACCGATGTTGCCGTCGACGAGTACGACGTTCCGCGCATTTCCGACGCGGAGATCGACTACCTCCTCGACCTCGCGAATGCCTACCTCGCGAAACCGCTGGCCCGCAGCGATGTCGTGTGGACCTATGCCGGCGTGCGGCCGCTCTACGACGACGGCGCGTCCGATCCGTCCGCGATCACGCGCGACTACGTGCTGAAGCTCGACGCGCTCGACGGGCCGCCCGGCCCGGATCGCGCCCCGGTGCTGTCGATCTACGGCGGCAAGATCACGACCTACCGCAAGCTCGCCGAAGCGGCGCTGCTCGAGCTCGCGCCGTACTTCCCCGCGATGAAGGGCGCATGGACCGCGGGCGAGGCGCTTCCGGGCGGCGACCTCGCGCGCGGCGACCGCGCCGCATTGCTCGCCTCGTTGTGCGCGCGCTATCCGTCCATCCCGGTCGACTTGCTGCGGCCGCTCGCGCGCCGCCACGGCTCGCTCGCGTTCAAGGTGCTTGGCGACGCGCGCACGCTCGACGACCTCGGCGAGTCGTTCGGCGCCGGGCTCACCGCGCGCGAGGTCGACTACCTGGTCGAGCACGAGTGGGCGCACGCGCCCGACGACATCCTGTGGCGCCGGACCAAGTGCGGGCTGCCGATGACCGCAGCGCAGCGCGCGCGCGCCGGCGCGTACGTCCAGTCGCGCGTCGGACGATGACCAAGCCGCTGGTCGAGATGCCACGCGCGACGCGCGCCGCGATCCGCGGCGTGCTCGCCGACATCGACGACACGGTGACGACGGAAGGCAAGCTCACGTCGCAGGCCTACGGGGCGCTCGAGCGGCTGAAACGCGCCGGCAAGCTCGTCGTGCCGATCACCGGGCGTCCCGCGGGCTGGTGCGACCACATCGCGCGCATGTGGCCGGTCGACGGCGTCGTCGGCGAGAACGGCGCGCTGTGGATGCGCTACGACGCGGGCAAGCGCAAGCTGATGCGCGGCTACGCTGCGAGCGAAACCGAGCGGCGCGGCAACCGCGTGCGGCTCGAGCGCGTCGCCGCGCGCGTGCTGCGCGAGGTGCCCGGGTCCGCGCTCGCGTCGGACCAGCCTTACCGCGAGGCCGACATCGCGATCGATTTCTGCGAAGACGTCCCGCGACTGCCGCGCGCGGCGGTCGACCGCATCGTCGAGATCATGGAGAGCGAGGGCCTGACCGCGAAGATCTCGTCGATCCACGTCAACGGCTGGATCGGCCGCTACGACAAGCTCGGCATGACGCGCACGTTCCTGCGCGAGGCGTTCGGCGTCGACCTCGACGCCGAGCGCGAGCGCTACGTGTTCGCCGGGGACTCGCCCAACGACGCCCCGATGTTCGCGTTCTTCCCGAACGCGGTCGGCGTGGCGAACGTGAGCGCGTTCCTCGACCGGATCGCGACGCCGCCTGCCTGGATCACCCGGCGCGCGGCGGGCGAGGGATTCGTCGAGCTGGTCGACGCGCTGCTGGCGCCGTGAAGGAGCCGCGATGAAGGAACGCCTGAAGCGCAACGAGCTTCTCACCGGCACGATGGTGTTCGAGTTCTTCTCGCCGGGTCTCGCGCAGATCGTGCGGGCGGCCGGCGCCGACTTCGTGCTCTACGACATGGAGCACAGCGGCGCCGACATCGAGACGATGAAGACGCAGTTCGCGTGCTGTCGCGGGCTTCCGATCGCGCCGTGGGTACGCGTACCGGTCAACGAGTATCACTTCATCGCGCGCGTGCTCGACGCGGGCGCGCACGGCGTGATGGTGCCGATGGTCGACTCGGTCGACGACGCGAAGCGCGCGGTACGGTCGATGCAATACCCGCCGGACGGCCGGCGCGGCTCGGCGTTCGGCATGGCGCACGACGACTACCTGCCGGGCACACCGGTCGACAAGATCGCCTCGGCACGTGCGCGCAACATCCTGATCGCGCTGATCGAGACGCCCGGCGGCGTCGCCGCGGCGGACGAGATCGCCGCGCTGCCCGGCGTCGACATCCTGTGGCTCGGGCACTTCGATCTCACCAACTTCATGGGGATCCCGGGCCAGTTCGACCATCCCGACTACCTCGCCGCGGTCGACCGCATCGTCGCGGCCGCGCGCCGCCACGGCAAGCCCGCCGGCTTCCTCGCGCTCGACGACGACTGGGCGCGGCGCTACCACGCGAAAGGCTTCCGCGTGATGGCGTACGGCCTGGATTCGCAGCTGCTGCAGTCCGCGCTCAGGCGCGGGATCGAGCTACTACGGTCCCTGTAGCTATTCCTTGAGCTCGATCTTCGAGCGCGCGATGACGTCGCCCAGGCGCGTGCGCTCCTTCGCCATGAACTCGGCGAACGCGGCCGGCGAATCGTGGGTCGCGGGCACCGCGCCGGTCTTCAGGATCTTGTCCTTGACGTCCGCGTTCGCGAGCGCTTTCGCGAATTCGTCGCTCAAGCGCTTCACGACGTCCGGCGGCGTGCCCGCGGGCGCGACGATGCCCCACGACTGCGTGATCTCGTAGCCCTGAAGCGTGTCGGCGACGGTCGGCAGGTCCGGAAGCGCAGGATTGCGCTCGGTGCCGGTCGTGGCGATCGCGCGCACGCGGCCCGCGCCCATGTGCGCGCCGGCGGCGATCGGCGAGGTGATGATGTACTGCGCGTTGCCGGCGATCACGTCGAGCAGGCCGGGCGCCGCGCCCTTGTAGGGAATGTGCGTCACCTTGATGTCGGCGAGCAGGTTCAGCATCTCGCCGGCGAGGTGCGCGGGCGTGCCGATGCCCGCCGACGCATAGTTGAGCGTCCCCGGCCGCTCCTTCGCGTACTTCACGAGCTCGGCGACGTTCTGTGCCGGCAACGCAGTGTTGATCACCAGCACGTTGGACGCGGTCGCGATGCGCGCGACCGGCACGAAGTCGCGCACCGGGTCGTACGGCAGGTCCTTGCGCAGGTTCGGCAGGATCGCGTAGACCGCGGTCGTGGTCAAAAGCACCGTGTAACCGTCGGCCGGCGATTTCGCGACCGATTCGGCGCCGACCGCGCCGCCGGCGCCAGCGCGGTTGTCGACGACGATCTGCTGGCCCATCGATTCCGAGACCTTTTGCGCGACGAGGCGCGCAAGCTGGTCGGGCGCCCCGCCGGCCGAATCGGCGACGACGAGGCGGACCGGGCGGGTCGGGTAGCCCTGCGCGGTCGCGGCGCCCGGCACCAGCGCCACGGCAGCGAGCATGACGATCGCGAGACGACGTAGCGTGTCCATCGGGGCCTCCTGGGAGTGGGCCGGTGGCAGAATAGCCGATCCGATGCGAACGCCGAAGCCCGCCAACCTGCTCGTCCTGATGTCCGACGAGCACAACCCGAAGTTCCTCGGCGCGGCGGGCCATCCGTTCATCGCGACGCCGAACCTCGACGCGCTCGCCGCGCGCGGCACGCGCTTCGCGTCGGCGTACACGGCCTGCCCGATCTGCGTGCCGGCGCGCGCCGCGTTCGCGGTCGGCCGCTACAACCACGAGATCGGCTACTGGGACAACGCGGACGGCTACGACGGCGCGATCCCGAGCTGGCATCACCGGCTGCGCGACGCCGGGCACCGCGTCGTGTCGATCGGCAAGCTGCACTTCCGCGGACGTCCGGGCGACGACCACGGCTTCTCGCAGGAGATCGTGCCGATGCACATCGTCGAAGGCATCGGCGACGTGAAGGGCCTGGTGCGCGAGAACATCCCGAAGCGCAAGGGCGGCGACAAGATGGCGAAGCGCGCGGGTCCGGGCGAGTCGTCGTACACGGTCTACGACCGCGACATCGCCGCGCGCGCGCAGGTCTGGCTGCACGACGAGGCGCCGAAATGGGAAGCGCCGTGGGCCCTTTTCGTGTCGTTCGTCGCGCCGCACTTCCCGCTGACGGCGCCGCCGGCATGGTTCTACCGCTACTGGAAGCAGGATCTGCCGATGCCCAAGCTGTACGCCGCTTCGCTCCGGCCGCGGCATCCCTACCTCGACGACTACGCGCACACGGTCGACTACGACACCCACTTCCGAAGCGAGGACGACGTCAAGCGCGCGATCGCCGGCTACGCGGGCCTGGTGAGCGCGATGGACGAGAACGTGGGCCTGGTGCTGCGCGCGCTCGAGGCGGCCGGACTCAAGGACACGACGCGCGTCGTCTACACGAGCGACCACGGCGACAACCTCGGCGCGCGCGGGTTGTGGGGCAAGTCGACGCTGTACGAG
>Ga0207648_10006104_pt1 | contig 12012 bp, 12 predicted proteins | sample KBSMisM32_FD_184310 | JGI IMG/M metagenome (GOLD analysis project Ga0207648, IMG submission 184310) | Miscanthus rhizosphere microbial communities from Kellogg Biological Station, Michigan, USA - KBS Miscanthus M3-2 (SPAdes) (version 2) | ecosystem: Host-associated > Plants > Roots >...
CCAATATTGGAATCATATCCATTCTCTTGTTGAGAAATGAAATTATGTGCATTGGCTACTTTGGCGGCAGCAATGATCTCTTCTTCTGTAGCATTTTCCTTTCCCAGTTTGATATTATTGGCGATGGTATCATTGAAGAGTATCGGTTCCTGGGTAACTATGCTCATCTGGCCGCGAAGAGAATTGAGTGTATAGTTTTTAATATTGACCCCGTCAATCAGCAATTCACCACTTGTCACATCATGAAAACGAGGCACAAGATCAGCCAGGGTAGACTTACCAGCACCGGAAGAACCAACCAGTGCAATGGTCTTGCCTTTTGTAATGGTGAGATTGATATTATCGAGGATCAGGTTATCGTCATAATAAAAAGTGATGTCGCGGAATTCAATCTTATCTCTGAAAGAATCCAGTGTTTGCGCATTCGGATGATCTTCTACCGTAACTGGAGTTTTGAGGATCTCTTCTACTCTTGATAAAGCAGCAGCACCACGTTGAATATTGAAGAAAGCAGTGGAGATATTCTTGGCTGGATTAATAATGAGAGCAAAAGAGGCGATATAGGCCATGAGTTCTTTCCCTTGCAGTCCCTGTCCGTCCAGTACCAGTCGGCCACCAAAATAAAGAATGGTGGATAGAACTATCACTCCCAACAATTCAGTAAGGGGTGAAGCCAGATCACGACGAGCACCCATCTTCTTTCTGACCTTAAACAGTTCACTGTTTACACTATGGAATCTTTTGCTCAATAATTTTTCTGCAAGAAAGGCTTTGATGACCCGCAATCCTCCCAACGTTTCATCCAGTATGGACAATCCTTCACCAAGTTTAATGGCTGCATCCTGCGACTGTCTTTTTAATTTCCGGCTTACTCTGCCAATGATCAATCCGGTTACCGGTAGAAGAATTAATAAGAATAATGAAAGCTGGGGTGATATCAACACAAGAAAAATCAGGTAACCCAGTACGGTCAACGGATCTTTAATCATCCCGTCCATGGTACCAACAACCGAGGTTTCAATTTCTCCGATATCGTTTGTCATCCTGGAAATGATATCTCCTTTTTTCTTTTCTGTAAAATAGCCGATGGGCAGGCGAAGTATTTTATCATACAGGTCTCCGCGTAGCTCTGTTACGATCGCGGAACGTACCGGTACAGAGATCCGGTTAGAGAGATAAATAAAAACATTCTTTAATAAGGTAGCTGCAATAATGAAAATACAGATAGCTGTAAGGGCCCCTCTTTTTCCATATGCCGGATTCTTGATGATATCTGTGAGGGTATTGTCGATAAAAGCGCCCAGTACATTAGTTTTGATAGCGTCTGCAGTTCCTCCCAGACCTGTATCGAAAATAAGCCCGAAAAAGGGTATGAGCATCCCGATCGATATTACGCCAAACAGGGTGGCTAGTATGGTACTCCCAAAGTAAAGGACCAGTTTGCCGGTGTGTTTTCTTAAGTAGCCGAAAATCCTGGAGTATTTTTTCATTAGAATCAGGGGGAAAACGCCCCCGGGCCATTAATGGGGGTAGCTTAACCGGGGCAAAGTAACTAATTTTACAGCGTCTGCCATAGGTTAATCGGTGAATGGCAGTAAATTATACTATAATTATGGAAGAAGGTAAGCGACAAAAACAGATAGCCGGCCTGTTGAATGAAGAAATGAACCTGATTTTTCAGCGCCTTGGTTTAAATATGATCGATGGAGGTATGGTTTCAATATCCTCCGTAAAAATAACTCCTGACCTCCTGGAAGCCCGGATCTACCTCAGCTTTTTCCAGGTGAAGGATATTGAAGTGGCCCTGAAGAAAATTGAGGACAGGCACCATGATATCAAAAGAGAACTGGCTGCCAGGGTAAGACACCAGTTACGCAGTATCCCTGTTTTAAAATTCTTTAAGGATGATACCCTGGATCATGTATTTAAAATGGAAGAACTGTTCAAAAAGATCAGCGAGGATAAACCGGGGGATAAGTAAACTTTAAATTCTAAGCTACATTGTACTTCCTCTTCGCCTGGCGTTATTTCAAAGCAAAGAAATCCACCAATGCCATCAATTTCATTGCATGGTTTAGCATGTTTGCTATTATGGTTGGCACGTACGCGCTGATTGTTGTACTGAGCGTATTCAACGGGTTTGAAGACCTGGTAAAATCTCTTTACTCTTCTTTTTATACTGATCTCAAGATATCTTCCTCATCTGGCAAATCGATAACGCTTTCCCAACAACAGCTCGACAGGCTAAAGGGCGTTAACGGTATCCGTAATTTTTCACTGGTAGTAGAAGAAAAAGCATTTGTACAGAATGGTGATCAGAATACGGTTATCTACCTGAAAGGCGTGGATGATAATTATCGTTATGTGACAGGAGTTGCCGATCACATCGTTAAGGGTGATTATGAGTTAGGGACCAAAGATGATCCCAGGCTAATATTGGGTTCCGGTATTGAAGGGGCCCTGGGTGTTCAGGCAGAGCGGAATGTTTTTATTCTCAAGATCTATCTTCCCCGGAAAAGCACTACTGAACAGCTGGATCAGCTTAATGATATCAGCAATGATTCCATTCGCACCTCATCTTCGTTCCAGATACAACAGGATTTTGATAATAAATATGGCATTACCAATATCGACTTTATGAAACGTGCCATGAAATGGGATGCCAATCAGTATAGTGGTGTTGAAATTTCCCTGAAAGACCCTGAAGCAGCTGATAACATCAAAAAGAATGTTGAGAAGATATTCGGTAAAGGGTATCTTATTCAGACCCGGTTTGAACAGAACCAGAGCTTTTATTCCATCATGAACCTTGAGCGTTGGGTGATCTACGGCGTATTGTCATTGATACTGGTGGTGGCTGCTTTTACTATGATCGGAGCATTGACCATGCTGGTGCTGGACAAGCAAAAAGACATTAGTGTATTATACTCACTGGGTGGTAACCACCAGTTCATTCAAAAAATATTCCTGAGTGAAGGATTGTTGCTGGCGTTCATAGGAACAATAGCAGGAATGGGGCTGGCAGCATTGTTTGTGACAGCACAGATCAAATATCATTTGATAGCGCTGACAGGAGGATCATTCCTCATTGATTATTTTCCCGTTAAACTCAGGGCTTCCGATTTCCTGCTTGTTGCAGCTACTGTTTTTGTAATAGCCTTCCTTGCCTCCTGGCTTCCTTCCAGGAAAGCGGCAAAAAGAGAATTTTCTTTACGCAGTGAGTGACGTGTCCGCCGAAGGCAGATCACTCACTGTGATTAGTAATCGCCTAAAGTTTCAGGTAATTGTGCAAGGGCTTTGGCCAGTTGCTCATCATTGGGAGCCACACCATGCCAGTTGTGATCATTCTCCATGAAATCAACACCCTTACCCATAACAGTGTGCATCATGATTGCGATGGGTTTACCTTTTCCTTTCAAAGCTTTGGCCTTGTCAAGTCCGGCAATTACATCATCCATATCATTCCCGTTCATCTCGAGGGTTGTCCATCCGAAAGCGTTGAATTTTTCCTGGATATTACCGAGGCTCATCACTTTATCAGTAGGGCCATCTATCTGCTGGCCATTCCAGTCGATAGTGGAAATCAGGTTATCAACCTTGTGGTGTGCGGCAAACATGGCGGCCTCCCAGATCTGGCCTTCATCCAGTTCACCATCACCATGGAGGGAGTATACAGTGGTAGTTTCCTTGTTCAGTTTCTTGGTAAGGGCGGCACCAATGGCGGCGCTCATGCCCTGGCCCAGGGAGCCGCTGGCAATGCGTACACCCGGTAAATGCTCATGGGTGGCGGGGTGGCCCTGCAGACGTGAATTGATCCTGCGGAAAGTAGCCAGTTCCTTAACATCAAAGTACCCGGAGCGGGCTAAGGTTGAATAGAATACGGGGGAAATATGGCCATTTGATAAGAAGAACAGGTCTTCGCCGGGAGCATCCATATTGAATTTGGGATCGTGCTTCATTACCTTAAAGTATAAGGCAGTTAAGAACTCTGTACAACCGAGGGAACCGCCCGGATGACCACTTTTGCAGCCATGGACCATGCGAAGGATATCCCTCCTAATTTGTGACGCAATTGCCTTTAAATCAGCCATAAAAATTTAGTAATTATTTTTAAACTTTTAGTATCTTGGTGCCCCAAACCGAATAATAGGGCCCGGCAAAATTGCAGACTTTTTTGCAAAAAAAATCCAACCAGTGATTATTAATCTCGTGACCATGTCAAATTTGTGGATATAGGTTTGTATTCAATATCCATGAACATTAATTAATTAATACCCAATGTAAAATAAGAGGTTAGGACTTATTTTTGTACCGTAAATCCCTGATTGATGCTTGATGTACTGTTAACAGCCTCGGTTTCGTTTATTATTTCATTTCTGGCAATACCTGTAGTATTGCAGATTGCAGAACAAAAAAAGTTATACGACGTTCCCGACGAGAGAAAAGTTCACACACACGCGGTTGCATCTTTGGGGGGAGTAGGGATCTTCGGTGGTTTTTTGCTTGCATCTCTTTTATCTATCCAGGGCCAGATCAATTTCGAATTCCAGTATTATTTCGCTGCAGCACTTGTTATCTTTTTCCTGGGGTTAAAAGATGACCTGGTAGTATTATCTGCCAGCAAGAAATTCATTGGCCAGATGGTAGCTGCTTCTATCCTCATTCATTTAGGTCAGCTTCGGCTCGACAGCATGTATGGTTTATTTGGTATCGAAAAACTGGATGAAGGATTTTCACTCGCATTAACTTATCTAACTATAATCGTTGTAATCAATTCCTTTAACCTGATTGATGGTATTGATGGATTGGCCGCCAGCCTTGGAGTACTGACCATGGTGATCTTTGGTACATATTTTTTAGTGAATGGCGAGCAATACCTGGCTTATGCGCTACTGGCATACGCACTGGCAGGTAGCCTTGTGGCATTCCTGATATTCAATCATCATCCGGCTAAAATATTCATGGGTGATTCAGGATCGCTGATGGTGGGATTGATCAATGCCATTCTTGTTATCAAGTTCATCAATGTAGCGCACAACCCGGATGTGAAAATGCATTTCACTTCCTCTGTGGCTATTGGATTCTCCATACTTGTTGTTCCCCTGCTGGATACGTTAAGAGTATTTTCTATCCGCATCTTTAACGGAAAATCTCCTTTTACTCCAGACAGAAATCATATTCATCACCTCCTGCTCAACTGGGGACTTGGCCATACAGCCGTTACCCTGGTATGTGTAGTTGTCAATGCCGGTTTCATTGCACTGGCTTATACCAGCCGCAACCTGGGTTCTACCTATGTACTGTCAATCATGCTGGTTCTGGCAATTGCCGGATTCTGTGTGTTGTATTACGGTAAGCCAAGAAGGGCTATGACCATTACACGCAGAGCAGATGGTGCTACTGAATTCAAGACCACTTCCAAAGTGGTTACGCTTACACAGGAAGCAGCTGCTGCGGATAATTCCTAGATAAAGTTATTAGTTGGTACGCCATGGTTCGCATGCGCTCACTCACGCGCCTCACTTACCACATGTAAACGATTGATTTTAGTGGTTCGTGAGACACGAACCACGGCCACGAACCACGGCCACGAACCACGGCGTGGTAAGCCTTCTACTTTAAGCATTTTTTCTAATTCTCCTGCACATAAAACCTTCCGTTTCATTAGCTTTGCCACGGGAAATCAAACTATATGGCAGAAGATACCTCATCAATTATTGCTTCCGGAGAAGACCAGATGAAGAAAGCGATCAATCACCTGGAATCGGAACTGGTAAAGATCCGGGCTGGTAAAGCCAACCCCCAGATGCTCGACGGAATTGTAGTGGATTATTATGGTTCTCCCATGCCCATCAACCAGGTAGCCAATATCAGCGTGATGGATGCCCGTACGCTCAGTATTCAGCCATGGGAGAAGAATATGCTTCAACCAATCGAAAGAGCAATATTAAATGCCAATATTGGCATCACTCCACAGAATGATGGAGCATTGATCCGCCTTTTCCTTCCTCCCTTAACAGAAGAAAGGAGAAAAGAGCTGGTGAAGAAATGCCTGGGTGAAGGCGAACATTCAAAGGTGGCCATTCGCAATATCCGCCGCGATGCCATTGAAGGGATCAAGAAGCTTCAGAAAAATGGTTTGAGTGAGGATGCTGCCAAAGATGCTGAGGCCAATATGCAACAGGTGACTGATAAATATATTGCAGCAGTAGAAAAACACCTGGCCAGTAAAGAGAAGGAAATAATGGCTGTTTAAAGTCTCAGCTCTTCTTGTTTACCAGGTAAACTCCACTTAAGATAATTGCAAGGCAACCGATCTCTTCCCAGGTTACCATTTCACCTGACTGTATTCCCCATAATAATGCAACAAACGGAATTGCGTAAGTAACCAGCGAAGTAAACAATGCGCCTGCCCGGTTCACAAGTGCATAGAACAAAATATTACCAATAGCACTTCCGCCCAGTCCCAACATTAATGATGCGATGGTAGACCATTGTATGGTTGGATCAGAGAAATCCAGTTGAAAAAAGCCATTCCTCCATAATACGATTCCAGCAGGAATTGTCATTAATGCAAGGGAGATGGTTGCGATATGGAAAGATGGAATGCCTTTCAGGTGATGACTGACCATCTGCACATTGAAACCATAACAAAGCGTGGCAAGTATCACCAGGGACGAGTAACCTAAGTGATCCAGGTTAAGCCCTTGTTGCGATAGAGTAAGTAGTACCAGTCCTACAAACCCGATCAATACACCAAGGATCTTCCTGTTCTGGATCTTATCCTTATAAACCAGTATGCCCATGGTCACCACCCAAATGGGAGTAAGCGAGTTTAAAATGCCTTCCAGTGAACTATCCAGTTTGGTGATGGCTGCAGTAAAGAGAAAGGCGGGGATAAAATTTCCGGTCAAACCGGCAACTACAAGCAGGAGGATCTTTTTGCCAGGGACTTTTCTTATGTGAAAAATGGCAAATGGAACAAATACCAGTCCACCGGAAAATATTCGAACTCCCGCAATCTGCGTGGGAGTGAGACTTTCGTAACCGATCTTCATCAGTATAAAAGAGCTGCCCCAGATCAAAGAAAGCAATGTAAATAAAGCCCAGCTTATAAAACGACTACTCATAAGAAGGGGCAAAGGTCTGTAAACCTCGTAACCTATAAGTAATTTTTTTAAGAACAGAAACTTAGTAAACTTGTGGACAAGTATTAAGCCATTAGCTGTTAGTTATTAGCTATTAGTTTTATTAGGAATTTTGTTCCGAAATACTAATAGCTAATAGCTAAAGGCTAATAGCTAACAATTTCCGGACAGTTTCTAAATAAAAAACCATGGCAACTATCAAACTCGCTAAAATAGATACCCGTGCTCCGAAGGACATGGATAAGCAGGCTACCAAAGAGAAAACAGCGAAACTGGTGGAAGAACTGGATGATCTGCAGAACCTTTTATTTGCAGAAGGAAAACATTCCATATTGGTAATAATACAGGGGATGGATGCCAGTGGTAAGGATGGAGTGGTCCGGAATGTATTCGGTAATATGAATCCGATGGGTGTTGTGGTCAAATCCTGGAAGGCGCCCACAGCAGAAGAACTATCCCATGATTTCTTATGGCGAATCCACCAACATACTCCCGGAAAAGGAATGGTGCAGATATTCAACCGTTCTCATTATGAAGATATCCTGATCACACGGGTGCATAAATGGTGCAATGATGATACGGCACGTAAACGTATGAAAGCAATCAATGATTTTGAAAACCTGCTGGAAGAACACAATAACACGCATATCCTGAAATTTTACCTGCATATTTCCAAAGAGGAACAAAAGGAGCGACTGGATGAAAGAATGCAGGACCCGACGAAGATGTGGAAGTATAATGCAAATGATTATGAGGAATCAAAACTCTGGGATATCTACATGCAGATGTACGAAGAGTGTTTTGAGAATTGTCATCAACCACCATGGAACATTGTGCCGGCAGACCAGAACTGGTACAAAGAATACCTGATAGCTTCTGCCGTGCACAGTTTGTTAACAAGTTTAAAAATGCAGTTTCCGGGCATAAAGAAATAAATAAAGAATACTTACCTTCTGTTAGTATTTGAATCTCCATTTTTTACCAAAATCGTTTTATATGGGAATGCTTAAAGAATTCAGGGAATTTGCCATGAAGGGCAATATTGTTGACCTGGCAGTTGCGGTGATCATCGGTGGCGCCTTTGGCAAGATCGTAACAGCGTTGACAGACACCATCATTATGCCAATCATTAGCCTTGTGATGGGTAAAGGAGGGGTAGGTGAGCTTTCTGTTACGATGGGCAAGACGGTCTTTCCCATTGGAATCTTTCTGCAGGCAGTGATTGACTTTATCCTTGTAGCTTTTGTGCTGTTCCTGATCATTCGGACCATGAACAAGTTGATGAAGAAAAAAGAGGCCGCTCCACCCCCTCCGGCACCACCTTCTGAAGAGATTGTGCTGCTCCGGGAGATCAGGGATGCGCTTAAACGATAATCGACCTTTTCCCTTATTTTTGTGAAGTCCTGTTAATACAGGACTTTATTTTTCCCAGTAAAACAGAGAGTATAGTGAATAATACGTCGTACCAGATCAAATTACCACAATTCGAAGGGCCCTTTGATCTGTTGTTATTCTTTATTGAGCGGGATGAACTGGATATTTATAATATTCCCATCACCAATATTACCAATGATTTCCTGACCTATATCCACCAGCAGGAATCGCTGAACATTGAACTGTCCAGCGAGTTCATCCTTTTCATTTCCACGCTGATGAGGATCAAAGCCAAGATGTTATTGCCCCGCAAAGAGATTGATGCAGAGGGTAATGAGATTGATCCGCGCCAGGAACTGGTCAATAAGATACTTGAGTACAAACGATTCAAAGAAGCTTCAGCAGAGATGGCAGAAATGGAAGCGCTGCGCATGCTGATGGTGAAAAGAGGAAATATCAATAAAGAACTTTCTCATATTGGTGAAGAAGCAGGAGAGGGCACCGAAATTCAAAACATCACTTTGTTCAGGCTGATGAAGGCTTTTGAAAAGGTGATGCAGAAGTTGCATGATCGGAACAACAAGCCCATTCATACTGTGGTCAGGTATGAATATACCATGGAGGGCAGCAGGAGCCATATGTTGAGGGAGGCCCAGGAAAATAAGACACTTTCTTTTGAAAAGATATTTGACAAGGCGGAGAACCGTGTTCACGCCATCTTCCTGTTCCTTTCCTTACTGGAACTGGTACAGGGGAAATTCTTAAAGATCATGATCGGGGAAGGAATGAATAATTTCATTATAGAGTATAATGAGCCGGAAGATCGTCTGGCTGAATTGGAAGAAGAAAACCAACCACAATAACAACATTAAAATTCATCTCATGAAACGTTACGCAACGGCCAACTGGAAAGGCTCAGGAAAAGATGGTAAAGGAACTAACACCACGCAATCAGGCGTGTTAAAGGATACACAGTACTCCTACAAAAGCCGTTTTGAAGAAGGTCCCGGCACTAACCCGGAAGAACTGGTAGCAGCTGCTCACGCAGGTTGCTTTACCATGAAACTGAGCTTTGTATTGGGCGCAGCCGGTTTTACTCCGGATAATATTGATACCAAATGCACCATTACACTGGATAACGGAGCAATTACTGAAAGCAAACTGGAAGTAAAAGCAACAGTGCCTGGCATTGATGCTGCCAAATTTGCTGAGTGCGCTGCTGATGCAAAAGCAAATTGCCCGATCAGCAAACTGCTGAATACGAAGATTGAAATGGAAGCAAGTTTAGCTTAAGAAAAATATTTAATTATAAAAAAAGGTCTCTCCGCCGCGGCGGAGAGACCTTTTTTTATAATTAATCAACCCCAAACGCAAAGAACGTTGATGATTGATCCATGCCGGTGGGCCGGTCCGCAAGTGCAAAGGCATATTCTCCTCGAGGAAGTGGTTTGTCGATTATTAGTTCCCAATAACCATTTCTGACCTTCTTTACACTGAAAGTATAGGTGTCAGAAGAGCTGGACTTGCCGGCACCAAACATACTACCTCCAGCTTTCATGGTAATTATCTTTCTTTTTCCTTTGGAAGATTCAGTTTTGTATAATTGAATACTTGAAGAAGGATCTTTAAATCCATACATATCCATGCCTGAACCATTGAGCATAGAAGGATCCATACCATTGGCACGCATCACAGAATCAGCAGCCGGGTTGCTTCCCTTTTCGGTTTCAGGACCAGTTGAAAAAACAAAAGAGAGGTCCCTGCCGGATTTTAATCGTATCCTTGATTTATCGCCATCCAGCTGATAGGATTGCTCATAACTGGTGAATTTGTTTTTATTCTCCATTTTGGAATGGTCCTTTTCTAAACGAATAACCAGGTTCACACTATCCTTTTTTAGGAAATAAACTTCATTGGAAAATTCAGGTTCGGGATATTTTTGTGCCTGAAGAATGCATACACATCCAAACAGCAGCACCAGGAGTATTATCGCTTTCATTGATTATCATTTTTGGGTTTCTTCTCTTTCTTTTCTTTTTTGCCGAATACCCAGCCTGCATAGGCCATAAATACATTGTTCTTTACATCTACTTTTGGATAGAAAGAAGGGGTTTGTCCGGCCTCCGGCTGTTTATAAAGATCTCCAAGGCTGATATTGATCCGGGCACCCAGTACAAGTCCTGAAACTGGATGTATTTCCACTCCACCACCATAACCATAATCAAATCGATTATAAAAACTCATCATCTTATCGTAACCAGCCGGTAATCCCTGTGTGGTTGTCTTGGTACTGTCTGCCTTTGCATTTAATAGAAAGGCCATTTGACCGCCAAACATGATGGTAAAGTATTTGGTGATATTGATAGCCATGTATTGCGGGAGCATGATATAGTTCAGATCAACAGTGCCAGTGTTGGAGCTGGTCTTGTAATTATATCCCTGGCGCGAGAAAAGTACTTCAGTACGGGAACCAATGATCCCTTTGGATTTTGGAGCAAGGAATAATCCTGCATGAAAGCCTGTGCGACTGCTGTTGCCGATGGACGAAGCTTTGGTAACATTGGCAAAATTCAATCCTGCCTTTATACCGAGCCCTAATCCCTGGCAAAATACAATCACGGGAAGTAAGGCAAAGACAAGGAGCATATACTTTTTCATAAAAGAGTTTTTAAAAATTATAGATAAGCTGATTAACTGGTTGATTATATAGTTTGAGAAAGATCAGTCGATACTTTTCCAGTCGATCCCAAAGGCAAACACCACAAATTCTTTTAATTCCATATTCTTGACCCAGACAAAACCGTATTCGCCGGCATCAAGCTGGTCTGGTAGCTGGATCATATAATTATCCGGTGAGATCATTTTGACGCTGAAGTTGATCAGTTTGCCTCTTGCATCATCTTTATCATTGAGCAATCCATCTTTCGCATTGATGGTAACTTCTCTTTTCTGATCAACAGGAACAAACTGGTAGAGTTTGATATAGGAAGTGAGATCGATGACATCACCACTGGTCTTTATGACGAACACGATATCCTTTTTTGCCATAAACCGGGTACGGGAAGAATTGGCGTCCATGGTGAGGCTCTGTTTGGCGCCTTTTAAGCCCAGGGTTTTCTTTTTAGTAGCCATGATGGCATTTGCATTTTCCAGCTTGATGATCTTATTGCCATCCGTATCATAGTAGTAGGGCTGGTTAATATATTCCGGTGTTGGAATTACTATCTCAGCTGGTTTAGTGGGTGCCGGTGCTTTCACTACCGGCTTTTTGACAACGGGTGGTTGATGCTTAACAATGATGGTATCGTATTTAACCCCTTTTTTGACAGTTTTGGTTTGGGTCTGGGCGGGGAGGTGCACACAATAGAGGACCAGGCTAAGCAGTGCAGTAATGGTGACATTCCTTTTCATTCCAGTAATTTTAAAACAGTTAAACTTACTGGAATAGGGAGCCCACACCAATAGAACAAAAGTTATAGGATAGCTGAAG
>Ga0207648_10006106_pt1 | contig 12010 bp, 10 predicted proteins | sample KBSMisM32_FD_184310 | JGI IMG/M metagenome (GOLD analysis project Ga0207648, IMG submission 184310) | Miscanthus rhizosphere microbial communities from Kellogg Biological Station, Michigan, USA - KBS Miscanthus M3-2 (SPAdes) (version 2) | ecosystem: Host-associated > Plants > Roots >...
GTTCCCGTTGGTCCGCGCCGCCGACGTCGTGAGGCTCGCGCTCGGCGACGATTTGGTCACTGAGCCCAACGATGGAGAGGAGCTCGTGGCCGCGGTGCACGCGGCCGCGAGTGCCGATGCGCCCGGAAGGACGAACGACCACCGGGCGGCCGTGCGGAAGAAGGTCCGGCGATCCACCGACGCGATGGTACGGCGGCGCGCGAGCGACCGGCGCACCGACCTCCGGTATCGTCGCCTCGTCATGGAGACAGGACTGCTCGACGAGCTGCTCCGCGCCGACGGTCCTACGCGCGGTCACGCCACGATCCGCCTCGGCGAGCTGCCCGGCGGCTCGGCCATCGATGTGCCTGCGACCGTCATCCGAGGCGCGGTGCCGGGGCCGACCGTCTGGATCATGGCGACCCGCGACGGTGACGAGGTGCACGCGACGCTCGTCGCGATGGCCGTGCAGCGCCGGCTGGATCCCGCAGCCGTGTCGGGCACCGTCGTCGTGATGCCGATCGGCAACGTCCCGGGCTTCGGCGTGCTGAGCCGAGAGCATCCACTCGCCCCGACCTACCTCGAGCAGCGCATGGACGACCGGTACTTCGAGCTGATCTCGGCGCGCGGCGGCTCGTTCATCGACCTGCACAGCGCGGGCGTGCCCTCCGACACCGTCGATTGGACGCTGACCGTCCGGGGCGATGCGACGGGAGACGCGATGGGCCGAGCCTACGGGTCACCGTTCCTGTACGAGCATCGGATGGGCGACCCGGACACCGATCCCGGGCTGCTCGACGAGGCCCTGTACGTTCGTCTCTCGCGAGCCGGTGTGCCGTCGATCTTGATCGAGGCAGGTGGCGGCCTGCCACCGTCCTCGGCGATCGTCGACCGAGCGACGGAGGGGGTCTGGAACGTCCTGCGCCTGCTCGGGACAATCGATGAAGACGTCGCGCCGACCTCGGACCCGCGCATGATCCACGGGTTCCGCATCGTGACGCCCGATCACGGCGGGCTGTTTACCGACGGCGTGGCGATCGGCGCAGAGGTCACCGCTGGCGACGTGCTCGCGCGGATCGTCGATCCGTTCGGTGACGTCGTCGAGGAGCTCAAGGCGCCGGTCGCCGGGGTCGTGCTCACGGTCCCGGCGAACCCGGCCGTCGGCACCGGTACCTGGGCCTACGAGATCGGCTGGTAGCCGGCTCGGATCGCCAGGGTTCCTCTTTGGCGCCACGGCGGCTACGATCTGCGCGGGTCCGGCGTTCGTGAGGGAGAGGGGAGCCTGCGATGCCGAAGGCGCTCGTGCTGATCGTCACCGCTGTGTCCATGCTGTTCGTCGCGCCGGACGCATCGGCGACGAAGCCGATACGGGAGGTGAACGAGCAGGGCGACGGCGTCATCCGTGGCCAGTGCGCGTTCCCGGTGCTCGGCCACGTCGACGGCGTAGAGATCATCAAGACGTGGGTCAACGACGCCGGCGATCCGATCAAGCAGATCGTGACGTTCCCCAACAACCGGATCACCCTGACCAACCTGCGGTCGGGTGCGTCGATCACCGTCATGGGCACCGGCACGTCACAGCTGCGCGCACACGGGGACGGCTCGACCTCAGCGAGGGCCATGGGCCACGGACCCTTCTTCCCGAACCCGCTCACCGGTGAACCCGGGATCTGGTATCTCAGCGGCCAGGGAACCACGAGGATCGACGGGAACGGCCAGGTGACCGATGTCGCGCTGCACGGCAGGCTCGTCGATCTCTGTCCCCGGCTCGCGTAGCAAGCGACGCGGTCCCGCGCGGTGCCCGGGGTGGGACTCGAACTCCCACCGAGCGCATGACGACTCATACCATGGCGTGTCACCACGTGTCGTGACGTGGACGGTTCCGCAGGTGCCGGTTGGTGTTGCCCGGCAGCGAGTGGTGTCGCGCTGACCGTTCGCACCTCGTTGGCACAGCCAGCGCCGGTGCCTGAGAGGCGAATAGGTAGTCGTCCCGATAGCGCCTTTTCGACGAGCGACTCCTCCGATAGGTCCACACGTGTCGGCAGTCAGCACCAAGGCTGCACGTGCATGTCTTGAGTCGCCCTCGTTCAGGGTCCGTCTCCGTGAGGGTCTCGAGCAGCGGATCCTCAAGCCCGGATCCGCGCGTGAGTCGATCAACCACCCCTTGGATCCACTCGAACCCTCGTCCTGCGACCAACGGACCACAGTGGGTTCAAGTCTCCGCCCAGGAGCGGGAGCTCGTTTACCGACCATCCTCCAAGAGCGGCGTGAGCTCCGATAGGGAACGGTGAACGGATGCGTCCGATCGCTCGTCGAGGAGCCCACACAGCGAGATGGCAGTCCTCCTCTCGCCGCTGGGAAGAGCGACGACACCATCCGTCCAGGATCCTCGCCGGGGGCGCCGACCTGGACCACACGGTGGCCGAGGCGTGGGGCGTCTGGGGAGAAGAGAGCAGGGAGGGGAGGACGTACGAGGGCCTCATCCGATCGTCGTTCCTCGTGGACGCGGACGGGCGGATCCGCGAGGCCTGGTACCAAGCGGCGCCCGAACGGACGGTTCCCCTCGCCCTGGAGGCGATCTCGGCGGCGTGACGGCCGCCGCGACCCGCGCATCGCCCGGCCTAGGTCCATCGTCAGTCTTGTCCCTCCGTTGGGGAATCTGGATACTGGGTATCCCCCCCCGACCTTCCTACGGAAACGACCGGATGGGGACGGCCCATCGTGCGATAAGGAGGCACCCATTGAGTGAGGACTGGTCTTCCCGTAAGGCGCTCGTGACCGGCGGCGCCTCGTTCATCGGTTCGACGATCGTCGACAAGCTCGTGGCGCGCGGCGCCGGCACCGTCCGTGTGGTGGACGACTTCTCGAGCGGCGTGCGGAGCAACGTCCAGGCGCAGGCCGATGCGGGTGCGATCGAGCTGATCGAGGGCGACCTCCGCGACCCCGAGATCGCGACCGCGTCGGTCCGCGGGATCGACACGATCTTCCACCTCGCGGCCGACCACGGCGGGCGCGGCTACGTCGACCTGCACCAGTACGACTGCTCCACCAACTTCGGGCTCGACGCCTCGTTGTTCGCCGCGGCCCTCGGCGAAGGTGTCGACCGGATCACGTACGCGTCGTCCGGCTGCATCTATCCGCTCTACATGCAGGACGATGTCGACGAGATCGTGTACCTCACGGAGGACAAGGCTGGGCCTCCGTACGACCCCGACGGCCTCTACGGCATGGCGAAGATGGCCGCCGAGCTGACCTTGAAGGCGATGCACGACGAGCACGGGATGAAGACCGCCTCGTGCCGGTACTTCACGGTGTACGGACCTCGGGGGGTCGAGAACCACGCCGTGATCGCGATGATCGCGCGCGCGTTCCTGAAGCGCGATCCCTTCGACGTGTGGGGCAACGGCGAGCAGATCCGTAACTGGACCTACGTGGACGACATCGCCGAGGGCACGATCCGCGCCTCGGAGTCGATCGAGGACGGGACGGCGGTGAACCTCGGCACGATGGAGCGCGTGCGGGTGATCGACGCCGTGAAGATGGTGTGCGACCTCGCCGGCTACTCCCCCGCGATCCAGCTGCAGCCCGACAAGCCCACGGGCCCGATGAACCGCGTCGCGGACAACGCGCTCGCGAAGCAGCTGCTGGGCTGGGAGCCCCAGACCCTCTTCGAGGAAGGTCTGCGGCGCACGTGGGAGTGGTACATCGCCAACAAGCAGCCGGAGGACGTCGAGGCGATCTTCGAGTTCATGCTCACCGGTCGAGGCAAGGCCGCGCCGGTGTCGGCCTCGGCCTCGGCCTGATCCGCGGGCCACGCGAAGCTGCCATGTCCTCGAACGCCTTCCCGCCGAACCGATGGACGCTCGAGCGGTTCGGCATGACGCCCGGCAAGGTGCGTCATCGGGTCGCGGACCGCACCGCACCGCGCGTCTTCTGCGACTCGATCCCGAAGGCGGGGACCCATCTCCTGGAGCGCGCGGTGTGCCTGCACCCGCGGATGTACCGGAAGCTGCGGCCCACCGTTGGCGACGGCAACGTGGTGCGCTGGCGCGGGCTGCGCGGTGTGGTCGCGGACCTGCGCCCCGGGCAGGTCATCGTGTCGCACCTGAGCTTCCGGCCCGAGTACCCGGAAACCCTGCGGGATCGTCTCGTGCTGCCCGTCTTCCTGATCCGGGATCCGCGCGACATCGTGGTGTCACAGGTGCATTTCGTGTCGAAGACCACGGATCATCGGCAGCACGAGACGTTCGCGTCGATCCCCGACACGAAGGAGCGGCTGCGCCTGTCGATCGTGGGCGACCCGGATCGCAAGGTGGCCTCGATCGCGGATCGGCTGGACCATTACGCGGGATGGCTGACCTCTGGCGCGTTGGTGGTGCGGTTCGAGGACCTGGTGGGGAGCGGGGGCGGCGGTGACGACGCCGCGCAGGAACGCACCGTTCGCGAGCTCTACGGCTATCTCGGCCTGGAGGCCGACGACGCGCGCGTCGGCGCCACGTGTCGGCAGCTGTTCTCGTCGGACAGCCCGACGTTCCGCAAGGGCGCGATCGGACAGTGGCGCGACCAGTTCGACGACGAGCTGGAGGCCCTGTTCGCGCGGTCGGTGGGCGACCGGATGCAGAAATACGGCTACGAACCCTCCCGGAAAGGATGACCGACCACATGGCCCGCCCCGAGCACCATGTTCCCCGGCCGGAGTCCGGTGACGATCCCGTTGAGGTTCCGTCTCGCCCGCAGGCCGCGTGGACGGCAGGTAGTAGCCTGGATCGCCAGGTTGCGCCGAGAAGGAGCCGAGTGAGCGTCAACCCCCCAGAAGAGCGGACACCGGGCGAGGTCCGCGAGTACCTCCGCGTGCTGCGCAGACGCAAGTGGCTCGTCATCGTCCCCACCGTCGTCGCCGTCGTCGTCGCCCTCGTGCTGTCCCTCATGGCGACGCCGATCTACCGCGCGTCGGTGCAGGTGCTCGTGCAGTCTCCCGACCAGACGTCGAGCGCCGGCGCCGGTGCGAACAACAAGGACCTGGGCACGCTCAGCACCGACAAGACCGTCGTGACGTCCGACGAGGTGGTTTCGAACGCCATCGCCAGCCTTAGCGAGGCGCCGGTCAACAACGCCGGTCAGCCGATGACCGCCCAGCAGCTGGCGAAGGACATCTTGGTCACGGTCCCCTCCGACACGAACGTCCTCACGATCTCCTACTCCAGCACGGACCCCGTGGAGGCGGCTACGATCGCGAACGCGCTCGCCGCCGCGTACGAGCAGTTCAAGCAGACGCAAGCGGACGACACCGTCACCAAGCTGACCGAGGAGCTGCAGACCCAGTCCGACAACATCCAGAGGCAGATCGATGACGTCACGGCGGCGCTGCAACGGGCGCATTCGGAAGGCACCAGGACGAGCATCACGAACAACCTGATCGACCTCACGTCGCAGCAGGCCTCGCTCCAAGCCCAGAAAAGCCAGATCGAGGCTGACAACGTGATCTCGGTGACGACGATCGATCCCGCCACCGCGCCGCACGACCCCGTGAGCCCCAACATCCCACTGAACCTGCTCGCGTCGCTCGCGCTAGGCCTCACGCTGGGCGTCGGTCTCGCGTTCGGGGCCGAGGGGCTCGACGATCACATCCGCGACCGGCCAGAGCTGCAGCGGATCCTCGAGGCCCCGGTGATCGGATCGATCCCCGCCGTGAAGGAATGGCGGCAGCGCGAGGAGGGCCAGCACCTCGCGTTCAAGGACGATCCGAGCGGCCCCCTGTCCGAGGCCTACAAGGCGCTCGCGACGAACATCATGTACCTGGCCTCGCAGGACCAGCTGCAGATCATCCTGGTCACGAGCGCACTCGCGGAAGAGGGCAAGACCACCACCGCGGCGAACCTCGCCGTGTCGCTCGCGAGCCTCGAGCAGGACGTCGTGCTCGTGGGCATGGACCTGCGGGCGCCGGACCTCGCGAAGCGGTTCGACCTGCGGAGTCGCGACGGGATGTCCACCGCGCTGGCGACGCCGCTGGTCGAGGTCGACGGTCAGACGCGCTCGCTGCTGAGCATCGCGCGCGTGCGGGCACACATGCAGATGGTGGGCATCGACCGGCTGCGCGTGATCCTGGGCGGCCCGGCGGTGCACGACCCCACCGGGCTCGTGTCGGAGTTCGTCGCGGGCGGGTACGCCGACACCCTGCGGAAAGTCGCGAAGTTCATCTTGATCGACACGCCGCCGGTGCTCGGCGTCGCCGACGCATCGATCCTCGCACCCCTCGCCGACGGCGTCGTGTTCGTCACCGACGCGCAGAAGGCGACCCGGCGCGCAGTGGGGGATGCACGCGAGCAGCTGAAGGCCGCCGGCGGGCAGGTGATCGGGGCCGTCTACAACAACATCCCCGCGCACGACAGCCGCTACGGGTACGCGTACGGACACGGGCGGTACGGCCGCTACGGGAAGTACGGCAGGTACGGTCGCTACGGCGGCGCGCACACCACGCCCGAGCCCGCCACGGCCGACCCGGTGACGTCGCCCGTCGACGGCACCGCGTCGTCCTGAGCGGCGGACGACCGGGGAGGTCGACGATGTCCCACGCCGAGGCGGCGCATCCGACCCTCGAACCGGGATCCGGGGTGCGGTGGTACGGACCGGACCCGGGGACGGCGCACACCTGCGCGCCGCCGCGCGGCGGCGTGATCGTCAACGGCATCAGGATCGATCCCCGTGCGCCCGAGCAGCTCCTGGACACCGTCCGTTCCTTCCTCGCGTGCGGTCGCTCGCACGTCGTCAACTTCCTCGCGGTCGATCCGATCGCGCGCGCGCAGACGGATCCGGCCTACCGACGGCTCCTCAACAAAGCGGAGCTGAACCTCGCGGACGGGCTGCCGGTGGCGTGGGCGGCCCGGTCCCTCGGCCAGCCCACGCCCCGGATGCCCGGCACCGACTCGTTCCGGCTGATCGCGGGGTGGGGCATCGCCGATGCGCTCCCCCACTACCTCTACGGCGGCGGCACGCCGGACGACGTCGCCGAGCTCACCCAGCACCTCGACGAGGGCTTCCCCGGGATCGCGATCGCGGGCAGCGAGTCACCGCCCTTCCGCGACCTCACCGACGACGACCTCGACGCCGCGGCGGACGCGATCCGGGCGAGCGGGGCGCGGGCCCTGTGGATCGGCCTGGGCACGCCGAAGCAGCACGTCGTGGGACAGCAGCTCCGCGAACGCGAGGCCGCCCCGCTGATCTTCTGCGTGGGCGCGGCCTTCGACTTCATCTCGGGTGCGAAGCGCCGGGCCCCCGCATGGATGCAGCGGAGCGGCCTCGAGTGGGTGCACCGGCTGGCGTCGGAGCCGCGCCGGCTGTGGAAGCGGTACCTGATCGGCAACCCGACGTTCGCGGCGGGCTACGCGTGGGACCGGATCTCCGGACCGCCCCGCCGGGCGGGCTCCCGATGATCCCCACCACGGAACGCCGGGCGCGACTCACGAAGGCCGCCGTGTGGATCGCCGTGCTGGGTCTCGCGCTCGTCGTGGGCGTTTCGGTGTCGCTTGGGGTCCACGGCCTCGCCGTCGCCGTCGCCGGGGCGGCGGTGGCCACCGCCGTCGTGCTGCGGATCCGCGTCCCCTCGCGTCCGGGGACCCTCGCCGTCGAGGTGCCCGTCGTGCTCCTGGGCCTCTCGTCCCTCGTGTTCCGGATGCGGGACACGACGTCGCTGTCGACCAACCCGCTCGATGCGGCCGGCCTATTCCGTCTCGCCTGCATCGGCGGGGCGGCGCTGCTGTGCGTGATGGCCCTTTTGCAGTCCGACATCAAAGGTGGCCTCGCCTCGCTGCGGGCGGCGCGACCGCTGTGGCTGTACGCGGCGTACATCGTGGTGATCTGCCTGGGCATCACGAGGTCCGTCTACCCGTTGTTGACCGCGTTCCACGCGGTCAACATCGTGGTGTCGCTGCTGGTCGTCCTGACCGCGTACCTCACGATGGGCGACCGGGGTCTCGATCGCCTGGAGAAGACGATCTTCTGGTTCATCGTGGTGCACGTCGCCACCGCGTGGCTGGGGGTGGTCGTCTTCCCCAGCGAGGCCCTGCGCGCGGCGAGCCCGTTCCCCTTCCGCATCGAGGGGGTGATGCCCGCGCTCGCGTCCGACCGCCTGGGCGAGTACGGATGCGTGCTCTTCTTCTGGGCGTACGCGTCGCGCAAGGGGTTGCTCCGGGACCGCGTGGTGGCCTCGAACCGGATCGCCTTCGGGTTGGAGTGCTTCGGGATCGCGAGCCTGCTCGCCGCCCAGTACCGCACGGGCTACATCGCGGTCGGCGTGGGCGTGCTGGTGCTCCTCGCGCTGCACGGCCGCGCGGTGCTCGCGTCGGCGATCGCGCTCTGCGGGTTCATCGTCGTCCGGTTCGGGCAGACCCTCTTCGCGCCCCTGTTCGCCTTCGTGCTCCGCGGCCAGGGGGCGAACGTCGCCTCGAGCCTGTCAGGCCGGACGAACCTCTGGGCGGCCGCGATCCCCATCTGGAAGCAGTCGCCGATCATCGGCGGCGGCATCGAGACCGCGAGCCGGTTCCTCGTGCTGGACTCCCTGGGGCGCGGGTACACGGGGAGCGTGCACGGCAGCTGGATCGAGGCCCTCGTCGGCACCGGGCTCGTGGGCATCACGCTCCTGGCGGCGACCGTGGTGCTGTGCCTCTACCGCGGGTACCTGCTGGCCGCACGCGGCGGCCGACTCGCTCCGATCCTGGTGCTGACGGTCCTGGCCGTGCGGAGCATCACCGGTTCGTCCTTCGAGACGTTCGGGATGGAGTCGATGCTCTTCCTGGCGATGCTGATGGCGGTGCGAGCCCCGCAGCCCTTCCACGCCCCCGTCCCCGACATCGTGCCGCGGGACCCCTACGAGGACCTGCCGGCCCCGGGCGGCCTCCCGCGCGACGTCCCCGAGGGAGCGCTGACGTGAGCACCGCCGAGTCGACCGCGTCCCCGCTCGCGCGCGATGGTGCCATCTCCGTCCGCCTGTGCCGCTCGAAGTACGAGCTGCGCAGCCGACTCTCGTGCCATCCCGCCGTGTACCTCCCGCTGGCGCGCCGGAAGTACGCGGGGAACGTGGGCAAGGTCGTCGAGCACGATCGCACCCAGGTCGTGATCGACGGGTTCCAGCGGTCGGCGAACACCTTCTCCGTCACGGCGTTCCAGTTCGCGCAGCCCGAGCCCGTCAACGTCGCGCACCACCTCCACGCCGCGGCGCAGATCGCCGCCGCGGTCCGCTGGCGCATCCCGACGATGGTGCTGATCCGCGAGCCGGATGGGGCGATCATCTCCCACATGATCCGCTTCCCGTGCGTGACGCCGGAGCAGGCGATCCGCAACTGGAGCCGCTTCTACGAGGCCGTCCGTGCCGTGCGCGACGGGGTCGTCGTCGCCGACTTCGAGGAGGTGACCGGTGACTTCGGCGTCTCGATCCGGCGGCTCAACGAACGGTTCGGCACGGCGTTCACGCCGTTCGACCACACCGAAGGGAACGTGCAGCGGTGCTTCGAGTTGATCGACCGGCGCAACGCGGGACGGTTCGGGACGGTCGAGGATCACACGGTGGCGCGACCGTCCGCGGCCCGGGAGCGGAAGAAGGACACGGCGCGGTCGGCGTTCATGGACCCGCGGCTGGAGGGGCGGCGCGCCAGGGTTCGCGCCCTGTACGACGACCTCGTGACGGGAGGCTGACCGCGTGGTCGAGCAGGAGCCCGTCGGAGCGGCCGAGGACCAGCTCGAGGCCGAGCTCGATGCCGGTGCCAGCACGGAAAAGGTGCGTGCCGGGCGCAAGGTGGCGTGGGGGTTCGGGGATCAGTTCTTCTCCTCGCTCACGAACTTCGGGCTGACGATCATCGCGGGCCGGAGCCTGGGGCCCGAGGCGCTCGGCGTGATCTCGATCGGGTTCTCCGCCTACGTGATCGCGCTCGTGTTCCAACGGGCGCTCGTGAGCGAGCCGCACACCGTGCTGTCGGCGAGCCTCCCGGTGGGTGAACGGCGGCCCATCACCCGTCGCACCATCACGATGAGCATCACCGCCGGCGCGGTCACCGCCGCCGTGCTCGTGGTGTTGGGCCTCCTCCTCCCCGGCGTCGTGGGCAGCGGCTTCCTCCTCTTCGCCCCGTGGATCCCCGTCGCGATGCTGCAGGATCTGTGGCGGTTCGTCCTGTTCCGCGACGGTCGCAACCCCGGAGCCGTGCTGAACGACTTCTCGTGGGTCGTCGGCATGCTGGTGGCGATGCCGATCGCGCTCGCGATCCACACCGACTGGGCCGTCGTGGGAGCTTGGGGCTTCGGCGCGCTGGTGGGCGTCGCGGTGGGCGTGGTCCAGCTCCGCGTCCCGCCGGGCCGCCCGCGGTCGTCGTGGCGCTGGTGGCGCGGCGACGCCTGGCCCATCGGCAAGTGGTTCGCGCTCGACCGCGCCGCGTCGAACATCGGCACGCAGGGCACCGTGTTCATCCTCGCGCCGCTCCTGGGCGCCGCCGCGCTCGGCGGGCTCAAGGCCACGAACTCCGTGTTCGCGCCCCTGTCCGTGCTGGGCCCGGCGATCACCCTCCCGGGGCTCCCGTCGATGACGCGGTCGTACCACGCCTCCTTGCACAGCGCGAGGTCGCTCGCGACGCGGTTGAGCCTCACGGTGGGAGGGCTCACCGCGCTCTACACGCTGGCGCTCGCCGCCGGCGGTGGCGCGGCCCTCACCTTCCTGTTCGGCAACCGCTTCACGTCCTTCACGAGCCTGATCGCCCCCGTCGCCACGGGGCAGCTCCTTGCGGCGGCGAGCATCGGGTTCATCATCCTGTTGAAGGCGTCGAAGAGCGGTCGCCCGCTGGTGCTCGCCCACGTGATCTCCACCGTGGGGACCTTGATCATCACGCCCATCCTCGCGATCCGCGCCGGCGTGACCGGCGCCGCGTGGGGGCTCGCGATCGGCTACGGGTTGGAGAGCGTCGCCGTGATCTTTTACGCGGTGCGGGTGCGGGCCTACCGGCCAGAGCCCGACGGCCAGGTCGCGGCGCCGGTGGGAGCGCGGACGGGCGGCCGGGCCCCACGGTGAAGGTCGTCTACGTCGTCTCCGGGACGCGCAGCGGCAGCACCGTGCTGGACACGGTGCTGGGCGGGATCGACGGATGGTTCTCGAGCGGCGAGCTCCGCTTCCTCTGGGAGCGCGGGCTCCTGGAGGGGCGGCGGTGCGGCTGCGGCGAGCCCGTGACGTCCTGCCCGGTCTGGTCGGAGGTGCTCCGGCGCCCCGTGGGATCGGGGAGTCGCACGCTCGGCGACGTGCACGCCCGGGACGTGATCGATTGGCAGCGGGACGCGCTGCGGGTCCGCCACACGTGGCGCCTGTTGCACGATCGTCGCGGGCTGCTATCGAACGCCTCGCTCGCCGCCTACGCCGAGGTCCTGAGCTCCCTCTACGCCGCGATCGCGGACGTGACCGGCGCGCGCGTGATCGTCGACTCCTCGAAGCATCCGTCGGATGCGGCGCTGTTGCGGCTGCTCGACGGCGTCGACGCCTCGTACGTGCACATCGTGCGCGACCCGCGCGCGGTGGCGTTCTCGTGGCAGCGCCGCAAGGCCGATCCCGACGGCCAGGAGGAGATGCCGCGATGGGGCGTCACGGAGACCGCGCTCAACTGGGACGCCGTGAACGCCGCCGCGGACGCGCTCGCCCGCAAGGTCGGTCCCGATCGCTTCCTGCGGTTCCGGTACGAGGATCTGGTGGCGGATCCGCGCGGATCCGTGGCGCGGATCGCGGCGCTGGCAGGCGAGCCCGACGCCGAGCTCCCGTTCGTGGACGACCGCACCGTCGAGCTCGGGACGAATCACACCGTGTCGGGCAACCCGGGCAGGTTCCGGACCGGCCCCGTGACCCTGCGCCTCGACGACGAATGGGTCGCGAACCAAGCGGCCGGTGATCGATGGGCCACCACCGCCCTCGCGCTCCCGATGCTGCTGCGCTACCGCTACCCGCTCCGCCCCGGCCGCGGTGTCGCGTGAGCCGATGCGCGTCCTGATCCTGCATTCCCGCTACCTGTCG
>Ga0207648_10006109_pt1 | contig 12008 bp, 13 predicted proteins | sample KBSMisM32_FD_184310 | JGI IMG/M metagenome (GOLD analysis project Ga0207648, IMG submission 184310) | Miscanthus rhizosphere microbial communities from Kellogg Biological Station, Michigan, USA - KBS Miscanthus M3-2 (SPAdes) (version 2) | ecosystem: Host-associated > Plants > Roots >...
CGCGGACGACCAGTATCCGCACCACCAGGCGTTCAGCGTCGCCATCGAGACGATCACCGGCGAGCCGCTGGGCCGCGCCGTGCAGCTGTCCGCCGCCGAGCGCGCGCGCCTACGGCGCGAAGCCGCCGGTTGCCGAGACTGGCGCGTGGCGCGCTGGCTGCTGTACAAGCTGGAAGGCACGGCGTTGCCGGACACCGCCGCGAACCGCCGGCACCGCCTCCGCTGCGACGGCCCGGGGTTCCCCGGCGACCCCGGCTTCCGGTCTCCCTAGGCGATGTCCGGGTTCCTGTCCTGGCAGGTCGTGGGCGGTTGTGACCTCATCTTGTCGCATGAGTTACGTGATGATTGATGTGGAGGCAGACGGCCCCATCCCGGGCGACTACTCGATGATCTCCTTCGGGGCCATCGTGGTCGAGCCGGGCCTGGACCGGACGTTCTACGGCAGATTGCGGCCGATCTCGGAGCGTTGGATCCCGGCGGCGCTGAAGGTCTGCGGGCACTCGCGCGAGGAGACCCTCGCTTTCGACGATGCGGCGCGCGTCATGGCGGATTTTGACGGCTGGCTGCGCGCCAACGTGCCGAAACGCATGCTCTTCATCTCCGACAACAACGGCTTCGATTGGCAGTTCATCAACTGGTACTTCCACCATTTTCTGGGGAAGAACCCCTTCGGCCACAGCTCGAGCAACCTGGGCTCGATGTTCAAGGGCCTGGTCAAGGACACGTTCAAGAACTTCAAGAAACTGAAACGGACGCCGCACACCCACAATCCAGTCGACGATGCGCGCGGCAACGCGGAGGCGCTCCTGCATATGCGGGATCACCTGGGACTGAAGATTGCCCTCTGAGAGACTCCAAGGACCTTAGCTGTTCGAACCGTTCGAACCGCGACGGCGCAGGCCGCGGACGAACGCGGTCAGCTCGGGCCACGAGCGGCGCACCTTCGCCGCCAGCACGACCAGCGCGAGCGCCCACGCGATCCAGATCAGCACGCGCGGGTTCGGAAACTCGAAATGCAGCGCGCTCCCGGGCGCGAGCCGGCTGGGCAGGAAGTGGCGCCGATCGAGCGCCAGGATGTCCATCAGCACCGCGACGGTCGCGTGCACCAGGAAGCCCGCGTAGATGCTGCGCGTCTTCATCGCCAGTGACCCGAGCACGATGCCCGCGATCACCGCCGACGACGCTTCCAGGTACGGCTTGCCGTAGTGGATCATGCAGTAGGGCACCGCCATCGCCCAGATCGCGCCCGCGCCGAAGCTGCGCAGAGCGCGCAGCAAGAAGCCGCGGAAGAACAGCTCCAGCGTGAAGAACTGGGCCAGGTAGACGATCTCCCACAGGCCGAAGTCCAGCCACGACCGTCCCGCCAGCTTGTACATCGGGTAGTAGTCGGCGAAGTCCGGCTGCATGGCGACGATCAGCAGCACCGGGATCATCACCACCACGCACAGCGCGTAGATCCAGGCGTGCGTGCGGAACCCGCGCCCGCGCAGCCCGAAGTCCAGCACGCTGTCCTTGCGGAAGAAGATCGGCCAGACCGCCAGCGGCAGGACGTACCCGGCGACGCGCGTGAACCCCCACCACGACCGCATGTACAGCTCGTCGTACAGCGTGAGATTGAAGATCGACCCGGGATGGCTGCGCGCGTGGCGATCGACGACGTCGCGCAGCGCCCGCATGTAGAAGTCGGGACGGCCGTAATATTCGTGGAACGTCAGGATGAAGGTGACCAGCGTCAGCGCCACCATCGGGCGGTAGTCGATCTCGCCGCGCGCCGCGAGATCGCGCCGGATCGCCAGACCCTCGGCGTCCAGCTCGCGCCAGGTTCCTCGAAAGAACCACCACAGCACCGGCGCGACCGCGACCAGAACCGGAATCGGTATCGCCCACTTGACGGCGGGCAGCTCGAGCCAGTTCATGATCCGTCAGTGTCCTGTGCCACGCGGCGCGAACGATAATATATTCCCCGCGTGGCAGAAGAATCCGACAAGAGCGGGGGCGCGTCTGGTGGAACGAGGAAGAGCAAGCTCGCCAAGTTCTTCCAGGAGTACCACGGTCCGCTCTCAACTTTGTTCCTGGGCGTCGCCGGCCTGATCGCGACGTCGATCTGGCAGTTCCGCCAATCGGTGACAACCGCCGAACAGGCGAAGTCGGAGCAGGCGATCGCGCGCACCAAGGCCGACAACGACTGGCGCATCGCGCGCGCCGAGATCCTCTCCAAGAACCTCGACGTGCTGTCGAAGCAGGGGCCGCAGTCGGTCGACCAGCGCTTCGGCGTGCTGTTGTCGCTGACGCGCGGGGCGATCCTGGATCCCGAGCTGGCGGTGTCGTACGCGCTGGAGCTGGGCAAGGACAACGCCAGCTACATGCGCGCGGTGCTGGAAGCGACCGCCGAGAAGAATTACAGCCAGCTCGCCCAGGCGTTCAAGATGACGTGCATCCAGCGCTTCGGCGTCGAGAAGGCCGCCGAGATCTGCAAGGACGACGCGCTCGCCGAGCGATCGGACGCGATCGCGCAGGTCTTCCAGGACGAGCTGGAGGCCGTGAACGCGGCGAGCCAGCCGCAGGCGCACGGGCCGATGGCGATCATGAAGGACGAGCGCGAGGTGCAGGCGTTCCCCGGCAAGATGGCCTGGCTGTTCGAACCGTACCTGCAGGATCTCTACGAGCGCCGGCAGTGGCAGGAGATCGATCACTTCGAGAAGTTCTCGGCGGGCGCGCGGCTGGTGGCGGCGCTGGTGCTCGCGACCGCGCGCACCGGCGAGCTGGTCAGCGCCAGCGAAAGCGCGGAGCTGGACAAGTTTCACGCCGGCCACCGCAAGTGGCTGATCGAATACCTGCTGGGGCGCAGCTGCGATCCCGACTGCCGCGGCAAGCTGGTCGACGTGATGCTGTCGTCATACGGCGAGGCGGAGGGCGACTACGACGACCCGATCAAACGCCTGCTGCGCCAGCCGCACGCCGAGGCGGCGCCGACGTTCGGGCACCTGCACGCGCGGCTGCTGTGGTGCCAGGTCGACGCCGACGATCTGGTGTCGTTCCGCGACCGCGTCCTGGTGCCGCTGATAACGGACGCCCTGACGGCCGCAAAACCCGACGCGCAGCTGATCGAGGATCTGGTCGGCCTGATCGCGCTGGTACCCGAACCGGCCGCCACGGCGGATCCGAAAGCGCAGGACCGGTGGAAAAAGGTGATCGCGGCGTTGTCGCGCGGGGGCGATCGCGTGCAACGGGCGCTGGCCACCCGGCGGGCCGCCTCGGCGCGCGAACGCGCGAACCCGCCGCCGATGATCAAGAAGGTTAACTTCTGCAACGCCGCCGCGGCGGCCTTCCCGACGACGGGCATCGAGACGCCATGACGAACGCCAGCACCGCGGTCGGGCGGACGGTGCTGGACATGAACCGCTATCAGTGGACGGTTCTGTTCGCCGCCTGGCTGGGCTGGGGATTCGACGTGTTCGACGGCCTGCTGTTCAACTTCGTCGCGCCCAACTGCGTGCCGACGTTGCTCGGGCTGCCCATCGGATCCGCAGCGGCGAAGGCGGCGACGCTGAAGTGGGGCGGCATCCTGACGTCGATGCTGCTGCTCGGCTGGTCGGCGGGCGGCATCCTGTTCGGGCGAATCGCCGACCGCATCGGACGGAAGCGGACGCTGCTGCTGACGATGTTGCTTTACGCGTTCGGCACCGCGGCCTGCGCCGGCGCGGTCAATATCTGGATGCTGATGGCGTTTCGTGTCGTCGCCAGCCTCGGCATCGGCGGCGAATGGGCGGCCGGCGCGGCGATGGTCGCCGAGGTCGTCCCCGAAAAGCGGCGCGTCGAGGCGGGCGCGTTGCTGTACACGTCGGCGCCGATGGGGCTGTTCCTGGCGACCTTCGCCAACTCTCAGATCGCCGGCGTCATCTTCCACGGCGCACCCGAGACGTCGTGGCGGTTCGTGTTCCTGTGCGGTCTGATCCCGGCCGCGGTCGCGTTCGTGGTCCGGACCTTCGTGCGTGAGCCCGAGCGCTGGAACCAGGCGGCCGCAGGCACGCACCCGCGCATCGCCGAGCTGTTCACGCCCGAGCACCGGCGCGCGACGCTGGGCGGGTTCGCGATGGCTGTCGTCGCGCTCATCACCTGGTGGAGCGTCAACGCCTTCATCACCATCGTGGCGAGCGGCCTGGCCCGCGAGACGGCGACCGCGAGCGCCATGAATCCTGCCGCGACGTCGGCGCTGATCTCGTCCTGGACGGCGCGCGCAAATAACTGGTTCAACCTGGGTGGCTTGCTCGGGACGCTGCTGACGATCCCCGCGGCAAAGGTGCTCGGCCGGCGCCGGATGTTCGGGATCTACTACGCGCTGTCGGCGGTGGCGGTCATGACGGCGTTCGGGCTCGACCTGCGGCCGGAGACGCGCCTCATCATGTACTTCTTCATCGGCCTGACCGTATTCGGCGTGTTCGGCAGTTTCACCTACTACCTGCCCGAGCTGTTCCCCACGCGGCTGCGCGGAACCGGCGCCGGCTTCTGCTACAACGTCGGGCGCATCATCGCGGCGGCGGGACCATTCCTGGTCGGGACGGTCGCCGCGCGCGGTGCGGACGCGCTCGGGAGCGCGCTCAACATCCTTTTCTTCGTCGGCTTCGTGCCCCTGCTCGGCGTGATCTTGCTGCCGTTCGCAGTCGAGACCAAGGGCCGCGAGCTCGCGTGACGCGCGCGCTCGGCCGCGCGGTGATTCCGGCCGCCGTGCTCTCCGCGGCCGCGGCCGGCGGGTGCAGCAGCGACGCCGGCCTTCCCGACTTCGTCGCGCAGATGCCGCTGGTCTGGGTGGACCCGGCCCGCTGCCTGACCGACTGCGCGCACGTGAGCCAGCCCGCGCTGGTGGAGATCGACGCGGCCGGCCTCGCCACGGCGGGCGGCGGCCAGTGGATCCTGAAGGAAGCGCAGCCGGCGCTCGCCGCGATGCTGTGGGCCGCCGCCGGCGCGACGTTCACCGTCACCGTCGGCGGCGCGCATCGCAGGTACGACGTGCAGGCGATGCTCTGGGATCAGAACAGCGTCAGCGAACCGGGACGGGCCGCGCGTCCGGGACACAGCGAACACGAGGCAGGCCTGGCCGTCGATCTCGCGTTCGCGGCGGACGCGGACGCCGCGTGGATCGCGGCCAACGCCTGGCGTTTCGGCTTCGTCATGAGCTACCCGCAGCACAAACAGAAGGTGACCGGCTTCCGCTACGAACCGTGGCACTTCCGTTTCGTGGGCAGCGCGACCGCGGCGCAGCTGCATGATCGCGGGAACCCGCCGCTGGAAGAGCTGTTCAAGAGCCAGCCCACGCTGGGCATCTCCGGCGATTGCGGCGATTGCCCCCTCGAAAGCTCGCGCAGTGATTGCACGGATCTGACAGCTGCCGGGACCTGTGACGGCACGGTGCTGCGCTGGTGCTTCGACGGCGCGGCCGCCGCGGTCGACTGCACGACGTCGGGGTTGGTCTGCTCCGTCGATCCGAGCAGCACGACTGCTGACTGCGTCGATCCCTGACGATCGTCAGGCGACGGCCGGGGCCCGCATCCGCGCCTGCACGCGGTTCGAGACGGCGGCGACGACGCGATCCCACGGCACCCAGAACAGGTGACAGATGATGAACTGCGGGAAGGTCGGCCCCATGAACAGTCGGATGCCGATCAGCAGCCCGCACATGGCGGGCGGAAAGATCCAGCGCGCGCGCCGGCTGACCATCGCCAGCGGGTAGGCGGCCTCGACGACGACGGTCACCAGCGCCAGCACGCTGCACAGGGCGGGATACTGGGCCAGCCACGGACCGATGTCCGACAGCGGCTCGTGGCTCGCCACGTTGTAGCCGTGCTGGAGAAGCTTGGTGGCCATGTTGTCGGAGAACACCCAGTTCAGGCCCTCGTTGCGCAGCTTCGCGAAGCCCGCCGACGCGAACACGAGGCTCATGAGCAGCCACGTCGCGCGGACCGGCCAGCGATATTCGCCGCTCGGCTCGGGCGCGGGACGTCCCCGTCCGAACAGCCGCCGATCCAGCGAGTACGCGTCGCCGGTGCGCGCCAGCATCATCACGGCGAGCACCAGGGCGACCAGCGCGTCGAAGTGGTGCGTCTTGCCGAAGTTGTGGGGCAGGCCCAGGAGGTACCAGCCGACGCCGCAGGCGACCACCGTGCTCCCGCGCGTGAACAGCCCCAGCGCCGCCGCCAGCAACGAAACCTTCCACACGATGCCCAGCGCCGTCAGCACGCCGGCGCTGAACACCGGGATGGGCAGCCACTTGAACATCGTGATCGGCTCCCAGAAGACGGGCGAGACGTCGCTCCATTCGCTCCAGCTGTCCGGTAGGTACAGCAGCAGGATCAGCCCGTAGAACAGCGCGCGGCAGAGACCGAGGTTGTCCGGCGCCTCGGCGTCGAACCAGAAACGGTGCCATCGCTCGCGCAGCGCCCGCATCATTCGAATCGGTCCGATTTCGTCAGCGGGTCCGATTCCGCCAGCAGCTCGCGCTTCTCCGGCGTGTCCGCGTTACCGGCCAGCGGCTCCAGCTGGTGCGTCAGCCGATAGAGCCGCAAGCGCACCAGCGCCGGCCCGTCGTGCTCGCGCTCGATCCGCCGCCGCTCGTAGCGCTCGAGCACATCGTTCAACGCCACCACGCCCGACGACCGATCGAAATGCGCGTTCTCCATCCCGTCGGCGAGGCGCGCTTGATCGAACGGGTGGATGAACTCGTTCCTGTGGACGGCGGTCTCGCTGCCGTCATGGCGCACGCCAAAAACCCGAACGATCGTGATGGAGCGTTCCGTCTCCAGCTCCGCGTACATCGGGTAGGAACAGAACGGCCAGTGGCCGGCCTGGATCACGTTCTCGTAAAGGTGCGCGGCGATGAGAAACGCCAGCACCGCGTTGACGAGTATCAACCGGCGGACGCTCATTCCGCGCTTGTCGACGGCGCCGACTCGCACCGTCGGCCAGTATAACCGGACGCCCCCGGATTTCCTGATTCGGGCGCGGCGGTTTTTTTGTTTACGACGGACGATTACAAGGTGCGCCCGGAGGCTACACCGGCGCTCAGCCCTTCGAGACCATGTACGTCAGCAAGTCGACGCAGCGGTGGCTGTAGCCCCACTCGTTGTCGTACCAGGAAACCAGCTTGAAGAAGTTCGAGTTCAGCTCGATCGAGCTGCCGGCGTCGTAGATGCTGGACCGCTCGTCGTGGATGAAGTCGGTCGAGACCAGCTCCTCCTCCGTGTAGCCGAGCACGCCCTTCAGGTAGCCCTCGCTGGCCGACTTCATCGCCGCCGAGATCTCCTTGAGGCTGGTCGACTTCGTCGTCCTGAACGTCAGGTCGACGACCGACACCGTCGGCGTCGGCACGCGGAACGCCATGCCGGACAGCTTGCCCTTCACCTCGGGCAGCACCAGCGCCACGGCCTTGGCCGCGCCCGTCGTCGACGGGATGATGTTGATGGCGGCGCTGCGCCCGCCCTTCCAATCCTTGCGCGACGGACCGTCGACCGTCTTCTGCGTCGCCGTGTAGCTGTGCACGGTCGTCATCAGGCCCTCGGCCAGACCGAAGCCTTCCTTCAGCACGACGTGCACGATCGGCGCGAGGCAGTTGGTGGTGCAGCTCGCGTTCGACACGATGTTGTGCTTGGCGGCGTCGTACTTTTCGTGGTTGACGCCCATGACGACCGTGATGTCCTCGCCCTTGGCGGGCGCCGAGATGATCACCTTCTTGGCGCCGGCGGTCAGGTGGCCCTTCGCCTTCTCGCCGTCCGTGAACAGGCCCGTCGACTCGATCACGTAGTCGACGCCCAGCTTCTTCCAGGGCAGCTCGGCGGGCGACTTGGCGCTGACCACCGCGATCTCCTGGCCGTCGACGACCAGCACGTCGTCGGCTTCCTTGTCGGTGCCCGACTTCTTCGAGCTGACCTTGCCGCCGAACTTCTGCTGCGTCGAATCGTACTTCAGCAGGTACGCCAGGTTGTCGGCGGGCACGATATCGCCGACCGCGGCGACCTCGACCTCCTTGCCGAACAGCCCCTGCTCGTGCAGGGCGCGAAAGACCAGCCGTCCGATGCGGCCGAAACCATTGATGGCGATACGAGTGCTCATTGCTTCTATCTCCCGTCAGGCATTGAACGTTTTCGAGGGCGCACTCTATATGACGCGCCCGACGGCGCCAAGCAAAGGCTGCGACGCTTCGCGCGGCGCGCCGTCCGTATGATGGAGCCCCCCGGATGGCCCGCAAACGGAAGAAACCCCAGCCCCTCGTCGTTGCGCGGGGCAGCGCGCGCGCGTGGCCGCGCGCCGCGCTGTGGTTCCTGGCCAATGACGATGCGGTGCTCTGGCAGGCCCACCCGGGCGAGGAGCCCGACGTCATCCGGGTGGTGGGCGAAAGCTTCCCGGAGCTCGGCTACGACTGCGCCTTCAGCTTCGATGGGCAGGACACGCTTTACAACATGCGCCTTTGGTGCGGCGCGCAACCCGCGATCGTGGATCGATCGACCATCGACGAGGCGGCCCGTCGCTGGCTGACGGCCGACGACACCTGCGAGCTGCGGCTGGTCACACCGGCGAACGGCCGCATCCAGGCGAGCGGAGTCTGGATCAGCGATCCGCTGGACCTCGTGCTGTTCGGTTTCGTCGACGCCGATTTCGCGATGTTGCTCGGCGACGACGTCGACGTCGTCCACGTTGCGCCCGACGTCTCGGTGGCCGTCGACCGCGATGGCGGCACGCCGCGCTGGATCCTGGCACGCGACATCGCACGCCGGCTCGACTACGGCAAGGAATTCACGCGCGACCAGCACGGCGCCGAATTGATGCAGGCGCTGGCGAAGCTGTACGTCGCATGCGCGCGCGACCATGATGCGGTCGAGACCAAGAGCGCGTTCCGCGTGCGTGTCGCCCACCTCGTGAACGCGGCGCTCGGCGAAGGACGGAAGCAGCAACTCGATCTGGCGCCGACGCTCGAGTCATTCGTCAGCCACTACGAGTTCAAGCGGCCCGAGTACATCATCCCGCCCAAGCGGCCGCCGCCGCGTTAGGGCGCGCGCGACGTCACTCGCAGAACGCGACCTGGCAGACGCCGTGGTAACAGATGCCCAGCTCGGACGGGCACTCGCCCAGTCCGCCCGCGTCGGCGTCGCACGACTGGGCGCAGACCGTCATCACGGTGGCGCAACCGCCCACCGGGCCGCACGCGAGGCAGATCTCCTGCTTGATGCGTCCGTCCGGACATCCGTTGGGCGTCGGCCGCCCCTCGCACGCGGCCATGCACTCCTCGCGCGTGTTGAAGCGGTTGTCGTTCCCCTCGCAGCCGCCGTACGTCTTCGCCACGCACGCGGTGCCGTCGAACGCGTAGACGGGAATCGCCGCCCGGCAGGGACCGGGATCGAACGACATCAGGCAGGCGGCCTCCGGCGTCCAGCCGCTGTCGATCCCACCGTCGGTGGGCTCGTAACATCCATTGTTCGTGCAGACGAGGTTGCCGCTGATCTGGCCGGTACATCCGCGAGCGAAGGCCAACATCGAGCGCTTCGGGCTGTCGCCGCTGCTGGCCGGCGCAAGAATCACGCTGTTGCCGCCGCAGGGATATCTCGAGATGCTGGGCCTGATGGGACAGGCGCGTCTGGTGCTGACCGACTCTGGCGGGATCCAGGAGGAAACGACGGCGCTCGCCGTGCCGTGCCTTACAATGCGCGACAATACCGAGCGTCCGATAACCGTCGACCAGGGCACCAACACGCTCGTCGGCCGCAACCGCGCGCGCACGCTCGAATGCGTCGACGATATCCTGAAGAACGGCGGCAAGCGCGGCAGGACGCCGGAGCTGTGGGACGGTCATGCCGCCGAGCGGATCGCCGACGACTTGTCGGCCTGGCTCGGCCTGTCCGCGCTCGAACGCAAGGTGGTGCACGCATGAATGCGCAAGCTGTCGCGGCCGAGTCGATCGTCAACGCGCTGACCGTCGACGTCGAGGACTATTTCCAGGTCTCGGCCTTCGCAGCGCACATCCCGCGCTCGTCATGGGACAGCCAGCCCTGTCGGGTCGAGGCCAACATCGAACGGATTCTCGGGCTGCTCTCCGAGGCCAAAGTCAGCGCGACCTTTTTCACGCTCGGCTGGATCGCCGAGCGCTATCCGGCGCTGGTCCGGCGTCTGGTCGACGGAGGACACGAGCTCGCGAGCCACGGCTACGAGCATCTGCGCGCGAACGAACAGGGATACGGCGCTTTTCTGGCCGACATTCGTCTGGCCAAGGCGGTGCTGGAAGACATCGCGGGCCGGGAGGTCAACGGCTACCGGGCGCCGAGCTTTTCGATCGGGCCGGCCAATTTCTGGGCGTTCGACTGCATCGCCGAAGCCGGCTACCGCTACAGCTCGAGCATCTATCCGATACGGCACGATCACTACGGCGCGCCGGATGCGCCGCGCTTTCCCTACAAAGTGCGTGAGAACCTGCTCGAGGTGCCGGTCGCAACGGTTCGGATGTGGAATTCGAGCTGGCCGGCCGGCGGCGGCGGGTATTTTCGCCTGCTGCCCTATCGAATCTCCAAATGGTCGATCAGCCAGGTCAACGCTGTCGACCGGCGGCCGGCGATGTTCTATTTCCATCCATGGGAGCTCGACCCGACGCAGCCGCGGGTCAAGGGGCCCGGCGCCAAAGCGCGTTTTCGCCATTATCTGAACCTCGACCGCACCGAGCCGCGCCTGAAGAGCCTCCTTGCCGACTTCCGCTGGGACAGAGTCGATCGCGTCTTCCTGAACGGCGGCACATGATGGAATCGGCGGCCAGCGAAATCGTCCGCATCGGACGCGCGGCGGACCGCGTCAGCGTGCGGCCCTTCGTCGCAGCCGACGCCGCCGCGTGGGAAGAATTCGTCCAGCGCTGTCCCGAAGCGACGTTCTTTCACCGCATCGGCTGGCGGGACATCATCGAGGACGTCTTTCGCCATCGCACACATTACCTGGTGGCCGAGCGTCCCGGCGCAATCGCCGGTATCCTGCCTCTGGCTGAGGTCAGGAGCCGCCTGTTCGGCCACGCGCTGGTGTCGCTGCCCTTCGGCGTGTATGGCGGCCCGGCGGCGACCGATGCCGAAGCCGGACGCGCGCTGATCGAAGCGGCCTCCGCGCTGTCTGACTCGCTGGACGTAGAGCATCTCGAATTCCGCAGTTGTGCGGCCAGGTGTCCGGACTGGCCGCAGCAGGATCTGTACGTGCGGTTTCGCAAGACGCTGGATGCCGATCCGGAGGCCAATATGCTGGCGGTGCCGCGCAAGCAGCGCGCGATGATACGCAAGGGCATCCGCAACGGACTGAAGAGCGAGATCGATCGATCGGTCGACCGCTTTTTCGAGCTGTACGCAGACAACATGCATCGCCACGGCACGCCACCATTCGCCAAGAGCTATTTCAAGCGTCTCACCGAGGTATTCGGCGACTGCTGCGAAGTCTCGATCGTCACCGACGCGGGCGGCAAGCCGCTGTCCGGGGTGATGAGCTTTTACTTTCGCGACGAGGTGCTTCCTTATTACGCCGGCGACACTTCCGACGCGCGCGATCTCGCGGCGAACGATTTCAAGTACTGGGACCTGATGCGCCGGGCATGCGAGCGCGGAGTGCGCGTCTTCGACTACGGCCGCAGCAAGCGCGGCACAGGTTCGTTCGACTTCAAGAAGAACTGGGGTTTCGAAGCGGAGCAGCTGCATTACGAGTATCGGCTGCGAAAGGGCACGGCGATCCCGCAGAACAATCCGCTCAATCCGAAGTATCGGGCTCTGGTTGCGACCTGGCGGCGGCTGCCGCGTCCGCTCGTCAATGCGCTCGGGCCGATGCTGACCCGCAATCTGGGCTAGTCATGGGCGACGCCGCACATTGGGTGCGCGGTCTGGTCGGACGCCGCGCGGACGCAGCGGGCGCCCGCCGCCAGAGGTCGCGCGCCGGCGGACGCCTGGCGCCGGATGAGCCGCCTGGCGACCTGAGTCACGACGCTCGCGCAAACGAGACCGCCGGAT
>Ga0207648_10006114_pt1 | contig 12004 bp, 9 predicted proteins | sample KBSMisM32_FD_184310 | JGI IMG/M metagenome (GOLD analysis project Ga0207648, IMG submission 184310) | Miscanthus rhizosphere microbial communities from Kellogg Biological Station, Michigan, USA - KBS Miscanthus M3-2 (SPAdes) (version 2) | ecosystem: Host-associated > Plants > Roots > Rhizosphere...
AGCCTTAAAAAGGCTGGAGCGGGAGACGGGGATCGAACCCGCGACCAACAGCTTGGAAGGCTGTGACTCTACCACTGAGTTACTCCCGCCCAAGGGGCGCCCGCGCCGCCTGGCCTCCGTTCGCACTGATCCTCATCGCCCTTCGACTCGGCCTGCGGCCTCGCTCAGGGCACTCGACGTTGTCAGCGACGCGGCCTGCCACGAGCGAGCCGCGCAGCGGCGAGTCGAGTGGTGGCGAGGGAAGGACTCGAACCTTCGAAGGCGCAAGGCCGACAGATTTACAGTCTGCTGCGTTTGACCGCTTCGCTACCTCGCCGATGCGTTGTATGGCTGAAATCGTCTGTCCCCGCCGGCCCTTCCCGGCCGACGAGGGAAAAGCTGGCGAAGGGATTTGAACCCCCGACCGGCTGATTACAAATCAGCTGCTCTACCGGACTGAGCTACGCCAGCCCAGACAAAAGAGTATTAATAGCACGGACTGTGCCAGCCGTGCAAGCCACGCCATACGGCCGAGCTTTAAACCCCTTACCGGTCAGCCTTTACCACTGGATAGCCCTATCCGCTGGCGAACAGCCTCATATAATACCACGCCGGCCGCCACCGACACATTCAGGCTCTCCACCCGGCCGAGCATCGGGACCCGGACCAGCCGATCGCACCGCTCCCGGACCAGCCGCCGCAGCCCCGTTCCCTCCGCCCCCAAGACGATCGCCGACGGCAGCGTCCAGTCGATGTCCGTGTAGGCCTCGGCGGCCTCGCCGGCCAGGCCGATCGTCCAGATGTTGGCGTCCTTGAGCGCCTCGACGGCGCGGGCGATGTTCACCACCGTCGCAATGCGGGCGTGGGCGAGCGCGCCGGCGGAGGCCTTCCCCACGACACCGTCGAGCGCGGCCGAATGGCGTGTTTGTCTTATGACGCCGGTTACCCCCGCGGCGTCGCACGTCCGCAGGATCGCCCCCACGTTGTGCGGATCCTCGATACCGTCCAGCACCACCATCAGGTGGCTTCCGCCTTGAGGCGGAAGATCGGCCGGCGGGCGCACCAGCGCCTCGATCGAATACTCGCGGGCCTCTTCGACCTCGGCGACCACGCCCTGGTGGACACCGCCGCGCGCGGCGCGGTCGAGCGCCTGCGCGTCCACGCGCTCGACGGCGACCCCCTTGGTCGCGGCCAGCGCGAGAATCTGGTCCATGCGCCGGTCCGCGCGCGCGCTGATCCGCAGCCGCGTGACGCGGCCGCCCTTCAACGCTTCAGCGACCGGATTGATCCCGTAGATCTCCATTTCCCCAGTCGGCGCGACCTTCAGGTCGCCCGTGCCGCCGCCGCGAACGCCGCCGCGCGCTCCCGCGCGCTCGGCACCGTCGCCACGCTGGCGTCCGGTGTCAGCAGCGATCCCCGGTCCATCGCGGGCACCGCGAGATCCAGCTCCGGTCCGCCCCCTTCGCCGGTGAGCGCCACGCGGATCGGATGGAACAGCGCCTTGCCCTTCTGCCCCGTCTTCTCCTTCACGCGGGCGGCCACCGCCCGGAACGCCTCGCGATCGAGCAGCGGCCCGGTGATCGCCTCCGGCAGCGCGGAAATCACCTCGCGCGCGCCCGCCTCGTGCAGCACCTCGGCGACGTCGGCGCGCTGCAGCGCGTCGCCCGCGTCGTAGGTGAAGAGGAACGCCAGCCGATCCGGGATCTCCTCGAGCCGATCGACCGATCCCACCGCCATCGGCAGCAGCGACTCGATGTAGGCCATCGCCGCGTCGGTGTTGCGCGTCACGAAGCCGCGCGCCTGGAAGAAGCGCAGCGACTCGGCGGCAATCCGCGCCGGCGTCGCCGCCTTCATGTAATGACGGTTCATCCACGCCAGCTTCTCGGGATCGAAGACCCCGGCGCTGTGCCCGACGTCCTCGAGCGCGAAGCGGCGCGCCAGCTCGTGGAGCGGCATCAGCTCCGCGTCCTCGCTGCTGCCGCCGTCGGTGCGCGGCGACCAGCCGATCAGCGCGAGGTAGTTCATCAGCGCCTCCGGCAGGTAGCCCCGCTCGCGGAACTCCGCCACCGACGTCGCGCCGTGGCGCTTCGACAGCGGCGTGTGATCCGGCCCCAGCACCAGCGAGAGGTGCGCGAACCGCGGCGGCGTGAAGCCGAGCGCGCGGTAGAGCAGCACCTGCCGCGGCGTGTTCGAGATGTGATCCTCGCCGCGGATCACATGCGTCACCTCCATCAGCGCATCGTCCACGACGACGGCGAAGTTGTAGGCCGGGCGGCCGTCCGAGCGGACGAGCACGGGATCGCCGATGACGTCGGTGCTGAAGGTGACGTCGCCGCGGACGAGATCGCTGAACGCCACGTCGGTGTGCTCGGGCACGCGGAAGCGGATGACGCCGCGCTCGCCGCCGTCGAGCCGGCGCCGCGCCTCCTCGGGCGCGATGCTGCGGCAGGTCCCGCGATACTTCGGCGGACGGCCGGCGGCGAGATCGGCCTTGCGGTCCGACTCGAGCTTCTGCGGCGAGCAGAAGCAGTAGTAGGCATGCCCCCCGGCCAGCAGCTCGTTGGCGTAGGACGTATAAAGATGAAGCCGCTCCGACTGCCGGTACGGGCCGCAGGCGCCGCCGACGTCCGGGCCCTCGTCCCACTCCAGGCCGAGCCAGCGCAGATCGTCGAGGATGCTTTCCTCCGACGCCTTCGTCGATCGCTCGGCGTCGGTGTCCTCGATGCGCAGGATGTAGGTCCCCTCGTGGCCGCGCGCGAGCAGCCAGTTGAAGAGCGCGGTGCGCGCGTTGCCGACGTGAAGCGATCCTGTAGGACTCGGCGCGAAGCGTACTCTCATGACCGGGGTTACCGACTCCTCACCAGCGCCACGGCGTGCGCGGCGACGGCCTCACCGCGGCCGACGGCGTCCACGCCCTCGTTGGTCTTGCCCTTGACGCTCACGCGATCGCGATCGATGCCGAGCGCCTCCGCCAGCCGCGTGCGCATCGGCTCGACTGCATCCTTGATTTTCGGGCGCTCGAGAATCACCGTCACGTCGAGGTTGCCGACCTCGTAGCCGTGGTCCCGCACCATCCGCGCCGCTTCGCGCAGCAGGACGAGACTGTCGGCGTCCTTCCACCGCGGATCCGTATCGGGGAAATGACGCCCGATGTCGCCGAGTCCGACGGCGCCGAGGATGGCGTCGGTGGCCGCGTGGCAGACGACGTCGGCGTCGGAGTGCCCCAGCGCCCCCCTGTCGGACGGGACCGTCACGCCGCCAAGGATCAGCGGGCGCCCCTCGACGAGGCGGTGCAGGTCGTAGCCCGTCCCGGCGCGTCCCGTCCGCGCCGGCTTGCCGGTAGACGCCATGCGCGCCCTCGCGGCGTCGAGATCCGCTGACGTGGTCACTTTCACGTTGCCGGGATCGCCGTCCACGACGTGCACGTGATAGCCGGCGCGTTCGGCCAGCATCGCTTCGTCGGTCGCTTCCACACCCGAGCGGCCGAGCTCGATCGCGGCGGCGAGAACGTCGCGCCGGAACCCCTGCGGCGTCTGCGCCAGGTAGATCGTCTCGCGCGGGATCGTTTCCGTGATCCGGCCGTCGCCGGCGACGCGCTTGACGGTGTCGCGCGACTGCAGTGCGGCGATCGCGGCGCCGTGCGCCGCGGCCGCGTCGATCGTGCGATCGATCAAGTCCGCCGACACGAACGGCCGCGCGGCGTCGTGGATGAGGACGACGTCCGACTCCGGCGCGACCGCGGCGAAGCCGTTGGCCACCGAGTCCTGCCGGCGATCGCCCCCCTTGACGACGCGAAGCGCGGCGGCGCGCGACGGCTCGATCCCCGCCAGCGCGAGCGTGGTCAGGTCCGGCGACACCACGACGACGACGTCGGCGACGCGCGGGTGCCCGAGGAAGGCCCTGACGCTGTGCTGCAGCATCGAGCCGCCGCCGATGTCGAGGAGCTGCTTCGGCTTGGCCGCCCCCAGGCGGCGTCCGGCTCCAGCGGCGGCGATGATCGCGGTCACATGCATGGGGCAAAACGTTCATTATATCGACATGAAACTTGCCGCCGCCGTCCTCTGCCTGGCCGTCGCCTCGACGGCCGCCGCCCAGACCGTCGTCCGCTATGAGCCGAAGGAGAGCGACCTCAAGTACGTCTTCGGCGTCGCCAGGCCGGTTGCGACGGTCAAGCCCGGCGACATCATCGACACGAAAACGTTCGACTGCTTCGTCAACAAGATCCGCAAGCCGGGCGATACGCTCGCCATGGTGCCCGGCGACAATCCGCTGACCGGCCCGTTCTACATCGAGGGGGCCGAGCCGGGGGACACGCTGGTGGTGAAGATTCTCGAGCTCACGGTGGACGGGGACCAGGGGGTCGGCGCGCTCGCTCCCGGCTTCGGCGCGCTGAACGCCACCAACTACACGCCGATGCTGCACACGCCGGTGCCGGAGAAGATCTGGTTCTACGCGATCGATCGCGCGAAGAACGAGGCGACGTTCAGCGCGCTCGACTCGAAGTTCTCCACGCGCATCCCGCTGCACCCGTTCCTCGGCTGTCTCGGCGTCGCGCCGGCGCTCGAGTCGCGCAGCTCGGTGACGCCGGCCGAGCACGGCGGCAACATGGACGCGCCGGAAGCGAGCGCGGGGAACACCGCCTACTTCCCCGTCACGCAGAAAGGCGCGCTGCTCTATCTCGGCGACGGCCACGCGGCGATGGGGGACGGCGAGATCGCCGGCACGGCGATCGAGGTTCCGATGCACGCGCGCATGCAGGTGGATCTGATCAAAGGACAGAAGATCGCCTGGCCGCGGTTCGAGAACGAGCGGCAGATCATGGCGCTCGGCGCCTACCGTCCGCTGGACGACACGCTGCGGATCGCGTTCACCGAGCTGATCGGCTGGATCACCTCCGAGACGACGCTGTCGCAGCTCGACGCCTATCAGCTCCTCTCGCAGGTCGGACGCGTCCACGTCACCGAGATGGTCGATCCGAACTACGTCGTCATCGCCTCGATCGACAAGAAGTTCCTGCCGCCGCGGAAGAACGGCAAGCCCTGGTAAACCACGCGGGGCTGTCCGCCGTCTAAGGTGATCGTATATAAGCTCACCTTATGTCGACGAAGCGGATCCCCCGGCTGACCCACCTCCAGTTCCTCGTGCTGGGGCTGCTCCGCGGCGGCGAGCAGCCCGGGCGCGCGATCCGCGAGGCGATCGCCGCGCACGGCGTCAAGCGCAGCGCGCCGGCGTTCTACCAGCTGATGGCCCGCCTCGAGCGGGACCGCCTGGTGGACGGCTGGTACGAGCAGGTCACGGCCGGCGACCAGGCGGTCACGGAGCGGCGCTACCGCCTGCGCCCGTCCGGGGCCAAGCTGTGGGCCGAGACGCGGGACTTCTACTCGACGCTGGCGCGCACGGATTCCGCCAAGCTGCGCAAGGGCTGGTCGGATGCGTAGGACGCGGCTGGCGCGGCTGCTCGGACGCCTCCTCCCCGGCACGGTGCGCGCCGACCTGTTCGAGCCCGCGCTCCACGATCTCTACGTCGATGCCGCGCGCACGGGCCGCGGCACCGCCCTCGCCACGCTCGGTCTCTTCCTGGAAAGCTGGCGGCTGGCGCCGGCGGAGGTCTTCGCGATGTTCGTCCACGATGTCCGTCACGCGCTGCGCCTGCTCGTCCGCGAGCCCGGCTTCACGATCGCCGCGGTGCTCACGCTGGCGCTGGGTGTCGGCGCCAATGCCGCGGTGTTCGCCGTCGTCAACGCGGCGCTGCTGCGGCCGCTGCCGTACCCGGACGCCGAGCGGATCCTGCTGCTGCAGCATCGCGATCGGCGCACCGGGATCACCAAGACGTTCGTCGCCGCCGGCGACTTCGCCGATCTGCGGGCGCGGCAGCGCTCGTTCGAGTCGCTCGCCGGCTTCGGGTTCGGGCCGTCCACCATCTTCACGTCGGACGAGCCATTCAACGTCGGCGTCCTGCAGGCCACGCCGGATCTGTTCGACGTGCTGCACGTTGGCGTCCCGATCGGGCGTGCGCTGACCCCGGCCGACGCCGCGGAAGGGGCGGCGCCGGTCGTGGTGCTCGGCGACGAGGTGTGGCGCGAGCACTTCGCCAGCGATCCGTCCGTCGTCGGGCGCTCGATCAAGATGGGCCCGGCGATGCGGCAGGTCGTCGGCGTGGCGGCGCCCGGGTTCCGCTTCCCGGCCAACACGCGCACCGACGTGATCGTCCCCATGCGGATGCCGACGCAGGCGCCGGCGCAGCGCAAGAACGGCTGGACGTTCGCCGTCGGCCGCCTCGCGCCCGGCGTCTCGATGGCGCACGCGCTCGACGATCTGACGACGATTTCACGGCAGATGGAACGCGAGCATCCCGATCAGAACGAGGGCTCGGAGTACTTCGCGCTCACGGTGCGCGACTGGCTCGTCGGCGACACCAAGCGCGCGCTCGTCCTGCTGCTGGCCGCGGTCAGCCTGGTGCTGCTGATCGCGTGCGTCAACGTCGCCAACCTGCTGGTCGCGCGCGCGGTCGGGCGGCGGCAGGAAACCGCGATCCGCGTCGCGCTCGGCGCGGGACGGTCGCGGCTCGTGGCGCAGTGGCTCACCGAGTCGCTCGTCCTCGCCGTCGTCTCCGGCGCGGCGGGCGTCCTGATCGCGCGCTGGGCGATTCCGCTGCTGGTCCGGCTGGCGCCGGCGGCGAGCAACCTGCCGGATCCCGGCAGCATCGGCGTCGATCCCGCGGTGCTGGCGTTCACCGCCGGGTTGACGCTGCTGACGACGTTCGTGTTCGGGCTGGCGCCGGCGCTGGGGATCCGCATGGATCGCGCGGCCGGCGCGCTCGTCAGTCCCGGCCGCGTCACCGCGGGGCACGCCGCCCGACGCGCCGCGTCGGCGCTCGTCGTCATCGAGACCGCGCTGGCGATCGTGCTCCTGACCGGCGCCGGTCTCGTCCTGCGCAGCTTCAGCCATCTGCTCGCGGTGGATCCCGGCTTTCGCGCGGAGCGGGTGCTGACCTTCGACGTGCAGCTGCCGGCCGAGCGCTATCGGCAGGAGCCCGCGCGCGCCGCGTTTTACACGCGTGCGTTCGATGCGCTTACGCATCTCCAAGGCGTCGAGGCGGCGGGGACCGCGGTCGTGATGCCGCTGACCGGCAACAACTGGACGGTGGGGTTCGAGCGGGCCGATCGTCCCGTGCCGGCCGGCCAGCGTCCGCCGGACGTCGGCTGGCAGGCGGCGAGCGGCGGCTATTTCACGACGCTGCAGATCCCGCTGCGCGCGGGACGGCTGTTCGACGCCACCGATCGTCCCGGCGGGCCGCCGGTCGTCATCATCAGCGAAGCGATCCGCGATCGGTTCTATCCCGGCGAGGATCCGGTCGGGCGCAAGATCCGCGGCGGCGACGGCAACGCCACGATCGTCGGCGTCGTCGGCAACATCCGCCGCGCGGCGCTGACCGACGAGCCGCGCGCCGACCTGTATTTCCCGAGCGAGATGTCGCCGCAGGCGCAGGCCAGCTTCGTCGTCCGCACGAGCGGCGATCCGCTGCAGTCGGTGGCGGCGGTCCGCGCGGCGCTGCGCGGCATCGAGCCGCAGATCGTCGTCCGCGAGGTCACCACGCTGGAGGCGATCGCGCGCGAGTCGATGCAGATCACGCGGCTGGCGCTGTCGCTGCTCGCGGTGTTCGCCGTGGCGGCGCTGGCGCTGGCGGCGATCGGGATCTACGGGGTGATGGCGCATTCGGTCCGTCAGCGGACGCGGGAGATCGGCATGCGCGTCGCGCTCGGCGCCACGGCATCCGACATCCTGTGGCTGGTGATGCGCCACGGGATCGCCGTCGCCGGCCTTGGGGCCGCCGTGGGCCTGGCCGCCGGCGTCGCCGCGGCGCGCTCGCTGTCGGCGCTCCTCTACGCGACGTCGCCCGGCGATCCGCTGACGCTGGCCGCCGCCACCGCCGTCCTGCTGGCGGTGGCGTTGCTCGCCTGTTACATCCCCGCCCGCCGCGCCACCCGCGTCGATCCCGTCCAGACCCTCGCCGCCCAATAGGGCCCCGGGCCGGGGCCCTGGGGTCAGGTCTGCAAACGTGCGCGATCCGGGGGTCAGGTCTGCAAACGGACGCTTCCCGGGGTCAGGCCGGCGATCGGCGCGTACACGAGCCGCGACTCACGACGCACATCTCGCGATCTGGCCCCGATACGCGCCTGTTTGCAGACCTGACCCCCGTCTCCCGCCCGTTTGCAGACCTGACCCCCAGCTCGGGCACGTTTGCAGACCTGACCCCGGTACCCGGGTCTCCCGGGGCGCGGAAGGTCTCCGGATTGGCGGACTTTTGTTCGTCGTACTGCGGGACGGGCGGTAACGCCCTGTGGGGGACCGGCACTACCTAACCAGCACAAAAGCACAGCCTTCTACCGTTTGGCAGACCAGCTCGGCGGTGGCGAACGCCTTGCACTGAGGACGCGTACGCCGTATACCCCGCAGCCGGCACATGCGCCGATCCCTGGCCCAGCGCTCGGGACCGGGTGTGCTTGCACTGCGCTGGGTGTGTACGGCCAACGAGGCTTATGAGGCAACCTGCGCCAGTTCGGATGATTGGCACCAGCCAGGTGATCCGCGACCTGCGCGAAGAGATCGATCGCATCGCGCGTTCGGACGTCAAGGTTCTGATCACCGGCGAGAGCGGCGTCGGCAAGGAAGTCGTCGCCAGTGAGATCGTGACCGGGAGCCTGCGCGCGTCGCGCCCCTTCGTCACGGTCAACTGCGCCGGGCTCCCCGAAACGCTGCTCGAGTCGGAGCTGTTCGGCCACGTCCGCGGCAGCTTCACCGGCGCCTACCGCGATCAACCGGGCAAGCTCGAACTGGCCGACACCGGGACGCTGTTCCTCGACGAAATCGGCGAGATGACGCTGCGCATGCAGGGACTGCTGCTGCGCTTCCTCGAGACCGGCGAGCTCCAGAAAATCGGCAGCGGCGAAGGGCACACCCACGCGGACGTGCGGGTCATCTCCGCCACCAACCGCGACCTGCGCCAGCTGATCGCGCAGGGGCTCTTCCGCGAGGACCTGCTCTATCGGCTCAACGTCGTGCACCTGCACGTGCCGCCGCTGCGCAGCCGCCCCGACGACATCCCGCAGCTGGTCGAGGCGATCGTCACCCGGCTGGCGCCGGGGGGCGCGTGTACCGTCGAGCGCGAGGCGCTCGACTCGCTCGTCCGCTACGCCTGGCCGGGCAACGTGCGCCAGCTCCAGAACGTGCTCGAGCGCCTGGTCGTCGTCTCACAGGGCAAGACCATCACCTTCGAGCATCTGCCCGCCGAGATCCGGACCCCGTCCAAGGACGGACGGCCGCCAATCGAGCGGCGCCGCACGATTGCCGACGACCTGTTCAAGCGGCTGACCGCCGACAAGGAATCGTTCTGGACGACGGTCTACCCGCTCTACATCCAGCGTGAGATCACGCGCGGCACGGTCAAAGAGATCATCCGTCGCGGGCTCGAGGACTCGGGCGGCAACTACAAGATCGTCGCGCGCAACTTCAACATGGACCCGGGCGACTACAAGCGCTTCCTGAACTTCCTGCGGAAGCATCACTGCCAGCTCCCGTTCAAACAGTTCAGGTAATCACGCAGCGCGGCTCGCCACGATGTCACGGACACTCGTGGCGAACTCGCGCGCGGCTTCGCGCGAGACCCCGGCGGTCTCGATCGGATCGTGGACGATCAGCGTCACCCGCCCGGGACGGACGGTCACTTCCCCCCTGAACATCACGTGACGGCTGCCGATGAGCGTGATCGGCACGACGGGCAGCCGTGCCTGGAGCGCGATCATGAAGGGGCCTCCTTTGAACCGCGCGACCGATCCGTCGGTGCTGCGCGTGCCTTCGGGAAACACGATCAGCGAGTGCCCCTGCGCCACCAGCCGCGCCATCTTCTTGACCACGCCGGCCCCCGGCCTGGCGCGATCGACCAGCACGTGCCCGGTCCGGTGCAGGTGCCAGCCCATGAACGGTATGCGCCCAAGCGATTCCTTGGCGATGATCCGCAGCTGGAACGGCAGCGACGCGAACACGATGGGAATGTCGTAGATGCTCTGGTGGTTGGCCGCGAACACGTAGCTGCGCGACGGGTCGAGCCGCTCGAGCCCTTCGACGGCGACCTCGACGCCGCTCGTCTTCAGGATCAGCCACGACCACGCGCGCGCGCACCTGTGCCCGAGATCGCCGGTGCGATCGACGAGCGTCGACAGCAGCGACAGCGTGCCGAGGACGATGGTGTAGAGGCTAACCGCCGGAATCAGGAAGAAGACCGTCCGCCACCAGTGGAACGGCTTCATTTCGCATTGGGCACTCGCGCCGCCGCGGTCGCGGGGGCCGCCGCCGGAGCCGCTGCCGCCGCCGGCGCAATCGCCGCCGCGCCCGGCGCCTCGATGTAGCGGCCGAAGATCATCTTCCCCGCCGTCGTCTGCAGCACGCTGGTGACGACGATGTCGATGTTCTTGCTGATCATCCGCCGCGCGTTGTCGACGACCACCATGGTCCCGTCATCCAGGTAGGCGACCCCCTGGTTGTATTCCTTGCCTTCCTTGAGGATGAACACCTTCATGAACTCGCCGGGCAGCACCACCGGCTTGAGCGAGTTGGCGAGCTCGTTGATGTTCAGCACCTGGACGCCGCGCAGCTGCGCCACCTTGTTCAGGTTGAAGTCGTTGGTGACGATCTTCCCCTGCAGCGTGCGCCCGAGCTCGATCAGCTTGAGATCGACCTCGCGCACCTCGGGAAAGTCGATGTCGGAGATGGTGACGTCGACACCGGACATCTTCTGGATCTTCTGCAGGATGTCGAGGCCGCGGCGGCCGCGGTTGCGCTTCAGCGAGTCGCCGGAATCGGCGACGAGCTGCAGCTCCTTGAGCACGAACTGCGGGATCACCAGCGTGCCGTCGAGAAAGCCGGTCTCGCAGACGTCCGCGATGCGGCCGTCGATGATGACGCTCGTGTCGAGGATGCGATAGCGCTTCTGCGGCCCGGTGTCGCGGAACAGGTTGACCAGCCGTTGCGGCTTCAGCCACTCCCCCTTGCGCGCCCCCATGACAATGCCGAGGTAGGGAAAGACGAGGAGGATGAAGCTGTGGATGAAGACCACGCGGCGGTCGGAGGCATCGGCCCAGAAGAGCGCCGCCCCGATGGTCTTCGAGAGCCCGAGCCCGATCGCCCCGCCGATCAGGGCGCCGAGCAGGTCGGTGACTTCCGCCGTACGCAGCCGCGTCTCGACGAGAACGACCACCGCCCCGAGCAGCGCGCCAATCGCGATGTCGACCGAGACGATCGGGTTGAACGGCCGCGTGAGTCCGGCCGCCCAGGCGACGGCCGCTATGAAACACGCGCGCGTGATGATGTGCCAGGGCATCGGATATGACTCCGGTGTAAAAACCCCTTCATCATACCCCTGAGCCCTGCTATTGAGGCCAACCCGTCTGGGGGCCGGCCGGGCTCGACCGCCTCGGCCGGTGTAGGATTCCGCGCATGAAGAAACCGATCGTCGTCTTCCTCGCCTTCGCGGCGGTCGCGCTCGGCGCGGCGCAGGACCGCGCGCCGTCGAACGACCTCATCACGAAGCCGGCGCTCAAGGCGGACCTCTTCTTCCTGGCATCGGACGATCTGCAGGGACGGCTGACCAACACGCCGGGCAACCGCATCGCGGCCGACTGGATCGCCCAGCGCTTCGAGCGGATGGGCCTCGCGCCTGGCGGCCCGGACGGCTCGTTCTTCCAGCCCTACGACCTGATGGTCGAGACGCTCGGCCCGGTCGAGGGCAACACGATGGCGATCGCGCCGGCGGCCGCGGCGGCGCAGCCGCTGAAGTACGGCGCCGACTTCTATCCGCAGCGCTTCAGCGCGGCCACCTCCGCGAAGGGAGAGGTGGTGTTTGCCGGCTTCGGCATCACGTCGCCGGAACGCTCGTACGATGATCTCAAAGGTGCAGACCTCCGCGGCAGGATCGCCCTGGTAATCGACCACGAGCCCGGCGAACGCGATCCGGCGACCCCGTTCGACG
>Ga0207648_10006116_pt1 | contig 12002 bp, 8 predicted proteins | sample KBSMisM32_FD_184310 | JGI IMG/M metagenome (GOLD analysis project Ga0207648, IMG submission 184310) | Miscanthus rhizosphere microbial communities from Kellogg Biological Station, Michigan, USA - KBS Miscanthus M3-2 (SPAdes) (version 2) | ecosystem: Host-associated > Plants > Roots > Rhizosphere...
ACCGACTCGTTGGCAAGGGCAAAGAGCTCGATCTGCTCGCGCGAGGAATTGGCCGGGACCAGCAGGTGGCCGCGAAGCTTGCCGTTCACCTGCACCACCAGCTGGATCTCGTCCTGCACCAGCGCGGCCTTGTCCACCGCCGGCCACGGCTGGTCGAGGAGCTCGGTGCCTGGGCGCAGCGCCGACCAGAGCGCCGTCGTGATGTGCGGCACGATGGGCGAGAGCATCAGCACCGTATCCTCGAGCACTTCCTGCTTCACGGCGCGCGCCGCGGGGCTCGTGTCCTTCACGTCGTCGTACAGGTTCAGCAGCTCGCGGATCGCGGCGATCGCGGTGTTGAATTGCAGGCGGCGGCCATAGTCGTCGGCCACCTTGTCGATGGTCTTGTGGAGCTTGAAGCGCAGGTCCTTCAGCTCCTTCGTGAGCTCGCCGGTGGAATACCGCGGCACGATCCCCGCCGCCTGGTGGTCGTGCACGGTCTTCCAGCAGCCGCGCAGGAACCGGAACGAGCCGTCCACGCTGTCGTCGGACCAGAGCATGGTGTCCGTGGGCGGGTTCGCCTGCATCACGTAGAAGCGCGAGGTGTCGGCGCCGTAGCGGTCGATCATCTCCTGCGGGTCGACGCCGTTGCGCTTGGACTTGGACATCGTGCCGATGCCCTCGTAGTCGATCGCGCTGCCGTCGGCCTTGAGCCTGGCGCCCGTGATCTTGCCTTCGGCGTCCACGGCGACGTCCACCTCCTCCGGCGCGAAGTACTCGATGGCGCCCTTGGCCGTGCGCCGCGAGAAGATGTGGTTCAGCACCATGCCCTGCGTGAGGAGGTTGCTGAAGGGCTCGTCGAGCCGGATGAGGCCCATGTCGCGCATCGCCTTCACCCAGAAGCGCGCGTAGAGCAGGTGCAGGATCGCGTGCTCGATGCCGCCGATGTACATGTCGAGCGGGTTCCAGTACTGCGCGCGCCCATCGACCATCGTCGGCGCGCCCGGGCACGCGTAGCGCAGGTAGTACCAGGCCGAATCGACGAAGGTGTCCATGGTGTCGGTATCGCGGCGCGCCGCGCCGCCGCACTTCGGGCACTTCGTCTCGAAGAAGGAGGGCGTCTTCGCGAGCGGGCTGCCGCTGCCGTCCGGCACGAGGTCCTCGGGGAGGACGACCGGAAGCTCGCCGTCGGGGACGCCCACGTCGCCGCACTTCGGGCACACGACGATGGGGATCGGCGTGCCCCAGTAACGCTGGCGCGAGATGCCCCAGTCGCGCAGCCGGTACTGGATGCGCTTGGCGCCGAGCCCGCGCGCCTGGAGGTCGCGCGCCACGGCGTCGATCGCCGCCTGTTGCTCCAGGCCTTCGTAGGCGCCGGAGTTCACGTTGCGGCCCGGCTCTTCGTACCAGGGCTGCCACGCGTCGAGCGAATACTCCCGGCCCGCGACGTCGATCACCTGGCGGATCGACAGGCCGTACTTCTTCGCGAAGGCGAAGTCGCGCTCGTCGTGTCCGGGCACGGCCATCACCGCGCCCTCGCCATATCCCATGAGCACGTAGTTGCCGACCCACACCTCGACCGGCTCGTGCGTGAAGGGATGCAGGACGAAGAGCCCGGTGGCCACGCCCTTTTTCTCCATCGTCGCGAGGTCGGCTTCCTGCACGCCGCCCTTCCTGCATTCCTCGATGAACGCGGCGAGCTTCGGGTTGCCCTTCGCCGCCTCGGCGGCGAGCGGGTGCTCCGGCGCCACCGCGGCGAACGTGATGCCCATGATCGTGTCCGCGCGCGTCGTGAAGACCTTGAGGCCCTTCTTGCCGTCCTTCATGCGCGCGGCGGTGTCCGGCGCGTACGGGAGCGTGAACTCCACGCCCTCGCTGCGCCCGATCCAGTTGCGCTGCATCTGCTTCACCTTCTCGGGCCAGCCCAGGCCGTCGAGCGAATCGATCAGCTCGTCCGCGTACTGCGTGATGCGCATGTACCACATCGGGATCTCGCGCTTCTCGACCACCGCGCCCGTGCGCCAGCCGCGCCCGTCGATCACCTGCTCGTTGGCGAGCACGGTCATGTCGACCGGATCCCAGTTCACCACGCCGGTCTTCTTGTAGACCAGGCCCTTCTCCCACATGCGCAGGAAGAACCACTGGTTCCAGCGGTAGTAGTCGGGCGAGCAGGTGGCGACCTCGCGCGACCAGTCGATCGCCCAGCCCATCGCGCGGCACTGCTCCTTCATGTACGCGATGTTGTCCCAGGTCCACTTCGCGGGCGGCACGCCGTTCTTCATCGCCGCGTTCTCCGCGGGCAGCCCGAACGCGTCCCAGCCCATCGGCATCAGCACGTTGAAGCCCTTCATCCGCATGAAGTGGTACAGCGCGTCGTTGATGGTGTAGTTGCGCACGTGCCCCATGTGCAGCTTGCCCGAGGGATACGGCAGCATCGAGACGCAGTAGTACTTGGGCCTGGGCGACGAATCGGGTGCGGCGAAGGCGCGTGACTCGGCCCAGCGGCGCTGCACTTCGGGCTCGATCGCCCGCGGGTGGTATTGGGCTTCCATGGACCGAAAATTATATCAGGCGGAGGTCCCACAACCCCTTGATTTGACGCGGAGTCTGCGGCATTTTTGCGGCATGGGGAGAATCGCGTTCGCCTTGCTCGCGCTCACGCTGGTGTTTGCCGCGCCCGCGCGCTCGCAGCCGGCCGTCGTCGAGGCGGTCCAGTACCCCGCGTGGCTGGAGCGCGGCGGCAACGCGGTCCCGCTTTCGCCGGGCCTGGCGCTCGAGTCGCGCGACCGGATCCGCACCGGCGACAACGCACGCGTGCGCCTGCGCCTGGCCGAGGGCAGCGCGGTGAAGCTGGGCGAGAAGGCGCAGTTCGTGATCGAGCGCGCCGAGGATCGCGGCATCTTCACCGCGGCGCTCTCCGTGGTCGCCGGCGCGTTCCGTTTCACCACCGACGCGTTGTCGAAGAAGCAGGGCCGCAACGTCGCGGTGAAAGTGAAGAACGTCACCGTCGGCATTCGCGGCACCGACCTGTGGGGCAAGTCCACCGCCGAGCGCGATTGGGTGGTCCTGCTCGAAGGCCGGATCGAGGTGGGGTCCGAGGGCAATGCGCCCGTGACGCTCGACACGCCGCTCGATCTTTACCAGAAGCCGCGCGATTCCGCGCCCGAAAAGACGCGGGCCGACGCGAAAATGGTCGAGGAGTGGGCGGCTGAAACCGAGATGTCCCGCGATGGCGCCGGTGCGCGGCCCGGCGGCCGCTGGCGCACGGTCGCGGCGGTGAAGCGCAACCGCGATGACGCGCGCGCGCTGGTACGGACCTTGCGCGCGGCCGGTTACCCCGCGGAAATCGTGGCCAAGCCGGCATTTTTCATCATCCAGGTGTCCGGGCTCGAGGGTGAAGCGCAGGCGCGCGCGCTGATGTCGGCCATCCGCGCGCTGCCGGGAGTCGAGCTTCCGACGGTCCACGAAGGCTCGCCGTAGGAGCCCGGGAACTTCTGCGCGGGACGGCCTGTCGATCATGGGTCACGCACGCTGCGTGACCAGCAGTTGGGGCAGACAGTTGAAGGGCGCCGCATGGCGCCCTCTTTTTTTGGGCCGCTACAATGGGCCCATGCATTGGGGCGCCCGCGCGAATTCCTGGCCGCTTGCGCTGGCGCTCGTGGCAGCCGCCGTGAGCGTCGTGCCGTCGCCGTACGCGACGTTATGGCCCGACACCGTGCGCGATGTCTCGCAATCGCTCGCCATGGCGCGGGGCGAAACGCTGCCGCTCGCCGGGCCCTCGATCAACCTGGGGCCCCACCTCGGCCCGGCGTCCATCTGGCTGCAGGCGATCCCGCTCGCCATCGCGCCGTCCTTCGTCGCGACGACCGTGTTCGCCGCGCTCATCGCGGCGCTGAAGTTTCCCTTGCTCCATGGCGTCGGCGTCGCCATCTCGGGTCCGCGAATGGGGCTCTGCCTGGTCGCCGCCGCGGCCTTTCCATCGATCGCCGTCTACCAATGGATGGTGTTGCTCCACCCCAACTGGGTCGAGGCGGGCATCGCTTGCGCGCTCCTCCTCGCCGCAATCGCGTGGAAGCGCAAATCCATCGGGATGGCGTATGCGTCGGCGGCCGCGCTCGGCCTGGCGATCCAGATGCACCCCACCGCGATCTTCTACGCGCCGTTCGTGGCGTTCGCGTTCGTGGCGACGGGCGCGAGGGGCCTTCGGCTCGCGGCGCACGCGGCCGGCGCCACGCTGCTGGTGCTCGCGTGGTTCGCACCGGTGCTCCTGGCGGGGCTGCCGGGGCAGCGCGAGGGCGCCGAGGGCGTGGCGGCGAGGACGGGCGCCGCGCTTGCGGGATTCTCGCCGTCGGACGCGTTGGTGGTGCTGCGAACCGCATACGTCGACGTGCCGGTCGCCATCGGAGCGACGTATGCCGGCGCGCTCGGCGTGCCGGGAGCGGCGTGGAATGCGTTGCTCGCCTTCGTGGCGGCCGCGGCCATCGCGGGCGTGGGCGCGCTCCTGGCCGACGGCGGCAAGGCCCGCAGGATCGCGGCCTCGCTGTGCGCGCTGCTCGTGGCAGGCTGGGTCGGCGCGACGGCGATCCGCAGCTTCACGTCCTTCTACCTCTGCTATTTCCTGCTCCCGCTCTCCGCGCTCGTGTTCGGCGCGGGGTTCGATCGCCTTGCGGGCTCCCAACGTGCCTGGCTGCGCGCCTGGGGATGGGCGGCGATCGCGGGCGCGATGCTCTGCCTGGTCGTGGCCGCCGTTGGCGCCCGCGCAGTCGGCCGCGGTGGCGAGATGGTCTCGCGCATTCCCGTGCTGGGCGACCTCAGGCATCCCGCGCCCGCGATCCGTGCCGGGTTCGTGTCGGCAGCCGCACGGGATTCCGCCGCGCGCCATCTCTGCCGCTCGGATGGCGCCATCGTGCTGCACGGCGAGCTTGCGTATGCGTACGCCGCGGCCGGGAACCTCGACCTGCGGCTGCATTGCCCCACGCGTGCGATCGAGACAACGATCCTCGGGCGCAGGCAGGGCAGCACCCACCTGGCGACGATCGCGCTCGCCGAGGCGAAGGCGCTGTCGCGTTCCCCGGCCGAGCATTTCAAGGGACTTGCCGGGTTCCCCGCGCAGGCCCTGCATCCGGCGGACGCTCGCCCGGCCGAGCGGGACTGGTATTACTTCGAATTGCTGCGCGATCGAAGGCCGCTGGCACCGGTGGAGCTCGAGTTCACCACCGGTCCCGGAAGCCACGTCGTTGTCTACCGGATGAAGCCTTTCGCCAGCACGTGGCAGGCGCTCGCCGCGACCCGCGACGGGGCGCCCGTCGCGCCGGTGCTGTCGACGTACAACATGGACGTGTTCGCGTCCGCGGGCACGTCGGGCTCACAATGGCGCATCCGGTTCGAGACCGACGCCCCGCAGTGGGTGGACGTCTATGCCTTCTGACGTGACTGCCGTACCGATCCTCACCTGGCACGCGATGAGCGTGAACGGGCAGGACTATCCGTCCAACGACCACATCGGGTTCCGCGAGGACCTGGAGTGGCTGCATGGAGCGGGGCTGCGCGTAGTTTCCTTGAGCCAGATCGCCGCGGCGCTTCGCGAGGGACGCCTCGGGAGCCTGGCGGGCTGCGTGGGGCTGTCTTTCGATGATGGCTCCGACTTCGATGCGCGCGACCTTCCGCATCCGTCGTGGGGGCCGCAACGAAGCATGCTCGGCATCCTTCGCGATTTCCGCGCACGCCATGGCGAGGCCGCCCAGCCCGGATTGCATGCGACCAGCTTCACGATCGTCTCGCCGCAGGCGCGTGGCGAGCTCGATCGAACCTGCATGATCGGGTGCCGTTGGTGGAACGACGACTGGTATCGCGATGCCGAGGCCTCGGGGCTTCTCGCCGTCGAGAGCCACGGCTGGGACCACAACCACGATTCGCTCGCGCAAACCGCGACCAGCGCGCCACGCGGCAGCTTCGACGTGCGCGATCCCCGCGAGGCCCAGGTCGAGATCGGCGAGGCCGCCACGCTGCTGCGCCGCCTGCGAGGGCGCGCCGGAGAGGTCCTCTTCGCATACCCGTACGGGATCGTGGGCGACTACCTGGCCGAAGAGTGGTTGCCGGCCCATGGCGATGCGCTCGGGATTCCGGCCGCCTTCGGGGGCTCCAACGGCGAGCCCGTGCGGGAGGGCATCTCGCGCTGGCGCATTCCGCGCTACGTGTTCGGCCACCACTGGAAATCGCCGGCGGAGCTTGCGGCCCTTCTTCGCGATGCCGGTGCGACCGGCCGACATCGTGTCGCCGTCAGTGCGCCCGCTCCCGCCTCCCCGGAAGGCAATTGGCGCGACCACCTGCGTACCTGGGAAGTGAACGATGCGCGCGTGCTTGCCGGAGATCTCTTCCGCAAGTCCTTCGGCCATCCGGTCCCGGACTATCCACGGCATTTCGTGCTGGTCTTCTCGCCTGAGGACGGTTCGGGCGAGCCGCCCATGGTCGTCGCATACGTCCACCAATTGATGGGCGAAGGGTATGCGCTCGGTGGCGGCATGTGCGTCGACGAGCGCGCCTATCGCCGCTTCCCGCGATGGCTCTTCCGGCAGGTCCGCGACGAAGGTGGGCTGGCGACGATCGTGACGCGCGACAGCGTGGCGATGCTGGGCGACGATTGCGTCGCGGCTTTCGGCCATGTCGGCGAGCCGCGCGCGCGCCAGGCCGACTTGCGAACCGGCTATGTCGATGCCGGGCCCCCGCACCTGATGGTGATCTGGCGCCGGCCGCTGGATGAGGCCCGCAAGGCGGCGCTGGTGGAAAAGGTCGCGGCCCTCGGAGCGTTCTGAGCTGCGATTTCGTCGATTTCCGGCGGACCGGCGTGCTGCGGCGTGGAATAATTGAGGCGCAAACGCCTCGCAGATCCTCATGTCCCGCCTCCTCGAAAACCTCAATCCCCAGCAACTCAAGGCCGTCACGCTGCCGCGCGAGTCCGCGCTCATCCTCGCGGGCGCGGGCAGCGGCAAGACGCGCGTCCTCACGACCCGCATCGCCCACCTGATCAGCTCCGGGGACGTGAGCCCGGGCGGGATCCTGGCCGTGACCTTCACCAACAAGGCCGCCCGCGAGATGCTCACGCGCCTGTCCGCGATGCTGCCGATCAACACGCGCGGCATGTGGGTGGGCACCTTCCACGGCCTCTGCAACCGGTTGCTGCGCACCCACTTCCGAGACGCCGGCCTGCCGCAGCTCTTCCAGATCCTGGATTCGGGCGACCAGCAATCGCTCATCAAGCGCCTGGCGAAGGCGCAGGGCCTGGACGAGGAGAAGTATCCCCCGCGCCAGCTGCAGAACTTCATCAACAACGCCAAGGAAGCGGGCCTGCGCGCCAACGCCGTCGAGGCGGGCGACGAGTTCACCCGCCGCATGGTGGCGTTCTACGCGGACTACGACGCGCAGTGCAATCGCGAGGGCGTGGTGGACTTCGCCGAGCTCATGCTGCGCACGTTCGAGATGCTGGGCCGCAACCTGAACCTGCTGCAGCACTACCAGAACCGCTTCCGCTACATCCTGGTGGACGAGTTCCAGGACACCAACAAGCTGCAGTACAAGTGGATCAAGCTGCTCGCCGGGTCCAATGGCTGCGTGTTCGCGGTGGGCGACGACGATCAGTCGATATATCGCTTCCGCGGAGCCGAAGTCGGCAACATGAACGAGTTCGTGCGCGACTTCGACATCAGGGAGGTCATCAAGCTCGAGCAGAACTACCGCTCGCAGGGAAACATCCTCGACGCGGCCAACGCGATCATCGCGCAGAACAAGGCGCGGCTCGGCAAGAACCTCTGGACCGAGGAGGGCAAGGGCGAGCCGCTGCGGGTCTACGCGGCCGCCAACGACGACGAGGAGGCGCGCTTCATCGTCGACGAGGTGAGGGCGCTGCACCGCGAGGGCATGAAGCTGTCGGACATGGCGCTGCTCTATCGCTCGAATGCCCAGTCGCGGATCCTCGAGCACTCGCTCTTCCGCGCCGGCATCGCCTACAAGGTCTACGGGGGCCTCAGGTTCTTCGAGCGCCAGGAGATCAAGCACGCCATGGCCTACCTGCGCCTGGCGGCCAACCCGGACGACGACACCGCCTTCTCGCGCGTGGTGAACTTCCCGCCGCGCGGCATCGGCGCGCGCTCCATCGAGCAGCTGCAGGAGGCGAGCGAGCGCGGCATGGGCAGCCTCATGCACGTCGCCCGCAACGGTGTCGTGGGCGGCCGGAGCGGCAATGCGATCGGCCAGTTCGTGGCGATCATCGAGGGCCTGAAGAAGTCGTCGGAGACGCTGCGCCTGCCCGAGCTCATCGAGGAGATCCTCGAGCGCAGCAACTTGAAGCAGTTCTACGCGGCGGAGAAGGACGGCCAGGACCGCCTGGAGAACCTCAACGAGCTGATCAACGCCGCGGCACTCTTCGCCGAGGACTACGAGCACGGCCTGGAGCCCGCCGGCGAATCGCAGGAGGACGTCGAGCAGGTCGTGGGCACGCCCGAGCAGCAGCTCCTCGCCGCGTTCCTGTCGCACGCGAGCCTCGAGGCCGGCGAGCGCGAGGCATCACCCGGCCAGGACGCGCTCCAGCTCATGACGATGCACTCGGCCAAGGGCCTGGAGTTCTCCGGCGTGTTCATCTCCGGGCTCGAGGAAGGCCTCTTCCCGCACGACAACAGCATGCTCGAGGACGGCGGCATCGAGGAGGAGCGGCGCCTCATGTACGTCGGCATCACGCGCGCGCGCAAGCGCCTGTACCTCTCGTACGCCGGCAGCCGCATGCTGCACGGGCAGCCGCGCTACGGCATCGTCTCGCGCTTCGTCGAGGAGATCCCGCCGCAACTGTGCAAGTGGATCGTGCTGCCGGAGAAGCAGTACGACACCGGGCGCCAGTCGGCCTTCGGCGGCGGCGGTGGCTGGGGCAACCGCAACAACGGATCGGGCTGGGGCTCGGGCGGCGGACGCGCGCCGGCGGCCGATGCGAGCCGCTATCCCACGCCCGTTCGCCGCGAGTCGTTCGAGAAGCCGCGCCCCGACGAGCATCCGTTCGCCATCGGGCAGAACGTGCGCCACGCCAAGTTCGGCGACGGCGTGGTGATCAATTTCGAGGGACGCGGCCTCGACGCGCGCATCCAGGTGCGCTTCGCCCAGCAAGGGACGAAGTGGCTGGCGCTGCAGTACGCCAAGCTCACCGCGACCTGATCCTCCCGCCGCGCCCGGCGCGCGCTGCACCCGCCCGCAAAAAGGACTAGCGTTTCCTTTCGACAGGGAAAGGAGGTGGGCGATGGTACGAACAGCGATACGCGGGTTCCTCGGGTTGGCGGCGGTGGTGGGTACCCTTTGCGCCGTGCCCTTCGCACAAGCCGACGACAAGGCGCCGGGCAAGCCGCTCGCCTCGAGAGACCTGGACGTCGAGGGCATCGTCGCCGAGGTGATCGAGTCCGTCCGCAAGGACGGCGTCCTCACGGTGCGGGTGCGGCTGCGCAATACCGGGCAGAAGGCGCAGAAGGTCCTGCTGGTGCGCGGCGGGGAGTCGTATGCGGCCGCCTATCTCTCGGCGAAGGACACCAAGTACACGCTCATCACGGACACCAGCCAGCGCGCGGTGGCCACGCCCGCCGACGGGGGCGGGTGGGTCGAGCCCAGCATCAAGCCGAAGGCGTCGTGGAACTGGTGGGGCAAGTTTCCGGCTCCCCCGCCCGAGGTGAAAAGCTACACGCTGTACCTGAAGGTCGGGCCGCCCATCGAGGACGTGCCGATCATCGACAAGAAGTGAGGCCGCGCGGCGCCGCCTTCGGGCGGCGTCACGCGCCCGGCTCGGAAGCCTCGAACACTTCCCGGTAGCCGATGTAGGTGCTGATCGCCATCACCGGGATCACGACGATGAGCCCGAGCAGCCACGGGATCAGCGCGCCGAAGAAGATGGCGAAGAGCGCGAGCCCGTAGAGGACCATCGCGCCCATGTTGGCGAGGCACGCGTAGACGCTCCAGCGCACCGCGTGCGCCATGCTCATGTCGTGCAACGCGATGAGCGGCGGCGCGAACCACACCGCGCCCTTGATGGCCACCGTGAGGATGAACCCGATGATCAGGATCCATTCCTTGCCTTTCAGGGCATCCACGTACTCGTTCACGGTAAAGGGCTTGTCGCCCGCCGCCGCCATCGGCAGGCCCAGCAGCGCCATCAGCGCGAAGATGGCGATCTCGGTCATCAGCAGCACCGCGCCCAGGTTCACCAGCGGACGCAGGTTGCGGCGGAAGCCCAAAAAGAGGTCGCCCATCAGGATCTTCTCGCCGTGAAGCTGGCGCAGCGCCACGATGGCGAAGCTCGCGAAGAACACCGGCTGCAGGAAGTTGGCGATCACGCCGCCGATGAGCGGCAGCAGCAGCAGGCCGAAGGTCACCACCAGCCAGCCGGCGCACAGCCCGATCCACGCCAGCGGCTTCTGCTTGAAGAGGTTGAACGCCTCGATGAGCCAGCGCACGCCGCGGCGCGCGGGGACCTCGGTGACCTTGATGCTCGCGTCCATCAGCGCGGGTGCGCGTTGCCGATGTGGTGCTCGAGCAGGCGGCGCGAGAACTCGTGGTCCTTGTCGATGGTCATGTGGGAGTCGCGCGGGAAGTGGTTGTAGCCCAGGCGCCCCAGCCAGGTGCGCAGCGCCGCGCGCCGCAGCATCGCCGGCCACATCTGCGTCTCCAGCGGCTCGAGCGGGCGGCGCTCGTGGTACCCGTCGAGGAAGGCTTCGGTACGCTCCCGATCCAGCGTCGCGTCCGGGTTGACGCACCAGTCGTTCACCGCGATCGCCACGTCGTAGACCAGTATGTCGTCGCAGGCGAAGTAGAAATCGATCACGCCGCCGTTGCCCTCCTCGTCCCAGAGCACGTTGTCGTGGAAGAGGTCGCCGTGGATGATTCCCTGCGGCAGGACCGAATCGTCGTGCATCGACTGGTAGGCGTTCTCGGAGGCGATGAGCTCGTTCTCGGCGCGGGACAGGCGCGGGGCGATCTTGGCGGCGAACGTCTCGCGCCACGCGGCGCCGCGCGCGTTCTCGAGCGACGCATCGTACTCCACGCCGGCCACGTGGAGGTTGGCCAGGATCTCGCCCACCGCGCGGCAATCATCCGCCGAAGGCTTCGGGCGCGGGGCGCCCGGCAGGCGCGTCACGATGACCGCGGGCTTGCCGTTCACGTTCGACAGCATCTGCTCGTCGTCGCGGCGCATCGGCGCGGGGCAGGTCACCTCGTGGTGCGCGAGGTGGTCCATCAGCCCCACGTAAAAGGGCAGGTCGGCGGCCGGGATGTGCTCGAACAGCGTGAGCACGTACTGGCCGGTCGTCGTCGTCAGGAAGTAGTTGGTGTTCTCGACGCCCTGCGCGATGCCCTCGAGAGCTTCCAGCTCACCGAGGGTGTAGTGCTCGAGCAGGGAACGCGCATCGGAATCGGAGACCGGCGTGAATACCGACAATCAGAACTCCAGCAGCACCCACTGCGGCACGCGCACGCCGTTGTCGAGCGTGTTGTCCTGCCTGGTGAAGGTGCCGTCGCCCCTGTGGTCGACCAGGACATACGCCTTGCCGTGCTTCGGCGTCACGCGCTGCATGATGAGCTTGCCGCCGGAGCGGTATTCCTGGATGGTGGTGTCGCCCTCGACGCGGGTCGTCGTTTGCGGCTCGATGGACGGGTCTTCCGCGACGATCGGCGGCGGGGGCGGCGCCTCGTCCAGCGGCATGGTGCCGGCAGGGCGGGCACGCTGCGTGGACTGCGCGGAGGCTGCGAAGGCGGCGGCGAGGAGCGTGAGTGCGAGGAGGGTGCGCATGGCGGGAGCTTTCGAGGGAAGTTTACCCTTAGAGCGCCAGCTCCGCTTCTCGTTCGGACGGAGAGGGCTCGAAGCCGCGGAATTGGTAATGATCGAAGATCGCGTCGACGACCGCCTGCGGATCGTCGATGACCTGGAGCAGGTTGGGGTCATCGATTCCTATGAGGCCGTCGGACAACAGCTGGCCGCGGACCCAGTCGAGAAGACCTCCCCA
>Ga0207648_10006117_pt1 | contig 11999 bp, 9 predicted proteins | sample KBSMisM32_FD_184310 | JGI IMG/M metagenome (GOLD analysis project Ga0207648, IMG submission 184310) | Miscanthus rhizosphere microbial communities from Kellogg Biological Station, Michigan, USA - KBS Miscanthus M3-2 (SPAdes) (version 2) | ecosystem: Host-associated > Plants > Roots > Rhizosphere...
CCTCGATCACTACAAGAGCCCGCGGAACAAGCGGGAGCTGCCGAACGCGTCCTCTTCCTGCAGCCGCAACAACCCACTGTGCGGCGACGAGATCACGGTCGCGCTGCGGGTCGACGACGACGTCGTGACCGAGGCGACCTTCCAAGGGGCAGGCTGTTCGATCTCGCAGAGCTCTGCGTCGATGATGACCGAGGCGATCACCGGTTCCACCGTCCAGGCCTCGCTCGACCTCGCAGCGTCGTTCCGCGGCATGATGGCCGGTGAGGTGGAGCCCGACGAAGCGACCTTCGGCGACTTGGTCGCGCTGAAGGGCGTCGTGAAGTATCCGATCCGCATCAAGTGCGCCGTCCTCGCGTGGGACGTCCTGCAAGAGGCGCTGCAGGGCGACGGCGCCGCGACGGGCGCGCAGGCGCACTAGCCCTCCCGCCGAGCACTCGGTCGTGCCCTAGGCTTCGGCCATGCGACGTCTCCTCCTCCTGATCGGGCTCGCGTGCGTCGCGACCACCGTGGCCTGGGCGATCGGTCCGACCGATGGCCGCGCGGCGGGGTTCGAGTCGACCTCGACCTACGACGTCGAGATCACGATCGACGCCGACAGCGTGATCCACGTCGTCGAGACGATCGACTTCGACTTCGGCGATGAGCAACACCACGGGATCTACCGCGACATCCCGACGCGCCTGCGCTACGACGACACGTATGACCGGACCTACCCGCTGCGCGTCGACGACGTTTCAGGTTCGCCGGGGACACCGACCCAGTACGAGGTCCTCGACGCGGGCAACGGCGAGACCGAGATCAGGGTCGGCGATCCCGATCAGCTGATCACGGGGCCCCACACGTACCGGATCGCGTACACGGTCGAGGGCGCGCTGAACGCGTTCCCGGATCGCGACGAGCTGTACTGGAACGCGATCGGTGACGAATGGACGACGTCGATCGACCGCGCGAGCGTGCAGGTGACCGCGCCCGGTGCGATCACCGGGGTGGCGTGCTTCCAGGGTGTGCAGGGATCCAGCGAGCGATGCGACCAGGCATCCGCCCGGGGCGACACGGCGCGCTTCGCCCAGTCGCGCTTGTTCCCGTTCGAAGGGTTGACCGTTGTCGTCGGGATCGAGAAGGGCGCGGTCGCGGTCGCGCCCCCGATCCTCGAGGAGCGGTGGGATCCGACGCGGGCGTTCGCCGTGACCCCCGCATCGGGCGGTATCGCCGGGGGGATCGCCGTCCTCGGTCTCTGCGGGTTCGGCTACCTCGCGTGGACGCGCGGCCGCGACCGGCGGTACGTCGGCTCGCAGGTCGACCAGGTGATGGGCAACCCGCACGGCGGATCGCAGCGCGTGCCGCTCGGTGAGGGCGGCGCGGAGGCGCCCGTTGAGTTCGCCCCGCCGGAAGGCATCCGGCCCGGCCAGGTCGGCACCTTGATCGACGAACGGGCCAACACCCTCGACGTGAGCGCGACGATCGTCGATCTCGCGGTCCGCGGGTTCCTGGTGATCCACGAGATCCCGAAGGAGGGCTTCTTCGGCAAGCCCGATTGGCGACTCGTCCGTCTCGAGGCCGACGAGGGCGACCTGCTGCCGTACGAGCGGTCGCTGCTCGAAGGGTTGTTCCGCGATGGCGACGACACCACGCTGTCCTCGTTACGAACGACGTTCGCCGAGCGCCTCGCGAAGGTCGAGGAGAGCCTGTACGTCGACGCCCAGCAGCAGGGTTGGTTCGCCGCTCGGCCCGACAAGATGCGCACGCGGTGGCGCTTGCTCGGGTTCGGCCTCACCGTCGTCGGGCTCGCGTTGACGATCCTGCTCGCCGCGACGACGCATCTGGGCCTGATCGGCCTCGCCGCGCTGGTCGTCGGACTCGTGTTCCTGTTCGGCGCGGGGCGTATGCCCGCGCGCACCGCGAAGGGCACGGCGATGCTGCGGCGGATCCGTGGGTTCCGGCAGGTGATCGCGACCGCCGATCGCTACCTGGCGCGGTGGGCCGAGCAGGAGAACGTCTTCCCGACCTTCCTGGCCTACGCGGTCGTGTTCGGTCTGACGGACAAGTGGGCCAAGACTTTCGCGTCGCTCGCGACCGACCCGACCACCGCGCCGTCGATGGCGTGGGACGTCCCGATCGGTTCCTCCTCGATCGACGCGTTCGCCGAGTCGATCGATGGGTTCACCGTCGCGACGAGCGGCACGATGACCTCGACGCCCGCAGGCTCCGGTGGCAGCGGCTTCTCCGGGGGCTTCTCCGGCGGTGGCGGTGGCGGTGGGGGAGGCGGCTCGTGGTGACCACGGCTCATCCGTAGCATGTGGCGACCATGCGGATCGTGTTCTCGGAAGACCCTCGCGATTTCCAACGTCGCGATTGGTCGAGGCTCGTCCACGAGGACCCGGCGGGCACGTTCTTCCATCAGCCGTCGTTCCTGAAGCTGTACTGGGAGGAGTTCGGCGAGACATCGGACGCGCTCTGCCTGGCGTTCGCCGAGGACGACGCGGGCGAGCAGATCGGTGCCGTCGCGTTCGAGCGCACCGGCGACATGTTGCGGTTCCTGGGCGGGATCGAGGTCACGGACTACCTCGGACCGGTGGTCCGTCCCGCGGCGAAGCCGGTGTTCACCGACGAGCTCTGGGGCGCGCTGCTGCAGCGCGACGATTGGACCACTGCGGACCTGTGGGGGATCGCAGCGGACAGCGGTTGGTTCGAGCTCCTCGGTGACGCGGCGACGGCGCGAGGGCTCTCGATCGAGGAGGCCCCCGACCACGATGGGGTCGCGCCGTTCCTGGATCTGGCGTCGACGTGGGAGGGGTACCTCGGGTCGCTCCCCTCGAAGCTCCGACACGAGATCAAGCGCAAGGCGAAGAAGCTGGAGGCTGACGCCGGGCCTTTCCGGATCGTGACCGCCGGCACGCAGGACCTCGATCCGCTCCTCGACCGATTCGTGGAGCTGCATCGGATGAGCGAAGGCCCGAAAGGCGTCTTCATGATGCCGGGCATGGAGATCTTCTTCCGGCGTCTCGGCGAGGCGTTCCTGTCCTCCGGGGCGTTCCAGCTGCACTTCATCGAGGTGGCCGGGCAGCTGGCGGCCGGCACGATCGGGTTCCGCTGGGCGGATCGCTCCTACCTGTACAACTCTGCGTTCGATCGGTCCTGGGGATCGCTGGCGCCGGGCATGGTGCTGGTGGCCGAGGACATCCGGCTCGCGATCGCCGAGGGGGCGACGGGCTTCGACATGCTCAAGGGCGACTACTCCTACAAGTACCGGTTCGGCGCCACTCCTCGGGCGGTACGCCGGATGGTCGTGCGTCGCTGATCGCTAGGGATACGCGCGGATCGTGCGCAGCACGAGTTCGCCCAGACCCACATCGCCACCCACCACCAGTGTGCCTGAGGCAAGCACCGGGTCCGGGTCCAGGCGCTTGCCGGCGATCAGCGCCATCTGCGGGGCGCGGCCCACGATCACCGCGTCGGGGGACACGTCGGGACCAGGCACCTCACCGGCACCGAGTCCCCAATGCCAGCTGCCTTCGCCGGCGCCGGTGACCGTGATCTCGACGGAGCGACCCGAGAGGTCGTAGCCGGCCTCCGACAGCGCCCACGGGAGCATCCGCACACCGAGGTCGATCGTGAGGTGGACCGGCCAATGCTGCCAGCCGAACTGCCAGCCGCCGGCCACCCCATTGGTCGCGCGCATGTCCTCCCCATGGAGGAACCACTCGACTACCCGGGACTGCACGAGGTAGGTGGCGGCGATGTCGCCTGCCAGCCACGGGTAGCGGTTGGTTCGCCACTCGTCGTCTGACAACCGCGCGACGTGCTCGAGGAACGACCCGGCGGCCGCCCCCCACGTGTCGATGATCGCGCGGGTCCCGATCTCTGCTCGCCGGTTGACCGACCAGGCGTTCCACCCGTCGGTCGAGAAACCCTGGCCGTTGAGGCTCGCCCGATACGCATCGAGCTCCTCGGCCGGAACGCCGGCCACGAGCTGTGCGGCCGCGGTATCGCCCGCCGCCAGGTGTGCCATGACGTCGCGGTTCCACCAACCGACCGCGGCACTCGGCATGTCCCAGGTGTCCGGCTCCGCGAACTGGATCATCCTGCCGAGGCGCTCACGCTCGGCATGTGCGTAGCCCACCAAGTCATCTCGGCCGATCGTCACGTGCGCCGCATGCCTTCCCGCTCGGTTCGGGGCGGATTGTACAGTCGCGGCCATGCGCGTCCTGGTGTGCCCCGACAAGTTCCGTGGCACGTTGACGGCGCGGCAGGCGGCCGAGGCGATCGAGCGTGGATGGCTCCGGGAGCGGCCGGGCGACTCCCTCGATCTGGTCCCGCTCGCCGACGGCGGGGAGGGGACGTTAGACGTGTTGGCGCCCGCCGATGCACCGGACGCACGTCGGCTCCGACGGACGGTCACGGGGCCGATGGGTGATCCGGTCGAGGCGCCGTTCGGCATCCTCGGCGAGTCCGGCGTCGTCGAGATGGCGCGCGCGTCAGGGCTCGCGCTGCTGGGCGCCGACCGGCGCGACCCGCTCCGGACCACCACTCGAGGAACGGGCGAGCTCATGGCTGCCGCGCTCGAGGCCGGCGCGCGTCGGCTGCTCGTCTGCCTCGGTGGATCGGCGACGAACGATGCGGGCGTCGGGATGGCGGCCGCGCTCGGCGGCTCGTTCCTCGATGTCGAGGGGCGCGGCGTCACCGAGGGGGGAGCGGGCCTCGTCGCCCTCGATCGGATCGATGTCGGTCCGGTGACCAGCCGCCTGCGATCGATCGACGTCGTCGGGGTGACCGACGTGGACAATCCCCTCTGTGGACCGTCCGGTGCCAGCACGGTCTTCGGTCCGCAGAAGGGCGCCTCGCCCGAGGATGTGGTGCTGTTGGACCGGGCGCTCGCGCACACCGCGGTGATCGCCGCGCGTGACCTCGGCGTCGACCGCTCGAGCGAACCGGGAGCCGGCGCGGCGGGCGGGCTCGGGTTCGGGCTCCTCGCCTTCTGCGGCGCGAAGCTTCGACCGGGCGTCGAGGTCGTCATGGACGCCGTGGGTTTCGACTCCCATCTGGAGGCGGCAGATCTCATCATCACCGGTGAGGGGTCGTTCGATCAGCAGTCCCTCCGGGGGAAGGTGCCGGCCGGGGTGATCGCCGCCGCAGAGATGGTCGGCGCGCCGGTGACCATCCTGTGCGGCGTCGCGAGCGTGGAGGCCGCAGGCGTGACCATCCGATCGCTCGAGGACCACGTCGGCCTCGAGGCCGCGCTGGGCGATGCCCGGCGGTCGTTGGAGTCGTTGGCTGCCGCCGTGGCGGGTGCCCAGACCTGACGCACGCTTGGGCCGCAACCGGTCCCGTTACTCTCCTGGCCCTCGGGAACCCGATCGGCGGGGTAGGGTTTCGGGGCTGCGACCGGTACACTTGCTGCGGAGAGGTTCCGATAACGGAGGTCCGATGCTCACGCTCACCGAGATGGCCGCAGGCAAGGTCAAAGAACTGCTCGCCGAGGAAGGTCGCGACGACATCGCGTTGCGGGTTGCCGTGTCACCCGGCGGGTGCTCCGGTCTGCGCTACGCGATGTACCTGGACGACCAGGCCTCCGAGAAGGACACCGTCGAGGAGCAGCATGGGGTTCGGATCGTGATCGACAAGATGTCGGTGCCCTACCTCTCGCAGGCGACGGTCGATTTCATCGACTCGCTCGAGCAGACGGGGTTCACGATCGACAACCCGGCCGCCCAGGGCGGCTGCGCCTGCGGCAACTCCTTCCACTAGCCGATCGCGGCGCGGTTAGCAGGTCGTGTCCCGGGTCCCGACGAGATGGATCTCGGTTCCCGTATCGATCCAGCTGTGGCGTGTGACACCCAGCACCCGATACGTGAGCGGCACCCGCCAGATCACCGACTCGGAATCGCGCACGTAGCAGGCGTCTCGAGCGACATGCACCTGCACCTCGAGCCCCGCCTCTTGGTCAGATGGAAGCTGGAACGGCTCGAAGGGCCCGAACCCGACGGCAGGGCCAGGCTGCTCGAACAGGTCGGGCTTCGCGGCGACGGCGCGCACCGGGAGCGTCTCTCGTGCGTCGTGGACGCCGACATCGACGATCGTGATCGGCACCGGCCCGGCGTTGCGCACAGAGAACCGGTACGTGAACGTCAATCCGCGACGCATCGGGATCGTCTGCACACTGCCCAGGACCCCCATCGCGTCCACGGAACGGCGCGTCACGTGCAGCGAGCGGCCGGTGATCGCGTAGGCGACGCTCCCGCGGTCGATCGGCTCGACGTTGGCGAGCCACGTCGCCCCCGCGACGATGGTCGTCAGCAGGAGGACCGTCGCGCCGACAAGCACACGTTTGGGCCAGTGTCGTGGAGCCTCCGCGATGGAGCGGGGCCGGACCGGCGTCTGGGGAGGACGCGAGAGGGTCTCCACGTCCGCACCCTAGCGCCGGGGGATCGCGTCGCGCCATCCACCTGTCGGCCTACCGCCGGCACGACGTCCGAAGGCTGATCAGTCGGGGTCGTACGCGAGGTTCGGACGGAGCCACCGCTCCGCCTCGATGACACTTTCGCCGAGGCGTCGCGCGTAGTCCTCGACCTGGTCCTTCCCGATCTGCCCGACGTTGAAGTAGCGAGCGGCGGGGTGCTGGAGGTAGAGGCCGCTCACGCTCGCAGCCGGCAGCATCGCGCCATGCTCGGTGAGGTCGATGCCGAGCTCCTGCGCACCGAGCAGGTCGAAGACACGGCGTTTGAGTGAGTGGTCCGGACATGCCGGATAGCCGAACGCCGGACGGATCCCGCGGTACCGCTCGCCGATCAGCTCCTCGCTCGTGAGCGACTCCTCGGGTGCATACCAGGACCGTCGGACCTCGCGGTGGAGCCATTCAGCGGCGGCCTCCGCCAGGCGGTCGGCCAGCGCCTTCACGATGATGGCGCGGTAGTCGTCGTGCTCGGCCTCGTAGCGCTTGACGAGATCGTCGGCGCCGAGGCCCGCGGTGACGGCGAACGCGCCGACGTGATCGTGCAATCCGGTCTCGACGGGAGCGACGAAGTCGGCGAGGCTCCGGTTCGGCTCGTCGCCGCGGTCGGCTTGTTGGCGGAGCATCGGCAAGGTCACCCCGTTGTCGAGGACGATGTCGTCGCCTTCGCTCGAGGCTCGCCACAGCCCGTAGGCACCGCGGATCTGCAGCGATGCCTCGGCCTCGATCTCGGCGAGCAGCTCTTGCGCGTCGGCGAACAGCTCGCGCGCCTGCTCGCCGTACACATCGTGGTCCAGGATCTGCGGGAACGAACCCTTCAGCTCCCACGCGGTGAAGAAGAAGGTCCAGTCGATGACGTCGCGGAGCTCGGCGATCGTCGGCTCGGCGACGCGAGTGCCGGTGAACGGCGCGGGCGGGACGTCATCTGCGCGCCAGTCGATCGGCGTGCGTCGTTCGGCGGCGAGTCGCAGGGGCAGCAACGGGGTGCGCTGACGCTCCTCGTGCTGCGCCCGAAGGCGAGCCTGCAGCTCGCGGTTCTCCTCGTCGAAGGGCGTTCGTCGGTCGGCGTCGAGCAGCTTCGAGGCCACCCCGACGACGCGGGACGCGTCGACCACGTGGACGACGGGCTCCTCGTACGCGGGGGCGATCCGCACCGCCGTGTGCTGCCGCGACGTGGTGGCGCCGCCGATCAGCAGGGGGGTGTGGAGCCCGCGTCGCTGCATCTCCTTGGCGACGACCACCATCTCGTCCAGCGACGGGGTGATCAGCCCCGAGCAGCCGATGAGGCTGGCGCCCACCTCCGCCGCGGTGTCGAGGAGGGTCTCGGCCGGCACCATCACCCCGAGGTCGATCACCTGATAGTTGTTGCAGCCGAGCACGACTCCGACGATGTTCTTGCCGATGTCGTGGACGTCGCCCTTGACGGTGCACAGCACGACCGTGCCCTGGTTCGCGCCCCCGGCCTTCTCCGCCTCCATGTACGGCTCGAGGTAGGCGACCGCCTTCTTCATCGCGCGTGCGCTCTTCACCACCTGAGGCAGGAACATCTTGCCCGCGCCGAACAGGTCGCCGACGATCGACATCCCGACCATCAACGGCCCCTCGATCACGTCGAGCGGCCGGTCGGCCTTCGCACGCGCTTCCTCGGTGTCCTCGACGATCCATCGGTCGATCCCGTGCACGAGCGCGTGGGACAGCCGGTCCTCGACGGGCGCCTCGCGCCACGAGAGGTCCTCTTCGCGAGCGAGCGAGCTCCCTCCCTTGACCGTCTCAGCGAAGGTGACGAGCCGCTCCGTCGCATCCTCGCGGCGGTTGAAGATCACATCCTCGACGTGCTCGAGGAGATCGGGCGCGATGTCCTGGTAGACGTCGAGCTGGCCCGCGTTCACGATCGCCATGTCGAGGCCGGCCGCGATCGCGTGGTAGAGGAACGCGGAGTGCATCGCCCGGCGTACCGCCTCGTTCCCACGGAACGAGAAGCTCAGGTTGGACACGCCGCCCGAGATCTTCGCGCCGGGGCAGTGGCGCTTGATCTCGCGGGTCGCTTCGATGAACGCCTTGGCGTACTCGTTGTGCTCCTCGATCCCAGTGGCGACCGCCAGGATGTTGGGGTCGATGATCACGTCCTCGGGCTCGAAACCCGCCTGGTCGACGAGCAGGCGGAACGATCGCTCGGCGATCGCGACCTTCCGCTCGACGCTGTCGGCCTGGCCGGTCTCGTCGAAGCACATCACGACCGCGGCCGCGCCGTACCGACGGATCGTCGCCGCCTTCGCGAGGAAGTCGTCCTCTCCCTCCTTGAGGCTGATCGAGTTGACGACCCCCTTGCCCTGGATGCATCGCAGCCCCGCCTCGAGGATCGACCACTTCGAGGAATCGACCATGATCGGTACCTTCGCGATCTCGGGCTCTGTCGCGACGAGGTTCAAGAACCGGGTCATCGCGGCTTCGCCGTCGATCAGGTCGGCGTCCATGTTCACGTCGATCAGGTTCGCGCCGTTGGCGACCTGCTGGCGCGCGACGTCCACGGCCGCCGCGAAGTCACCGGACTCGATCAGCCCGGCGAAGATCTTCGAGCCGGTGATGTTCGTGCGTTCCCCGACCATCACGAACCCGGTCTCCGGCGTGATCCGGAACGGCTCGAGCCCAGAGAACGACGTGACGTGGGCGGCGGCGGGGATCTCACGCGGAGCCGCGTCTCGGACGGCCTCGGCGATCATCCGCACGTGCTCCGGCGTGGTGCCGCAGCATCCGCCGACCAGGTTGACGAGACCCGCATGGGCGAACTCGCCGAGCAGGGTGCTGGTGATCTCGGGGGTCTCGTCGAAGCCACCGAAGGCGTTCGGGAGTCCGGCGTTCGGGTAGCTCGCGACCGGCACGGGCGCGACGCGGGCGAGCGCTTCGACCGAAGCGCGCATCTCGCGGGCGCCCAAGGAGCAGTTCACACCCACGATCACGGGGTCGGCATGGGCGACCGAGGTCCAGAACGCCTCGACCGTTTGCCCGGATAGCGTGCGGCCGCTCTTGTCCACGATCGTCACCGAGATCCAGCGGGGGAGCTCGGGGGCCACGTCGATCGCGGCGGCGATGGCGGCCTTCGCGTTCAGCGTGTCGAAGATCGTCTCGATCAGGAGGAGGTCGACGCCGCCATCGCGCAACGCCGTGATCTGGTCGGCGTAGGCCTCGTACACCTGCTGGAACGTCACCGGGCGGAACGCGGGGTCTTCGACCTTGGGGGACAGCGACAGCGTCACGTTGAGCGGCCCCACCGAACCGGCGACGAGCCCGCCGTGGCGCTCGGCGGATGCCTTCGCGAGACGGGCGCCCTCAAGGTTCATGTCGCGGACCGCGTCCTGCAGCAGGTAGTCGGCCTGGCCGATCGAGGTTGCCGTGAAGGTGTTCGTCGTCGTGATGTCGGCGCCGGCGGCGAAGTAGTCGTCGTGGATCGACGACACGATGTCGGGGCGCGTCAGGTTCAGCAGGTCGGGGTCGCCCTTCACGTCGTGGCCGTGAGCTGCGAACCGGTCACCGCGGAAGTCCTCCTCGGTCAGCCCCCACCCCTGCAACAGGACGCCCCACGCCCCGTCGAGCACCACGATGCGCTCGGCGAGGAGGCCTTCCAACCGCGTTCGGACGTCATCCACCATGTGGGTCGAGACTACCGGAGGGCTCCTCGGATGCCGTGCCTCGCTGCGCCGTTTGGCATCGCGGCGGGTGGCCGGAGTAGGCTGCGGCGATGAGTCAGGGCGCGGCCGACATGCTGGGTCGGGAGGCCGGCCGGGCGCCCGGCGGGCGATTGCCCGAGCAACTGCCTCGCCGTACCGTCCACCAGAACGCCAAGTCGCTGGCGGCGGTTCCCCTGTTCACCGGGTTCTCGAGCAAGCATCTGAAACGCCTCGCGACCCAGGCGGACGAGCTGACGTTCGAGCCCCGCGAGGCGATCGTCGAGGAGGGCATGCTCGGCGAGACCCTGTTCGTGGTGCTCACCGGCCGCGGGAAGGTCACGCGCCGAGGTCGCAAGGTCGGTGAGGTGCTGCCCGGCGATTTCTTCGGGGAGCTGTCCGCCCTCGATGGCGGGCCGCGGTCGGCGACCGTCTCTGCCGAAACGCCGATGCGAGTGCTTCGGCTCTTCCGACACACGCTGCAGGAGCTGCTCCGCGACGAGCCCGGTCTGATCCTCAAGCTGCTCGACGGCATCGTGCGCCGGATGCGCGAGGTGGACCGGCAGATCGGGCAGCGGCGTGACTGACTAGCCGAGCAGCTCCTCGACCTCGTCGAGCACCTTAGCATCGAGTGAGAGATCACCGGCTTCCGCGTTCTCGCGCACGTGCGCGCCACTGCGGCTCCCGGCGATCGCGGCGGTGACGCCCGGCTGCGCGATGTTCCACGCGAGCGCGAGCTGACCCATCGTGATGCCGAGCCGCTCGGCGATCGGCCGGATGCCGTCGACGATCCGGAAGACGTCGTCGAGGGTCTCGCCCGTCGTCCAGTCGTTGCTGCTGCGCCAGTCGTCGATCTGCTCCGCCTCGGCGCGGGTGAACCGACCCGTGAGGAACCCTACTCCCAACGGCGAGTACGTCACGACCCCGATGCCGGCGTCGCCGCACCACCGGATCAGCTCGCGATCGTCCAGAGCGAGCATCGAGAACTCCTGCTGCAGGGAATCGACGTGGCGGATCGGCAGGCACCGCTCGATCAGCGCCTGGTCGAAGTTCGATACGCCGATCGCCCGCACCTTCCCGGCCTCGACGAGGCTCACCATCTCGCCCCACGTGTCCTCGATCGGGACGCCGGACTCGTCGGGCCAATGCAACTGGTAGAGATCGATCGCATCGATCCCCAGTCGCCCCAGTGACGCATCGCACGCGGCGCGGACCTGCTCGGGCCTGAACCCCGTTCCCTCCGGCTTGGGGCCGACCTTGGACGCGACCACGAGCTCATCCCGGCGCCCGATGAGTGCCTTGCCCACGAGGCGTTCAGACACGCCGTTGCCATAAACCTCGGCCGTGTCGACCCACGTGATCCCGGCATCGAACGCCGCATGGAACGCCCGGACGACCTCGTCATCCGCAGGGTTCGCGCCCCAGGCGTCGCCGCCCGCCTCCCAGGCGCCGAGGCCGATCACTGATATCTCGGGGCCGTGCGCCCCCAGTCGTCTCGTCAACATGTGGGGGATACAAGCACAGTTACGGTCGTTCGACCGCCACGGCAGTACGCTGATGGTGCGGCGGCACACCCCCATTCAAGTCGAGGAGCGATCCACCCGTAGTGCAACAGATGACGAAGACCGTCGAGGAACGAGACCGTGTCGTCGTCCGGTTCGCCGGCGATTCCGGCGACGGGATGCAGCTGACGGGCGATCGCTTCACCAGCGCGACGGCGCTCCTCGGCAACGACCTCGCGACCCTGCCCGATTTCCCCGCTGAGATCCGTGCGCCCGCGGGCACGGTGCACGGCGTCTCGGCCTTCCAGATCCAGTTCGCCTCGACCGATGTCGCGACCCCCGGCGACCACGCCGACGTGCTGGTCGCGATGAATCCGGCAGCTCTCA
>Ga0207648_10006121_pt1 | contig 11993 bp, 9 predicted proteins | sample KBSMisM32_FD_184310 | JGI IMG/M metagenome (GOLD analysis project Ga0207648, IMG submission 184310) | Miscanthus rhizosphere microbial communities from Kellogg Biological Station, Michigan, USA - KBS Miscanthus M3-2 (SPAdes) (version 2) | ecosystem: Host-associated > Plants > Roots > Rhizosphere...
CCATGAACACGAGATGCGGCCGCCAGCGCTCGTACTCGGCGATGCCGTCGGCGGCGTTGCCGGCCGTGTGGACCTCGTAACCCTCGAACTCCAGCAGCTGGCCGAGCGCGGCCCGGATGCCCTGCTCGTCATCGACGACGAGGATGCGTCGGCTCACTTGGAGGTCGTCTTGTAAAGGGTGATCTTGCCGTCGGCCACGCGGGCGTCGGCGACGTAGGGCGGCACCACGAACGGCAGTCCGGTCTCGGATACACCAGGGGGCATCGACCCGCGCCGGATCTGGCGCAGCAGCTTCGGGATCCCACCGCGCGGAATGGGGAGCTGGCCGAGCCTAACGTCTTCGACCAGAAACTGAGCGAGCCCTGGGCGGACCAGCGCGAAGGTGCCGCCCATCTGCAGTGGCTCCCGGCGACCCACGAATCCCGACAGCGGACCGAGCGCGTCGGCGGCCTTGAAGTCGTCGAGCGAGATCACGGCGCGGACGTACATCCGGCTCCCGATCGTCGTCGCCTCGATGCTGTCGGCCGAAGGCGGCAGCTGCTGCGCGAGCGCGATGTAGAAGTACGACGCCAGATCGCCGGGGGGGAGGCTCACGAACACCGGGCCGTTGCGTTTACCTAACGACTCGATCGCCTGCCGGGCGCGCGCTGACCCGTCGTCACTCACAGGCTCCCACTTCGGGCCGCCCGCGGTGGCCGTGGTCGCGCGCGGCGTGGAGTTGAGCCACGGCACGTAGCCGATCCATCGATCGCGCGTGACATACGCCGCGACGGCCGCGACGCATAGAACCACGAGAAAGACGATCCTCCTGAGACACCCGAACATTCAGGTTCCTCGTGCGTGAAGTGGCACCGCAGCCAGGAGCGAGTAGCGGGAACCGCCCGAGCCGAGCTCGCTCTGCATCAAGTCTACCGTCTGCACGGCCAGCTCGCGCGAGCCGCGGCACGACTTCGCGGCGACGGCCAACGCGGTCGCCTGTGCCGGCTCAAGCTCGCCCTTGACCCGCCCGAGCGTCAGGTGCGCCTGAAACGCACGCGCCTCACGCGGAATGTCGAGGGGCGTCAGCGCTCGGTCGATGTCGCCCGCCAGGGATTGCAGCGCTCGCTCGCTCGTCATCCCGACCCATACGACGCGGGGACGCCGGAAGTTTGGGAACGCCCCGACCTCCGTCGTCCTCACGGAGATCGCTGCGTGGGTCGGTACCACCGCCTCGAGCACGTCGCGCAACGGGGCGACGAGCGATTCATCCTGCTCTCCCAGAAACTTGAGCGTCACGTGCAACGCCGCCGGCGATACCCAGCGTATCGCGTTCGTCGCCGCGCGCAGCGGCTCGGCATCGGCGTAGACGGCGTCGCGTACGGCTGCCGGGAGATTAACCGCGATGAAGAGCCGCATCGCCCGCGACGTCTTCGTCTCGTCGCGCACGCTCGTCGGCGCAGGCGACGTCGATGCCAACGTGGGTGAAGCCCTGGGCGCGCGCGCTCTCCACCACCGCCTGGCGCGCCCCCGAATCGACGAGCCGGTCCACGAGCGAGGCGTCCTCGGCGCGCAGAATCGCGAGACGATCGCGTGCTTCGACCGCGAACCCGAAGCCACTGCATTGCAGCGCGCGCTCGAGCCCGCGAGCGTCGCCGGCTCCAGTCGCCGAGCGTGCGCGCACGAGCGGTTCGGCAACCACGCCGCCAAATACATTCAATGAGCCGGAGCGAAACCCGCGGGCATCGATGGCCACACGCTCGAAGCCGACGTGGCGAAGCGCTCCGTAGATCGCCGCGCGGCCCTCCGGCCGCAGCCATTCATCCAGCAGGTCGCTCGCGATCTCGACGCGGGCGAGATCGCCGTGGTAGCGCACCCTCAGATCGCCGTCGAAGCCAAGCTGCCGAAGCGCTCGCTCCGCACGCTCGATCTGGCGCAGGCGCTCTATCGTCACCGACGTGCCGTACGGTATGCGAGATGACAGGCACGGCGACGCCGGCTGGGCCCAGGTTGGAATGCCGCGCTCTCGCGAGAGACGTCGAATCGCCGCCTTCGAAAACCCCAGCTCGGCGAGCGGTGACCTCACCTGATGCTCCGACGCCGCGCGCGCGCCGGGCCGATGATCGCCGAGGTCATCGGCGTTCGTCCCGTCCGCCACGACCGCGATTCCGCGCTCACGCGCGATCGGCGCGAGCGTGTCCCACAGCTCCGTCTTGCAGAAGTAGCAGCGATTCGACGGATTCGCGGCGTACCGCGGGTCGTTCACTTCGTCGGTCGAAACCTCGAGCACCGGCACGCCGAACTGCCGCGCGACCTCGCGAGCCCGCTCCCACTGCTCGCTCGGATACGACGCGCTGCGCCCGATGACCGCGAGGACGCGCTCAGCGCCCAGGACACCGACGGCGACGCACGCGAGATACGCTGAATCGACGCCGCCGCTGAACCCGATGAGCACGGAGCCGTGTTCCCGAAACCACGTCGTGAGACGCGTCTCGAGCTCGCGATCGTCGCGAGTGGGCGTTGCGGCTCCCGACTCGAGATCCGTGAGGGCGTGCGTCATCTCGAAAAAACTTAGTCCAACGTCGTCGGCCGCGCATCGGGAACGAGGAGGCGCTCGTCGTCGCGCAGCATTGCGGCGCTCGTTTCGTCAGTGTCCCACTCGGCGGCAGCGTCGGCGAGGTGAGCGCGGCGTACCGCGATCATCTTGCCGAGCACCTCGCAGCCGCCGCGTGTAACGGCCAGCCGACGCATCCCGTTGTCGGCGATCGGCCTGGTGGCGACGAACCCATGCCTCGACAGTTCATCCACTGCGGCGTCGATGGTCGTGGCGCTGACGTCGTTGGCGCGGCCGAGCGCGCCGGGGTCGATACCGCGGTCCTGTTCCAGCCTGACGAGAAGCCAGGCCGCCGCCGGCGAAAGGTCCACCTTCGCTTCGCGGACGAGACGCTCCATGTAGCGACGTTGGGCTTCGCGGTTCGCGAGCGACGCGAGACCCCGCCGAAGCTCGCCGAGGGAGTCGGCGTTGACCGGCATGGCGAACGCTTCGCCCACCATGCCGCCGCCGTCAGTCGCCTCCGCCGACAGCGTCGCGCGGAGCGGCCGTTCCGGCAAAAGCCAGGTGAGCACAAAGCCCACGAGCGCGACGATCGTGGCAACGAGAAAGACGACATCCAGCGATGCGGAGAACGCCGCCGCGTACGCCGCGCGTACGGGGGGGGACAGCGAAGCAAGCAGCTCCGCGGTTATCGCCGAACCGGGCCCCGGGGCCCCTTCGGCAGCTGCGGGCAACCGTCGTGCGAGCTCTCCGCCGAGCCGCGTGGCGAAGATCGCGCCCAGAACGGCGGTGCCGACCGATCCGCCGATGAGCCGAAACAGCGTCGCTCCCGATGTCGCGACCCCAAGGTCCCGATAATCCACGGCGTTCTGCACGGCGATGACCAACACCTGCATCACCATGCCGAGCCCCAGGCCCATGATGAGCATGATGCCTGACGCGGCGAGCGTGCTCGTCGCGGGCGTCATCTGCGACAGCAGCAACAGGCCTAACGACATCACCGCGGTCCCGATCACGGGAAACATCTTGTAGCGTCCCGTGCGGCTGATGAGCTGGCCCGACGAGATCGACGTGAGCAGCATGCCGCCCATCATCGGCAGCATCTCCAACCCGGACTTGGTCGGCGACGCACCCTTCGCGACCTGCAGGTAGACGGGCAGGTACGTCACGGATCCAAAAAGCGCAAAGCCGACGATGAAGCCAACAGTCGACGTCACAGTGAACGCGCGGTTGCGAAACAAGCGAAGCGGCAGCACCGGCTCCTTCGCGCGACGCTCGATGACGACGAAGGCGGCCGTCGATGCGATCGCGCTCGCGATGAGCGCGATCGTGAACGGCGAGCCCCAGGGATATGCCGTCCCGCCAAGGTCGGCGATCAGCACGATGGCGCTCAGCGCAATCGCGAGCAGTGTCGCACCGGCGTAGTCGATCGCGTGATGGAGGCGCTCCACGCGCGCCGGCAGCGTGACCGCGAGGACCACGAGCGCCAGCGCGCCCAACGGCAGGTTGATGTAGAAGATCCATCGCCACGAGAGGTGCGTCGTGAAGTAGCCGCCGAGCAGCGGGCCCGCGACGCTCGACACGCCGAACACCGCGCCGAAGATGCCCTGATACCGGCCACGCTCCCGAGGGGGCACGATGTCGCCGACGATCGCCTGCGTCGTGACCATGAGACCACCGCCGCCAAGTCCCTGCACGGCGCGATAGATGATGAGCTGGGTCATGTTCTGACTCGAGCCACACAGTGCCGAGCCGGCGAGGAACAGGACGATCGCCCCCTGCATGACACCTTTTCGCCCGTACAGGTCGCCCAGCTTCCCGTAGAGCGGCGTCACGACGGTCTGCGCGAGGAGATACGCGGTGACGACCCACGACAGGTGAGCGAGCCCACCCAGCTCGCCAACGATCGTCGGCAGCGCCGTCGACACGATTGTCGAATCGAGCGCGGCGAGCAGCATGGCGAGCACGAGCCCGCTGAAGACCACGAGCACCTGCCGGTGGTCGATTGGGGCTGCACGTTCGCTGGTGACGGCGGTCATTCCGTATCTCGCCCCGGTGTCGGGTGATGTGCCAGCCATCCAGGGCTCATGCGCGGCGCTGCCGCGCATGAGCCCACCTGGCACGAGGCAAGATGAGTGCTGCGCGGACTACGCGCGCAACGCTGTCGTCGGGTCCGCGCGCGAGGCGCGCCTCGCGGGCAGGTAGCACGCGACGGCCCCCACGGCAACGAGCAGAACGACGGCGGCGAGGTAGGTGACGGGATCGTTTGGCGCCACCCGGTACAGAAGCGACGCCATGAGGCGACTCGCCCCCATCGCGAGTACGAACCCGAGCGCCAGGCCGCCCGCGACGAGCAGCATCCCCTGGCGCGTGACGAGCGCGAGCACATCAATGGGCCGGGCACCCAGCGCCACACGCACGCCCATCTCGAAGCTTCGTTGTGCGACTGAAAACGCCAGCACGCCATAGAGACCGACGGCCGCGAGCGCGAGTGCGAGGCCGGCAAGCACCGTGAAGAGCACGGTGCTGAAGCGGCTCGAGGCCGACGCGATCTTCACCCGCTCGTCGTACGTGAGCGCGTCGTAGACCGGCAGCGTCGCATCCGTCTCGGCGATGGCTGCACGGATTTCTCGAGTTGCGTCCGCGATGTCTCCGTCGGTTCGCACGACGAAGGCCAGCGAGTTCCCATGCCACGTCCAGCTGACTGGAGGCGTCTGCTCGATGGGGAGGTAGAGCTCCGGCAGAGGCTCTCGTCTCAGGAACTGGCGCATGTCGCCGACCACACCGATGACCTCACGCCAGGGCGTGGGCGCTTCGGCGCAACACCCGATTCGTTTCCCGATCGCCGACTCGTTAGGCCACAGCTGGCGCGCCAGCGTCTCGTTGATCACGGCAACGAGTGGCGCCTGCGCACCGTCGCGATCCGAGAAGAATCTGCCCGCCGCGAGCCGCCCGCGTGCGGTCTCGAAGTAGCCCGGCGTCACGATGTGGAATCGCGCATCGGGCTCGTTGCCCGGCGCGTACGTTCTTCCCTCCACCCGCACGTCGACGCCAACGGCGCCCCCAGCGAGCGGCGGTGTGCTGTTGGCCGACGCCGAGACGACGTGCGGAAGGCGCCGCAGGCGATCCACGAATTCGAGAAAAGTTCGCTGCACGATCTCGGGTGTCGGGTAGCGGGACGACGCGAGGGACACGCGCGCCGTGATGACGCCGTTCGGGGAGAACCCGAGATCAACTTCGTTCAGCTTGCGCGCGCTTTGAACGAAGAGACCGGCGCCGGCAACGAGCGCGAGCGCCAGTGCAACCTCCGAGACCACGAGCACGTTACGCAGTCGATCGCGCGTGCTAGTCGCGCCGCCGGTTCGACCGCCCATCCGGAGCGTCGGCTCGACGCTTCGGAGCCCACGCAGTGCCGGCAACAAGCCGAGGAATACCGCGACCGCGAGCGACGTCCCCGCGAGAAACACCGCGGTGGCAGGTCCCTGACCGGCGAGGTCCAAACCGGGGATCTCCGCTGGTGCAAGGCCCAGCAGTGCGCGCAGCGTCAGGCGGCTCACGAAGAACGCGAGCACCGCGCCCGACGCGGCCAGGACGAGGCTCTCCATCAGGAAGTGCCGAACGATGTGCACACGCGTTGCGCCAAGCGCCGCACGGATTGCCGTTTCCTTGCGCCGCGCCGTCGCTCGCGCGAGCAGGAGATTCGTGACGTTGAGACAGGCGAGGAGCAGCACGAACCCGACCGCTCCGAACAGCGTCGTCAGAATTCGCTCGTGATCGGCGACGAGATCGTCGTGGAAATCGTGCACACGGGCCGAGCGATCGACCATGTCGTCCGGGTGGAGCTGCGCGATCTCGCGCGACACCCGCTCCATGTCGCGCTGCGCCTGCCCCTCGGTCACGCCCGGCTTCCGTTTCGCATAGACGGTGAGCCAGTGATCCGAGAAGGTCGATTTGTGCTCGGCGGTGAGCGCAAGCGGTACCCATAGCTGATCGCCGGGCGTCGCGATCGAGAACTCGGAGGGCGCTACGCCGACGACCGTATAGGTCTCGCCGTTCATGCGGATGGGCCGTCCGACGACGCGTGCGTCGCCGGCGAAGCGCTGCGCGAAGAGACCGTAGCTGAGTACCGCGACGTGCTCGCGCCCGACCTGATCCTCTTCCGGCAGGAAGTACCGGCCGACCGCTGGCTTCACGTATCGCGCGCGAAACAAGCCCGAGGTTGTAAACGCTGCGCGAACGCGTTCCGGCGTTCCTTCCGTTAGGCTGAACGTTGTGGGCAGATACGCTCCCACCGACTCGAAGGCGTTCGCGCGCGTGAGCCATTCCGTGAACTGGCCTGGGCCCACGGACGTCTCCACGCCGCGCATGGTCTCGGTAATCCGGACCATGCGGTCGGCGTTCGCGTATGGGAGCGGACGCAGCATCACGGCGTAGAGCACGCTGAAGATCGCGGTCGTCGCACCCAGCCCTAACGCGAGCGTCAGGACGGCAACGCTCGCGAGCACCGGGTACCGACGCAGTTGGCGCGCGGCGACCCGGAGCTCGGTCCAGGTGCCGTGCACCCATTCGCGGCGCCGCGCGTCCGTTAGGCGCGCGCCGTCGATCTCGCGGCACTGGCGCGCGAGCGCCTCCGCATCGCCGATGCGCCGCCACGCCTCCACGCGGGCGGCGGCCGGGTCCATGCCCTGCGCCACGAGCTGATCGACGCGCATCTCGATATGGAACGCGAGCTCGTCGTCCACGTCGGAACCCACGTCCGGCCCCCAGAACCGCAGGTATCGCCGCCATGATGGGTCGCGCATGGTCAGCTCGGCTGCTTGCTCGTGTCCAGCACGCGGCCGACCGAGCGGACGATGGTGAGCCAGCTTTCCGATTGGGCCTTGAGCTGGCGGCGCCCTTCGGTGGTGAGTGCGTAGTATTTGCCGCGGCGGTTGTTCTCGGTCTGCCGCCACTCCCCTTCGATCCAGCCGCGCTTCTCCATGCGGTGGAGCGCGGGGTAGAGCGAGCCTTCTTCGATGGTGAGGGAGTCACCGCTCGCCTGCTCGATCCACCGCCCGATCCCGAACCCGTGCATGGTGCCCCAGGTGAGCGTCTTGAGGATGAGGGTTTCGAGGGTGCCCTGCGGGAGCTCGACGCGTTCGGCCACGGAAGCCTTACCCTTTTTCGACTAGGGTACGATATCACGCCTCACCTAGTTCGACAAGGGGACCACGGCCCGGGATGCAATCGGCACAGCCGCTGCCTCCTTCACCTCCAACGGGCGGTAGCGCAGCGCCTCGGCGACGTGCGTCCACGCGACGCCTGTCGTGTCGTCGAGGTCCGCGATCGTCCGCGCGACCTTCAAGACGCGATGGTACGCCCGCGCCGACAGGCCCGAGCGTTCGGCCGCCGACGCGAGGAGCTCGCGCGCGTCGTCGTCCACCGGCGTGCGGGTGTCGAGCCAGCGACCCGCCGCATGCGCGTTGCACCTCACACGCACCACAGCCCGATAGCGCTCGCGCTGGCGCGCGCGCGCCATTTCCACGCGGGCGCGAACCGCCGCCGATGATTCTCCGCCCTCACGCCGACCCAACTCCCGAAGCGGCACGGCTGATAGTCGAACCTGCATGTCGATGCGGTCGGCGAGCGGACCGGAGAGACGGGACTGGTGATGTGCAATCTCGGACGCAGCACACGAACAGCCGCCGCGCGGGTCGCCGGCACGCCCGCACGGGCACGGGTTCATGGCGCCCACGAGCGTGAACTGCGCCGGGAACGCCACCGACGTGGACGCCCGCGCGATCACCACTCGGCCATCCTCGAGTGGCTGGCGCAGCGCGTCGAGGACGTGCCGCGGGATCTCCTGCAGCTCGTCGAGGAACAACACGCCATGGTGCGCGAGACTCACCTCGCCCGGCCTCGGGTTACTGCCTCCGCCGATCAGCCCGGCCGCCGACAGCGTGTGGTGCGGCGCGCGAAACGGACGCGCGACGGACACGGCAGCGTTAGGCGCGAGCAGTCCGGCGACGGAGTGAATCGCCACCACCTCGAGGGCTTCCTCCTCGGTCAGTGCGGGCAAGATCGTCGGCAGTCGCCGAGCGAGCATGGTCTTGCCTGCTCCCGGCGGACCGATCATCAGCAGCGCGTGCGCTCCGGCGGCCGCGATCTCCAGTGCGCGTTTCGCGACCTCCTGTCCAACCACGTCCGCGAGATCGACGGATTCAACCGCTGGTGCAGCGCCGGTGTCGTTCAGGCCAGCCCCCGGCGGGTCGAGCCTCCGGGCCTCGAGCTGGGCGACGATTGACGTCAGTGTCGGCGGCGCGGAGAGCGCCAGCCTCGAGACGAGCGATGCCTCAGCGACGTTAGGCGGCGGAAGCACCAGCGTAACGTCGCTGCCGGCGTCTCGTTTGCGGCGACCTGACGCGGCGACGCGCCGCGCGACCGACAGGGCACCTCGCACAGGCCGCAGCGAGCCATCCAACCCGAGCTCGCCGATTGCGACCACCGACGCGAGCGCGTCCGCATCAAGTTGACCCGTCGCGGCGAGGTACCCCAACGCGATCGGGAGATCGAACGCGGTTCCGTCCTTGCGTTGATCGCCCGGCGCGAGGTTCACCGTGACGCGCCTCGCCGGAACCACGAAACCCGAGTTCAGCAGGGCCGCGGACACGCGCTCGCGACTTTCCTTGACCGCTCCCGCCGGTAACCCGACGATCGTCCACATTGGCAGGCCGAGCGCGACATCGACCTCCACGAGTACGTCGTAGGCGTCGATGCCAAGAACGGCGGCGGACCGAACAGCGGCGAGCATGGCGCCACACTAACGGTTCATACTCGCCGCCCTGGCATCGAAGAATTTCCCTCAGGCGCTATCCCACGCTTTCGTTCGCGCGCTGTATGCCAGGCGACTCGCGGTGCCGAATCCGTCTCAGCGAATGTTCAGCAGATGAATGAACGAGATCCCGAGCACAACCAGGAGAACGAGTGAAAGCGAAACCGCCGCGATGACGCGCGATCCCGCACGCGCCACGGTGCGCACGTCCGCGGTGAGGCCGAGCGCCGCCATCGCGACGATCGTGAGATTCGTCGCCGCGAGCCGGGTCGGAGAAATCCAGCTCGCCGGCACGGCGCCCGCCGCGCGCAACGTCGCCAGCGCCAGAAAGCCCACGATGAACCACGGCACGAGCATGCCGAGCGACGGCGCGTGAGTGAATCGATCCCGCTCGCGAACCGAAAAGAAAAGGACCACGGGACCCAGCATGAGGACCCGCACCAGCTTCACGAGCGTCGCCACCTGGCCTGACAGCGTGCTCACCGGAAACGCCGCCGCCAACACCTGCGGCACCGCATACACGCTCAGCCCTGCGAGCACGCCGTATTGATAGTTCGTTAGGTGGAGCGGCCCGACGAGCAGCGGCAACCCGAGCACGACGATCACGCCCAGAATCGCCGTGAAGGCAATGGACGACGCGACGTCGTCCGCGTTCGCCCCGATCACCGGCGCAACCGCGGCGATGGCCGAGTTTCCGCAGATCGCGTTGCCTGTGGCGACGAGAATCGCAAGACGCCGTCGGAGGCCAAGCCCGCGCGCGATCAACACGCCGAGGACGAGGCCAAGCGCGACGATCGACACGATCGCGACGCCGAGGGCAGGCCCCGCTCGAAGCAGCAGCGGGAGATCGACCGAGATCCCGAGAATCGCCACCGACAGCTCGAGCACCTGCTTGCCGGCGAAGCGAATGCCCGGCTCGAGTCGCGGGCTCGGCCGCCAGACGAGCCGCACGACCATACCGAGGAGCAGCGCGACGACAAGCGCCTCGATGACCGGCGACCCGAACAGCCGCGTCTCCAGACCCGCGATGGCAATGGACGCCAGCGCGACGGCCGCGGCGACCAGAACGCCGGGGCCTACGCGGCGCAACGTGCGCGGCGCGCCCGACCGACTTCCAGCGCGGTGGGCGCTCGCCGCAGGCGGACGAGCGTCACTTCCGGGAACGCGCCCAGACGGAATGGGATGCCCCAGTATCCCGTTCCCGGGCTGACGTAGAGGAGCGAATTCTCGTTGCGGTACGCGCCCATCGCGTGCTCGAGGAAGGGCGACGCCAGGCTCCATCCGAGCGATGGCAGGGCGAGCTGGCCCCAGTGTGTATGGCCGCTCAGCGTGAGGGCCACACCGCGCTTGGCGAGCGCGGGCCACAGTGCGGGATTGTGCGCGAGCGCGACGATCGTCGCGCCGTTAGGCGCGCCAGCGAGCGTGCGTTCGACATCTGGCGCGACCCGGCTCTGTCCGCGACGGCCGCCGGCCGGATCGCCCGTGCCTGCCAGTACGAGGGTCGCGTCGCCTCGGCGGAGGATGTGTGCCTCGTTGAGCAGCAATCGCGCCGGAACGTTCTTCCGCAGCCGATGCTCCACGGAATCCCAGCCGGCGTAAACGTCGTGGTTCCCGGGGATCATGAACACGCCAAGCGGTGCCTCCAGCGCACCTAACGCCGCCGCGTACGCATCCACGTCCTCGGGACGGTCGTCTACGAGGTCGCCGGTCACCGCGATCACGTCGGGCGTGAGGCCGCGAATCGTCCGCACCACGCGCTCGAGGAATCGCCGCGACGTGTGTGGTCCGACGTGCAGGTCGGACACCTGCGCAATGGCGAGTCCGTCGAACTCCTGCGGGAGCCCGGGAATCGAGGCGTCGACTTCCCGGACGACGAGCCGACGGGTGCCCAGGTAGCCAGCAACGAGCACGGTACCGACGGCAGCCACCACGATACCAGCCGCGATTCGTCCGCCGGCGAGCGGTTGCCCGAAGGCAGCGCCGATCAACACGCCGACCGTCGACGCGACACCGACGAACGGCAGCATCAGCTGCGTATACCAGAATGGCCGGACGACGAGCAGGCGGAACGCCGCCCTGGGATAGAACGGCCACCCGCGCCAGTGCGCGTATACCGCGAGCGGGAGCGTGGTGTAGATGGCCAGCGCAATGACGAATGCCAGCGCGTACGGGAACAGGCCGTTCGCCAGCGCGCCGATGATGAGCCAGGACGCGCCGAGGTAGAGTCCGAGGCGAACCGCGATGAGGAGTCGTTTCATGCGGGAAAGCTAACCGCACCTCGTCACGCAGCCTCGAATCCCTTAGGCGTCCTGGTTCAGCGCAGCTCCCGTCGGGGTCGTCGCGAGGCGATTGCGAAAGCGCTCGCGCAGAACGCTCTTCAGATACTTCCCCGTCCCCGACCGCGGAATGGAATCCACGAGAATCACGTCGTCGGGCAGCCACCACTTCGCGAAATGCGGCGCGAGGTGCGCGCGCACGGATTCGAGGGTGGGCGCCCGACCCGCGCGCGGAACGATGACCGCCACGGGACGCTCGTCCCATTTCTCGTGCGGTACCGCGATGACGACGGCCTCCGCCACATCCTGGTGCGAGAGCAGCGCTCCCTCGAGCGCGACGCTGCTGATCCATTCGCCGCCCGACTTCACCAGATCC
>Ga0207648_10006122_pt1 | contig 11993 bp, 9 predicted proteins | sample KBSMisM32_FD_184310 | JGI IMG/M metagenome (GOLD analysis project Ga0207648, IMG submission 184310) | Miscanthus rhizosphere microbial communities from Kellogg Biological Station, Michigan, USA - KBS Miscanthus M3-2 (SPAdes) (version 2) | ecosystem: Host-associated > Plants > Roots > Rhizosphere...
TTGGAGTGATCCAAATGTTGCCAGGTACTCCTCTTTTTTTCCCAAGCCGACCCAATCCGACCCGAGCCTGCTTCCGTTCTGAAGGTTGCGTGGTGATGTTCGGTGTATAGCGAGATGATCTCATTGTTGCGCGAAGCAACGCACTTGAAATTATCGGCCGTAATGACGTTATGTGGCGCTACCTGGCGGCATTTGCGTACGCCACCGCAGCATTAACCACAGTAGCTTCGCTGGCCTTTCTTTTGTCTGTTTTTGCCGACAATTCCATTGGGCCCATTGTTTCTACCATCAGTATAGTTATTGTATTTACCATTCTGTCTGAACTACAGATACCCTTATACGACAGAACCGTAAAACCATATCTTTTTACATCTCATATGCTTGGCTGGAAGGGTTTTTTTTACCTGAAGACAGATGCTGAGGGAATAAGCATACCCGGTACCATTGAAAACCTGCCGGCCGTATTAAAAAGTTTGGGCATTTTACTGGCCTATATTTGTCTTTTTACCGGGTCGGCGATGTTTATATTTAAAAGAAAAGATATTCTTAGTTAATCTTTGGTGTATGAAACAAATTCTTATACTGGCATTATTGACACTGTTATCAGGCTTGAACAGCCGCGCACAGGATGCCAGCTTACTGGTGCAAAAGGTAAAAGCCAAACTGGAAAAAGTAAATGACTATGAAGCAACCGGCGAAATGAAGACCAATGTAAGCTTTATGAAAGTGCCCGCAGCGCAGGTGAAAGTGTATTTTAAAAAGCCCGGTAAAATAAAAATTAAGAACGAGAAGGGTATTTCACTGGTACCAAAAGGTACTGTAAGCATTAGCCTCAGTAATTTGCTGAGCGGGCAATACCAGGCACTGGATGGGGGCACCGATAATGTTAACGGTGTAGCTGTTAAAGTGGTAAAGCTGTTGCCGCTGGATGAAGAGAGTGATGTGGTTTTGTCTACGCTTTATATTGATACAAATAATTTTCTCGTAAAAAAAGCGATCAGTACAACAAAAGAAAACGGCAGCTATGTTGTTGAATTTACTTATCAGAAATATCGCGACTGGGCATTACCCGATGAACTCGTGTTTTCATTCAACACAAAAACCAGGTCTGCCTTTTTCATGGACCATGATTCCATGAAATATCTTTTTCTTACGATCGATTTGATCTGATCCCAGGGAAGGGACCAGGTATACGTGTGATTGGTATAATACAGTCTGACATTCTTTTTCCTGCTGGCGCGGGTGAGCATGCGGAAGAAGAAGAAATTATACTGGTTGTGAAAATGCAAAATATAAGACTTGTTCTTCCTGATATGGCGTGCAAGGTGCCTGGCCAGGGATAGAGAATACCAGACTCTCTTCATTTTATGAAAAACGCCCAGGCTGTATCCCACTTTGCCGGAAATCATTTCCGGCATCGGCACTTCTGTAATCGGCAGGTCGTTCGATGAACGGTGTGGGTCAGAAATATCGAAAATCACCACATCCAGCCCTTTTTCCATGGAAGCTCTTGTAAGTTCTTCCACCACAATCTCCGTGGCCGCACCCACCTTTGCGGGTATAGAAGTATAACCGGTGCCGATTTCTATGATTTCTGTCTTATTCAACCTCCGGCGTAAGTTTCAGGTATTGACGGTATTCTTTCGTCATCCGGTCGGCATTAAAATGCGCTTCGGCATACTGGTTTATCCGTTGGTTGGAAAACCCTGTCTGCAGGGCTTTATTCCACTGGCGGGCAATGTCTTCATCAGTAACCTGACAGAGATAGCCATTCAGTCCTTCGGCGATCATCTCATTGGCACCACCAATGTCGGTGAGCACCAGGGGCAGTCCGCAGGCCATGGCTTCGAGGGCCGCAAAGGAAAATGTTTCTACTGCCGTTGAACAGAGCGTGAAAAGGTCGCTTGCCCAGTAAAAAGGCCGGACGTCTTTTTGCGGACCGGCGAACCGCACGAAGTCCTTCATGCCCTGTTCCTCCACGTACTGGCGGGTATGTCCGATCAGATGGCCGTCGCCCACAAAGAGGAGATAGGCCGGCTGCTGATATTTCTGTTGAAGAAGTTTTAAGGCCCTTACTGCACCCGAATGATTTTTCTCGGCCCGGAACGCAGCGGTCATGATAATCACCCGGGCATCTTCCGGGATATCGTATTTCTCCCTGATCTGGGCGCGTGTCTGGCAATTTTCCGGAAGGTGCCACCTGTTTAGTTCAATACCATTGATGATGGTATGATAATATTTTCTTGGGATGCCATATTGCTTGACCGTAAAGGCTTCCTGATTCCTGGAGGTGAAAAGGATCTTGTCGCGATGGCGCAGTACGGAAAAATAGAGCTTATGCAACAGGTGCTCTTTTTTATTCAGGTGGATGGTCGTCTGGTACGAAATGTAAACCGGAATTTTGTCACGAATGCCAAAGATGGCAAAGCGCGTAAAAAAATAGCTGAAAAAATTCAGGCAAAAAATAATGTCAGGTTTGTTTTCCAGGACATATTTCCTCAGTTTACCTGCCGCGGAGGTTTTGAATTTGCCAGACCTTGGGAGCGGCAGAAAGCGGATCGAGGGATCGAATTCATGCTGCAATTTGTTATTGTCGCTCAGGCTGATCACGGTTTGCCATTCCGTATGATGCACACAGGAGTTGGCCAGCATGATCAGGAATTTCTCCGCCCCGCCTACCGGGAATCCGGGCACTACATAAAGGATTTTCTTATTCATCAGGGCCTATCAGTTTTAGCGATGGATTGTACATCTGGTTGTATTTGTTCTCAGCAATGAGGCTTATCAGAAAAATTACGGTGGAACCCGTTGTCAGTTCTCCATTCTGTCCCAGGCAATAGATCAGGATAAAAATAAAGCAGGTGAGGAGGGGAGAAAGATTATTCGGCGTTTTAAATGCAGACCATATGGCGGAAATGACCAACGTGCCATAGATGATAAGACCCAGGATCCCGCTCTCAATCAGCAGCATCAGAATACCATTGTGGGGGGGCAGGTCGTTGTGGCCGAGGTTGCGCGTGACAAATCCCCAAAAGCCGATTCCGAATAACTGTTCTTCGGGTTTTAAATTCAAAAATGCATCAGAAGCATTGGCCGCCGCTTCCCCGCGCCATTCGAGCGCATCCAGAGACTGCGCGTTATAATTCAGCCCGAGGTGTTTGTTGAATACCGCCACCGGCTCATCGATCAGGCGAAGCGTGATGTCGTCCACGAACTGGCTGTTCAGGTTAAATATTTCTTTGGCCGAGGCAAAAAGGAAGAGTGAAAGAAATACAACCGATACCCCGAAAGTGACCAGCTTGGCTGCTTTTTTCGAATGTTCCCGGGATCTGAGCTGCTTTGCGATCAGGAAAACCGAGATGCCGATGATTCCGAGGAGGCTGCTTCTGGAAGTGGACATCAGTACGCCAAGAAACATGAGCGGCATCAGCAGGATCCCAAGCTTATCGACGACCCTTTTATTGATGAATTCGTTCAGGAGGAATACAAAGGTCAGCCCGCATACCATTCCGTAGAAGCCATAGTTGATCACCTCGAGGAAATCACCTTTGTCGTCGACCGGTACAGGTATGTGAAGCAGTGAAAGATAAATACGCTGAACGGGAAATTTTCCAACCGTAACGTACGTATATACCAGATCGGAGAAACAGATGACGCCCGCGATGATCAGGCTCCATTTCAGGTATGTATAATCCCTGGTCTTGAAAAAATAGTGATAAGCCAGGTAAGCGGAAATGGCCGTGAGCGATACGGTTTTAATAAAATTCATATCGGCCAGTCCGTAATTCATCGTAACCAGCACCGTGTAAAACAGAAAAATAAAAAGGTATTTTCCGCTGGTAAGGAAAACCGACGGATATGGATTGGATTTGTCCGGCACCATGGAGCGGAGCAGGAGCAAAATACCGGTAATCGCGCGGATATTCAGATGCGCACCCGGCACTTCAAAATTTATATCTGCGAGTGTAATCGTGAAAAAGAAAATGGCAATGATGCCCGGCCTGTAAATCAGGGCGGCGAAAAAGAGAAGGCCTGCTATAGGAATTAGAAAATTCAAAATTTATGCTGTTTACGGATCATCCGACTTTAAAGTGCCGGATCAGATGCTTTTTTTTATTTTTTTATAGAATGTAGCGATATATTCCATTGGATGGCGGGTAATTATCCGGTTGAAAAGGATCCGCCGGTAGTGCCCCGTTTTCTTACAAATTACTATCCATTTCTTTGCCAGCACCCGGTAGATCACGGTTTCATTATAGAGGTTTTTCTTTTTTATTTCATCCATAAGGCGGATCATCCATTGTTCCAGCCTGTCGATCTTTTGCGGATCGGCAAAATAACTGAACTGATAATGCTGGAATTTGGAGTGGATTTCGAATTCTTCCGGCGTGTAAGAGATTTCCAGATCTCTCAGTATTTCGCCGTTTATCCGGTCCGCCTTATTGAACATCTGACGGTTCTTGTTGGTGCTGATATTGTTCCCGTGTACACGGTAGTAGGTTGTATGGACAGGCAGGTTGATGATCTTTCCGACCTGAGATATACGGTACCAGAGCTCATAATCCTCCACCAGGTCAAAACCGGATTTATATTTGAATTCTTTGGCCAGCCGGCTGCGCATGACGATGGTTGAGTGGCAAAAGCAATTGTGGACCAGCAGCATGGAGCGGGCGTCGCCGTCGTTTGATGGGAACTTTACATTTTTCAGGATATGGCCGTTGCCGTCGATCGTTTTAAAATAACTGCCGCACAGTTCAAATTCAGGGTTGTTTTCCATGAACTCAACCTGGAAACGTAATTTATCCGGAAGAGCCACGTCGTCGCTGTCCAGTACAGCCACGTATTCTCCCGTTGCTTCTGCCAGGGCCCGGTTCCTGGTCCGCACAATACCCCAGTTTTCAGGATTTTCAAAATAACGAAGCCGGGGATCCTCAAAGGAGAGGATAATATTTTTGCTGTTATCCGTTGAGCCGTCATTGACAATAATCATTTCCAGGTTGGAATAATTCTGGGTTAAAATACTCTGGATGGCTTCCCGGAGATATTTTTCGGCATTGTATACGGGCATCACTACGGACACCATGGGCTCAGACACGCTGGAATAGAATTTTTCTGAATAAAACAGCCATGATCAGGAAATACAGCAGGTGGCCGGCTGCATAACCCATCGTTCCGCCGATGGTGCCGAACTGGTGAATAAAAAACATGCTGAACAATACCTGGAAGCTGGCGCTTGCCACTTCCATAACGATATAGGTACGGGTCATGGCCTTAGCGATCAGCAGATAACCGAGGATCCATCCCGCCATTTTGAAAATGTCGCCTGCAAGCTGAAAGGAAAACAGATCCTGCATGCCAAAAAACTCGCGTGTGAAAAGGATCTGAATTAGCAGTTTCCTGCATAAAAAGATCAGCAGGGTGGCAATGCACAAGGCAGGAATCACCAGCTTGTACACACTAAAGACTTCCTTCCGGATATCACTGTTCTTTTTCAGTTCAGCCAGCCTTGGCAGGTAATAAACGCTCAGGGATGTAGTGATAACCAGCAGGTACATAGAAGAAATCCTGTTGATACCCTCCCAAAGTCCTGCTTCCGTAAGTCCCTGGGTTTTGGTAATGTAGTTCCGGATCTGTAACTGACTGAATGGTACCAGCAGGGCGCTTGCCAGAGCCATCAGCGAATAATGTCCCAGACGTCCTGCGACCAGTTTACTGAACTTGTGTGTAAACGCGTGCCAGTTGAACCAATAGGATTTACGGACAATATAGACCGTGAGCAGGAATACGATGGACTGAAAAGTGACATAAGAAATCAGTGCACCCTTCATCCCGTAGGTAATGGTGAGGATGACGCTGAATACAAGCCCGACGATACTCCCAAGAATATTTGCTATTACATATTTTTTGTATTCCTTAAAACCGTTGATTACTGAAATGAGCAGGAGATTCAGCGCGTAAAGCGTCAGCGTGCAGCCGAAGATATAAAAGACGGATTTATAAGATTCGTCATGAAGTATCTGGCGTGCGAAGAAACCTGCACCGAAAATGAGGATGAGACTGGTAAGAATGGAAAAGGATACCGTTATCCAGAAGCCCGTCCCGAGGAAGAGAAGGTATTTGTTTCTGGACTCGGAATGTTCGGAGATATATTTTGTCAGGCCTACATTGATTCCTCCATTGGAGATTCCGAGTGTAATCTCTGAAAAGTTTTTCAGCTGTCCGAGCAAGGCGACACCCGATGGACCAATCACGGCGGCTACCACTTTCATGCTGATCAGGCTGGTCAGCATCCTGAGCAGGGTGGCCACAGCATTCAGAGAAGACACTTTAATAAGGTCCGTCGTGAACAGCTGTTTTATTTTCGAAAGCACGGGTTTAGACGTAGGGGTATACATAACCGGGGGCTGCCCTTATTCGTTTCAGGTATTCTTATGGCTTCGCCACCTCAGTCCCAGGCAGGGTACCGAACAGTTGCCAATTCAATATAACATTCACAATACCAGAGAATTAACCAAAGAACCAGCGCCTTAAGAACGCCTAATACCCGGATTTAAGTATCTGATATGACACGTGAATTTTAGAACCTAAGCCGTGACCAAGACAATCGATGGAAAATGGTTGTTTTTGCAAGGATGGTGAACAGCAGAAGCCTATGCAGACTTCTTTTTCCTGGATTTGCCGTAGGTATCGTAAGAAGACTTGTAATCGTAGCCATAACCATAACCGTAGCCATAACTATATTTTCCAATTCCTCTTTTCTTGATCCCGTTAAAGACCAGGGCGATATTCTTTATATTATGGGATTCCATGATTTCGCGAAGTAATCTGATGTTGTTTTTAGGTACCCTGCCGTGCCGGATAACATAGAGGACGTAATCTGAAAACTGGGATACCACAAACACATCCGTAATGGGATTAATAGGAGGCATGTCCATGACAATGACGTCCACTTTATTGCTGAGCCAGTCGAGCAGTTGTTCTATTTTTCCGTTGAGCAACAGTTCAGATGCGTCTTCGTTGAGATTTCCCGCACTGATGAAATACAGGTCGGGATTGAACGGCGTCTGCATAAATATTTCGTCTTCTTTTGCCTTTCCCAACAGGTAATCCGTGATACCGATCTCTCTTTCCAGGCCTAACATTTCGCAAATTGAAGGCTGATGCAGGTCAAGTTCCAGGAGTGCCACGCGTTTGCTGCTTTTGGCAATGCTGTTGGCAAGGTTTGCGGCCACAAAACTTTTGCCCTCACCTTCTATGGAAGAGGTGACGGCAATCCTTCTTACCTGTCCGGGAGGATTTGAAAGATTGCGGATGGCGGAACGCAACAGGCGGAACTGCTCAATAATAAAACTTCTTTCTTTAGCCGCAGTTACCAGGGCGTATTCGAATTTACCCTGGATGATCTCACCGATCACCGGATAACTTGTCAGGGACTCGATTTCACTACGGTATAATATTTTATTGCTGAAAAACTGTTTGATGGACACAAGTGCTGCACCCAGCATAAGCGGCAGGATGATCGCCAGTAAGATGATCAGGCTTTTTTTAGGACTCACCGGTTTCTGGGTGGACGTCGCCCTGTCTACGATATAACTGTCCGGCATGATGGATCCGGCTCCATAAGAGGCTACTTCTTCTCTTTTCTGTAGGAGGTATGAATAGATATCGGCTGTGGTGGTACGCTGACGACTGGCTTCCACGAGGTCTTTTTCTTTCTGCGGTATCGCATAGACCATGGCCGAGTCCCGCGCGGAGATCTTTTCTACATAGTTCTGACTTTCCTTCAGGCTCGATTTCAGGCTGCGGACTGTCTCTATGATATCTCCTTTGGTCCTTATTATATCTGCTTTTATCGAAGAAAGTATCGGGTTGTTTTCAGCTGTCGTTTTCCGGAGTCTTCCATACTCTGCCTGCGAATTATGCAGTTTTTCCATCAACTGGGTGAGGGTCGGATCGTTTATCTCAAGTGCTGTAGGCACTACGCTCCCGTCATCGTCCCTGGTTTCCAGATATTTTTCCAGCTGGTCCAGCACATTCATTTGAATTTTAATCTGGTTTCGCTGCTGATCGTTCCTGGTAACATTCTGAAGGTAGAGCTGGCTCTGTGCGCTGATGTCAACCACACCGGCTTTGTTTCGATACCGTTGTATGCCGTTGTCGATGGAATCCAGCTGGGATTTGACGCTTTTAAGACGTTCTTCAATGAAACTGAGTGTATTACTGGCCAGTTCACTTTTCTTTCTGACGGCGTTCGTGTTATACGAATTGACGATATTGCTCAGGATCGCTTCGCCGCGCTCGGGTACGGCATCTTTTAATTTTAGTGTGACTACCGAGGACTGTTTGCTCGTGGGTGAGGCCACAAGTCCTTCCTTGAGCGCGTCTATTTCATTGACCAGTTCGATCAGATTAAAATAATATTTGATGTCGCCCGTATTCTTAAGGGAGTCCGGACTATAAACAGGGTTCTTGATAAAACGGATGGATCCCCAGGGAGACTTTACCCATTCAGCCAGGCGGTAGGTCACGCCTTCAACCAAAACCTTGGAAGAGTCCGGTGCAACGGTAAAATATACTTTACTGGACTCCTTGAGCTGCGATGGATCGGCCGCTTCAATGATAACAGGGCTTGTAAAATAGGCGCTTCGCTGAATCATCCCATGCCATCCGGTTTCTGTATACACCGGGGCGTAGAGTTTCATCTTGATCACCACGTCATGAATCACTTCATTTGAACGCAGGATTTCCAATTCATTTTCAACGCTTTTATGCGACTCGAGCAGATTCAGCAGCTCTTCCATTTTGGAATCTTCCTGACCTTTCTTTTCATCCTTGATGAGGATGCTGGCCGTGGATTCATAAATGGGGGCTGTGAAGTTGATATATAATATCGCCAGGGACTGGAATAATACCAGCAGCACCAGAAATATCGGCCAGTAAGGGAGATATTTTACTAAGATTTGCTGAAAAAAATTTTCGCCGGCTCCATCAGCGACATTGTTCACCGCTTTTTTCATTATTTCAAAGGGGGTTTAATAATACCAATTAAACATTCAATTGGATATAGGATTAGTTATGATTCCATTGAATGGCGCTGACTGTTACAATGATCAGCGAAACCACACTCAAAATAACTGGAGTTATATAGGCAAACTTTTCTCTTCTTTCCCGGTTTTTGGAAGGTTCAACATATAGTACATCATTCGATCTCAGATAATAATAAGGGGAAGTGAATAAAGTTCGTGAAGTGAGATCTATGCGGACTATCAGCTTATCACCTTTATTATCCTCGCGGATCAGCATCACATTGTCCCTTCTCCCGTAAATGGTGGCATCACCGGCGAAACTGAGGGCCTCCAGAAGGCTCAGCTTTTCGTTAGGCGTTGTATATACCCCGGGCTTAGAGACTTCACCCAATACACTTACCCTGAAATTCAGCTGGCGGATGGTGATGATCGGATCGACGAGCTGTTTGGAATCAATCAGTTGTTTAGAAAGAAGGCTGGCAAGCTGGCTCTTGGTCAGTCCCGCAGCATGTATTTTTCCAAGTACCGGGAAAGTGATATCGCCGGTATTATTCACCAGGTAGCCGACCGTTAATGTGTTTTGATAAGAAGTAGCCTGGTTGGTATTTGACGTGGATTCGTTTGGCGCATTGAAAATTGCGGATGCCTGCGGGTTGGCGCTGCTAACGATAATGCTGAGCAGGTCATTATTTTCAATGACTGATTCCACATTGGGGGGATACTTTGTTTTAATCGTCTGATCAGTGATCTCGTCGAAATAGACTACTTTTTTTGTACTGTTTCCGCAAGAGGTCAAAAGCAGAATGGTGAGGGAGTACAGAAAAAACGAAAAAAAGGTCCGGCTTTGTTTAAAGTCAATTTTATTCATAGTAAAAAGGCAAATCAAGATGTAGTTTTCGCGGGAGCCGGATTTTAAGAGGATTACAACAGGCGCTTAACCTGGCTGTAAAATAGGGCGAATTCAGAATAATTGCAAGGAGATAATTTATTCAAAAACAAGGATATGTAGAAAGTCCTGCAATCTCTTCGAAAATCAATTCGGGCTTAAAGATAGAAATTTTTATGAGAAATTCTAATCGCCACTCAAGTCTTTAAGCGACAATTAAAATATTACAAATCATTATAAGGCAACGTCGTATTCGTTGTTTTGTTGCCCCAGGCCTTAATTCTGTTGAAATTTCTACACGAAATGAGAAGTCTGAATTTTAGAAACATGTGGATTACTTGTTAATGCGTTGTATGAGTGTTATTTATCAATCAATCGATGTTTAATCAGTTTTTTCTGGCAAGAACTTTGAAGCTGTTTGCGCGATTGTTTGTCGCCGTTAGGCAATAAATGATCTTTTAATCCGATTTTCTTTGAATAATCCAATATCCGAGAAACTATGGAATTCTATTTCTGTAAACCAACAGGCTTATTAGAATTATTTTTACACGTACCGAAGAAACCTCTTAAAGTTGTCAAATCCCTGCTGATTCTCAGCGGTTTGATACTTATCAGTTCCTCAGGGTTTTCTCAGTCCAGCAATCTTTCATTTTCACAGATACCACTTTCCGATCCGGATATGAACCGTCCGTTTGGCGGCGCAGAACAGTGGAATGGTCAGAATACGGTAAACATTCCGACGGCAGGTACCAATACACCGAGGCTGGATGCTTATTACCGGTTTTCCTATGCTGACATCTGTCCCTACAATAGTCCTGCCAACACCTACGACTGGTCGATGTTCGATAACCGGATCAACGATGCGATATCGAAAGGACAGAAATTCAGTTTCTCCGTAATGCCGCTTTGCAACATGTGCAGCCAGGGCGGGCAGGTAAACGGGGCCCATCTTTTCTATCCGCTCTATCTGCACTATCAGATGCAGGCGGAATCAGTAAAAGATTTTCAGTCTGGCGGTGAATGGATTCCGAACTGGAACAGTCCCAGTTGGCTTAACGCATGGAAAAATCTTTATATCGCCATCAACAATCACCTGATGTCGGGTTCTTTCAATGGCGTGGCTTATAAGAATGTCATTAATTATGTTGATATAAGCGGATACGGAGAATACGGGGAATGGACCAATAATGATTTCAGCGGTCCAACAGGGTCAAAAGCTACTGACGCGACACTGAAAAGCATCATCGATTATTCTGTACTTGGTCTTCCCAATTTCCGTGCTGTGGCCCTGGTAGCCACTTTTGACGGAAATATATTACCAAATACTCAGGTTTCGCCGGCCGTGGGATATTATGCCTTAACGATAAAGAACAACGCGGGCCTGGTGGGATGGAGAAGAGAGAACTGGGGATGGACTGACTGGTACAATTCCGCCTGGACAGACCAGAATAAAGCAGTTTATAACGGAATGCGCTTTGATACGGCAATTACAAACCGGTACAAGTATGCTCCCGTTGTTGGTGAACCAGCCGACCTTGGATATGCCGTTTATAACGGCCAGGCTTTCGGAGATCTAAACCGTCAGATCCAGTTTTACCATGTTGCCAGCTTTGGTAATGGTAACCTTGACCGTTCGTTATACGATGTGAACGCACAAAACAATTTCAGAACGGCTTCCAAGAGTGCGGGGTACCGCCTTGTCCTAAGTGGCGGGACGATGACAACGACACTCGCTGCCGGTTCTGCATTTAATTTATCCCTTAACTGGCAAAATATTGGCGCTGCGCCAACCTATGAGAACTGGAATGTTGTATTTGAATTGAGAAACGGCAGCGGAGCGGTGGTATGGACAAGCAATTCATCTTTTACCCCGACCTTATTTGCTCCCTCCGGTACGGCAAAAGTTGTATCGGATAATTTCACCCTCCCGTCAACTGTCGCCAGCGGAACCTATTCCATGTACATGATCGTAAAAGATCCTGTCAATTTCAGAAAACCGCTTCCTCTGGCGATCACTGGAAGAAACAGCGACGGCAGTTATCTTATCAGAAACAATATTACTGTGAACAAAGGAGGAAATA
>Ga0207648_10006134_pt1 | contig 11982 bp, 9 predicted proteins | sample KBSMisM32_FD_184310 | JGI IMG/M metagenome (GOLD analysis project Ga0207648, IMG submission 184310) | Miscanthus rhizosphere microbial communities from Kellogg Biological Station, Michigan, USA - KBS Miscanthus M3-2 (SPAdes) (version 2) | ecosystem: Host-associated > Plants > Roots > Rhizosphere...
CCCGGCGCAATACCGCCGAAGCCGATCTCAGCAATGTCAGCTTTCGCGAGGGCTACGGCGAAGCGCTGCCGGTCTACAGCGATTGGGCCGACGTGGTGATCTCCAACGGCGTGCTCAATCTCTTCCCCGATAAGCTGGCCGGCCTCCAGGAGATGGCCCTCGAGACGGGCGGCCGCGCGCTTCTCAACACGAACGACTTCCAGCGGGGTCTCGGGCGCGTGTACGAAGCCGTGTCGACCTACTACACCGTGGGCGTGAACCTTTCGAGTCTGCCGATCGGGAAGTACGAGAAGGTCGAGGTCGAGGTCGCCCGTCCGGGAGTGACCGTGAGGTCGCGCCGCGGCTTTGCGGCCCGGCCGGAGACGGTGCTGGTCGAGCAGCGCGCCCGCGCGACGATGGAGACGGACCTCTCCTACACCGCGATCCCGGCCGAGATCAAAACCGCGCCTCCGACGCCCGACAAGAAGCTGTATCGCCTGCCGATCACGGTCACGATGCCGGCGTCCTCGCTGACGTTCGTGCCCAACGGCGACAAATCCACCGCGAGGGCGGCTTTCTACATCGGATCCATCGACGACAAGGGACGGATGAGCGACATCACCCGCCAGGAGACCACGTTCGAGCTCGCGTCCAACCAGACCTCGGGCGACACGCCCCTGACCTACGCGGCGGATCTCCAGACGAAGAAGGGGAACTACCGCATCGTCGTCAACGTGCGCGACGTCGCGACCGGAAAGATGGGGACCGCGCGGGCGAACGTCCGGGTGGACTGACCGGAGCCGCCTCGCTTCCAAAACGAAAGGGGCGGCCCCGGGCCGCCCCTTTTTTTTCGTCCGTTTCGACCGACTACGATTTCTTCTTCGGAGTCGGCGCCGCTGCCGGGGCCGCAGCCGCCTTCTTGGGAGGAAGGCTGCCGTCCGGCATCAGCACGATGAACTCGCCCTTGCGCTCGATCCCCTTGTTCGCGGCGGAACCCTTCGCAGCGCTCAGGTCCCGAACCAGGATGGCGAACGTGTAATAGCCCGGCTCGAACGAGGCCAGCGGGATCTCGCTGCCCGTTCCGTAGTTCCCGCTCGCGACCGGCATCAGGTCCGCCGGCCCGGTGAACGGCGCGAAGGCATCCTGGCCGTCGCGCTGCACGTTGATGCGCGTCATGATCCTGGGCTTCGCCGCTTCGGCGGCCGCCGGGGCGGGCGCGGCCGCGCCACCCGGGTCGGCCGGAGCCGGAGCCGCCGCGGCGTCACTGGAGGCCGCCGGCAGCGTGGGATTGGAAACCTCGTAGAAGTACCAGAGGCTGTCCGACTTCAAGAAGCTGCGGTCGCCCTTGGGCTCGACCTTGATCGGCTTGTCCGATCCGAAAACGAAGGGGTCGGTGGGTCCAGGGCGTTTCGTCAGCGGCACGAGGCCGGCCGAGAGGATGAGCGGGGAAACCTCGAACTCCGTCGTCTTCGGGTTCAGCGTGAACGGAACGTTCGACGCCGCCAGGGGGGGCTGCCCCTCCGCGGCAAACAGGCCGAACGTTCCCTTGTACGCGCCGGGCGGCAGAGCGACGGACCTGTCGATGACGCGGTCCTTGCGGGTGCCCTCGGCGACCTCGGAGACCGACGCGTCCTCCCAGAACGACTGGACCTCCGCGCCCGAAGAGTCCGTGACGACTCCGCCGAGCTTGAGCGGGCCGGCCGCCGAGAACGCGGCCTTGTTCGCGGGCAGGTAGAACTGGAAAGCGAGGAAATCATCGCCCGTCGAGGAACGGAAGGTGCCGGACCAGAAGCCGGCCTCGCCCGCCGCCGCGGCGGGAGCGGACATGAGAGCCGTCTTCACGGCCGCCGGCAAGGGGACGACTGCCGCAGGCGCTGCAGCCGCCGCAGGAGCCGCGCCGGCGGGAGCCGCCGCACCGCCCGCGGGAGCCGCCGCGCCGCCGGCTGGAGCTGGAGCGGCCGCGGGAGCGCCGGGGGCCGGCGCCGGCGCACCCGCCTTGGGAGCGGCGGGCGCGGCCGAGGCCGTCGCGTTCGGGTTCACGATGGACTTCTCCGCGAGCGACGCCATCGCCTTCTCGACCGCCCCGCCGTTGCGGAGCTCGTCCGAGCCGACGCGGGGATCGACTTCGATCGTGGCCTTCAGATCCGAGAGCTCGAGGACCGGGGGGAGCCGGTCCTTGTCCCAGGTCCAGGTGTAAGTAATCGCCGAGTTCGCGTCCGCCCCGCCCTGGACATCGATGCCGGGAACCGTGGCGCCGTCCGGCATGCCCGTGCCGCTTTGCTGGGCGCGAGTCTGCCCCACGCGCGACGGCGGCCCGAGCACGACGAACAGATGGCCACGAACCGAGTCCGCGCCCCGCTTGTAGCGCGCGAGCTTGAACTGCTGATCGGCGGCGGCGATCCGGCGGGAGATCTCGGACTTGAAGGCCTCGCCGCCCCGCTTGGCGTAATAGATGGCGATGAACTTCTCGGCCTCCTCGTCGGTCGAAACCTTCTTCCATTCCGTCCGCTCCGCGGGCGTCAGGAAGTAGGCCTCAGGCGAGCGGTCCCAGTCCTTGTACTTCGAAAGCTCGGCCAGGGCAGAAACCGTGATCGCCAGGCCGGCAAGAGCAAAAAGAAATCGTTTCACAACACCTCCAAAACGTTCGTCAGAGCGCGTGATTCTATCCGAGACCGGAGGGGGCCGGACAGCCCGGAGGACGGGTTTTCTAGCCGCGATCCGAGCGCCCGGAGGCGTAGCGGCGGCCCGGAATCTTGGCAAGAGCGAGGGTGCCCTCGCCGACGGGCCGGCGCCGCGAATCGAGCTCCGTACGCATGACTTCGAGCATCTTCTGGACGTCTCCGTGCATCCGTTCCATCCGCTGCTTCATGTGGAGGATGACTTCGACCCCGGCCAGGTTGACGCCGAGGTGACGCGTCAGGGTCAGGATGATTTCGAGGCGCTCGATGGTGTCCGAATCGTAGAGGCGGGTGTTGCCTTCGGTGCGGGCCGGCCGCAACAGGCCCTCCCGCTCGTACATCCTGAGCGTCTGCGGGTGGATTCCGTACTTTTCGGCGATGACGCCGATGCGGTAGACGCCGGCGCGGCTCCCCGATTTCATCGGGCCTTCCGGTGCTCGGGGGGCCGCGGCTCGACCGGGATCGTCTGGCCCTTCTCGGCCTTGGGCGCCACGACGCGCAGGACGCCCGCGCGGAGGCTGGCCTTGATCGCGCCGGGGTCGAGCGAAGCCGGGACCGGGAAGTCCCGCGAGAAGGTCCCGTAAATGCGCTCCATCCTCACGAAGTGGCGGGGCTCGGCGCCGTTGGCCTTCCGATGCCCCGAGACCCGCAGCTTGCCGTCGAGGGCCTCGAGGCGGACGTCGTCGAGCCGCACGCCGGGGAGCTCGATGTTCAGGATGATCTCGTCGGGCGTTTCGTAGACGTCGGCCGCCGGAGACCAGAGCGCCGCATCGAGCCCGTCATCGGGAAACTCGGTGCGGTGCATCGTCTCTTCGAACAGACGGTTGACCTTCTCCTGGATGGCGAAGAGGTCCTGCAGCGAGTTCCAGCGAAAGACCGTCATGGGAACTTTGGCGTCAGTGTAGCGCGTCCTTCGTCACATCGAGTATCGATCCCCGAGGAGCCGAGGGATCCGGTTCGAGTCCGGGATCCCTCGCTCCCGCTCGGGATGACGCCTCCGCGGCCTCTCGGCCGCGACGGCGTCACTTCTTCTCCGTATCCACATACTCCGTGTCGATGACCTCGTCCTCCTTGCCGGCGTCGGAGGAAGACCCCGCGCTCGGGCCGCCGGCCGAGGCGCCCGGCGGCGGCTCAGCCGCTCCGCGGTACGCGGCCTCGGCCACCTTGTGGGTCGCCTGTTCGAGCTGAGCGAAGGCATCGTTCATTGTCTGGGCGTTCCCGGATTCGAGAGCCTTCTTCGCGTCGGCCAGCGCCGATTCCACCGCCGAGGCGTCCGCCGCAGAAAGTTTGCTCTTGTTCTCCTGGAACGTCTTGTCGGATGCATAGATGAGGGAGTCGAGCCGGTTCTTGGCCTCGATCTCCTCCCGGCGCTTCCGGTCCTCGTCGGAGTGGGACTGGGCGTCCCTGACCATCCGGTCGATCTCGTCCTTGTTGAGGCCGGAGGACGCGGTGATCGTGATCTTCTGTTCTTTGCCCGTGCCGAGATCCTTCGCCGACACGTTCATGATGCCGTTGGCGTCGATGTCGAAGGTCACCTCGATCTGGGGCATGCCGCGCGGTGCCGGCGGGATCCCCACCAGGTGGAAGACGCCGATCGTCTTGTTGTCGCGGGCCATCTCGCGCTCGCCCTGGAGGACCTTGATCTCGACGGACGTCTGATTGTCGCCGGCCGTCGAGAAGGTCTCGCTCTTCTTCGTCGGGATCGTCGTGTTGCGCTCGATGAGCTTGGTCGTCACCCCGCCCAGCGTCTCGATGCCGAGCGAGAGCGGCGTCACGTCGAGAAGCAGCAGGTCCTTGACGTCCCCCGCGAGCACGCCGCCCTGGATCGCGGCGCCGATCGCGACGACCTCGTCCGGGTTGACGCCCTGGTGCGGGTCCTTCCCGAAGAGGTCCTTCACGAGCTTCTGAATGCGGGGCATGCGGGTCTGGCCGCCGACGAGGACGACCTCGTCGATGTCCTTGGGCTCGACGCCGGCGTCCTTCATGGCCTGCTTGCACGGGCCGATCGACTTCTCGACGATGTCCTCGACGAGCTGCTCGAGCTTCGAACGCGAGAGCTTGAGCTGCAGGTGCTTCGGTCCCGACGCATCCGCCGTGATGAACGGCAGATTGATTTCGGTCTCGACGACGTTCGACAGCTCGATCTTGGCCTTCTCCGCGGCTTCCTTCAGGCGCTGCATGGCCATCGGGTCTTTGGAGAGGTCGACGCCCTGGTCCTTCTTGAACTCGGCCAGGATCCACTCGATGATGCGCTGGTCGATGTTGTCGCCGCCGAGGTGCGTGTCGCCGTTGGTCGACTTGACCTCCACGACGCCTTCGCCCACCTCGAGGATCGAGATGTCGAAGGTGCCGCCGCCGAAGTCGTAGACCGCGATCGTCTCGTCTTTCTTCTTGTCGAGGCCGTAGGCGAGAGCCGCCGCCGTGGGCTCGTTGACCAGACGCTCGACCGTGAGGCCGGCGATCTGGCCGGCGTCTTTGGTCGCCTGGCGCTGCGAGTCGTTGAAATATGCCGGCACCGTGATGACGGCGCGCGTGACCTTCTCGCCCAGGTACGCCTCGGCCGCTTCTTTGAGCTTGCCGAGAATCATCGCGGAGATCTCCGGCGGCGACCAGTCCTTGCCGCCGGCCTTCACGCGACAGTCGCCGTTCGACGCCTCGTCGACGGCGAACGGAACCATCTTCATCTCTTCGGACACTTCGGAGTACTTCCGGCCCATGAACCGCTTGATCGAATACACGGTGTTGGCCGGATTGGTGATCGACTGGCGCTTGGCGACCTGCCCGACGAGACGCTCACCCGACTTCGAGAACGCGACCACCGAAGGGGTGGTGCGATTGCCTTCTGCGTTGGGGATGACTACGGGATCCCCGCCCTCCATCACGGCCACGCACGAATTCGTCGTGCCGAGGTCGATACCGATGATCTTGCTCATGCGATTACTCCTTCTGGCTCCCCTACTTAGGAGGTCGCACTATAGGACATGAGTCGAGGACTGTCAAGGTTCAGGCGTGATTTCCTAAGTCCAGTGCACTCATGTCGTTACGCCTATTCTACGACGAGGACGCTGGGCCGCTCGGTCTGAGGAATCGGCCGGGAGGCCGCGGGACGCAGCTCGGACACCGGCGCCAGGCTGCGCTCGAGCGACAGGTCGAGATCGATCTGGCCGCTGGCATTGTGGCCGTAGAGGCCGAACTTTCCGTCCTCGGCTCGCAGGATGTACCGGTAGAAACGGCCGTAGGGATCGCGAAGGTCATCCTCGGGCAGGATGCCGGCGACGATCAGATCCTCGAGGCTTCGGGGATAGCGGCCCGTCGAGTCGTAATAGATCCGCACCGCGCGCTCGACGGCCACGACGTGGTTCAGGGATACGGCCTTCGCGAATTCGGCGCGCTCGGGCACCTCCCCCGCCGGGCGGAGCAGCGGATTCAGCGGGTTCCGCGGGACGAGGAAGAAGGCCGCGGCGATGAGCGCCGCGAGCACCGCCCACATACCGATGGCGCGCCCCGAAACTCCCGAACGTGCTGCGGCGGCGGGAGGCGGAAGCGCCACGGGCACCGGCTCCTCCTCGACGCGGCCGGGCTCGATGAGGTGGCGGCCGAGCAGATCGGTCGTGCCCTTGAGGACTTCGAAATCCGAGAGGAACGCCCGTTCCATGATTTCGCTGACGCTGAGCCTGCCGTCGACCCAGCGCCAGGTCTCCGCCTCCGATCGGGAGACCGAGAGCGTTCCCTCGGGAGGATTCTTTTCACCGGAGACGAGCCGGAGCCGCTCGACGCCGGGCGCGCGCCGGAAGACGTTCGACAGCGAGCCGAGCTTCTTTTCGAGCATCGGCCACTCGTCGACCATCTGGGCCGCTTCCATCAGGATCGTGTCGATCGTGACGGGCGCCATGTGGTCCGCGTCGTAGTCGACCGTGCCCTCCTGAGTGAAGTGGAACCGCCCATCGGGCCAGCGGAAGGCCGTATAGACGATGCGCGCGATCTGGACTCGGAGCGCTTCTCGCAGCTCGTGCGGTTCGATGAAACCTTCGCGGATGAGGAGGAACCCCATCCGCTGCTGCGTCTCGCGCTGCACGACGAGGACGCGATCGAGCTGCTCCTGGGTCACGTAGCCCGCGCGGATCAGGAGGTTGCCGAGGCGGTTGTCCAGGCGGCGCGCCGTCGACTCGGCGGCGACGACGGAGCCGCCGAGAAAGGAGATCGTGATCGTGTCGTCCTCGCCGTCGACTTTCAGCACACCGGTCTTCCGCTGCAGGCCGAGCATCTGGAAGATGTCGGTCAGCGAAAAGACTTTGAGAGTTCCTTCAAGTCCCACTGGGAACCCTCCTCGCGCCCCACTGCGCGCGCAGCCACAGGGCCGCGGCGATCGCGGCGCCCGCCACGACCGTCGCGCGCACGGGCCCGAGCGGCGGAAGCGACAGCGGATCGAAGTATTTGTCGTCGAGGACCGCGGCCCCCACGGCCGTAAAGAAGAGGAGCAGGATCGCGGCGGCTCGGAGGGGCCGGCGTGAGGCAAACGCGTGGGATCCCGGCAGGAAGAGCGAGACGATCCGAATCGCGAGGTGCTTGCCGGAGGCCCGCCTCTGCATGGCCTTCGTCTCGGCCACCTGATCCTCGATGTCGACATCGTCCTTCTTCATGTGGAGCTTCCAGCACGCGGCGCAATACAGCGAGGGATCGCCCCAGCGGCGGCAGCGCTTGCAGAACGGGCGTCCGCAGCGGTCGCAGTCGAGGGCCACGTCGCGATCGCGACGGCGCGCGGACAGGATTCCGAGCGCCAGCGCCGCGAGCGGTGCGAACATCCAGGCCGGAAAGTACTGTCGCCAGCCTCGCGCGCTGCCGTGGCCCGGCAGCCGCCGGCTCTTGGGCTGCGCGTCCCACGCGCCCATGCGCTCCCGTGCGCGGTCGAGCGAGTAGCCGGCGGAGACGACGCGCGACAGGGTCGGGTTGTCAATCCAGCCGTTGACCTGGGAGTTCGAGATCTCGCGGGCCTTGCGGATCGCGGCGGACTGGCCGTCGAAGTCGTAGGCCTCTCCGCGGGCGAGGGAGAGGTTGTAGAAGACCGCCGCGGATGAGGGGGCGCGCTTGCCGGCCTCGATGTAGTCGCGAATGGCCTCCCCGTAGTCGCCCTCCGTGAACCGCACGTTGCCCCGGTTCTGGAGCGGGCGATGGTCCGCCGGATCGGCCTGCAGCGCCCGGCCGTAATCGGACTGGGCGCGCTCGAGGTCCCCGGAGCGCTCGGCGAAGATTCCGAGCAGGTACCAGACGTCGGAGTCCTCGGGAAAGACGGCCGCCGCCTGGCGCAGCCCGTCCTCGGCGCTCGCGTCCTCGCGGCGTTCCGCGAGGTCGAGCGCGGCCGCGAAGAGAGGCGAGCGTTCCTCGATGTTCGCGGCAGTGATCTTGGCCACCAGCGGCGGAACCAGTGCCAGAGCCACGAACGCGGCGGCCAGGACGGTCCGCTCCCGCCCATCCGTGTAGGGGAAGAGAAGGGCGCCCCAGTAGAGCAGGAGCCACACGGGGCCCAGACCGATGTAAATCGGCAGACCGAGGAGGAGGAGCGCGAAGGGGAGGACGGTCGCCGACCCATAGGCTCGCCCGGCCCGTTCGGCAATGTCGTGCCAGGCCCTGGGGAAATGCCGCACGGCGAGGGCGAGCACGGCGCCGGCGAACATGCCGGCGATGCCCAGGGCGATCCAGAGCCCCAGAGACGAGAAGATCGCGACACGGGCCTCGCGTGTCGACACGTAGGCGGCGGCCGCGCCCGGAAGCTCGCGGAGCGCCTCTCCGATCTTCCCGTGGCGGAAGAGGAACGAGAGGTGCGCCAGGATCGCGTCGGGATTCGAGTCGTCGAGCTTGAGCGCCGCGGCATACGCCCGGGCCGCGCGCTCCGTCGCGCCCTGCCTCTCGGCCCGGTGCCCGAGGTAGACGGCGGTCCGCGAGAAGTCGGAGAGACGATGCACGCCGACCTTCCGCCCGGCGCGCAGCATGCCCTCGAGCGCCTTGTCGGCCGTGGACGTGTCGTTTTCCGAGAAGGCCGAGAGAAACTCGAACCATTGCCCGCGGTACTGGCTGCGCGTGACCGGCGGCGGCAGCGGCGAGAGAGCGTCCTGCGCCTGCGCCTCCGGCGCGAGTCCGATTGCGGCGGCGGCGGCGAGGAGGAGCGCCGCCGCTCTCCGACGAAGCCGGAGGATTGAACGTCCGGATGCTGTCGTCATCGATACGGCGCTTATCGCGGCGGCTCCGGGCCGGGCGGCCGCACCGCCTCCACGTACGCCATCCGAAGCTCGTAGAGCACGCGCGAGAGCAGATCCGACTCCTCGAAGGACAAACGCCCCCGGGTCTTCTGCTCGAGAGCGCCCAGCCAGTCGATCATCTGTCGCGCCACTCCGGGCTCGCGGCGCGGGAGCTGCTCTCCGGTCATCGGATCGATCCCGAGCGCGGCATACACGTTGGAAGCGAGAAAGCTCACCAGCCCGATGAACGCCTGCGATGTCGCGGCTTCGCCCGGCGCGTCCTTGTCCGCGACGGCCGTCCCGGCCGGGCCGGGAGACGGCGGAGGAGCAGGCGCCGGAGGCGGCGCAGCGGGCCGAACCGGCTCCGCCTTCTCTTCGGGCTCGAAGTCGGCACGGAGCTCACCGTCGGAGGTGAACATCCGGCGGTCGACCACGCGGATCGGTTTCTCTTCTTCGCTCACGGTTGCCTCGGTGGACCTGCGGTTTGGATACGCAATTTTACCCCGGAAGCCCGCCCGGTATGATCCGCGCGTGTCCGAGAGCCTCGATCGCCTCGTCGGCCTGGTCGACCGTCTGCGGCAGGATTGCCCCTGGGACCGCGAGCAATCCTTCGAAACCCTGAAGACATACCTGCTCGAGGAGACCTACGAAACGCTGGCGGCCATCGACGAGGGCCGCGCGGAGCCGCTCGAGGGCGAGCTCGGAGATCTCCTGTTCCAGGTGTTCTTTCTCGCCCGCCTCGCGCAGGAGCGGGGCTGGTTCGACATCCAGGCCGTCGCGGACCGGATCACGCGCAAGATGACCGAGCGGCATCCGCACGTCTTCGGCGGGCCGCCCGCCGAGAGCGCCGAGGCCGTCAAGGTGGCCTGGGAGAAGCGCAAGCGCCGCGACCCGGACGCGACGGAAGATCCGCTCGGCACGCTTCCCGCCGCGCTGCCGGCGCTCGCGACGGCCTACCGGCAGACGCTCCGCGCCGCGGATCTCGGATTCGACTGGGAACGCGACGCCGACGTGGCCGCGAAGATCGAAGAGGAGCTCGCCGAGTGGCGCGCCGCGTCGGAGCAGGGCGACCCCGCGGAGGAGCTCCACGAGATCGGCGACATGCTGCTCTCCGTGGTCAACCTCGCACGCCGCCGGAAGATCGATCCGGAGAGCGCGTTGCGCCTGGCCAACCGCCGGTTCCGCGAACGCTTCGCGGAAGTCGCCCGCCTCGCCCGCGAATCGGGCAAGGACGTCTCGGAGGCGGGGATGGCGGAGCTGGATCGATACTGGGAAGAGGCGAAGGCGAAGGCGAAGAGTTGAGCGTTGAGTGTGACTATCGCACCAGCTCTCCGACTCTGACCAGCCTGACTCCTCTCGCCGCGAGGCCCGGCATCTCGCGCTCGAGCACCGTGAGCGTCGCCGGATAAGGGTGACCGATGGCGACGGCGCTCCCCTCTTCCTGCGCGCGGCGGACCAGCTCCGCGAGCTGCCTCGACACCGCTTCCTCGGTTTCGACGTCGTCGAGGAATACGCGCCGCGAGACGGCCGGCACGGAAGCCTCCTCCGCCGTCCGCTCGGCGACGGTCGCATCCGTCGTGCGGCTGTCCAGAAAAAACAGGCCGCGGTCGGAGAGGACTCCGGCGACGACGCGCATGACGCGCGGATCCGCCGTCGCCGCCGAGCCCATGTGGTTGTTCACACCCACGACGCCGGGAACGGTCGCGAGGTCGCTCTCGAGCGTTCGGACGATCTCGGCATCGGACTGCGAGCGCAGGATGACTCCGGGGCCCGGACGCACCTTCGGGTAGCCGGCGGGCTCCATGGGCAGATGCAGGAGGACTTCCTTGCCGCCCCTGGCGAGCGCGCGCGCCGCCGCCGCGCTGTAGGCCACGCCCGGCAACACGGCGCCCGCGACCGGCGCCTTCCAGGACGCGATGCGCTCGGCCGGTCCGAGCTCGTTTCCGAGATCGTCGATGACGATGGCCGCGAGGCCGGTCGTTCCGGGCGGAATCGCGGCGCGTGCGGATTTCGTGGGAGAGGCCTTAGGCGGAGCCGTGCGGGCGCGAGGCGCGGTCGGACGCGGGGAACGGGCTGCCGGCGCCGGGGCCGGAGCCGGAACGGGAGGCGCCGGTCGGGTCTTCAGGTAGAGGGCGATCGCGAGAGCGACCGAAAGGACGGCGAAGAAAACCGTCGCCGGAGAAACGCGCCGTCCGCGGCGCGTCACGGGCGAGGTCGGACCGCCGGGATGCTCAGGCGGCCTTGCGCGCGGCCGAGCCCCGAATCACTTCGAGCCCGCGCTCGAGGATCTGATCCTTCTCCTTCGCCTCGCCCGGGAAGACGATCACGCGCTCGTCCGGCGGGAGACCCTTGCCGCCGAGCGTCTGCCCGGAGGGAGAGACGTAGCGGCCGACCGTCATGAACAGCGTCCCGCCTTCTTCGGTCGGAATGCCGCGCTGGATGATGGCCATGCCGACCGTCGTCTCGCCCACCGTCTTCGCCTGGGCGCGGTCGCGGAGCGCGGCCGCGAGAATCTCCGCCGGTCCGGCCGTCGAGTCGTCCATCAGAACGACGACCCGGCCCTTCCAGGTCGCCTCGCCGGTGGCCTCGAGCGGCTTGCTGGTGACCTTGCGGGACATCACGGTAGCGACCGGGCCCTTCCCCAGGAAGAGCGCGGCGACGGGAGTGGCTTCAGCGGGCTCGCCGCCGATGGATCCCCGCAGGTCCAGGATGACCGCGGAGATGCCGCGACGCGAGGCCTCTTCGAGCTCCTTCTTCACGGCGGCCGCCGTGGCCGGCGTGAACGAAGGGATCTTCAGGATCGCGACATCGCGCTTAATGTTGCCGGGGCGGTCCCAGTCCCAGACCTTGTATTCGTATTTCTCCGAATGCGCGTATTCCTCGGTGTTGGGAATGGCCGCGTTCTCGCACAGCTCGAAACCGTTATAGATGCCGTAGGTCGTCGAGAGAGTCGCCGCGAGCACGAGGCGGATCATGAAGGCCGGTCGCCCGCCCTTCTGCAGGAAGGGCGGCAGGATGTCCGGCGTATTGGCGAAGAAATTGGGCCGGTAGTACTCGCGCATCTCCGTCTGCGTGAGCTCGGTGAGATACTT
>Ga0207648_10006135_pt1 | contig 11982 bp, 10 predicted proteins | sample KBSMisM32_FD_184310 | JGI IMG/M metagenome (GOLD analysis project Ga0207648, IMG submission 184310) | Miscanthus rhizosphere microbial communities from Kellogg Biological Station, Michigan, USA - KBS Miscanthus M3-2 (SPAdes) (version 2) | ecosystem: Host-associated > Plants > Roots >...
CAATTGCGGCGAGAACATCGGCACCACCTTGTCTGCCTTGGGCGCCATCATCAGAAATTCCGCAAAGGGACTGTTATGGCGGGTGATCACGAAATGATAGGAATAGACCGACGAGCCATGCGGCACCATCAATTTGCCATGGCTCTCCGCCAGGTTGGCGATCTTGATCAATTCGGTGACGCCGCCGCACCAGCCGACATCGGGCTGGATGATGTCGCAGCACTCCATCTCCAACAGCATGCGAAAGCCCCAGCGGGTGGCGTCATGCTCGCCTGTCGTCACCAGCATGCCTGGCGGCACTGCCTTTTTCAGATCGCGATAGCCCCAATAATCGTCGGGCGACAGCGCCTCCTCGATCCATTTGAGGCCCGATTGCTCCCAGGCCCGGTTGGCCAGCTTGGTGGCATAGTTCAAATCCAGCGCCATCCAGCAATCCAGCATCAGCCAGAAATCCGTCCCCACCCGCTGGCGCATGCCGGCGATCTCGGCCAAGGCCTTGTTCAAGCCTTCTTCGCCTTCGGCCGGTCCGTGATGCAACGGCATCTTGCCGCCGATAAAGCCCATCTGCTTGGCGAGATCGGGCCGCGCCCCGGTGGCATAGAAAATCAGCTCGTCGCGCACCGCTCCGCCCAGCAACTGATGCACCGGCTCGTCCCGCAGCCGGCCCAGCAAATCCCATAACGCCAGGTCGACACCGGAGATGGCGTTGATCACCAATCCCTTGCGCCCATAATATTGGGTGGAGAAATACATCTGGTCCCAGATCTTCTCGACCTGGGCGGGATCGCGCCCTTCCAAAAAGCGCGCCAGATGCTTTTCCACAATGTAACAAGCTGGCTCGCCGCCGGTGGTGACGGCAAAGCCGGTGACGCCATTCTCCGCCTCGATTTCCACCACCAGGGTTCCCAGCACATTGATGCCGAAGCTCTGCCGCGACTGGCGGTATTCGGGATAGCGCGCCATCGGCGTCGCGATATGGTCGTCGATCCAATGGCCGCCGCCTTGGTCGTGGTAATCGGCGCCACCGCCACGTACAACAAACGCGCGAACCTGCTTTATCTTGGGAAAAGCCACGAACCTGCCCCTACTGCCTGTATCCACGAAAAGCCTATTATCCACAGCTACAAATGAGAAGCCATCCAGGAACCGCTGGAACGAATGCGCGGCTGTGCTATTATCTTTTCGTGACGCGCCGATCGAAAGAGACGCAAGTCACAAAGAACGGCGAGGATAAGCGAAAGCTGGTCCCCGCCGTTTTCTTTTGGCCCTACTTCAGATCAATATCGCAGCTCAATGCTGCGTGACCCCGTCGCTGGGCTTCGGAACCGGCCGCGGCCAGCTCGTCCAGCGCCCGTCCTGCGCGATGTCGCCTTGCGGCGCATCCCACGCCAGGGATTCCAGCCCGTTCAAGTCATAGACGATCTTGCCGTCCTTCAGCGTGAGCTCCGCCACCAGCTTCTGGGTGCCGTCCAGCCGCGTATTGACCATGTCGGTAAAGCCGAACTTGCCCTTCTGCAGGCTCAGCACCGCAATATCGGCCACCGATCCCACCGACAGATTGCCCAGCTCGTCATGCTTGATCTCATGCGCCGGGTGGGAGGTCATATCGGCCACCACTTCCTGCAGGCTCAAGCCCATCGCCATGAACTTGCTGGCGACATTCAAGATATCCTTGGTGGCGCCGTTCATGCTGCTGACATGCAGGTCGGTGGAAATGGAATCCGGCTTGAAGCCTTGCTTGATCATCGGCACGGCCAATGACCATTTGAAACTGCCGCCGCCGGTGCCGGTGTCGAAGATGATGCCGCGGGCGCGGCCTTCGATCATGCCCTTTTGCGGTCCCTTGGTGACCGGATCCTGTTCCTGGCGCAGGCCCGAATACATGTGGGTGTAGATGTCGCCGGGGCGCAGCTTCTTGGTCAAAAGGTCATAGAGAGGCCGCGTCGGCCGGTCGGCGCCGAAGTCGACCATCACCGGAATATTGGCCCTGGTTCCGGCGATCACCGCCTGCTCCACCGGAATCCATTCCGGGCCCTCGAAATGCGCCGTCTTGATGCCCACGATCAGGCCGGGATAACGCGCCGCCATCTTGGCGGTGGCCTCGCCATCCATGTCGGCGGTGTTCTGCTCATAGCGGCCGCCGCGCATGCCGGCGCCCACAATATTGAGCATCGCCAGGATTCGGGTCCTGGAACGATCGATGATGCGGTCCTTGAAATCCTCGAAATTTCGCCAGCCGGCGCAGCCCGCATCGATCACCGTGGTGACGCCGGAGCGGAAGGTAAAGCCGTCCGGCCGAATGCTGAGATCGCCGGCATAGGAATTGCGCTCGCCCGTGCCGGTATAATTGTGGGTGTGCAAGTCGATCAGTCCGGGGGTCACATACAGGCCCCGCACATCGATGGTCTTGATGGCGTCCGTGGGCTTGAGGTTGGCCGCGACCTGGGCGATGCGGCCGTTCTTGATGGCCACGTCCATCACCGCATCGATATGGTTCTTGTCGTCGATGACATGACCGCCGCGCAGCAACAGGTCGTAGGCCGGCTGCGGCTGGGCTGCGGCGCCGGAAATGGCCAGCAGCATTGCGCTGCCCGCCAGCAGGGACTTCAACATGGTCGCACTCATGCTTTGGTCGCCGTCCAGGTGGCGGGGCCGTATTCGCCCATGTCCACGTTGCCCGACATGCTGTTGCCGCGCACCGAGCCCTCAAACGTCCAGTGCACGGTATTTCCAGGCACCGGCATATGGCTTTGCAGCTTCACCAGGTCGCCTTGGACCGAACCTTGCAATGTGGCGCTGTAGATTTCGCCCTTTTGGTCGCCGCTCAAGGCATTGCCGTTTTGCCTGAGAACAAAGTGCTGCTCGCCATGGCCGGTGGGATATTGGATGCTGACCGCCCAGTTCCCGCCCACTTGCGCCAGCGCCGCACTCGACACGGGCGGATTGGGATAATGCCCCGGATTGCTGAGGACCTTGAAGATCGCTTCGGCCAGGACGCGGTCCTCGCCCGGATCCATCATATAAGGCATCAGGGTGATGCTGCTGGCCATCTGATCCGGCCGCCGGCCGACCGCCGGTTCGACCATGATGCGTGGCGTGCCGTCGTTCAACCGCTTCTCGACTTCGGTGCCGGTAATACCCAGCTGCGCCGCATCCCAACGGATGCGCAGCCGCGTCGCCCGGTTGGAAAGGCCCTGGGGCTCCAAATATTCGAATTGCAGGCCCTTGATCGGCTTCAACCGCGTTTCGACGGTCTGCATCCAGCCGCGCCACATTTTCTGCTCGGCCTGGTGATCGCGCTTGTACCACTGGCGCACCGCCGCCAGCAGCCCCATGGTCTCTTCCTTGGAGCATTTCAGGGCGCGGCCGTAATTGTGATGCGGCGATGCTTGAAACCAAGCCGCCCTGATCAAATCCGCCTTGCCCAGCAGCAGGCCGGAGGATTGCGGCCCGCGCAGGCACTTGCCGCCCGAATAGCCGACAAAGCTGGCGCCCTGCTGCATATAGACATTGGGGCTCATCAGTTCTTCCGCCGCCGCATCGACGAACACCGGAATATTCTTTTCCTTGGCGATGGCCATGATAGCGGGGATCGGCAAAGTGCTTTTGGCTTCGCGCGGATCGGACGTCACATAAATCATGGCGGTGCGCGGCGAAATCTTCGCCCTGAGTTCGTCAGGGGTCTCGACTTCGACCACCTCGGTTCCCACCACCCGCACACCGACGTCATAGGGATTGCGCGAATGCTTGGGGATGATGACCTGATCCTTGGCCTTGACGTGCGGCAGGGCCTGGCACTTTTCGACATTGGTGCCGGCGATGCAGGCGATGGTCGCCAATACAATGGCGGATTCGCAGCCATTGGTGACCATGGCTGATTCACAACCGTTCAGGCGCGCCAGCTCCTTGCCGACACCGGCCATCATCTCGTCCATCTGGACGTAATAGTGCGAGGCGTCGAACATGGCCTGCTTGACTTCCGGCAGCGAGCGCGAGCCGCTGAGGATGGTGTAGGTGCCGCGGGCATTGAGGATCGGGCGCACGCCGACGCGGGTGAAGAGATTGTCCTCCGCCGTACCGGTATGAGTCACGGAGTCGCGCGCCGGCGCGGCGACCGCCGAGACAGGCGTCATGGCGGCGGCTCCCGCCACTGCGCCGGAAGATTGCAGAAGATTGCGCCGGGACCATTTTCCGAACATGGGAAGTTTCCTCAGATATAGGCGATTACGTCGATTTCGATCATCGAATTGCCGGGCACGCCGGCAGCGGCCGTGGTGGTGCGCACCGGCGGCGGCGAACCCCAGTCGAAACTGCGATAGACCGCATTCATGCGGTCATAGTCCTTCAGGTCGGCCAGGAAAACGCTGACCTTGAGGCACTTTTGCAGCGACGAACCGGCATCCTCCAGGTTCTTTTTGATTTCTTCCAGCACGCCGCGGGTATGGTCCTCGATGGTGCCGGGCTTGTGCCAGCCGACGCCCGCCAGGAAGACCAGATTGCCGTAGGCCACGGCGCGCGAAAACATCGGAGGCGTCGCGGGCGGCGGATTCGGCGCGGGGTATGGCGAGCGCTTTTCCATTTTGGGCTGAGCCTGCGCGCCCTTGGCGAGCAGCGTCGCGCCGGCGGCCGCAGCCGCCACCGTGGCGCTGTTCTGCAAAAGACCGCGCCTGGATTTCTTGTCCATGATGTTCCTCTTTGATGGTCCCCACTGGGCGTCTTCGCGCCTCTAGGCACATCTAACCACAGTCCGGGGCCCCGGCGCAAAGCACCCTTTCATGACCAAGGGGCGCAAAAGCCCGCCGTTTTCGTGGCTATTTGCGGGGCCGATAGCCGCAGCCGCGCAAGAACATGTCGGCGGCATAGGGCGCATAAGCGTCAATCTCCGCCTTGCTCATGGGATCTCCCATCGCGGTGCGGATGCGCGCCATGTCGGTCATCATGCTGATCAGCAGCATGGCCGCCATTTCCGGATTGACCAGATCGGGCAGAAGCCCGTCCTGATGCCAGATCTCCAGCGCATTGCGGAAGATGCCCCGCCCCCGCGTCAGCGTGGCGTTGTACATTTTGGTAATGATGGGAAATCGCCGCGCTTCAGCCAGGGCGATATTGATCAGGCCCGCTCCCTCACCGCTGATTTGGACCAAGATGCGCGTTGCCAGGCCGACAATGAAGATGCGCGGCTCGACTTGCCGGGGATCGATCGACGTCGCCATCGCGTGCGCCTCCAGCGCCTGCTTGATGATACGGTTCACCACCGCGTCCACCACCGCGGCCTTGTCGGAATAGCGCGCATAGAGCGTCTTGGTGGAGGCCCCTGCCCGGCGCGCGATCTGTTCCATGGTGGTGTCGGCAAAGGTCCGCTCATTGAACAGCTCCAAGGCCGCGTCCAACAGCCGATCCGGCACCTTGGCGGCTTCTTCGGCGGACAGACGGCCGGGGCCGCCCCGGGGCTTCCCCGATTTTTTCTTAGCCATTTCAAACCCTTATAAAAAACCTGCTGATTTTCGCAGACTAGCAGTTGACACAAAGAAAAGAAACTGTTTCTTTCCGTGCCGCTAAAGGAAAAGGAACTGTTTCTTTTCTTTAAATCGCAGAGGGGACCTGCCATGACCGACACCACCATCGACTCCGTTGCATTCGAAGCCGCCGCGCCAAAGGCCCAGACAGGCAAAGGCAAGTTGCGCAAGCGGCTGCTGATCGGCCTGGCCCTGGGTGTGGCCAAGGTCGGCCTCGCCTACGGCGCCTATTACGTCTACGAGGCCTCCCACTATGTCACCACCGACAATGCCTATGTCGGCGCCTCGGTGGCGCAGATCAATTCCCAGGTCAGCGGCCCCATTGCCCGGGTGGCGGTGGATGACACCCAGCAGGTGCATAAAGGCGATGTCCTGGTAGCGATCGACGATAGCGACGCCACACTCGCGCTGGCGCGTGCCCAAGCCGACTATCAGCGCACCTTGCAGCGCGTGGCACAATATTATTCTCAGCGCGGCGCTGCCGCCGCGACCGTCGAGGCCCGCCTCACCGATGTGACACGCACTGCCGAGGATTATGAGCGGCGCCAGAATCTGGCGGCCTCCGGCGCCATCTCGCGCGAACAACTTTCCAATGCCCGCTCGGCTGCGGAAGCCGCCCAGGCCAATCTGGCGGCGGCACGCGAAAGCCTTTCAGCCCAGAGCGAGCTGGTGAAGGGCGTGGGCATCGCCAACCACCCCGAAACCGTCGCGGCACGTGCGGCCGTGGAAAAAGCGGAACTCGATCTCTCCCGCACCGTCATTCGCGCGCCGATCGACGGCATCGTCGCCCAGCGCAAGGCGCAAGTGGGACAAAGCGTTCAGCCCGGCCAGGCCTTGATGACGGTCTCGCCCATCGCCCAGGCCTATGTCGATGCCAACTTCAAGGAAGGCCAGCTCAGCGACGTCCGCGTCGGCCAGCCGGTGACGCTGACCTCCGATCTGTACGGCAGCAAAGTCGAATTTCACGGCAAGGTCACCGGCATGGGCGGCGGCACCGGCTCGGCCTTTGCCGTGATCCCGGCGCAGAACGCCACCGGCAATTGGATCAAGGTGGTGCAGCGCGTTCCGGTGCGGATCGCGATGGAGCCGCAGGAATTGGCGGCGCATCCTTTGCGCGTCGGCCTGTCCATGACCGCGACCATCGACACGCAAGGTCACTGACCATGTCCGCGACCAATCAAGCTCCGCTGCAAGGCGCCGGCCTGTGGCTGATTGCGGTCATGCTGGCGATCGCCAATTTCATCGCCGTGCTGGACATGACCATCGCCAATGTCTCCATGGCCAGCATTGCCGGCAGCCTGGGCATTTCCAGCAGCCAGGGCACTTGGGTGATCACGTCCTATTCCGTGGCGGAAGCGATCATCGTGCCCTTGACCGGCTGGATGGCGGGCCGCTTCGGCACGGTGCGGGTCTTCACCCTTGCCATGACCCTGTTCGGCGCCTTTTCGGCGCTGTGCGGATTTGCCGGCTCGCTGGAAATGCTGGTGTTCGGCCGCATCATGCAGGGCCTGTCCGGCGGCTGCCTGATGCCGCTTTCTCAGACCTTACTGCTGCGTGTCTTCCCCAAGGAGCGCGCGCCCGCCGCCATGGCGCTCTGGGCGATGACCACCTTGGTGGCCCCCGTGCTTGGTCCCATCCTGGGCGGTTCGATCTGCGACAATATCTCCTGGCCCTTCATCTTCTTCATCAATGTTCCCATCGCGCTGGGCTGCGCCCCGCTGATCGCCCGCATGCTGTCCCGCTTCGAGACCGCCAAAATCAAGGCGCCCATCGATGTGGTCGGCCTGATCCTGCTGGTGGTGTTCGTGGGATCGCTGCAGATCATGCTGGACCTCGGCAAGGACCATGACTGGTTCGAAGCGGTGGAAATCCGCGCCCTGGCCGCCATCGCCATTGTCGGCTTCCTGGCCTTCCTGTTCTGGGAATTGACCGACAACAACCCCGTCGTCGACCTGCGCGTGTTCCGGCATCGCGGCTTCACCGCCTCGGTTTTCACGCTCAGCCTGGGCTACGGCTCCATGTTCGGCGCCAATGTCCTCACCCCGCTCTGGCTGCAGAGCTATATGGGCTACACCTCGACTTGGGCCGGCATGACCACAGCCTGGAGCGGCACCACCGCCGTTCTCATGGCGCCCATCGCCGGCCTGCTGATGGCCAAGAAACTGGATCCGCGCCGCATCGTCTTCTTCGGCCTGATGTGGATCGCCGCGGTGATGCTGTTGCGCACCTATGTCAGCATGGACGTCACTTATTGGCAGATCGCCATTCCGCTGATCCTGATGGGCTTCGGGCTGCCGCTGTTCTTCGTGCCCCTCACCACCTTGGCCTTGGGCAGCGTTGAAGAGCATGAGACCGCCTCGGGCGCCGGCCTGCAGAATTTCCTGCGCACCATGTCGGGGGCCGTCACCACCTCGCTGGTCACCACCGCTTGGGACGACAAGACAACGATAGCCCATGCCGAACTGGCGGGATTGGCGGATCGCAACGGCGACGTGGTGAGGACGCTGTCGGCTTCGGGCATGAGCCATGACGCCGCCATCAATCAGCTGAACGGCATGGTGCAAAGCCAAAGCGTGATGATCGCCACCAACCAGCTGATGTTCGCGGTGGCGGTGGCCTTCGCCATCGCGGCGCTCGCCATTTGGCTGGCGCCCCGCCCGACCCGCGCCATCGACGCCGCCCAGGCCGGCGGACATTGAACCGGTAAATTTACGAGGAGGAAATTTCCATGACCGACACCATCGTTTCCGGCATCAGCCATACCCTGTCGCTGCAGGTCGACGACCACCTGCTGGTGACCGCCTTTGCGCCGCAATTTTCCGGCTTCGCGGATCTGCCGCCGGTCTTCGCCACCGCCTTCATGGTGGGCTTCATGGAATGGGCGTGTATCGAAGCCCTCAAGCCCTACCTCCTGGACAGCGAGAATACCGTCGGCACCCACGTCTATCTCAGCCATGTCGCCCGCACGCCTTTGGGCATGAAGGTGACCGCGCAAGTCGAGCTGGTCGAAGTGAAGGGACGCACCTTGCGCTTCCGGGTGGACTGCTACGACGAGTGCGGCCTGATCGGATCCGGTTTTCATGAGCGCACGGTGATCGACACCGCCCGCTTCATGGCCAAGGTGCGCAAGAAGGCGACAACGCTGATCGCGGCTTAAAGAGCAAGTTGGGACCAAATTGCTCTAGCCAGCCAGCGAGAACTCGATCGGCACCACCGCATCCAAGGTGCGGGTGGGAAAATCGGCCGGCAGGGCGGGCAAGGGCTGGGCGCGTTTGATGAGGGCCAGGGCCTCGGCATCCAGCACCGGGCGTCCGCTGCTTTTGGCGATCTCGCTGGCTTGCACTTTGCCGTCGGCGTCCATCATAAAATGCAGCATCACCACGCCCTCGATGCGGGCCTGGCGGGCGGCGCGGGGATATTGCTTGAAGCGGTTGAGCTGGGCGAGCACCCGGCCGAGATAGCTGTCGCGTGTTTCGCCGGCAGGCTTTTGCGGCGCCGTGACGGGCGCGGCTTGTACCGGAGCCGTCACGGGCGGCTGCGCGACGACCGGCGGCGGTGTCTCGACCCGCACCGTAAATTCCGGGGGTGGCACCGTGATGACGCTGGGCGCCGCCATTGTGGGCAGCGGCTTGACCTCTTCCACCTGCTTGATTTTTGCCGGGCTGATCTGCACGGACAGTTCCTGCATCACCTTGGGCCGCACGACATGGACCGCCGTCAGCGCCAAAGCCATGATCACGACATGCACGGCAAGGGTGATGGCGATCCCCGCCAGCTTGTCGGTATCGACGCGCGGCTTCGCACGCCGGGGCCGAACAGGCTTGGAAACATCAAAGGCATCGAGCGGAAAAGGAACCGTCATGCGGCGGGCTCCTCCGCGACGATATCCTCACTCATCGCCGTCATGGGCACGTGCCGCTGGCGCTTCTTCCACCACATGACCAGGCCGGTGACGACGAACAAAGTGGGGACCAGGCCCGACAGGAACACCAGGAAGCGCCAGATATCGCCCCCCACGCCGGCAAGGCTGCCGTCATGCACCGGCCGCATCCAGGCGAGAAAACGTTCGGAATTGTCGCGCTTCAAAAGCACCTTGCCGCTATAGGGGTCGATCAGCATCGACGCGTTGATGGCGCCGTTGCTGAGATAACTCACGGTGATCGGCTGATCGGGACGTCCCGGTATCGCCACACTGCGCAGCTTGAGATTGGGGACCTCCGTGGCGGCGGCCATTACCGCTTCGGTGGCCCCCAGCATTTTGACCTGCTGCGATTCGATCCTGGGCTGGCGCAAACCGGGCCCGGCCAATCCCCAAATCTGCGGCCACGAGATCACCACGCCGGAGAAGCTGACCGCCATGAAAACGAGAAAAATCCAGATGCCGGTGGCGGCATGCAGCTCGCGATGGAAGCGCAGGCCCGTGGCGGTGCGGCGTACCTTGAAGGCGAATTTCCATTGCCCCCGCTTGGGCCACCACAGAATCAGGCCTGAGGCGCCCAGCAGACACATGGCGACTCCCAACCAACCGACAAAGGGGCGTCCCGTCTCGCGGCTCATCAGGAAATTGCCGTGCAACTGATGGGCAAAGACAAGAAGACCGGGTTGGGCAAAAGCACGGCTTCCGAGCACCTCGCCGGACACCGGGTCGACATACATTTGCAAACTGCGCGCGGGGGGTTGACCGCCGCGTGCGGGCTGCGCCCCCATGGGAGAAACACCATTGAAGCGCACCACCACGGCGTCAGTCGTTTTCTGCGGCGGGAGGATAGTCATGGCGCCGACGCCGACGCCTTGCTCGGCGGCGGTATCGCGGGCAATGCCGGCAATCATGGAAAGCGGCAAGGGCTGGCCGACCGTCGTCGCGCGCGGCGCCGGCGCGATCCAATTCGAAACGGTCTCGTCATAGACCAGCAGGCTGCCGGACAAGCCTAAGGCCGCCAGCAGGATGCCCAGGATCAGGCCGATCCACATATGGACGGTGAACAGGGTGTGGCGCAGTTTGGAAAAACTCATGGCATCCTCAAGCGTCCGCCCAGCGGCGGAGAAGGTTGTGGTAAAGGCCCGTCAGGCCGATTACCTGTTCGGTGTCGCCGATTTGCCGGCGCAGCCCCTGAATGGCGGTATCCAGCTCGAACAACATGCTGCGGGCGCTTTCGTCGCGCACCATGCTTTGGATCCAGAAAAAGGACGACCAGCGGCTGCCGCGCGTCACCGCGGTGACATGGTGGCGGCTGGTGGCGGAATAAAGCACCAGGTCGCCTGCCGCCAGCTTGACCGTGTGGTTGCCGAACGTATCTTCGACGACAAGCTCGCCGCCGTCGTAATCGTCGGGATCGGTGAGAAACAGTGTCGCCGACATGTCGGTGCGCACGCGGATGGACGGGCCCGCCGACGGCTTCGCAAAGCGAATGGCATTGTCGATATGGGCGCCGAACTCCATGCCCCGGTCATAGCGGTTGAACAAAGGGGGAAATACGCGCAGCGCCAGCGAAGCCGACATAAAGCGTTCATTCTGGCCCAACGCGCCCAGGATGATCTCGCCCAAGGCACGGGCGGCCGGCGCATCTTCCGGCACCTGCAGGTTGTTCTTGGCTTCCGCCGATTGCGTGCCGGCAGTCACCTTGCCATCCACCCAGTTTGTGGCCGTGAGCTGGCCGCGGATATGCGCGACCTGGCTTTGCGACAACAGCTGGGGGATCTGGACCAGCATGGCTAGAGATTCACCCCCGCCGAAAGGATGAAGGTGCGCCCGGCTGAAGGCGTGCCGCGATTGCCGAAGGACTGCGCGTAATTCAATTCGTCGGCGATGTTGTTGATGTTGAACTGGAAATGGAACCTATCGATGTCGTAGGTCGCCACCGCATCGAATTCCAGGCTGCGCGGAATCACGGCTATGCGGCTCAAGCCGGTGGGATTGGGCGCGGTTCCGGCGATGGTGTTGCGCACGAACAGCTTGGATTGATAGATCGCGCCGCCGCCGATGCCCAGCCCCGGCACCAATGTGTCCAACTTGTAGGACGACCATAGCGAAAAGGCATTCTTGGGCACGAAAATCACTTGCGTGCCGACCGTGTAAGGATTGGGCTTGCACAGCAAAGGCGCGGTGGTGGTGCAGCTATTGTCCGCCGTCACCTTGGAATCCAGGAAGGTATAGGCGCCCACCACATTCCACTGTTCGGTGATCTGGCCGGTGGCCGAGAATTCAAAACCTTGGACTCGGTCGCGCTCACCCGACTGGGCGGTCGCGGTGCCGCTGACCGGATCGGTGACCAGGGCGTTGCTTTTCAACACCTTGAACAGCGAGCCGCTCAGGCCCAGGGCTCCGTTGAAGAAGCTGCGCTTGGCGCCCAGCTCCAGGGTTTCGCTGGTTTCCGGATCCAGCGTCTGGTTGGCGGTGGTGATGGGGGTGGGTTGTCCCACGATCGATGTGCCCTGCGGCACCGCCGACTTGCCGTAGGAGAAATAA
>Ga0207648_10006136_pt1 | contig 11981 bp, 11 predicted proteins | sample KBSMisM32_FD_184310 | JGI IMG/M metagenome (GOLD analysis project Ga0207648, IMG submission 184310) | Miscanthus rhizosphere microbial communities from Kellogg Biological Station, Michigan, USA - KBS Miscanthus M3-2 (SPAdes) (version 2) | ecosystem: Host-associated > Plants > Roots >...
AGCGCGATGGTGCGGTTCCAGACGTCGAGATCCATTTCGTGCACGGGCACGTCCTCCTGCAGCGAACCGCCCGCGCAATTGAACAGCACGTCGAGCCTGCCGAACTTCGCGACCGTCGCGTCGACCGCGCGTTTCACGCTGGCGTCGTTCGTTACGTCGGTCTCGATGAAAATTGCATCGCCGCCCGCGGCACGCACGTCCTTCTCGGCGGCGGCGCCGGTTTCTTTGTTGAGCTCGATGATCGCGACTTTCGCGCCTTCGCGCACATAGGCGAGTGCCGTCGCTTTCGCGATGCCGGCGCCCGCGCCTGTCAGAAATGCCACTTTGCCTTCGAGTCTGCCCACGGTAGTTCCTTTACAAAAATTTAGATCGTCATACCGGCGTACGCCGGTATCCAGAAAATCTTCGAGCCGCCTGGATTCCTGCTTGCGCGGGAATGACGAAACCTGTTATTCGACTTTCAACCCCGCCGCCTTCACCACCTTCGCCCACTTCACCACGTCGGCGGCGATCGTTTTCGTAAATACGTCCGGCGTGCCCGGCAGCGGGTCGGCGCCTTCGCGCGAGAGTATTTCGCGCGTCGCCGGGTCTTTCAGCATGCGATTGAGTTCCCCGTTGAGCTTCGCGACGACCGCAGGCGACAGTTTCGCCGGTCCGAGAATGCCGTACCAGCCGCTCACTTCGTAGCCCGGCACGGCCTCAATGAGAGGCGGCACGTCGGGAAGCGCAGACGAGCGGTCTTTGGAGGCTACGCCGAGCGCGACCATCTTGCCCGACTTGATGTGCTGGATCGACGCCGGCACCGACGGAAAGCCGAACTGCAGCTGCCCCGAAAGCAGGTCGACCATGGCGAGGCTCTGGCCCTTGTAGGGAACGTGCACGAGGTTCAGCTTCGTCATCATCTGAAACAGCTCGGTCGCGAGATGACTGGCCGAGCCGATGCCGGACGAGCCGTAGGCGAACGCACCCGGCTTTGCACGCGCGAGCGCGATGAAATCCTTCGCCGTGCGCACGTTGAGCGACGGGTTCACAACCAGCACGTTGGGCACTGCCGCGATGAAGCCAATCGCGGAAAAATCCTTTTGCGCGTCGTAGGGCAGCTTGTAGAGCGCCGGGCTGATTGCATGGCCCGCAGCGACAATCACGATCGTGTAGCCGTCGGGCTGAGCTTTCGCGGTCAGGTCGGCAGCGATCGTCTGATTTGCGCCGGGCCGGTTGTCGACGATGACCTGCTGGTTAAACGCCATCGAGTAGCGCTGGCCCACCGCGCGCGCGAGCGTGTCTGCCGCGCCGCCCGGCACGACGCCGACCAGAAAGCGGATCGGACGGCTCGGATAGTCGGCTTGCGCGAACGCAGCGCTGCTTACGCAGACGCCGGAGAGCAAAAGTGCAATGCGAATAGTTGCGACCGTACTCTCCTTCCCCTTCAAGGGGAAGGACGGGGTGGGGATGGGTTTCTGGCGCACGAAAATTGACCCATCCCCACCCTCACCCTCCCCTTGAAGGGGAGGGAATATCTTATGGTGCCACATATTAAAACTTCATCCCGGTTTTCTTCACGAGCGCGAGCCACTTGTCGTACTCGACCTTCACTTCTTTCGCGAATTCCTGCGGCGTGTTGCCGACGGTGTCGGTGCCTTCGATTTCCATGCGGCGCGCGACTTCTGGCGTCTGCAGCGAGCGGCGCGCTTCCTCGCTCAGCTTCGCGACGATCGCCGGCGGCGTGCGCGCGGGCGCCAGCATCCCAAACCACGCCACGACGTCGTAGCCTGGAAGACCGCTCTCGGCGACCGTCGGCACGTCGGGCAGCGCTTTCGCGCGGACTTTGCTCGTGACCGCGATGGCTTTGAGGCGCCCCGCGCGGATCAGCGGCAGCGCAGAGATCGGGCTGCCTATCATCCAGTCGGCCTGCCCCGTGGCGACCGCGGGATAGGCATCGGCCACACCTTTGTATGGAATGTGCGTCATCGGCACGCCTGCCATCACGGCAATCAGCTCCGCCCCCATATGCACGATGCTGCCGATGCCGGCCGAAGCGAAACTTACTCCGCCCGACTTCGTTTTCGCGAGCGCGATCAATTCCTTGATATTCGAAACCGGCAGCGACGGCGTGAGAATCACAATGTATGGATTAGAAGTTAACCGGCTGATCGGCTGCAGGTCGCGCACCGGATCGTAGCCTTGAGGACGGATTGCCGCATTGGTGACGACGCCGCTGCTGGTCACGAGCAGCGTGTAACCGTCGGGCGCGGCCTTGGTGACGAGCTCGACGCCTATGCTGCCGCCGGCGCCGACGCGATTGTCGACGACGAACGGCTGGCCCCAGATCTGGGTGTAGTGCTGCGCGGCGATGCGCGCGACTGCGTCGACGCCGCCGCCGGCGGTCACGTTGACGACGATGCGGACGGGACGCTGCGGATACGGTTGCGCGTGTGCATTTGAGAATACCAGCGCCGCGGCGATGGTTGCCGCGAGGCAAAATCCTGGAGGGGGGTTCATCGAATCGAGTATGGTTCAGTTCGGAAATCTTGGCAATTGCGCCCGGCCGGCGTATCGATGGCGACTCTGCCGGTGCTGGCGGCGCAACTCGAAAAATGCGGTAGGCTAGCACTTCCACCCGCGCGCGCTTTGCCGCGCAATTAAAAATGAGGGAGATCGGCCATGAGAATCCTATCGAATACGCTCGGCGCCGCGCTGGCGTTGGGCATGCTTGCGAGCCTCTGCAGCGCGCAGACGGTACACGAACTCAAAGCGTCGCCGGCCACCGTGCACCGCGGCTTTTTCGACGGCACGCTGAAGCCCGTGCTGCAGATCGAGTCCGGCGACATCGTGAAGTTGTGGACCGCGACGGGCAACCCGAAATATTACGAAGGCCTGGGCGTGCCCAAGGACAAGATCCCCGCGGAGCTTTACGCGGCCTATGAAGGCGTGAAAGACGACGCGCGCGGCGACCAATCGCTGAACGGGCCGATCGCGGTCAAAGGCGCGGAGCCCGGCGACACGCTCGAAATCCGCTTCCGCTCGATCGAGGTGTGGCTGCCGCTCGCGGCGATGAGCTTCCGCCCGAACCGCAGCTCGCTGCCCGAGGATTTCCCGTACTCGCGCGACAAGGTGATCTGGATGGACCTTGACCGGAAAATCATACCGTTCGCGCCGGGGATAGAAATTCCAATGCGGCCGTTCTGGGGGGACATCGGCGTGGCGCCCCCGACGGCGCTCGGCCGCATCAATGCAAGCATCCCCAACGTGCATGGCGGCAACATGGACAATCACGACTTCGTCGCGGGCACCACGCTCTACCTTCCGGTGCACGTGCCGGGCGGCAACGTGTCGATCGGCGACGGGCACGCGGCGCAGGGCGGCGGCGAAGTCGGCCTCTCGGCGGTCGAGTCGTCGTTGAAAGGCGAAATCCAGATCATCCTGCACAAGGGCAAGCGCATCTTGTGGCCGCGCGGGGAAACGCCGACGCATTACATGTCGATCGGCCTGCACGAAGACCTGAACCAGGCCGCGAAAATCGCGATCCGCGAAATGCTCAACTTCATCGTCGAGACCAAGGGCCTGTCGCGCGACGACGCGTTCATGCTGCTCTCCGCGCAGGGAGACTTGCATGTGACGCAGGTCGTCGACAGCACCAAGGGCGTGCACATGCTGCTGCCGAAAGCGATATTCAAGCGCTAGCGCCGCGCACGACGGCGGCCCATTTTTTTCGGCCTGGATGAAGCGCCCGAAATCTTCGGGCACGCCCATGGCGCCCATGGTTTCCGCGCCAGCATATCGGAGAGCCGCCGACACCATCGCGCAGCGATGTACGGTATCGTCTTGTTACGCACGACGGAGAGCATGCATGGCACACATCGATACCAGCGAAATCATCCGCGCTTCGGTCTGGCTCAAGCCGGCCGGCGAAGCGCTCGAGCGCATCAACAAAGTAATGCGCGCGCTCCATAAGGAACATGGCGGCCCGCAGGTGCCACCGCACGTCACGCTGCTGACGGGCGCCGAAACCACGCGCGCGAGCGCCGAACTCAAGCTGAAGCGCCTCGCGTCGCGCGTGCAGCCGCTGCGGATCAAGCTCGGCAAAATCGAGTCGCGCGACGAGTATTTTCGGGCGCTGTACGCGGTCGTCGAAGCCAACGGCGACCTGGCCGCCGCGCAGCGCGCTGCCTACGACGCGTTCGAAATGAACCCGCCGCCGCCCTACGAGCCACACTTGAGCCTGCTCTACGGCAAGGTCGATGAGGCCGCCCGGAAAAAACTCGCGGCCGCCGCGGGCGGGAAGCTCGACGTCACATTCGAAGTGCGCGCGCTCTACCTCGTCAACTCCACGCAAAGCGTGCCCGTCGCCGACTGGCGCACGCTCGCCGAGCATCCGCTGGCCGGTACCTGATCGCGCACAAACGCATTATGCTGAAAGAACCGCCATACGATGACGATGCCGGCCGCGACAGCGACGACGGCGATGCCGCGCCGACCGTGACCGATGTCCTGCGCGCGGCGCTCGAGCCGGTCGCCGCCAAAATCGACGTCGCTTTCATCTATGGCCCGGTCGCCAAAGTATTGGCCAAGGGCAGCGGCGACATCGAGATCGTGATCATCGGCCGTGCGATCGATTACACGGACGTGATACCGAATTTCATCGCGGCCTCTAAATACCTGAAGCGCGCGATCAATCCGAGCGTGTACTGCACGGACGAATGGCGGCGCAAGATGGCGGCCGGCAATCGCGTGATGCTCGCCGTAATGAAACAGCCGAAAATCTTCGTGCTCGGCTCGCCGGACGGCATCCCGAAACATTGCTGACCGCGCGCCGGGGTGGCGCTTCGCGCTATGATGCCCCGATGTTCGGGCGCTTGCTGATATCGGTCACGGTCACGCTGCTCGCGGCCTGCGCGCAACAGGGCACGACACCACCCAGATCCGGCGGCGGCTTCGGCCCTTCGCAGCTCGCGAAATCCGACATCGATCGCGTCGCCGAAGCGCATCAACGCGAGGTTTTCAACAATCTCAAGCTCCTCGCGGAAAAGCTCTATCGGCGCAACCCGCGCGAGCTCAAAAAAAGCGGCGCGGCGACCGTCGACATCGGCGTTGCCCGCATCTTCGAGGTCCGGCACCAGTGGAAATTCGCCGAGCTCCAGGGCAAACGCGGCGCTGATGCGATCATGCTCACGTTTCGCGATGACTACACCGGCGACCGCGTGCTCGCGTTCGTCGCGGGGCTGGGCAGCATGATGCAGACAGCGTTCAACGATAAGACTGAGTTCTTCGTGCTCGACGATCTCGACCCGCAGCGGCTCTACAACGCGGCGCGCAACGTCGAAATCGCGGTGTGGAAACTATCGAATACCCGCGCGGCGCAAGGCGAATTTTTCCTGCTGTCGAACGAAACCGCGGGGCCGCTGCGCAACCTGTCGTTCGAGCGCGAATTCGGCAAGATCATCGGCAGCCTCGACACCCTGTCGAAAATCATCGCCGACAAGGAAAACCGCACCATCGTCAAAGTGATCCAAAGCGTGGCGACCGCGGTGTTCCTGCCGTTGAAAATTCCCTAGCGGGAACGCGGTTGCGCGGCAGTCAGGCCGCTTTCTTCATCGCGTCGCGCAGCACTGCGTCCACCGTGCGGCCGAGCTTGTCGACGATTTCCGCGATGTGCTGAGCCTCGACGATAAACGGCGGCGCGATCATCACGTGATCGCCGCTTTTGCCGTCGACGAGTCCGCCCGCCGGATAACAGATCAGCCCGTTTTCCATGCCGACCTCTTTGATCTTCGCGTTGATCTTGAGCGCGGGATCGAACGGTGCTTTGGTGCGGCGGTCGGCGACGAATTCGAGCGCCATGAAAAGGCCGCGGCCGCGGATGTCGCCGACGTTTGGATGGTTGCCGAAGCGATCGGTGAGGGCCGCCGCGAGCGCTTTGCCCTGGCGCACCACGTTCGCAAGCAGATCGTGCTTACGGATTTCGTTTTGCGTCGCGAGCGCGGCCGCGCAGGCGACCGGATGGCCGGTGAACGTGTGCCCGTGCATCACGACATTGCCGCCGCGTTCGATCGCGCGGTGAATTTTCTCGCCGACGAGCAGCGCGCCGATCGGCTGGTAGCCGGCGCCGAGCCCCTTCGCGACCGTCAGCATGTCGGGTGCGATGCCTTCCTGCTCGCATGCATAGCGCGTGCCGGTGCGGCCCATGCCGCACATCACTTCGTCGAGGATCAGCAGCACGCCGTAGCGGTCGCAGATTTCGCGGATGCGCTTGAAGTAGCCGGGTGCCGCGGCAACCGCGCCGAGCGTCGCGCCGACGACCGTCTCGGCAATGAACGCGGCGACCTTGTCGGTGCCGAGCTCTATGATTTTCGTTTCGAGCTCGTTTGCCATGCGCAGCCCGTACGCCTCCGGCGTTTCAGCGGCGGCTTTGTCGCGGTACGCGTAGCACGGCGCGATATGCTGGATCGAGTCGATCAGAACCGGCTCGAACTGGCGGCGGCGCCAGATGTTGCCGCTCGCAGACAGCGCGCCAAACGTGTTGCCGTGATAACCCTGGCGGCGCGCGATCACGAATTTTCTTTGCGCCTGGCCGCTCTCGACAAAATACTGACGCGTGAGCTTCAGCGCTGCTTCGACCGATTCGGACCCGCCGCAAGTGAGCCAGACTTTGGAAAGTTCGCCAGGTGCGCCGGCGACGAGATCGTCGGCGAGCTTTTCGGCCGCTTCGGTCGTGAAGAAGCGCGAGTGCGCGAATGCGAGCCGGTCGGATTGCTCGCGGATCGCCGCGCGCACGGCTTCGTTGCTATGGCCCAGGCACGAGACCGCGGCGCCGGCGGACGCATCGATATAGCGCTTGCCGGCGGCGTCGATCAGATAAGGGCCGTCGCCAGCGACGGCGACCGGCAGCGTGCGGTTGAGATTTTCCCGATACAGTATGTGCGACACGGCGTCCTCCGTCGGCTCCAGAGAACGCAACATACCGCCATCGCGCAGGCTTCGTCCAGTCCGCCGCGATTCGCGCGCTTGACCGGCGCGCGCGTGACGTCTTAGAGTCGATAAACGCAAAAACACGACCGGGAGGAACGCAGCATGCCTTACGCCAGCGCACGCGACGGAACCAGGCTCTATTACGAGGAGGCCGGCCGCGGCACGCCGATCGTGTTCGTGCATGAATTTTCGGGCGATCATCGCAGCTGGGAGCCGCAGATGCGCCATTTCGCGCGCCGCTACCGCTGCATCGCCTTCAATACGCGCGGCTATCCACCCTCGGACGTGCCCAAGTCGCAATCGCGCTATTCGCAGGCGATCGTCATCGACGACATCGTCGCGGTGATGCGGCACCTGAAGCTGCGCAAGGCGCACATCGTCGGCTGCTCGATGGGCGCGCGCACCTCGCTCGGCTTCGGCCTCACGTATCCCGGACGCGCACTGTCGGTAACGACAGTCGGCGCCGGCGCCGGCTCGAATCCGTCGACCCGCAAGGCGTTCCTGCGCAATACCGAAGCGACTGCGCGCAGCTTTCTGGCGATCGGCGTGCCCGCGACGCTGCGCGCAAGCAAAACCGCCGCGGGCCGCATCCAGCAATTGAACAAAGACCCGCGCGGCTTTGCGGAATTCCGACGCTGGCAGCAGGAACATTCCGCGCTCGGGCTCGCCAACACTCAGCGCGGCGTGCAACTGAAACGCAAGACCATATTCGAATTGGGAACCGCGCTGCGCCGGATGAAAGTGCCGCTCTTCGTGGTGAGCGGGGATGACGACGACAATTGCGTCCCGCCCGCGCTATTCATGAAAGCCCAGTGCCCGTCGGCGCGGTTATGGATTTGCCCGGCGACGGGTCATACGGTCAATACCGAAGAGCCGGGGTTGTTCAATCACATGCTCGGCGATTTCCTGGGCCAGGTGGACAGCGGCCGCTGGCGGCCGCGCGATCCGCGCTCAATTGTGAAGTAATGCGGGCGGCATGAATCCACACTTGCGCGCTATTCTTACAGCCCCGCCTGCGTGACGAACTTCGAAACCAGGTAGGGCTCAATCGCGTCGGCGCCGCCTTCGGAGCCGTAGCCCGAATCCTTCACGCCGCCGAAAGGCACCTCGGGGAGTGCCAGGCCGAGATGGTTGATCGTCATCATGCCCGTTTCCACCTGCGCCGCGATGGCGTTCGCCGTCTTGGCTGACTTGGTCCACGCATAAGCGGCGAGGCCGTACGGCAGCCGGTTCGCCTCGACCACCGCGTCGTCGAAGCTTTTGAACGGGTTGATGACCGCCAGCGGACCGAAGGGCTCGGTGTTCATCGACATCGCGTCCGTCGCCAACTCGGTGACGACCGTCGGCTCGAAGAAATTGCCTTTCTCGCCGATCGGATAACCGCCGGTCTCAACCCTGCCGCCGTGTTTCTTCGCGTCCTCGACGTTTGCCACCATCGCGCTTTGCCGGCGCGGATTGGCGAGGGTCGCCATGCGCGTGGCCGGATCGAACCCGTCGCCGACCTTGACCGCCTTCGCGCCCTCCACGAATTTCTCGACGAATTTTTTATACACGCCTTCCTGCACCAGAAACCGGGTCGGCGATACGCACACCTGGCCGGCGTTGCGGAATTTCATGAACGTCATCGTCTTCGCCGCCAGCTCGATATCGGCGTCGTCGAAAATGATCACCGGCGCGTGTCCGCCAAGCTCCATCGTGACGCGCTTCATGTGGCTGCCCGCCAGCGCGGCGAGTTGCTTGCCGACCGGCGTGGAACCGGTAAACGTGATCTTGCGGATCGTCGGGTGCGGAATCAGATAACTCGAAATTTCCGCCGGGCTGCCGTAAACCAGGTTGATGACGCCCGCGGGCACGCCGGCATCCGCGAACGCGCGCACCAGTTCGGCCGGCGAGGCGGGTGTTTCCTCCGGCGCCTTCAAGATGACCGAACAGCCGGTGGCGAGCGCAGCCGACAGCTTGCGCACGGCCTGGTTGATCGGAAAATTCCACGGCGTGAACGCGGCCACCGGTCCCACCGGTTCTTTGACCACCAGTTGATAGACGCCCTCCCCGCGCGCGGGAATCACGCGCCCATACGCGCGCTTGCCCTCTTCCGCAAACCAGTCGATCACATCCGCGCCTGCCAACGCTTCCTGCTTCGCTTCCGCTATGGGTTTGCCCTGCTCAAAAGTCATGCAGCTGGCAACCGTCTCGACGCGCTCGCGCAAAATATCCGCCGCCTTGCGCATGATCTTGCAGCGCTCGAACGCCGAGACCTTGCGCCAGGTTTTGAAGCCCTTTTCGGCGGCTTCCAGCGCGCGGTCGAGATCGTCCTTTTCGGCGTACGCGACGGTGCCGATCTCCTTGTGGTCGGCGGGATTGACCACCGGCAGCGTGCGCCCGGAAGCGGCGGCGCACCAGCGGCCATCGATGTAGAGCAGTGTGTTTGGATACATAGTGATTCCCGTGTGATTGTTATAACTGCCCGTTTCGATAAGCTTCGTCGAACTTCGCTTCGAGAAAAGAATTTACGCCGCGGCAGCCGGCGACGACGGCGAGCGCCCACGCGAAGTAATCGCGCTTGCGCTGCTCGTTCCAGCCGGAGGGCGGGCTCACCGCCATCGCGCGCAGGTTGGATGTCTTGTCCGCGATCTTCAGCATTTTCGCACGATCGGACTTGTGCGGCGTCTCCTCGACCTGCAGCCGCTTGCGCTCGGCTTTGAGCAGCGTCTTGTCGTCGGTCACGTCGCGCACGAGCTCCGCGACGTCGGCGCCGAAAAGCTCGACCAGCTCTTCATAAGTGACGCCCTGGTCTTCGATGCAGTCGTGCAGAAGTCCCGCGATGACCAGATTGCCGTCGCTGCCGCCGGTCGCTTCGGCAAGCAGGAATGCAACCTCGGCGAGATGGTTGATGTACGGCTCCCGCGCCTCGCCCTTGCGGCGCTGGCTAACATGCTTCTTCGCGGCGTAATCGAGCGCGCGTGTGACTTGTACGACATCGATGCCCATACGCTATCCGGCTCCGGTCACTCCGCGCGGATGCCCGCGTCGCGGATCACTTTGCCGAGCCGCGCGCTGTCGTTCCGGATCAGCGCGGCAAACGCGTCGCCCGTGCTGCCGACCGGCTCGAAGCCGGCGGCGATCAGGCGCTCGCGCGTGTCCGCGAGATTGGTGACGCGCACGATTTCCGCCTGCACCAGCGCGATCACATCGGCGGGCACGCCCTTCGGCAGCACGACCCCGGTCCACGAATCGGCTTCGTAGCCAGGCAGATTCTGCTCGGCGATCGTCGGCACGTCGTCCGTGGCGGCGGTGCGCTTGACGCCCGTCGTGCCAAGCATGCGCAGCCGTCCGCTGCGATGATAGGGCAGCGATTGCGCGAGACCGGTGAACGCGATCGGCACCTGGCCCGCGACGAGATCGTTGAACGCGGGCGTGATGCCTTTGTACACGACGTGCACGAGCTTCATGCCGGTCATCGCCTGCAGGAGCTCCATCGGAATGTGCTGCGCGCTGCCGATGCCGCCCGACGCGTAGTTGAGCTCGCCCGGACGCTGCTTCGCAAGCGCGACCAGCTCTTTGACCGACTTCACGGGAAACGACGGATGCACGACGAGGCAGTTGCCGATCGTCGCGGTGAGCGACACCGGGGTGAAATCGCGCAGCGAGTCGTATGAAATCTTCGGATAGAGGCTGGGGTTCACCGCGAGCGTTGCGATGTTGGCCATGCCGATCGTGTAGCCGTCGGGCGCCGAGCGCGCAATCGCTTCCATGCCGATGATCCCGTTGGCGCCCGTGCGGTTGTCGACCACGATCTGCTGGCCCCAGCTCTCCGTCATGCGTTGCGCATAGAGCCGCGCGAGCAAATCGACCGCGCTGCCTGCCGCGAACGGCAGCACGAGGCGCACGGACTTCGCGGGAAATTTCTGCTGCGCGAGGGCGCCCGCGGGCAATCCCAATACGACTGCCGCCATGACGACCGTCGCCGGATGAATTCGCATGCGCACCTCTCCCGTTATTCGAATGTCGCGTCCATGCTAGCAGGAAATCCGCGCGCGCAGCGACAGCAACGGCGGCGCGGCGATATACTGGACGAAGCAGGAACATGCGAGCGTGGCGGCGGGCCGGCGTCCCGGCCGCGAGGAGAAGATGATGGAAGTAATAACATTGGGACCGGGTTTCTGCGCCGAAGTTCGCGGCGCCGGCCTCGCCGACGTGGCGGCGCACGACGACGTCTATGCCGCGGTGCGCGCTGCATTCGAAGAACATTCGGTGCTGCTGTTTCGCCGCCAGCCGATCACCGATGAATTGCAGGTCGCCTATTCGCAGCGGTTCGGACCGCTCGAAATCGCCAAGGCCGCGTCGCTCGGCGAAGGCACGCCGTTTTCCATCCTGACCAACATCGATCGCGCGACCGGCAAGCTCGTGCCGCCCGATCATAAGGAAGCACTGCGCGCGCGCGCAAATCAGCTGTGGCACACCGACAGCTCATTCAAAGTGCCGCCGGCGCTTGCGTCGGTGCTGTCCGCGCGCGTAATTCCGCCGCACGGCGGCGAAACGGAATTCGCGTCGATGCGGCACGCGTGGACCCGCTTGTCGGAAACGGAGCGCAGCGAGCTGTCGAAGTCTTATGCATGGCACGACTACGCGCATTCGCGCGGTAAGATCGCGCCGCAGCTCGCCTCCGAGCGCGAGCGCACGACGATGCCGCCCGTGTGCTGGCGCATGCGCTGGGTCAATCCGGTCAATGGCCGCGCCGCTTTGTATGTAGCGTCGCACACCTGCGGCATCGAGGGCATGCCGCAAGACGAAGCGCTCGCGCTCGTCGACCGGCTGATCGCCGCAGCAACCCGGCCCGAATTCACCTATTTGCACCGCTGGCAGGCGGGCGACGTGGTGATGTGGGACAACCGCGCGACACTGCACCGCGGCCGGCCGTGGCCCGACAATCTGCATCCGCGCCACATGGTGCGCACGACGATCTCGGCGACCGACGCCGACGGCGTCGCGGATTTGCGTCCCGCGCGCGCCGCGGC
>Ga0207648_10006140_pt1 | contig 11973 bp, 11 predicted proteins | sample KBSMisM32_FD_184310 | JGI IMG/M metagenome (GOLD analysis project Ga0207648, IMG submission 184310) | Miscanthus rhizosphere microbial communities from Kellogg Biological Station, Michigan, USA - KBS Miscanthus M3-2 (SPAdes) (version 2) | ecosystem: Host-associated > Plants > Roots >...
AGGCCGCAGGCGCTCCGTTCATCCGTCGTGGCGCACAACTGGATGAACTGCTGGACGCGCTCGATGCACTGTGGACGACGAACCCCGCTCAGCACACCGGCACGCGCTGGTCGATCCCCGAGTCGTGGGTGGAGCTCAAACCGGTGCAGCGGCCGCGGCCGCCGGCCGTGACCCGTCGACCATCCACACCTACGTCAGGATCAATGTCGCCGAAGGCACTCCGGTGAATAAGGTCGCCGCCGCCCTGGGCGTGCTGGCCGACAACGGCTACCCCGACGCGTTCGTCGACCTGCTGTATGTAGCGACGGGTACCGACGCCCACCTGGAGTGGGTGGAGCGGCTGCTGGCCTTATGAGCGGGGGACTGCTCGAGTCGCTTCGAGTGCTCGATCTCGGTGGCGCCGAATCCGACCTTGTCAGCCGGTTATTCGCCGACCTCGGCGCCGACGTGCTGAAGATCGAACCGCCGGCGGGCAGCCCGGCGCGCCACGCGCTACCCGACGTCGCGGGCGCAAGCATTCCGTTCGCACTGCACAACGCCAACAAGCGCAGCGCAGTGCTCGATCCGGACAGCTCCGCCGACCGTGACCGTCTGATCGAACTCGCACGCAGCGCTGACATCGTGGTGGACGGTGGCAATCGGGCGGCCGCGTTTGGGGCGTCGTGCGCGGCGCTTGCCGAGCGGTTCGGCCACCTGGTTGCGTTGTCGGTCACGGATTTCGGGACGGCTGGTCCATACGCTTCATGGCACGCTACCGATCCGGTTCTGTACGCCATGTCGACAGCGCTGTCGCGTACCGGGCCGACGTCGGGAACGCCGGTGTTGCCGCCGCTGGGGGTCGCGTCGGCGACCGCGGCGGTGCAGGCTGCGTGGGCTGCGCTGGCCGCCTACTATCACCGGTTACGCTGCAGCACAGGCGAATACATCGACTTTTCGCGGTTCGAGGCGGTCCTTCAGTCACTCGATCCGCCGTTCGGATCCGAGGGCCAGGCTGCCGTTGGGCTGAAGCGGTCGGGCGAGCTGTGGCGGGGCAGGCCGCGCAACCAGCAGATCTACCCCATATTTCCGTGCACGGACGGGTACGTGCGGATCTGTCTGCTGTCGCCGCGCCAGTGGCGCGGGATGCGCGCATGGCTGGGTGAACCCGAGCGCTTCGCCGACCCGAAGTTCGACACCATCGCGGCCCGCTATGCGGCCTCACGCGAACTCAACGAGGCCCTCGCCGAGCTGTTCGCCGCGCAGACGATGCACGACCTTGTGACCGAGGGCCAGCGTCGCGGGGTGCCGATCGCCGCGGTGCTCACGCCCGCACAGGCGCTGGCCTCGGAGCATCTCCGTGCTGTCGGCGCATTGGCCGACGTCGATCTCGCCTCAGGCGCCGGAGTGTCGGTGCCGGTGGGGCCGTTCGTGGTCAACGGTGACCATGCCGGGTACACGACCCCCGCGCCAGTCCTCGGTGCCAGCGAAACCACTTGGGCGACAGAGCGTTCCACCTCCTCGGTGAACGGCACAGCCGGGCGGCCGTTCGACGGAATGCGGATCCTCGACCTCGGCGTGATCGTTGCAGGCGGCGAGTTGGGCCGGCTGTTCGCCGACCTCGGCGCGGAGGTCATCAAGGTCGAGAGCGCCGCGTATCCCGACGGCCTGCGCCAGACGGCGCAGGGCCAGGTGATGAGCAGGTCATGGGCGCTGACCCACCGCAATGAGTACAGCCTCGGCCTGGACCTGCGGCATCCGTCGGGTGCCGAGATCTTCGAGAAACTGGTCGCAGGTGCCGATGCGGTGTTCGCCAACTTCAAGCCGGGAACGCTAGCGTCACTGGGGTTTTCCTACGAACAGTTGCGGGAGCTCAACCCACACATCGTACTCGCCGAGAGCAGCGCATTCGGGGCCACCGGCCCATGGAGCGCGCGCATGGGCTACGGCCCACTCGTGCGGGCCACCACAGGGGTCACCTGGCTGTGGACCTCCGAAGACACCGCAGCCGCCCCGCGTGGCAGCTTCTACGACGCCACCACTATCTTCCCCGACCATGTCGCGGCCAGGCTCACGGCGATCGCCGCGTTGGCGGCGTTCATCGGCCGTGAGCACTCCGGAACCGGTGCGCACGTGCATATTTCGCAGGCCGAAGCGGCGGTGAACCAGCTCGCCACCGCCTATGTCGCCGAGGCCGCCCGCGCCGCGCGCCTCCCAGTGGTCGACGACCCTGCGGTCCATGCGGTCTATCCGTGCGATGGCGACGACGAGTGGTGCGTGATATCGCTACGGTCGGACGCCGATCGCGAGGCGATGGCCGCGACGTTGGGTCGTGACGCTCTTCCGGGTGACCGCGCCGCGCTCATTGCCGCGGTCTCGGAGTGGACGTCGAGCCGGGACAAGACGGTCGTCGCCGACATGCTGCAGCGCGCGGGGGTGCCCGCCGCGCCGATGAACCGGGCCGTCGATGTGCTGGCCGACCCGCAGATCACCTTCCGAAAGGTGTTCAGCGACATGGCTCATCCGCTCTTTGACGCGCCGATGCCCACCGAGACCGGCCCGGCGCCGTACCGCCACATTGCAGCCGCCGAGCTTCGGCCCGCGCCGATGCCCGGTGAGCACACTCGCGAGATCTGCCAGAAGCTGCTCGCCATGGACGCCGATGAGACCGATCGACTCATCGCCGAAGGCGTCTTGTTCACTCAGCGGGGAAGGTCATGACGGCACGGTTGTTCATCGGCGGACAGTTCCGCGCGGCCGACAACGTCGACCCCGTGATCGAGGCGGCGACCGGCGATCCGCTCGGCGACGGCTCGGCCGCAACGGAATCCGAGATCGACGACGCCGCTGATATCGCCAACGACAACGAGTTCGGACCGGAGGGATTGGTCGCCTATCAGACCCTCAAATCGATCTACCGGGTCGGCCCGTCAGACTAGAAACCATGCCCATCGACCCCAGGACGCCGGTACTCATCGGCTACGGCCAGGTCAACCAGCACGACGACCATCCAGGGGTGGAGCCCGTCGACCTGATGGTGGCCGCCGCCCGCGCAGCCGCGGATCCACGGGTGCTCGAGGCCGTCGACTCCGTGCGCGCCGTAAGTGTGCTGTCCTGGCGCTATCGAGATCCGGGGCTGCTACTGGCCCAGCGCCTCCGCGCCGGCAACGCGGCAACCCGCTACACCGGAGTCGGCGGCAACGCCCCGCAGATGCTGGTCAACCAGGCGTGCCTGGACATCCAGGCCGGCCGCGCGGGCGCGGTGTTGATCGCGGGCGCCGAAACCTGGCGTACCCGAACGCGACTGCGTGCAAGCGGCGCCAAGCCAGATTGGACGAGCCAGGACGAGTCCGTTCCGATGGCCGACGGCGCCGACGAAGGCGTGCCGATGGCCGGTCCCGCGGAACTCCGGATCAAACTGGACCGGCCGGCCTATGTCTATCCGATGTTCGAGCAGGCCCTGCGGATCGCGTCGGGCCAGTCCGCGGACAGCCACCTGCGCCGCATCGGCGAGCTGTGGTCACAATTCAGCGGGGTGGCGGCGAAGAACCCGCACGCGTGGAGCCGTGAGCCGCTGGCACCGCACCAGATCTGGCAACCCAGTCCGCGAAACCGGATGATCAGCTGGCCCTACACCAAGCTGATGAACTCGAACAACATGGTCGACCAGGGGGCGGCCTTGGTGCTCACCTCGGTCGAGAACGCGACCTACCTTCAAATTCCTTCGGAGCGTTGGGTTTTCCCGTACGCCGGCACCGATTCGCACGACACGTACGCCATCGGCGAGCGTGCGGAGTTCTACCGGTCGCCTGGGATCAGGATCGCCGGGCAGCGGGCACTGCAACTGGCCGGCGTCGGCGTCGACGATCTCGACCTGATCGACGTCTACTCGTGCTTCCCATCCGCGGTGGAGGTGGCTGCCAATGAGTTGGGGCTGCCGGTCGGTGACCCCGGCCGGCCGCTGACGGTGACCGGCGGCCTGACCTTCGCAGGCGGGCCGTGGAACAATTACGTCACCCATTCGATTGCCACAATGGCCGAACGCCTTGTCGCCAACCCCGGTCAGCGCGGATTCATCACCGCCAACGGCGGGTACCTGTCCAAGCACAGTTTCGGCGTCTACGGCACGGAACCTCCGAGCCACGAGTTCCGTTGGGAAGACGTGCAATTCGACGTCGACCGGGAACCGACCCGCAATGCCGTGGTCGAATGGTCCGGCGTCGGCACGGTTGAGGCGTGGACCACCCCGTTCAGCCGGACCGGCTCTGCGGAGAAGGCCTTCCTGGCCCTGCGAACGCCCGAGGACGCACGGGTGCTCGCGGTGATCCCCGACCCGGCGGAGGCCGACGCCACCATTCGCGATGACATCGCGGGCGCCAAGGTGCAGGTCAACCCTGACGGGACTGCGACGCTGCTCTAGACCAGGTCGGCCAGCAGCCCGTCCACGCGCTGCCGCACCACCACGTCCGCACCGGGACCGACGATCGCGTGCACCCGGTCGGCCTCGACGGCTTCGATGGCGGCCTGCGCCACCGCCGAGGGGCTGATCGCGCCGGGCGGCATGCCGTTCGCGTCGGCGGGCGCGGTGGCCGCACCTGGGGGGACCAGTCTTAACGAATTGACTCCCAGCGGCGTGTCGACCAGCCCAGGGCACAGCACCGTGGCACCCAAAAGCTTTGACACCGAGCGCAGTTCGGCATTGAGCGTCTCGGTTAGCCCAACGACAGCGTGCATGGTCGCTGCGTAGGGCGCCAGCGTGGGCAGCGCGATCAACCCACCTGCCGAGGCGGTGTTGAGGAAATGGCCGGAGCCCTGGGCGATGAAAAGCGGTGCGAAGGTGCGCACACCGTTGACCACACCCATCAGCTTGACGTCGATCAACCAGCGCCACGTCCCGGGCCGCTGTTCCCACGCCGACGCCTGTTCACACACCACCCCGGCGTTGTTGCAGACGAGATCGACGCGGCCGAATCGTTCGACGGTCGCGTCGGCCAGCGCGTCCAGGTCGGCCTCGACGCTGACGTCGGCCCACACTCCGGCCGCATGGCCGGGTTGGCCGGCCAGCGCGTCGACAGCGACGGGGATTGCGTCCTCGCGGATGTCGGCGACCATCACGTTCACGCCGCGCCGCACCAACGCGTCGGCTATCGCGAAGCCGATGCCGCTGGTGCCGCCGGTCACCACGGCGACCTGTCCCGTCTGGATCCTCATCGCGCTACCGTAACGTGGTCAAGTCGCGGACGGTCGCGCTGCTGCTGGCCGGATCCTCGACGGTTAGGGTGCGCTGGCCGGCACGTCCGTGTATTGCGGCGTGAAGCCCTCCGCGGAGAACGTGAAGCCCTTACCGGTCGCCTCGCTCTGACAGGAGACGCCGGACTCCTGCACGTTGCAGCGAAATCCGGCCGCGGCCAGGATCCTGTTGAACTGCAACGCGTTGCCGGGGCCGGGGTCCAGCCAGAAGTCCGGCTGCTCCAGCGCGACGAACTGCGGGTCGCCCTCGCGGTCGACGACGATCGCGTTCGGTGTTGCGTCCTGCCCTGCGGCGTCGGCCACGGACTCGGGTTCACCGCTGATGCCGAGGCCGGATCGCCAGCTGCTCGACGCCTGACAGCCCGCCTTGGTGCGCGCCAGAATCGCGCACCGCCACTTGCCACTGGGGGTGCTGAAGTAGTAGCCCGCGGTTTCGCCGGCGTGCCCGACGTAGTCGTACGCGTTGACGAGGTGTGCGTTGCTGGGCGGTGTCGACGGCGGCGCGGTCTGGGCGGCGGCCGTCTGGGCAGGCGGCTCGCCGGTGTTGAGTACGGTGGCACCCGAGCAGCCCGCAAGCGCCAGGGAAGCGACCGTGGCCGCCGACAGCCCCCGCAGGCTTTGGCCGATCAAGCGGCACCCAACGGCGCGCGGGACCGGATCAACGCCTTGATGTCGTCGAGGCCCTCCCAGATATTCACATTCATCCCGGCCAACACGCGGTCGCCGCCGCCGAGCCAGAAGGCGGTGAACTCACGCTTAGCGACGTCACCACGGAACACCACTTTCTGGTAGTCCGGCGCATGGCCGACATATTCCATGCCGAGGTCGTACTGGTCGGTGAAGAAGTAGGGGAGTTCGTCGTATTCGGCATGCCTGCCGAGCATCCCGGCCACGGCAACCGCGGGCTGCTTGAGCGCGTTGGCCCAATGCTCGGTGCGGATGCGCGTGCCGAACAGCGGGTGCTCGGCCGCCGCGATGTCGCCGACCGCGAAGATGTCGGCGTCACTGGTGCGCAGTGTCGAGTCGACCAGGACGCCGCCGTCGCCGAGCGCCAGGCCGGCGTGTTCCGCGAGCGCGGTGTTGGGCGCCGCGCCGACCGCGACCAGGACGGCGTCGGCGTCGACGGTGGAACCGTCGCCGAGTTTGAGCCCGGTCGCTTTGCCGCCTTCGGTCGTGATTTCGTGCACCGTTGCCCCGAGCCGAAGGTCGACGCCGTGTTCGCGGTGCAGGGTGGCGAACACCTCGCCGACCTCGCGGCCGAGCGCCGCCATCAGCGGCAGCTCAGCCATTTCGACGACGGTGACGTTGACGCCGCGGTCTCGGGCACCGGCGGCGACCTCGAGGCCAATCCACCCACCGCCGACGACGGCCAGTGAAGAACCTTCGACCAGAGCCGAATTCAATGCATCTGCGTCGTCGACCGTGCGCAGGTAGTGCACGCCGTCGGCGTCTGCACCCGGGATCGGTAGGCGGCGCGGCTTCGAGCCGGTGGCAAGCAGAAGTTTGTCGTAGCGCACGGTGCTGCCATCGGGCAGGGCGACGGTATGGGCGCCCGGGTCGATCGCCGACACCTCGGTGCCGAGCTGCAGCTCGACGTGGTGATCGCGATACCAGGCCGAGGAAGCGGCGGTGAAGTCCCCGAGTTCCTTCTTGCCTGCCAGATATTCCTTGGACAGCGGAGGGCGCTCGTAGGGCAAATGCTCCTCGGCGGCAAATAATACGACGTGACCGTCGAAATCCTTGTCGCGCAATGCTTCTGCGGCTTTGGCGCCGGCGAGGCCGCCGCCGACGATGGCGAAGGTGGACGACGTTGTCATGTCATCTGAGACTACTCGTCCCGGGATGGTCACAGGGCAGATGCATGCTTCCGGGGAGCGCAGACGCCCGCATGGCCGGGCTTTCGTGGGGCGAGCTCGGCCGGCTCCTCGGGTTTCGAAGCAGCTACTGCACCGCCGCTTCAGCCGACCCGCGCTGCCAGCAGTTCCTTGAGCTTTCTGGCGTTGCGAATGGCGTGGCCGCCGAGATCGTTGTTGAAGTAGACGAGCACCCGCCGACCCTCGGCGTGCCATTTGGAGACCCGATCGGCCCATTGGCGCAACTCGTCGTCGGGGTATGAGCCGGCGTACATCGAGTCCTGCGGCGGCCCGTGCATTCGGACATACACCAGGTCGCTGGTCGCCCGCGGGACGCACCGCAGGCCCGCGCCGCTCATGATCACGTATGCGGCGTGGTGTCGTTCCAACATCTGGTAAACCGCCGGGTCATCCCACGACGGATGGCGCAGCTCCATGGCCACCGGAATCCAATCGGGCATCACGCTCAGAAAGTGGTCGAGCCGCGCGTCGTCACGTTCCATCCCTGGGTGCAGCTGGACGAGCAGTGCCTCGCGGCGGTCGCCCAGCGCGGTCCAGCACCGCTCGAACCTCTCGACCCAGGGTTCCGGCGAACCCAACCGCCGATAGTGCGTCAAGCCGCGGTGCGCCTTGACCGACATGGTGAAACCGTCCGGCAGCCGCTCTCGCCATCCGGCGAACGTGGCGTCCCTTGGCCAGCGGTAGAAACTCGCGTTGAGCTCGACAGTGTCGAACTCCTCGACGAAGCGTGCCAGCCTCTTGGCGACGGGTAGTCCCGGCCGATACAGAACATCGGCCCAGTGGTCGTAGGACCACCCCGACGTGCCGACGCGGATCATTGTTGCGGTCGCACCTTGTCGCGCAACTGATCGTCGAGCGATACGCGAACCAAGCCGGCGGAGAGTGTCGCGTTGATACGCGGCGCGAGCGCGCCCAGCTCGTCTGGGTCGGTCGGCAGGCCCACTGAAGCGAGTCCCACCTCGGTTGGCGTACCCGCGCTATTTGGGCGGCAAACTCTTGGCGTAGTCCACGCCCCGGGTCACCCATGCCTGCAGCTGCCGCTTGGTCTTCACGCCCTCAACGGAGACCCGCAGCCATCCGCGGGTTTCCCGTCCCGCCATCACCATCGGTTCGACGTGGTCGCGGACCACCAGCTTCTCGGTCTCGTCCGGAGGAACCCGCACCATGAGGCCGCCGCGCCCGCTGGCGGCCACCGACATGTTGCCGTTGATCAGAAATGCCAGCCCGCCGAACATCCGCTTCTCCTCAACGCCGCGCTCGGCGGCGACGAGCTCACGGATCCGGTAGGCCAAGTCCTCGTCGTAGGCCATGCGAGGAACGTTAACGTCCGCGACCGACATTCGGCGCCCACCCCAATTTGGGCCCGAGCGTTTCGGCGATGTCGGTAACGATCTGGAGGTAATCCTCCTCGTCGAAGGTGAACGGCAGCGCGAACGCGATCTCGTCGGCGCGCTGGAAGCCGGCATGGGCGTACAACGCGTCGGCGAGTTCGTCGGACGTCCCTACGTAGTCGGGGGAGAACAGCATGCCGCGTGGGCCCTGCGGCGTCTTGGTCCGTTCGAAACGCGCCGCCGCGTATGCGCGGTACTTCCCAATCTGCTCACGCGACGCGGAGTCGGTGGGGATGACGACCAGGCCTTGCGACACCCTTGCCCGCTTCGGATGGGGATGGTTGGCACGGAACGCGTCGATGTTCTCACCCTGAATCGTGGCGAAATCCCGCGAGTCGGTGCCGTCGATGCTGACCACCGAGCTGGTCATGTAGTTGATGCCTTGCCGGGCCGCCCAGATCGCAGACGACATGCCGCCGCCGTACCACACCCGGTCGGCCAGGCCCGCCGAATAAGGCTGCACACGCCGGCTGAAGTCCTCGATGCCGACCTTGCCCTCGAAGTCGCTCACCGGCTCGCCGCGCAAGCACTCCAGCAGCCGCACCACCCTATCTTTGGAGAAGTTCTCCAGCTCATGGGTTTCCGGGTAGAGCGTGGTCTTGTAGTGGTCGTACAGCGTCGGTGTGCCGACGGACACGCCCGGATTGATCCGGCCGCCCGACAAGATGTCAACCGTCGCGAGGTCCTCCGCCAGCCGCAGCGGATTTTCCAGGCCGAGCGGAATCACCGCCGTGCCCAGCTCGATACGACTGGTGCGCTGGCTGGCGGCAGCCATAATCGCAACGGGGGAGGAGATGCCCGGCTGCAGGTGCCGACACCGCAGCCAGACGCTGTCGAAGCCGAGCGCTTCGGCGCGCTCGATCATCGACAGCGTCTGCTCGTGTCCGGGTCTCGGGTCGGCCTCGTCGAATCGGCCGATCGTCAGGAACCCGAGCTTGCCCAACGCCTTTCCGCGTTCGGGCACGGATCAGGCCGCGACGGTGGCAACGTCGGCGGGTGGCTCCAGTGCCTGCGCGACAATGTCGGCGACGTCCGTCATCGGCTTGACCTCTAGTGCTTCGAGCACCTCCGCCGGAACATCATCCAGGTCGGGCTCATTGCGCTGCGGAATGAAAACCGTTGACAGACCGGCGCGTTGAGCGGCCAGCAGCTTCTGCTTGACCCCACCAATCGGCAGCACTCGGCCGTTCAGAGTCACCTCGCCGGTCATGCCGACGTCGGAGCGAACCTGACGCCCGGTGGCCATCGACACCAGCGCGGTCACCATCGTCACACCGGCCGACGGACCGTCCTTGGGCACTGCACCCGCAGGCACGTGCACGTGGATCCGGCGGTCCAGCGCTTTCGGATCGACACCCAGCTGCTCGGCGTGCGAGCGGACGTAGGACAGCGCAATCTGCGCAGACTCCTTCATCACGTCGCCCAGTTGGCCCGTCAGCTGCAGCCCCGGTTCACCGTCGGTCGCCCCGGCCTCGATGTAGAGCACGTCGCCGCCGAGACCCGTCACGGCCAGCCCGGTGGCAACGCCGGGCACCGCGGTGCGCTCGGCGGACTCGGGCGTGAAGCGAGGACGGCCCAGGTAACCAATGAGATCCGGCTCGTCGATGGTCAACGGAGCCGCTCCGGCGGCGACATCAGACTGGGCTCGGGCGTCCTCTAACTTCGTGGTGGCCTTGCGCAGCGCTTTGGCCAGCAGCCGCTCGAACTGCCGCACACCCGGTTCGCGGGTGTAGTCGGCCGCGATCTTGCGCAGCGCCTCCTCGGTGACCGTGACCTCGTCCTCGGTCAGCGCTGCCCGTTCCCGCTGCCGGGGCAGCAGGAAGTCGCGGGCGATCGCGACCTTGTCGTCCTCGGTGTACCCGTCGATAGCCACCAGCTCCATGCGGTCCAGCAGCGCCGACGGAATGTTCTCGATCACGTTGGCCGTGGCCAGAAACACGACGTCCGACAGGTCCAGGTCCAGATCCAGATAGTGGTCGCGGAAGGTATGGTTCTGCGCCGGGTCCAGGACCTCCAGCAGCGCGGCCGACGGGTCGCCGCGGTAGTCCGAGCCGACCTTGTCGATCTCGTCGAGCAACACGACGGGGTTCATCGAACCCGCCTCACCGATCGCCCGCACGATGCGGCCGGGGAGCGCGCCGACGTAGGTGCGCCGGTGCCCACGGATCTCGGCCTCGTCGCGGACGCCGCCTAGCGCGACACGAACGAACTTGCGGCCCAACGCCCTAGCGACGCTTTCACCCAGCGACGTCTTACCGACACCGGGCGGACCGGCCAACGCCATCACCGCGCCGGAACCGCGTCCGCCGACCACCGCCATCCCGCGCTGCGCGCGTCGCGCCCGCACGGCCAGGTACTCGACGATGCGGTCCTTGACGTCGTCCAGCCCGTGGTGGTCGGCGTCCAGCACCTCGCGAGCTGCCTTCAGGTCGGTCGAGTCCTCGGTACGCGTGTTCCACGGCAGATCCAGCACGGTGTCCAGCCAGGTACGGATCCAGCCGCCCTCCGGGCTCTGTTCGCTGGAGCGTTCCAGCTTGCCGACCTCGCGCAGCGCGGCCTCGCGCACCTTCTCCGGCAGGACGGCAGCCTCGATGCGAGCACGGTAGTCATCGGATCCGTCCGGCTCGCCCTCACCAAGTTCCTTGCGGATCGCCGCCAGCTGCTGGCGCAGCAGGAACTCCTTCTGCGTCTTCTCCATGCCCTCGCGGACGTCATCGGCGATCTTGTCGTTGACCTCCACCTCGGCGAGGTGGTCTCCGGTCCAGTCGATCAGCACGCGAAGCCGCTCGGCGACATCAGGCGTCTCCAGCAGCTGCCGCTTCTGCACCTGCGTCAGGTAGGACGCATAGCCCGCCGTGTCGGCCAGCGCCGACGGGTCGGTCAGCTGATTGACGAAGTCGACGATCTGCCAGGCCTCCCGCCGCTGCAGGTACGCCAGCAGCAGCTTCTTGTACTCGGCGGCCAGGGCGCGCGTCTCTTCCGTCGCCGCAGGCTCTTCGACGACCTCGGTCACCTCAACCCACAGCGCGGGTCCGGGACCGTTGGCGCCGGCGCCGATCTGCGCGCGGCCCTTGCCGCGCACGACCGCGGCGGTGCCAGTACCGCCGGCGACGCGCCCCACCTGCACGATCGAGGCCAGTACACCGTAGGACGGATACCGGTCCTCCAGACGCGGCGCGATCAGCAGCTCGCCGGACTCACTAGCCCGGGCGGCGTCAACAGCAGCACGTGCGGCGTCGTCCAGCTCGATCGGCACCACCATGCCGGGTAGCACGATCGAATCGCTAGTGAAAAGGATGGGCACAACACTCGATGCCTCATTGGCTTCAGCCATCAATCCTCCAAAGTTCAGTCAGATCGACTCAACCCTGTGGTGGGATGTTTTGTTCCCCGGCCGAATCACCCATTCGGGCGATGGCCGCCGTCGTGGTGGGAGGTATCTCTGACCTGCATGCCCGCATGGCGCTTGCGCGATTTTCACG
>Ga0207648_10006141_pt1 | contig 11973 bp, 13 predicted proteins | sample KBSMisM32_FD_184310 | JGI IMG/M metagenome (GOLD analysis project Ga0207648, IMG submission 184310) | Miscanthus rhizosphere microbial communities from Kellogg Biological Station, Michigan, USA - KBS Miscanthus M3-2 (SPAdes) (version 2) | ecosystem: Host-associated > Plants > Roots >...
TCTGTCGATTGCGTCGAATCGTTCGCCACACGCCCCAACTGCCAATCAGTGCGAGGGCAACTCCCGCGGACACCAAGGCGCCTCCGGCGATTGTGCCGATGATTAGGGGCCAGGCCAGGGCGCTCAGGCGCGCAAACGATTCCCGCATCACGCCATCTTAATCCCGAATGCGACGATTCGGTAACGCGGCGAACAGCTTACCGTGACGGATTGCCGGCCGCTTGCCATCGGAGCGCTTTGTTCGTACACGGATTAGCGGGGGCGGTCCCGTCCCTGTCGGGTGCAACCATTACGTGTAGTTCGGCGTAAGACCTGGGTCAATCCGCCCAACCCTTCAAGCCTATAAGGTCTGGAGTTGACGCAGGTAACGCAGGCAAAAGCTAATCTCATGAGGGGGCTTTCATGAGTCAGGTCATTCTTGCCGAGGATGAAGCGCAGCTGCGCCGGCTGATATCCTCCATGCTGGCGGACAGGGGTGTCAGCGTGACCGAGGCGGCGGACGGCGCGGAAGCCTTGCAGCGCTTGAAGGACGATCCCTCGGCCGCCCTGCTTTTATCCGACATCGTGATGCCCAACATGAACGGCTATGAACTGGTCGAGGCCTCGCTGAAGCTGCGCCCCGAACTCAAGATTCTGATGATGACGGCCTATGCGGCGGAGCGGCCGCCGCCCTCGGCCCTCAAGGCCCGCGAGATTCGCACCCTGATCAAGCCTTTCGATCCCGACCGGATGTGCGATCTGGTCGTGGACATGCTGGCGCGGCCCTAGCTTGTCAGTCCTGGTTGGCACGGCCGCGCTTGATTTCGCCGCGGCGTTTCTTGTCGTCCAATCGTCTGCGTTTGCTGGCTTTCGGCACTTTGGTGACACGGCGCGGCTTCTTGGGCGTTGCCGCGCGGCGCAGAATCTCCACCAGCCTGGCGCGCGCGTCGGCGCGGTTCCTCTCCTGCTCGCGAAATCTCTGGGCCGTGATCACCAGCACGCCGTCCCGAGTCAGCCCCCCGCCCAACAGTAAGGTTGATCGCGCCAGCTCCGTGAGACTGGGCGAATGGCGCACGTCGAAACGCAGCTGCACCGCGCTGGCCACCTTGTTTACATTCTGGCCGCCGGGACCGGAGCTGCGGATAAAGCGCTCCTCAAGCTCCTGCTCGGGAATAAGAATGCGTGGGGTGACGTAAAGGCTTTCGCTCATGCGCGGAACACCTTGCCCAAGCCGCGCTTCATCAGCTTGCCTGCGTCATTGCGCGGCAAGGCTTGCGGCGACAGATGCAGCTTGACCGGCACCTTGAACGCCGCCAATCGCTGGAAGGCGAATTCCCGCAACGCCTTTTCGCCAAGCGCCATGCCGGGGCGCGTCTGCACCAGGGCGGCAGGGACCTCGCCCAACACGGGATCAGGCAGGCCGATCACCGCCGCATCCGCGACAGCCGGATGTTGGCTCAGGATATTCTCCACTTCCGCGCAATAGATGTTTTCGCCGCCTCGGATCAGCATGTCCTCCGCCCGGTCCAGGATGGTGCAAAAGCCCTCCGCGTCCAGCATGGCAAGATCGCCGGTCTTGAACCAGCCGTTTTGGAACGTCCCGGCCGTCGCCTGCGGGCGATTCCAATAGCCCTTCGCGATATTGGGTCCGAAAGCCCACAACTCCCCGGCCTTGCCCGGCGGCTGCTCGACACCGTCCTTCAGGATCTTGATCCGGCCGACCGGCAAGACGGGTCCGCAGCTTACGGGACGGCGAAGATAGTCCTCGCCCGAATGGGTTGTGCAGGTCGCCGAGGTTTCGGTCATGCCCCAACCTTGTCCCGGCATGGCGCCCAATCGCTCCCGGATATGGCCGGGAAGCCAGGAAGGCGAAGGAGCTCCGCCATAGGTCACCAACTGCAAGGATGACAGATCGTGGGTGCCGGCCTCCTCCACAAGCGAGAGGGCAATAGCGGGAACGCCGCCGGTCACCGTGACCTTTTCACGCGCGATCAAGGTGAGCGCTTCGCAGGCATCGAACTTGCGCATCAGAATCAGTTTGCCGCCCGCAGCCATGTTGGGCAGCAGTACCGAGAGGCTGCCGATGACATGAAAAAAGGGCACCGCGAGCAGCGTCACGCGCTGTTGCATGGGACCGGACGCGATGCCCCTGCGGAGCGCGTTGCGCGCCTCGGAGAAAGGCGTGGCAAAAATATTGGTCGTCAAGGAGCGATGCGTGCCCAGCGCGCCTTTGGGCATGCCGCTGGTGCCGGAGGTGTAGAAGATGGTGGCGTCGTCCTCCGGCAAAATGTCCAAATCAGGCATCGGCGTTTCAGGCAAATCCTGCCAATGGGAAGACGGTCCAATCACGTCTTCCAAGGCGATCACGCCGGGCGGCGGATTGGCGGCACGGGTCACGAACAGCTGCTCGACAGTGGGCGGCAGCGCATTGAGCCGCGCCAGCCGTTCGCCATCGGCAAAGACAAAGCGCGTGCCGCTGTCCTGCAGCGCGAAAACCAATTCGTCGCCGCTCCACCAGGCATTGAGAGGCACGACAATGGCGCCCGCCAGCAAGGCTCCCACGAACAGCACGGGCCATTCGGGAAGATTGCGCATCGCCAACGCCACCCGCTCGCCTTTCCGCAAGCCCCGTTCCATAAGCAGATTGGCAACAGCAAGGCTGGCGCGGGCAAAGCCTTCATAGCTGACGCGCTCGCTTTGATAGACCAGGAATTCGCGTCCGCCATGGCTGCGCGCCCGCGCAAAGGCTTGCGCCGCGGTGGCCGGCACATGTTTCCACACCCGCATGGGCACGCCGCGCACAATGATTTCCGTGGTTTCAAAGGCGGCACCCGGCGCGGTGAGACGGGCATGTGCCGCCTGAAGCGAAAGCGCGGGCCAGTTTTTGGGACTGTCATTCATGGCCCGGGTTAGTATAACCACGGGCATGACCACGCTAGCTGGATTTTCAGGCACCGGATTCTCGCAAGAATGCCTGGAGCGCATCCCGCGCTTCCTGCAAGGGCAAGTCGACGCCGGCCTTCTGCCCGGCGCGTTGACCTTGATTTGGCGGCGCGGCCGCATCGCCCATTCCAGCCTGGTCGGCAAGATGGATATCGGCCGGGACCACCCCATGCGCGCCGATGCCATCTTCCGGCTTTATTCCATGACCAAGCCGGTCACGGCCGTGGCTTTGTTGATGCTGATGGAAGAAGGACGCATCGCGCTGGACGATCCGGTTTCGCGCACCATTCCCGGTTTTGCGAATTTGAGACTCCATGACGGCACCGCACCCAAACGCGCGATGACGGTGCTGGACCTTTTGCGCCACACCGCCGGCTTCACCTATGGCTTTCACAACCGCACACCCATCGACGCCGCCTACCGGCGCCTGCGCATCGCGGAATTCGACACCGAGGGCGGACTTCCTGCCATGATCGCCCAGTTGGAAAGCCTGCCGCTGGAATATTCGCCCGGCGAGGCCTGGATCTATTCCGTCGCCATCGATGTGGCGGGTCATCTGATCGCACACGTCTCCGGCCAGTCCTATGCCGCCTTTGTGCGGGAGAAAATCCTGGCGCCCCTCCGAATGACGGATACCGATTTCCAGCTCGCCGATGGCAAGCGCGATCGCCTCGCCGCCTGTTACGCGCTGAAGGACGAAAAGCTCGACCTGTTCGACGATCCGAAAAACTCGCCTTGGTTCGCAGCCCCGAAACTGGAATCCGGCGGCGGCGGACTGGCAGGCACGGCGGACGACTATTTGCGTTTCTGCCGCATGCTGCTGAACGGCGGCGAGCTGGAAGGCGTCCGCCTTCTGTCGCCCAAGACCGTGCGGCTGATGACCAGCAATCACCTGCCGGACGGCAAGGAGATCGCCGATCTGTCGCCGGTTTCCGATGCCTTCAACGAAAGCGGCTATCGCGGCATCGGCTTCGGGCTGGGCGTGGCGGTGACCTTGGACCCGGCGCGGGTCGGCATTCCCGGCACCGCGGGCGAATTTGCCTGGGGCGGCATGGCCTCGACCTCATTTTTGGTGGATCCCCAGGAAGACATGGCGGTGGTATTCATGACCCAGGTGATCATGGACACGGCCAGGCGGGTGCGCCTGCGCCGCGACTTGCGAACCCTGATTTATGGGGCGATGACGGAAAGCCATGCTTGAGCGCCTGGCCATCGAAAGTTGGACCGGTCCCTACGAGGCGGGCCTGAAGGCGCGCGCCGTGACGGCGCTGGAACAGGGCGCGGTTTTGGTATTTCCCAACCTGGTTTTCACCCTGGCCGAGGCGGAAAAATCCTTTCTGGATGCGCGCGTCTCGGACGGCAAGGCCAAGAATATTTCGCTGGATCACACCACCGGCAAAATGCAGGCAAGCTCACTGACGGGAGACAGGGCAATAGCGCTGGCGGCCATGATGGAACGGTTTGGCAGCCAGGCGACGCGGCTGGTGCATGAGCTTTTGCCCTACCGCAATGTCGAGCGGGCCCGCACCTCCTTCCGCCCCGTGCAAGTCAAGGACCGCCATTATTCCAAAATCAGCGACGACCGGCTGTTGCACATCGACGCTTTTCCTTCCCGCCCCATGGGCGGCCGCCGCATCCTGCGTTTCTTCGCCAATGTCGCGCCCGACAGTGCGCGCCGCTGGCATGTCGGCCAACCTTTCGAGGATTTCGCCCGTACCTTCCTGCCCAAGGTGGGGCCGCATGCGCCGGGCAAATCCTGGCTGTACGAAAAGCTTGGTGTCACCCGCGGCCGGCGCAGCCTGTATGACGAGCTGATGCTGTCGCTGCACGATGCCGGCAAGCTGGACTCCGATTTTCAGCAGAACAGTCCCCACCAAAAAGTGGAATTCCCGCCGGGCTCTTGCTGGCTGGTGTTCACCGATCAGGTGCTGCATGCCGCTTTGGGGGGTGAGTTCGCGCTGGAACAGACCTTCCATCTCGACGTGAGCGAGATGGCGGTGCCCGATCGCGCGCCAATCCGGGTGCTGGAGCGGCTGAGTGGAAAGCCGCTGGCTTAAACTTCTATCCCGCTTTTATCTCGACTGCGCCTTCGCCCGGCTGGATCGTGACCGCGGTATTGACCGAACGCGACAACTTATAGGTGAGGAAAGGCTGTACATGGCGCGCATCCACATTCGCCGCCTCGCCGCTGAGCGCTTGCGCCACGTCATCCGTGACCCGCGCATTGAGCCCCTGCGCGCGAATATGAAAGGATGGCGCCGAGGCATCCGAACTTGTCTCCACCGTCACCACGCCGCCGCGCGGCAGGCAGTCGGCGGCCAGCAAGGTGGCATTCATCAACAGCTTGCCCCAGTCCTTGCCCCAATAGAGCCGTTGCGCATTCCAGGTCAGCTGAACCTTGCCGCCCTGCAACAGCCCCTCGACCAGCCGGCCGATCTCGCCCAGGTCCAGCTCGGCCCCGGCCGAACCGGCGGCGCCGAATGCGATGCGCATGAACTGGATGCGGGCCAGCGCCTGGTCGGCGCTCATGGTCACCAGCTTGATGGCGTCGGCGCGCATGGCGGGATCGCGCTCGTCCTCCAGCACCTCCATCCCGTTGACCACGGCGCCCAAAGGCCCGACAAGGTCGTGGCACACACGGCTGACCAGCAAAGCGGCGAATTCGATCTCTGTCATGGCGAACTCAATGCGGCCCGACTGGTTAGCAATCGGTTAACGCTCTCCAGGGTCTTAAGGAATTGTTAAAATGCCCGCAACGCTCTCCCCCCGCCTGGAAACCCTGGTCCGCATCGCGCGGGCGGCGGCAGTGGTGGTGATGCGCCATTATGAAGCCGGGTGCGACGCCCGCGAGAAATCGGATCGTTCTCCGGTTACCGATGCCGATGAAGAAGCCGAGCGGCTGATTTTGGCGGAACTGGCCAAGGAATTTCCCGGCGTGCCGGTGGTGGCGGAGGAAGAGGCCGCGGCGGGACGTATCTCCCAAGTGGGATCGCGGTTCTTTTTGGTGGATCCGGTCGACGGCACCAAGGAATTCGTCAAGCGCGGCGGCGAATTCACCGTCAATATCGGCGAGATTGTCGCCGGCGAGCCCGTCAGCGGCGTGGTGCTGGCGCCTGCCATTGGCCGGCTGTTCGTGGGCGCGGCCGGTGAAGGGGCGTATGAACTCGCCCACGGAACCGTCCGCGACATCGCCTGCCGCGCGCCGGCTGGAGATGGCCTGGTGGCGGTCTCCAGCCGCTCCCATCCCGATGCCAAGACGGACGAATTGCTCAAGACCTTGCCCATCAAAGGGCATACCAATGCCGGGTCCTCGCTGAAATTCTGCCTGGTGGCGGCAGGCGAAGCCGACATCTATCCCCGCGCCGGACAGACCATGGAATGGGACACCGCCGCGGGGCATGCGGTGCTGCGCGCCGCCGGCGGCAAGGTCACCAATTGGGACGGAACCCCGTTCCGCTACGGCAAGCCCGATTTCCGCAACGGACCGTTCATCGCCAGAGGTCGCACCTAACAATTGCTAGCGCGAGAGATTTTGGCACCTGAGCAGGAGCGAGGAGCGATGTGGGCGAAGGAGCCCATGAGCGACGAGCGACGAACTCAGGGGCCAAAAGATCCGCGCTATCGGTCCATATCGTGGCGGCTGGAGTAGAAAACCAGCGCCATCAAACCGGCGCCAAGGGCGATGGTCACAACAACTCCTAAGACCAGGAACAGCCAGCCCCAGCCGCTCATCTGCACGCCGGCCATGGAGGACCAGACCTTTACCGCATACCAGAGCGAGACGAAGAAAAAGCCCAGCAGCACCGCCAGCGCGATCCAGCCGGCAGGGGAAAGCCGGGATTCCCGGTCTTTTTCGGGGCTGTCCATCTTCAAGTCCAAAGCCTGAAATCTGATGGTAGACGCATTTCCCCTGCAAAAAAGCCCCAATCGGCGTAAAGATTCGCCAGCGACGATTCGTTGCTTCCGCCGCAGGAAGGGCAAGAAGGGAATTCGCGAAATGGACCGCAAGAAATTCATCTCCGGTTTGGTGGCATTGGGAACGCTCCCGGCGGCCACAGGCTCGCTGCTCAGCATTCTGCCTGCCACTGCCGCCGAGGACCAACCACCGCCCCAGCAATCGTCCAGGGGCAAAGACACCGCTGCCAATCTCAAATACACCGCCAATGAGATCACTCAGGCGGGCTCGGATTTCTTTGGCATCACCAGCGAGGCGATGGCCAAGGCGGTGCAGCGCATCTTCGGCGACCTGGGCGAGCCGGATGCCTATATCAAGGGCGAGGAAGGTTCCGGCGCCTTTGTGGTGGGTCTGCGCTATGGCTCGGGCTGGCTGATCCGCAAGACCCGCGATCCCATGAAGGTTTATTGGAAGGGCCCCTCGATCGGATTCGATGTGGGCGCCGACGCCTCCAAATGTTTCACATTGGTCTACAACCTGCGGGAAGACCGCCGGCTGATCCAGCGCTTCCCTGGCGTGGAAGGCAGCTTCTATCTGGTGGCGGGATTGGGCGTGAATTATCAGCGCAGCGGCGGCGTCACCTTGGCGCCCATCCGCAATGGCGTGGGCCTGCGCGCCGGCGTGAATGCCCATTACCTGGTCTACAGCGACAAACGCGACTGGTTCCCTCTTTAAATTCTCCTCTCCCCTTGTGGGGTGAGCCGGGAAGAGCGAAAGGTCCAGTGGACCTTTCGCCCCGGCGAACGCCGCAGCGGCGCGCGCCTTAGCGCGTCGCGAGGCCGGGACTACCGGCAAGGGAACTAAGTGCCACTGAAACACCCCGCCGCTCGCTTTGGCTCGCGGCGTTCGCTGCTTTCGCGGGTCCACTGGACCCGCTCACGCGCGTTGCGCGCCGCAGCTCACCCCACAAGGGGAGAGGAATCTAAGCGGTGGCCTCTTCCGCCTTGCTCTCCACCTGACCGCCCACGGCCGGCAAGTAAAGCAGCAGCATTGCGGCGACATAGGTGGAGGAGAAAGTCCCCACCACAATGCCGAACAGAATGGCGATGCTGAAGTTCAGCAGCACCGGCCCGCCGAACAGCAGCGGGATCACCGACAGCGCCGTGGCGGCGGAAACCAAGGTGGTTCTTGTGGCGATCTGGTTAGTCGACAGGTTGATCATATCGACCAGCGCCATGCGCTTGTATTTGCGTCGGTTCTCGCGCAAGCGGTCGAACACCACCACCGTGTCGTTGATCGAATAGCCTGCCAGCAGCAGCAGAGCCGCCACGGTATTGATGTTGAAGTCGATGGCGTAGCCGATCCAGCTGAGGAAGGAATAGAATCCCGCCGTGACGAAGACGTCATGGCCTGTGGCGATCAAGGCCCCTATCCCATATTGCCATTCGAAGCGCACCGCGACATAGACCGAGATCATCGCCACCGCCAGAATGGTGGCGATGATGCCGTCGTTCAAAAGCTCGCCCGAAACTTTGGGGCCCACCACTTCCGTGCGGCGATACTGATAGCCCGCTCCCAGCTTGGCCTTGATCTCGCGCGCCACCGCCTGGTCGGCATCGTTCTGGTCGGCGCCATGCTCCGCCGCCCGGGGCTGAATGCGGATCATCACGCAACTGTTGGCGGGCTGGTCGCACCCGCCGCCGCCGCTGAAATATTGCAGCTGGGTTTCGGGGAAGCCCAAACTGTCAACCTCGGCGCGCATCGTGCCGATATCGATCACCTGGGCGGACTTGACTTCCATCAGTACGCCGCCGGTGAAGTCGATGCCCAGGCTGAAGCCGTGGAGCAAGATGGAGATGACGGAAATCACCACCAGCAGACCGTCCAGGCCAAAGGCCCAGAAGCGGTATTTGACGAAATCGACATTGGTGGTTTCGGGGATGAACCGCAGCAGCGGCATTGGCTTAGTGCCTTCCAAAAAACCGGGCGAACCTACAGGGCGCCCGCGCCCCAAACAAGCTGTTCCCGCCCTGGTCCAAGGGCCCGTTTCTGCTAGAGTTTCCGGCAAAACAGACAAACGCTCAGGGGAGCCATAATGACCAACCGCCTATTTTGCGCCGCGCTGACCATGCTGGCGGCGCCTTTGCTGACGCTTCCGGCCCAGGCCCAGCCGCCCGCGCCGGTGATCGACAATGAGCGGGTGACGGTGCGCGATATCGCGCTGGAGCAAGGCAAGCCCGGACCAACCATCCCGCATGCCGGTGATTATGTGGTGCTCTATGTCAAAGGCGGGAAAATCCGCGCCGCCGACGGCAAGGCCGCCGATCATGTCAATGGCAGCGCCTTTTTCGGTCATGGCGGCAGCAGCAGCGACACGGCGATCGACGGCACGGCGCATCAAGTGGTCATCGATCTCAAGGACGCGCCGTCAAAGACCGTGCCCAACACCACCGGCCTGCCGCCCGCCTTCCCGCGCGCAGGCTCCAAGAAAGTGTTTGAGAACGACAAGGTGCGGGTGTGGAATTATGCCTGGCACCCCGGCAAGCCGACGCCGATGCATTTCCACAATACCGAGGTGGTGGTGACCTATCTGGGCAATGGCGCCGTCGCCTCGACCACGCCCGACGGCAAGAAGACCGTCAATCGCCGCAAGGCCGGCGACATCGTCTTTAATGTCGCCAACCGCAGCCACTCCGAAGAGCTGGTCGAGGGCGAGCAATCCGGCATCATGATGGAATTGAAGTAGGCCGGACACTTTATCGTGCAATTTCCTGAAGAGTATTCGTGGCCGACTTACGACCATGTGGTTCGGCACATTCTGGCAACGCTAAATCCCCAGACGATTCTCGATGTCGGCGCGGGCGCGGGCAAGTATGGCCGGATGGCGCGCGAAGTGACTCCACAGGCCGATGTGACCGCGATGGAGATCGGCAAGGACAGCATCGAGCGGCATTCTTTGGGTCAGATCTACGATCGGGTCTTGGAACTGGGGCCCAGCGAGATCATCAGGCAACAGCCGGAAGCTCAATGGGATCTTGCCATTCTCGGCGATGTGCTCGAGCATTTTCCAAAATCGGAGGGTCAGGATTTCCTCAATTGGCTCGATTACCACGCCCGCTTCATTGTCATCGTGGTGCCCGAAGCACTTTGCATACACCGTGCCAACTGGTACGAAGGTCATAACTCGGTTTGGACCTGGCGCGACTTCTACTGGCACGACAATTGGGCTTATCACACGATCGAGCAAGCCCAGCTGTTTGTCTTGCGTGGCTATTTGAAATCTGCCGACACGCTCGCCCGGCTTTGCGACAGCGTGAACAATGCCCGGCATCAGGTGCGCCAAGGCAGCTCTGAGGAGGTTCTCACCTTAAATCATCAGGATGGCCGCAAGGTGCTGCAGCGGCCGGGGCCCGTTCCGGGAACGGTTACTAGGGTGTGGTGGCGCGAACCATAATGTCTGGCCGTTTTACGCATACGCAAGATGGAAAGGCGCTTCGCCGCCCGCTATTGTCGCGCCCAGCCAAATTGGGGAGGCCTTCATGATCAAGCACTTGCTTTCTACGGCCATAGTTATTGGCTTTGCCGCGTCCGCCATTGCGCAACCTACGCTCGATCCCAGCCGTGCCATCGGGCTGACGCCCGACAAGATCCAATGGAAAAAGGGCGAGGCCAACGACACCGCCTGGCCGATCGGCGATCCCACCAAGCCCGGCCTCTGCTTGGAATTGATCAAATGGCATCCCAACCATTTCAGCCATCCGCATTATCACAGCCATGCGCGCTATGCGGTGGTGATCGAGGGCACCTGGTGGGTGTCGACCAGCAATGTCTATGACCCGGAGCACAACACGCTTCCTTTCCCCAAAGGCTCGGTGCTGACCGATCTGGTGAAGGGCGTGCATTATGACGGCGCCAAGCCGGAAACCGGCGACGGCACGGTGGCGATTTTCATGGATTGCCCGCTGGACGGCACACCGGCGGAAACTAAGCCCTAGCCGCCCTCTCCGGCTGTCCCAGCTTGTAGGTGATGGCGGCGGAAACGATCAGCGCCGCCGCCATCATCACATAAGAAGCGCCGGGCGAGCCGGTGATATCGTTCAGCCGTCCCACGCCATAGGCGCCGACAAAAGATCCCAGCGCGCCCATGCTGTTGATCAAGGCGATGGCGCCCCCCGCCACATTGCGCGGCAACGTCTCGGCCAGGTAGGCAAAATAGGGCCCATAGGGCGCGTACATCATCGCTCCCGCGATCACCAGCAGCACAAAGCTTCCCCAGAAATGCGAGCTGCCCAGCAGGTAGGAGGCATAGAAGGCCGCCGCCGCCAACGCCAAGCAGGGCCAGACCAGCGGCATGCGCCGCCGGGAGAAGTCGGACCAGGTGGCGACCGACACTTCGGCGATCACCGCCGCCAGATAGGGGACCGCCGACAGAAAACCCAGCTCGACCATGCCCATCTCGCGGGTCTTCAAGATGGACGGCAGCCAGATCACGAATCCATAGACGCCGATGCTCCACAGGAAATACTGCGCCGACAGCGCGATCACCCGGGGTGTCCGGAAAGCGGCGGCATAATTGCGCAGCGGCGGGATGCCTTTTTGCTCTTCGGTCAACTTGGCGTCCAGCGCCTCTTGTTCGGGCTTGGAGAACCAGGCGGCTTCGCGCGGATGGTCGGCCACCACCTTCCACCATATCAAGGCCCAGAAGACCGGCGGCAGGCCTTCGATGATGAACATCCAGCGCCAGCCCATCTCCGCGGCGAGATAGCCGGACAGCAGCGACATCCACAACATGGTGACGGGATTGCCCAGCACCAGAAAGGCATTGGCGCGGGCGCGCTCGGCGCTGGTGTACCAACGCGACTGCAGGATCAGCATGGCGGGCAGGACCGCGCTTTCCACCACCCCCAACAGGAAGCGGTCGATATAAAGCAGGGTAATGTCGGTGATCTCCCCGGTGGCGCTGGCGAGCAACCCCCAGCCGATCAGGCCGAAGAAGATCAGCCGCTTGGCGCTGTATTTCTGGGCATAGGCGGCCCCCGGAATCTGGAACAGGAAGTAGCCCAGGAAGAACAGCGAACCCAGCAGCGAATTCTGGGCCGCCGTAATATGAAGGTCCGCCGCCATGCCCGCGGCGGCGCCGAAGCTGAAATTGGCGC
>Ga0207648_10006142_pt1 | contig 11972 bp, 13 predicted proteins | sample KBSMisM32_FD_184310 | JGI IMG/M metagenome (GOLD analysis project Ga0207648, IMG submission 184310) | Miscanthus rhizosphere microbial communities from Kellogg Biological Station, Michigan, USA - KBS Miscanthus M3-2 (SPAdes) (version 2) | ecosystem: Host-associated > Plants > Roots >...
GAACAGCGTCGGGTCGTATACGGAAGACCATTCGACGCCCTGCGGGAATCGAGTCTTCAGGTCGGCCATCTTCGTGCGAATGTCACTCGAGAGAGCCAGAGCATTCGAGCCGGGGGCCTGGAACACCACGATCGCGACTGCCGGCTTGTTGTCGAGCAGCGCGCGCAGGCCGTAGGTTCCGGGGCCGAGCTCGATGCGCGCGACATCGCGGAGACGCGTCACGGCGCCGTCAGGACTCGTCTTCACGATGATGTTGCCGAATTCCTTTTCGTCGGTGAGCCGTCCGCGCGCGACAACCGTCAACTGATACGCTACCGGATCATTGACCGGCGGCGCCCCTACGGTACCCGCCGCGACCTGAAGATTCTGCTCGCGGATCGCCTGCACGACATCGCTGGCCGACAAACCGTATGATGCGACCCGATTCGGATCGAGCCAGACGCGCATCGCGTAGTCACCGGATCCGAACACGATTACCTGACCCGCGCCGGGAATTCTCGACAACTCGTTGCGGACGTTCAGCAGCGCGTAGTTGCGGAGATACACCGGATCGTAGCGGCCGTCCGGCGAGAATAGGTGCACCACCATCGTGATGTCGGGCGATCGCTTCTGCGTGACGACGCCAAGCGCGCGCACCTCTTCGGGCAATCGCGCCAGGGCCTGGGACACGCGGTTCTGCACCTGCACCTGCGCCAGATCGACATCGGTGCCGATCTGGAAGGTGACAGTGAGATTGAAGCTGCCGTCCGCCGAGGCGGACGACGTCATGTAGAGCATGCGCTCGACGCCGTTGATCGCGTCCTCGAGCGGCGTGCCGACGGTCTGCGCCAGCACCGTCGGATTGGCGCCGGGATAAATCGCGCTGACAGTGATGGTCGGCGGCGTGACTTCCGGATACTCGCTGATCGGGAGCTGCGTGACTGCGATCAAACCGCCGGCAAGAATGACCAGCGACAGCACGACCGCGAAAATCGGGCGGTCGATGAAAAAGCGTGAGAAACGCACGGGAAGTACTCGGTAAGAGTTGCGCTACCGCGTCGCGGGCGCCGGCGCGGCGCTCTCGGCTACCATGGCAGCGTTCGTTGCTGCGACCTTCATCCCTGGACGAACCCGCAGCATGCCGTTGATGACGACGCGCTCGCCCGGCTTGAGGCCGGAGTCCACCGCGCGGAGACCGTCGATGACTTTACCCGTCACAACGGGGCGGTACTCGACGCTGCTGTCGGCCTTCAACACCAGCACGAACTTCCGGTCCTGATCCGTTCCAACGGCCTGATCCTGGACCAGAGTCGTGAGGCGGCGATCGCTGCCCAGCAGGCGAACGCGCGCGAAGAGTCCCGGCGTGAAAACCCGATTGGGGTTGGACAGCAGTGCGCGAGCGCGGATGGTCCCGGAGGTTCCATCGACGCGATTGTCGACGAAGTTGAGTCTGCCCTCGTGGGGAAATCCTTTCTCGTTGGCGAGGCCGATGAGAACCGGACGTCCGGTAGCGCTGCCGCCCGTGGTGCCCATGTACTTCAGGTAGGCCTGTTCGTCGGTGTCGAAATAGACGTAGATAGGATCCAGTGAGACGATCGTCGTGAGAAGCGTCGGCGACGGCGCGCCTGCCTGCACCAGATTTCCCGGTGTGATCTCGGCGCGGCCGACGCGACCCGAAATCGGAGCGCGCACCACCGTCCACTCGAGATTCAAGCGCGCGATCCTCGCCGCCGCTTCGGCGGCGCGTATCTGAGCGTCGCCTTCGGCCTGTCCGCTGGTGCGCGCGTCCAGCTCTTCGCGCGAGATGGCTTGAGTGGCCACCAGCTTTTTCGCGCGCTCGACTTCCAGCGCGGCGAGCTGGTTACGCGTCCGCGCCTGGGCGAGTACGGCTTCAGCCCTGCTGACATCGGCTTGGTACGGGCGCTGGTCGATCACGAACAGAACGTCGCCCTGGTGGACGGTGGCGCCTTCGGTGAATGCGACGCGCTGGACGAAACCGCCGACGCGCGGGCGCACTTCCACGGCGTTGACCGCCTCGAAATGGCCGGTGAACTCATCCCAGTCGGTGATGACGCGCTCGATTGCCGGCGCGACGGTCACCTGCGGGGCCTGCATCTGCGGTGTGTCCTTCTTACATGCGGCGGCGGTGCAGAGAGTGAAGACGGCAGCGGCAGTCCAGCCGCCCTTGTGAATTCTGAGTGATGCCGAGTTGGCGCGGGAGATGGTGGAACTCATGTTGCACTCCATTGCGGTGGACAGCTGCAGCGATTGGTCGTGGCACTTTCGCGGGATGCACAGTATGTTACCGATCGGTAACATCGCGAAAGTACCCCTATGTTACCGGTCGGTAACATTTTAGTCAAGCCGGGGTAGGAGACGCTATGCAAACAGATATACGTCGGAGTGGGCAGAAGCCGAAAAAGAAGGCCCGGCAGCGCATGCCCGTTCGCGAGCGGATTCTGGTGGCGGCCGGCGATCTCTTTCACCGGCAGGGAATCCGCGGTGTGGGAGTCGAAGCGATCGCGGAAGCGGCGCAGACCAACAAGATGACGCTCTATCGGTACTTCGACTCCAAGGACAAGCTGATCGCCGAGTGGGTGCGCGGCATGATCGCTCATAAGGAAGAGGAGTGGAAAGACCTCACCGCGAGGCACGGCGGCGACCCGCAAGGGCTGCTTCAGGACTGGAGCCGACGGACCGCCGCCAAGTTGCGGGTAATGGAAGAGCGGGGCTCCGCGCTCGGCAACGCGTTGGCCGAGCTGCCTGATCCAGAGCATCCGGCGCGGCGCGTCATCCAGGAGTTCAAGGTTCGGGAGCACAAGCGGGTGGTACGTTTGTGCAAGTCCGCAGGGTTTCAGGACCCCATTCTCGCCGCCAATCTTTTCTCGATGCTGCTCGAGGGCGCGCACTCCTGCGTCCAGTGCGTGGGGATGCGCCAATTCGGCGAGCACCTGGTGCAGCTGGTGGATCTGATGGTCGAGAACAGCCGGCAACAGCAGCTGAGAACGGAGTACCCGACGGCGCTTTGACTGAACGGTTGACGATCTCACAATAGATCGTCGCTCGAGGGTTGGCTAAATCGACAACCGGCTTACTCGGTGTCTCCCCGCTTTTGAGCGTTAGCCGAGCCGGATCGCGCCACAATCTGGGGCCCGCCCTGGTGCGGCGGCCGATCGCCGAGCCAGTACCTGGCTCCCGGCCCCAATCGCGCCGCTCGATCTCCAGGGTTGGACAAGGCACAGCGATCGAGAGAAAGGCAACCGCACCCAATGCATTGCGTTAACCCGGCTCTGAGTCGTTCCAGCTCGGCGATCTTCTCGTCGATTCTGCCGGTCCAGGTACTCGAGAGCTGTGACCAATCCCGTCCGGTAGGCGCGCGATCGGGCGGGAGCTTGTCCAACTCTGTCGCGATCTCGTCGAGGGTCAACCCGATCCGCTGGGCGAAGACGATGAAAGCGATCCGGCGGAGCACGGAGCGCGGGTATCTCCGCTGTCCGGATCCTTCACGCTCCGACTTTATCAGGCCGCGCTCTTCATAGAAGCGAAGCGCTGATGCGGCTACTCCGCTGCGCTTCGCCACCTCGCCGATCACCAGCAAATCCGCCATATCGCTAATCTATCGAAATGTGGGCTTGACTTCAAGTTCACTTGAACTTGTAGATTCTTCGTCAATTGGCATTCTCGACGAGGTATCGATATGAAGAGCAGTCACCAGCAGCACCAAACGGCACTCATCACCGGAGCGTCGCGCGGCCTCGGCCTCGCCCTCGCCCGCGGACTGGCGCGACGCGGCTGGAATCTCATCCTCACCGCCCGCGACGAGCAGCGGCTCCGGTCTGTGCGCGATGAGCTGGCCAACATCACCCACGTCGCCGCGATCGGCGGCGACGTCACTGCCCCGACACATCGCGAGGCGCTGGCGGTGCTCGCCCGCGGTCACGCCGGTCTCGACGCGGTGATCAACAACGCCGGCGCCCTCGGCCCCAGCCCTCAGCCGGAGCTGCTCGATTACCCGCTCGAGATCCTCACCCAGGTCTTCGAGGCCAACGTGGTCGCACCGCTGGGCGTTCTCCAGGCGGTGCGCGACGAGCTGAAGCCCGGCGCCAGAATCATCAACATCACCAGCGATGCCGGCGTGAACGCTTACCCGGGATGGGGCGGCTATGCCTCGAGCAAAGCCGCGCTCGAGCAACTGTCCGCCATACTCGCCGCGGAAAATCCTTCGCTCAGAGTCTATTGGGTCGATCCGGGCGACATGCGCACCGACATGCACCAGGCCGCTTTCCCCGGCCAGGACATCAGCGATCGCCCGCTTCCCGAAACCCGCGTCCCTGCCTTCGTCACTCTCCTCGAGGGCGACCTGCCGAGCGGACGCTACACCGCCGAGAAGCTCGGACCCATCGCTGTGGAGGCTGCATGACCGCCATCGCGATCAAGGATGCCGCGCCGGAGACATTGCCGCCGGGATTCGACTTTCAGCTGCCGGACGATCTGATCGCGCACGAACCGCCGGAGGCGCGCGGACTCACACGCGATGGTGTGCGCCTCATGGTGTCGCGCATGAACAATGGCTCCATCGCCCACACCCGCTTCGCTCATCTGCCGGATTTTCTGCGGCGAGGTGACGTCGTTGTCATCAACACCAGCCGAACCATCAATGCCGCGTTCGAGGCGACTCGCGAAGCACACGACGGCACCGTCAGCAACGTGGTGCTCCATCTGTCAACGCGTTTGTTCGGAAATGGAGAGCCATGGGTCGTCGAGCTCCGTCGCAAAACCCCAGAGGGAACCACTCCGCTGCTCGACGCCGAAGCCGACGAGATAATCCGGCTGCCGGCCGGTGGTTGTGCGCGACTGGTTTCGCCCTACAATCCCGCCGGAATCGAACACCCGGCTGGCCGGACCAGGTTGTGGATCGCCGAATTGTGGCTGCCGGATGGCGCGCTGAGCTTCGCCGCGGACCATGGCTCGCCTATCCGGTACTCGTACGTCCCAAAATCGTGGCCGCTCGATTACTACCAGACCGTGTTTGCCGACGAAGCCGGCAGCGTCGAAATGCCGTCCGCTGGGCGGCCATTCACCAGGGCGCTACTCCAGCAGCTTGGACAGAAAGGAGTTCACATCGCGCCGCTCGTGCTGCACACCGGCGTGTCCAGTCTGGAAAGCGACGAGCCCCCGTATCCCGAGCGATATCACATCGCGTATCCGACTGCGCTGGCAGTGAACTCGGCGCGACGGCTCGGCGGACGAGTGATCGCCGTTGGAACGACGGTGGTGCGTGCGCTGGAGACTGCGGTGGACGACGACGGCTACGTTCGCGCTGGAGGCGGCTGGACGGATCTGGTGATAACGCCGGAACGACGGCTGCGCGCGGTAGATGGAATGCTCACCGGCCTTCATGGACCGGGATCATCGCACTTGTCGATGCTGCAGGCGCTGGCGGGCAGAGAGCACATCGATCGTGCCTATGATGCTCTCCTCGAGCACCGCTATCTCTGGCACGAATTCGGAGACGCGCACCTGATCCTGCCGTGAGCATGCTGCTGTTGACGATGCATGCGCACTGGCGGCGACGGCTGGCGTTAATACAATTCAAGCCATGCCCGCGCACGAGACGCTGTCCCTCTGGGAAAGTTTTTACGTCATTATCGGATCATCCGCCGGAGCGCTGACTGGTCTCCAGTTCGTGGTGATGGCCCTGGTGCCGGACTCCAACGCGCGCGCGGGGGAGCACGAGATCAATACTTTCGGAACGTCGACGATCGTTCACTTCTGCGTGGTACTGCTCGTTTCGGCGATCAACAGCTCGCCGTGGCCTCGGCTCAGCGAGCCCGCAATTGCGCTGTGGGTCGTTGCGGCGGGGGGAATTGTCTACACGCTGATAATTATCCGACGCGCGCATCGGGTGACCAAATACCAGCCGGTGTTCGAAGACTGGCTCTGGTTCTGCATTTTCCCGCTAGTGTCCTACGTCGTGATGGTCGTGTCGGCAGGATTCATGGTGCGCTATCCAACTGTCGGTCTCTTTGGAATTGGCGCCGCTGTGCTCCTGCTGCTGTTTGTAGGCATCCACAACGCATGGGACAGCGCGATCTACATCGCCATCACCGCGCAGGCTACCCGGCGTGGTGAGAACGTGAACTCGCCCGGTCCGACTCAGGAATGAGACTGTGAGCGGCAGGCCGCCAGGCTACTGCCGCGTCGCCAGCCGCTGCCCGACATACGACGCCCAGGTTGTGCCGTGACGCTGGCCTGAATTGGAGAGAACGACGACGATCGTGCTGTCGGCGAGGACGCGCGCGATGCTGGTGTTGCGGGCGTCACCGCTTCCGGAGTGCATGACCTCGGAGACCCGGCCGTTCCGCACGTAGATACGGGTGCCGTAGCCGTAGTGGATCTCGAACGGCGGCTCGCTCCGCACGTGCATCAACGGCGATTCCAGCTCGCGGCTCTCGGTGCGGCCGAACAGCTTGGCCTCACGCACCGCGATCACCCACCGGTACATGTCTTTCGCGGTGCTGCGCATTCCATTGGCGCCCTTGTGGCCCCAGTCGCCCCCCGGCTGAAAATCAGTCGACCGCATTTTGGCCGGTGTGAGTAACTCGCGCTCGATATAGCGCTCCCATTTCTCGCCCGATGCGACCTCGATGATCGCGGCGAGAAGCTGGTAGTCATCGTCGGCGTAGCGGTAGTGTGTCCCCGGCGGATACTCCAGTCGCTGGGCGAGGATCGCCGATACGGCGCCCTCGCGCCGCATGATCCCGGTTCCGGCGGAATGCCCGGCGAGCCCGGATGTGTGCGTCAGCAGATGAAAGATGGTGATGTCCCGCTTCTGCTCCGGCATGTGCGGGAAAAATTTTGAGATCGGATCGCTGAACGAGAGACGATGCTGGGATCGCAGCCTCAGAATTGCCGCGGCGGTGAAGCCCTTCGTCATCGAGCCAATGTTGAACTTCGTGTTCACCGTCACCGGCTTGCTCGTCGGCTGGGAGTACGCCTTTTCGAAGATCACCGAGTCACCCCGCGCGACCAGAACAACCCCCGCGAAGCCGCTATCGCGTTGCACCCGAACAATCGCGTCCAGCCGCGCCGGGGATTGAGCGGGCGGGGGCGCGGGGGCGCGGGCGGGACCTGGGGCCGGGAAAAATGGAACGGTCAGAGCAAGCCAGAGAAGAGACCTGCTCATGTGACTACAGGACGATGGCGACCGCCGTGAGGATGGCCGCGGTGATGGACGATTTGACGTATACCGCGCGCGCCTGGCGACGCACCTGTCGCATCTCCCCGGTATCGCTGATCGTTTCGGGCCCCTTGTCCATGTCGCGCTGACCGCGCGATGCCAGTCGTACTCACGTTTTGTCGAGAGACTGGAAGACACCCAGCGCACCGGCGTAGAACACCAGCAACAGTGGCAGGCGCCAGAACGGGGGAGAATCCACGGCGATGAGCAAACCGGCGATCACGGCGCCAACCAGCAGCGCGAAGACTCCAAACACGAGCCTTTTTTTGCGCTCCCCAGCCCCAATATTGGCGATGCGTTCCGCGAGTGGCGTGCTCATATGACCCCCTCGACTGTCACCTAAGGGTGGAGGTCACGGCTCGACCGGTCAACCCTGCGAATATCCCGAGTAAGAAATGGACGCTTTGGGTCTATGGACGCAGCCGAGCGAGCTCCGATCCAATCATCTGAATCGCCTTCTCGACGAGGGCGGCGTTGCCCGGCTGATGAACCCAGCTACTCGCTCCCGAGGGATGCGGCAACGGGATCGCCACCGCATCGCCGGCGCCGTAATCGACGACGTGCTTGGTACCGATGAGCTTGTCCAACGGGAGTTTCGGCAGAAAACGTTCGATGGCGAGCCTTCCGACTGGAATGATTACCGCCGGGCGGATGATCCGAAGCTCGCTTTCGAGCCAGTCGCCGCAGCGGCTTTGCTCCTCGCGAGTCGGAACTCTGTCGCCGCGTCCGCTCGGATGCGGACCGGGGAAGCACCGCGTAATCGCCGAGATGTAGATGAGCTCGCGAGCGGTCTCTTCGTCGAGCCCGCCACGCTCCAGCCAGCGGAACAACGTGCGGCCGGCGCGTCCCGAGAACGGGACGCCACCTTCAGATTCCACCTTTCCCGGAGCCTGGCCGATCAGCATTGCCCGGGGATTTCTCGCGCGTGAAGCAACAGGTCTGACCCCCGCGGCGAGGCTGCAGCGCCGGCAGCGCAGAAGCGCGGCGCGGTGGAGGTCGAGCGGGCTGATTTTGCTGGCGACGGCCATGGTGTTTCTACCCGGCCTGTTGCACGAGGTCCCGCATCCGGGACTCGTCCAGCTCTTCCCACGCGCCTTCGTTGTCGGGCAGGCGCTTTCTCAACCGGAGAGTGCTGCGCGCGGGTGCGGTGCCGCAAACTATCGAAGAGATCCGCGCGTGAACTTCTTTCGCGCCGCTCAAAGTGATGATCTCGCGCACGTTGTTCTCGCGGACACCGCCGCCGGCGATGATGCCAATGCGTCCGGCCGCTTGCTTGATCAGCGCTGCGATTCGCGGCGCGCCCTCCATTGCCGTGTTCGCGCCGCCGGAGGTGAGGACCCGCGCCACACCGATCTCGATCAATTGGTCAATGGCCTCGCCGAGATTGGATACCAGGTCGAAAGCCCGGTGGAAGGTGACGGGCAGATCCTTCGCGGCCCGTACCAGCTCGCGAGTCTTCGGCAGATCGACCCTGGCGGTTGAATCGAGAGCGCCGACGACGATTCCACTGGCGCCGAGCGACCTTGCCGTCTCCACATCGCGGATCATGACGTCGAGATCGCCGTCAGAGTAGACGAAGCCGCCACCACGCGGACGGACCAGAACAAAGACGGGAACGCGACACCTTTCAACGGCGGCCGCAATCAACCCGGCGCTGGGGGTCGTGCCCGCGTCATTGAGACCGGCGCAAAGCTCGATCCGGCCCGCCCCGGCTCGCTCGGCGCAGAGGGCTGACTCGAGGGTGTCCACGGCTGATTCGACCAGCGTCATTCGATCGGGAGAGCGGGAAGGTGCCGGGTTATTCGGGCGGAACCCGGCCAAATAGGAATCAAACCTCTTTCGGTTGCAATCCGCGTTACTGGCAAGCGCAAAAAGCAGTCGAACAGTAGAAGCGCAAGAAACTCGCGCAAGCATCCTGACTGACCGGAAAGATCCTGCCATGACTGCTTCCAATACCAACGATAACTGGACCTCTGCATGGCTCGACGCGCTGGCGTTCGGCGTGGGACTGGCCGTCGCCTGGTGGGGAGGCTGGAACGCCGGTGACCTGGTCTGGAGCCTGTGGCTATCGAGCTTCGTGGTTGGTTACACGCTCATCGTCTGGATGATCGGCCAGCCAACGGTAGCCATTCTGCGGGCATCGTGGCGGGAGCGCGCCATTGTCGGCGGAAATCCGCGATCGCTGATCATTCTCTCACTGCTGGTACTCGGCGGCGCGCTATTCCTGCTGGCCTTTTTCACCGTTCATTTCGGCGGATTTCACTACGGCCACTCGCAATTCCTGATTTCGTTCTTCCCGGCCGATCTGCCTGGCTCCGGTCGCGCCAGCTGGGCGGGGTACTCGACTTACGCGGAGGTGATGCGCCGATACTGGCCGTTCCTGCCCTCGGCGTTTCTGGCCCACCGCGCTGCCTTCCTCAGACCGCCCCTGTCACTCTCGCCGAAACTCCAGTCAGAGCTATCCGACAGCAAGAAGATGGGCAACATCATCTCGGAGCCGTACCGAAACGTCATCCGAATGCATATGCTGATTTTCTTTTTCTTTTTCGCGCATTTCGCGAGACTGGAGAACTACGCGGTATACGCCGTCGTGTACGCGGTGTATTTCTTCCCCTGGCGACTGGTGCGGAAACCGGCTTCGCAGCCTACTCCGATCCCGATTCGTCAGCAGTAGGGCGATTTATTCGTCCTCTCGCCCAGATCCACGCTGCGACCAGCAGGATCGGCGGAAGAAAGAACCAGCCGAGTACGAGATTGTTCAGGCTTGCGCTGATCTGGACGCGGGTATTACCCGAGAACGCCGCGAGCACCAGACCACCCAGAATCAAACCAACCGCTGTCGCTACCGGTGCGCCCACCAGCCATAGAACGCAGGCCCAGATAACCTTGCGCGTCGACCAGTGCGACAGCTCTCGCATGCGCGCCATGCGCTAAGGTAGTGCGAAGGCCACGTAGGTATCACCGGATTTGGTGCCGAGCTTTCCACCGCCCGCGGCGATGACGACGTATTGCTTTCCACGAACCGCATATGTCGATGGCGTCGCATATCCGGCAGCGGGCAGAGTGGTCTGCCAAAGGAGCTTGCCGGTGGATTTGTCGAACGCCCGAAACTTTCCGTCCTGTGTCGCGGCGATGAAGACGATGCCGCCCGCGGTGACGATTGGCCCTCCGTACTGTTCGGTGCCGGTGATCGGAATGCCCTTCGCGGTCAGCTCCTTGTACTCGCCGAGTGGAATCCGCCAGAGGTAGAGACCGGTGTTGAGATCGATCGCGCTGAGAGTTCCCCAGGGCGGCTTGATCGCCGGATACCCGCTGGAGTCGCGCCAGCGCTCGTAGCCGAGGAACTCGTAAGCCGAGCGTCTTGTCGTGGATTGCGGGTCTTCCTGCGCGGCGCAGTCGCGCACAAGACCAGTGGCCTCCCGCTCTGGAATATTCGTCAGGTAGTAAAGCACCGCCCGTTTTTCACACTCGCGCATTCTTGCGAACGAAGGCATGAAGCCGCGGCCGCGCTCGAGCACTGCACCGATTTCACTCAGTGAGATGCGGCGTCCAACTTCAACTAAAGAGGGAGCCCGGTCGTTACCGCGCCGGTCGGCTCCATGGCAGCCGGAACAATACGTCTGGTAAACTGTTGAGCCGCTTCGCGGCGGACCCGCTGCCGAGGTTATCTGCGCCGACGGCCGCATCGCCGCGATCCAGGGAACGTCGCTGGCGTTGACATAGATCACACCGTTGGCTCGATCGACCGCGGCTCCGCCCCACTCTCCACCACCGTCGAAGCCGGGCAGTATCACCGTTCCCTCGACGCTCGGCGGAGAGAAGAGCGACTCGTGTCTGAGGGTGCGAAGGCGCGCCGACGCTGCTTCGTTCGCGTTCGTGGTAACGTTGGCCAGATCCTGTTCCGAGATGCTCTGACGTGCGAATGGTCGTGGCAGCTCGGGCCAACGCTGAGTGGGCGATGCTTCTTCGCCTTGTAGACTGGACGGTGGAACTCTGTGCTCTTCTACGGGGAAGAGTGGTGTGCCCGTTGCACGATCGAAAACGAAAACGAATCCGCTCTTGGTGATTTGTGCGACGGCGTCGGTGGTGACGCCGTTTCGCGTTACCCTCAGGAGGTTGGGTGCCGCCGGCAGATCCCGATCCCACAGGTCGTGGTAAACCGTTTGAAAGTGCCAGATCCGCTTGCCGGTCCTGGCGTCGAGCGCCAGCAAAGTGTTGGCGAAGAGATTCCGGCCGATGCGCTCGCCACCGTAGAAGTCGGGCGTCGCCGATCCGGTGGGGATGTAGACGATCCCGCGATCGACATCGACGCTCATCCCCGCCCATGAGTTCGCGCCGCCGGCCGTCTTCCAGGACCCGGCAGGCCAGGTGTCGTAGCCCAACTCGCCGGGATGGGGAATGGTGTGAAAGGTCCAGCGAATTTTTCCGGTGCGTACATCATAGGCGCGGATGTCACCCGGCGCAGACCCCTCTTCCTCGCCAACCCGGGTGCCCTGGATGAGGAGATCGTCGAAGACGACGCCTGGACTCGTGGCGACGATGTAGCTCTGGCCGATGTCCCGACTCAACCCGGCGGAGAGATCCACCCACCCTGAATCGCCGAACGTCGGAACCGGGCCGCCGGTGGCGGCGTCGAGCGCGTAAAGCCGGCGGCCTGCCGAAAAGAAAATGCGCCGCTCGCTGCCCGATGCCCAATACACGACGCCGCGATTGGCGTGGCTTTGACGATTGCGATTCCTGAAAGGATCGAATC
>Ga0207648_10006143_pt1 | contig 11972 bp, 10 predicted proteins | sample KBSMisM32_FD_184310 | JGI IMG/M metagenome (GOLD analysis project Ga0207648, IMG submission 184310) | Miscanthus rhizosphere microbial communities from Kellogg Biological Station, Michigan, USA - KBS Miscanthus M3-2 (SPAdes) (version 2) | ecosystem: Host-associated > Plants > Roots >...
AGAGCGCGGACCGAAACGCTCCAGCCGCCGCGACGAAGTCCTTCGATGATGCGGCGGTCATACTCGTAGCCGCCGGTCCGGGTCGTCAGATCCCCCGGAATGAGAAACGTCACCGATGGCATGCTAGTGGCTAGCCGGCGATCACGCGCCCGTCGAACGACGCCGATGCCAGGTGGGACTCGTGCAGCGTCACCCGCACGCTCTCTATGGCGCGTGCGGCTGGACCCAAATCGCCTCGCTCGATAGAGGAAGCGATGCGGCCGTGGAGGAGGCGAGCCAGGAATTCGGTGGTCGTGTTCCGCCCCTTGAACGCCGGCTCATCGTCGAGGTTGCGGTAGTTCAGGCCGCCGACAATCGTCCGCAGCACCTCCCCCGCGCGGCCGATGTCGACCACCATGCCGTTATCGTCGAGGTCGGGTCGGCGGAATTCGACGTCGACCACGTAGGTTGCGCCGTGCAGCCGCTGAGCCGGCCCGAACGCCTCGCCGCGGAAGCTGTGAGCGATCATGAAGTGGTCGCGAACCGTGACGGTGTACATCGGTGCCTTTGCGCTGCGAACGTGATGACGGCTGCTTCCGCGATCGGCGCTTCAGTATCTGATGCGGTGACAGAGGGCGTCGCCCGGCTCCGCCGCGAGCTGCGCCATCACCTGCGGCAGCGCGTCGAACGGACTCTCGCCGGTGATGAGGACGTCGAGCGCCGGATCGGTGAGCATCGACAGCGCCAGCGCCATCCGACGGCGCGTGGACCAGCGCGCGCGCTGCGACGGCGGCACCGTGCCGACCTGCGACGATGCGATCGTCAGGCGGCGGGCGTGGAATGCCTCGCCGAGCGGAACCGGCACTTCGCCGGCACCGTGCCAGCTCATCTCGACGATCGTCGCCTCGAACGCCGCGACGCGCAGCGCCAGCGCCAGGCCTGCCGCCGATCCGCTGGCGTGAATCACCACGTCGGCGCCGTCGCTCGCATCGGCCGGCGTCTTGAAGCCAACGCCCAGGGCCTTGGCAATCGCGCCGCGCCGCGGGTTGGTGTCGACCAGTTCAACCTCACAGCCGGCGATCCGTCCGGCAATCCACGCCGCGAGGCAGCCGACGGCGCCCGCGCCGACGACGGTGATGCGATCGCCGACGTGAGGGCGCGCATCCCAGACGCCGTTGATGGCCGTCTCGAGGTTCGCGGCCAGCACGGCACGCTCCGGCGGCAGGCCGTCGGGCAGCACGTGCACCGCGGCCGCAGGCACGACATAGCGAGTTTGATGCGGGTAGAGCGTGAACACGCGGCGGCCTTCCAGCTCGCGTGGACCGCGCTCCACGACGCCGACGCTGGCGTAGCCGTACTTCACCGGCGCCGGAAACTCGCCGCGCTGAAACGGCGCCCGCATCCGCTGCCGCTCGCTCGCGGGCACGCGTCCGGCGAACACCAGCGCTTCGGTGCCGCGGCTGACGCCGCTGAAGAGCGATCGCACCACCACCTCGTCGCCAGCCGGGTCGGCCAGCGGTTCGGCCCGCAGCTCACCTCGACCCGGCTCGGCGATCCAGAACGCGCGCGCCTCGGCAGCAGCCACGGGAGATACAATAACCTTTCACCCTGCACAAATGATCTCCACCGAGTGGCACCTGCCCGTTGCACCGCTGCGCGCGAGCGCCGTCACCGCGACCGTGGCCGGCGTGGCCGGCGCGTTCGTGCTGGCCGAAGCGTCGCGCTCGCTGCTGCCGGTTGGCGATCTCTATGCGGTCAAGGCGGCGGCGATCTTCGCGATCGTGATGCTGTTCGCGCTCGGCTTCCTGGCGCGCCATCATCCGTACCCGCGCTTCGGGCCGGCGAACCAGGTGACGACGCTGCGGGCGGTGCTGGTCGCGCTGGTCGCGGCGCTGATTGGCGAGCCGCGATTCCCGGCCGTCGCAACCAGCGCGGCGGCGGCTGGCGCCGTGATCTCTGTGCTCGACGGCGTCGACGGCTGGCTGGCGCGGCGCTTCCGTGTGGCCAGCGCCTTTGGCGCGCGCTTCGACATGGAGATCGACGCGCTGCTGATCCTGATGCTGGCGATTCTCGTCAGCGAGTTCGGCAAGGCCGGCCCGTGGGTGATGCTGTCGGGCCTGCTGCGCTACATCTTCATCGGCGCCGGCCGCTACTGGCCGCGGCTGCGCGAGCCGCTGTTCGCCAGCCGCCGCCGTCAGGCGGTCTGCGTCGTGCAGATTCTGGCGCTGGTCGTCGCGATCCTGCCGGCCGTCCAGCCGCCGCTGAGCACGGCGGTCTCTGCGGCCGCGCTGGCGGCGCTGGCGTTTTCGTTCCTCGTCGATACGCGCTGGCTGCTGCGGAGCGCGGCCTGATCGACAGCTGGAAGCCTGTCCCCCGCCCATGAACCGAACCCTGGTGGCGCTCGTCGCGGCGCTCGCGATCCTCAACGCCTCGCTGTCGTTTCACAACGTGTGGCCGACGCCGATCATCGGCTGGCGCGGCGAGCTCTCGCTCGAGTTCGCGGCCATGCTGCTGCTGCTCGCGGCCCTGACCCGCTGGTGGCGAGTGCCGAGGAGTCGCTTCCTGCGTGGGATGGCGGCTCTCTGGGTCGTGCTCGCCATCGGCCATTACGCCGACGTCACCACGCCGGCGCTCTACGGCCGCGACATCAACCTGTACTGGGATGCGCAGTACATGCCCGACGTCGCCGCGATGATCGCGCGCGCCGCGCCGCTGTGGCTGATCGCCGCGGCGGTCGCCGCGGTCGCACTGGCGATCGCCATTCTCTTTCTGATGTTCTGCTGGGCGTTCTACTGCGTCGCCCAGGCGATGGCGCAGGCACGCGCACGACGCTGGCTCGCCGCGCTCGCGATCGGCATGTTCGTCGTCTTCGGGGTGCAGAAGCTGATCGCGTCGCGGTCGACCGAGGTCTACGAGTTCGATCCGGTGGTGACTTTCGCGCCGCCGGTGACGCTGACCTACGCGCGGCAGGCGCGCCTCGTGCTCGCGGCGCGGGCCGGTGAGCACACGCTGCCGCCGAGCCCGAAGATGGACGCCGACCTGTCGCGCGTCCGCGGCGCCGACGTGACCTTGATCTTCATCGAGTCGTACGGTGCGCTCGCCTACGAGCGGCCCGACATCGCGCGCCCGCTCGAGGCGGCGCGCACCGAGCTGGCGGCGGCGATCCGCGACACGCACCAGCAGGTGGTGTCGGCGTTCGTCGAATCGCCGACTTTCGGCGGCTCCTCCTGGCTGGCGCACATCAGCCTGATGTCGGGCATCGAGGTGCGCGATCCCGCGACCAACGCCAGCCTGATGTCGCAGCAGCGCGAGACGCTCGTGACTGCCTTCAAGCGGCAGGGGTATCGCACCGTGGCGATGATGCCGGGGCTGCGCCAGCGCTGGCCGGAAGGGGCGTTCTACGGCTTCGACGAGATCTACGGGGCGGCGCGGCTCGACTACCGCGGCCCCGAGTTCGGCTGGTTCGCGGTGCCCGATCAGTTCTCGCTGGCGCGCGTCGAAGCGCTCGAGCGCGACGCGCGATCGCAGGCGCCGACCTTCATGTTCTTCCCGACCATCAGCACGCACTTCCCGTTCATCCCGTCGCCGCCGTACCAGCCGGATTGGGCGCGGATGCTGACCGATCATCCGTACGGCGGCCGGGCGATTGTCGAGGCGTACGACCACGAGCCGGACTGGACCTCGTTCGGCCCGGGCTACGTGCGCGCGATGACCTACACCTACCAGACGCTCGCAGGCTACCTGCGGATGACGGCCGGACGCGATCGCGTGCTGATCGTCCTCGGCGATCACCAGCCGGCGGCGGCGGTGAGCGGCGAAGGCGCGACGTGGGATGTGCCGGTGCACGTGATCGCGCCGGATGGATCACGGCCGGATCGATCGATCGTCCTCGCCACGCTGCGGCAGCACGGCTTCGGTGCAGGGCTGACGCCGCATCGGCCGCCGCTTGGCAAGATGCACACGCTGCTGCCGCTGCTGCTCGACGCGTTCAGCGCCCCGCCGCCGCGCGGCCAGCCCTGATCGCGTCGTCTGCGGTCGGCCCCTGCATCAGCAGGGCGAGGAATCCCTCCTTGACGCGCTGCGCCACGTCCTGCGTGTTGGCGGTCAGCATGTCGGGAAGGCCTGCGGCCTTTGCTTCCTGCAGCACCTTCTGCGTCCCGGCCTCGGCGCCGGCGCGGTCGCCGCCGAGCGCCTGCCTGAGACTGCCGATGCCGCAGGCCAGGATGCTGAGGCCGTCGAGCGCGGCAATCTCCTTCGCCTGCGCGACCGCCGCAGGATCCTCGAGCATCAGCATCGCCAGCGTTTCGCCGCGGCGATTCTTCGGCGACCAGACGTTCGCCCCGGCGTCGCGGAAGAAGGCGAGCGCTTCGCGCGCTTCCGCCAGGTTGCGGATGTGCGGGATGGTGACGCCGTCGGCGCCGGCGTCGAGAATCTCCTTGACGCGCGTCTTCGCGGCGGCGGCGCCGTCGGTCTCGATCGGCGGGATGCGGACGAGGAGCATCTTGCGGCCCGCGGCCTTCGAGCTGCGCAGCCCCGCGGCCATCGCCTTGACCGCGGCGGGATCGTAGCTGCCTTCGAGGTTCAGGAACACGAAGTCGTAGAGCGGATTCATCGCCAGCTTCTCGCCGCCCTCGCGCGTGTAAACGGCGGGCAGCGGAGTCTGGCCGCGCGGTCCCGGGTTCTCGTTCGGCGCGTAGACGCCAAAGGCGGCCTTGCCCTGCGCCCACAGATCGATGACCGCGTTCTGGTGTGTCTGTGCAGACGGCTGCACCGTCACGCCGCACGCGATCGCCACGAGAATCGCCGCCCGTCCCACCTTCATCCCCATTCGCGTCCTCCCCGGACGCTCCGAGGGTATCATCTGCCAGTTCACACGTCGGAAGACGGACCAGAGGAGACGTTCATGCGCGCGCTGCCTGTCGTCATCGCCATCGCTCTCACCGCCCTCGCCGCGCCCGGCCGGACCGGCGCCCAGGCACAGCCTCCGGCCGACGTCGTGCTCGTCAACGGCACCGTGCTCACCGTCGATGCGAACGACTCGGTCGCGCAGGCGGTAGCCATTGCCGGCGGCAAGATCGTGGCGGTCGGCACCAACGATGCGATTCGGGCGCGCGTCGGCCCGTCGACGCAGGTGATCGATTTGCGCGGCCGCACGGCGACGCCGGGCCTGATCGACACCCACGTGCATTTCTCCGAGGCAGACGCGCTCTTCTCGGTCGAGCTCAGCGAGGCGGCGTCGATCGCCGACGTGCTCGAGAAGGTGCGCGCGCAGGTCGCGAAGTTGAAGCCGGGCGAATGGGTGCGCGGCCGCGGCTGGGACGAAGGCAAGTTCAAGGAGCGGCGCTACGTGACCGCCGCCGATCTCGACCAGGTCGCGCCCGACAATCCGGTCTGGCTGGTGCACACCACCGGACACTACGGCGTCGCCAACAGCTACGCGATGAAGATGTCGGAGGTCACCGCGTCAACGCCCGCGCCGCCGGCGGGGACGATCGATCGCGATGCCGCGAACAAGCCGAGCGGCGTGATGAAGGAAGCGGCGATGGGGCTGGTGTCGCGCAACGTGCCGTCGCTGACGCGCGACCAGCAGCGCGCCGGCATCGTGCGCATCATCGAGGACTTCAACAAGGAAGGGATGACCGGCGCCAAGGATCCGGGCATCGGCCAGCAGAAGTGGGAGATCTATCAGGAGCTGCTGAAGGAAGGGACGCTGAACGTTCATCTCTTCGCGCTCTGGTCGGGGGCGCGCCGCGCGGCGGACAACGCGCAGGTGCTCGCGCGCGTCACCGCCAACCCGAAGCCGCCGGCCTCGTTCGGCGACGGCCTGCTGATGTCGGGCGGCGTCAAGATGTTCATGGACGGCAGCGGCGGCGCGCGCACGGCGTGGATGCACCAGGACTGGAACAAGAACTTCACCGAGAAGGACACCGGCAACACCGGCTATCCGACGACGCCGCCCGATGATTACCGCACGATCGTCACCGAGCTGCACAACGCCGGCGTCCATGTGAGCACGCATGCGATCGGCGATCGCGCGATCGACTGGGTGGTCGACACCTACGCGGCGGCGCTCGCGGCGAAGCCGACCAAGGGACTGCGGCACGGCATCATCCACGACAACACGCCCACCGATCACGCGATCGACGAGATGGCGCGGCTGCAGAAGGAGTTCGATGCCGGCTATCCCGAGTCGCAGGCGCCGTTCACCTGGTGGATCGGCGACAACTACGCAGGCAATCTCGGCCCCGAGCGAGGGAAGCGGCTGAACCCGTTCCGCACCTATGTGAAGCGAGGGATCCGCTGGGCAGGCGGATCGGACTACGGCGTCACGCCGTTCCCGGCCCGCTACGGCCTGTGGGCGTCGGTCGCGCGCAAGACGCTGAACGGCACCTACGGCGCGACGCCGTTCGGCACCGCCGAATCAGTGGACATCAAGACGGCGCTGCGCTCGTACACGATCTGGGCGGCGCACCAGCTGTTCCTGGAGAACCGGACCGGCTCGATCGAAACCGGCAAGGACGCGGACATCGCCGTCTGGGACCGCAACATGTACACGGTCCCGACCGATGCGTTGAAGGATCTGAAATGTGAGCTGACGCTCTTCCGCGGCAAGGTCGTGCACGGCAAGTAGCCGGACCTTACGTTCCGCGCCGCAAATATGGTTGCAGCGCGGTGAACCGGAATTCGATCTCCGCAATCGCGTCCGCTGAGAGCGAGAGCGGCTTCGGCTTCCACCCCGCCGCGCCACCGGTTCGCGCGGTCGTCGTCTTGAAGATGCCGCGTTTCTGCATCACGTAGAGATCGGCGCCGGGGATCGATTCGTTGATGTTCCGCATCAACAGGAACTTGCTGTACGCATCGCGCAGCCGATCGGCGTCGCCGCGTTCGTGCAGCTCCCAGATCCGCGCCATCAGGTCGGCGTACATCGCCATCCCGGTCATCACGCCGTCGAGGCCGAGACGCATCTCGTACAGCCAGCCGTCGGCGTAGGACGCGCCGAAGACGCCCTTCAGCGGCGGACGCTGCTTCAGTTCCGCCTTCATCCTCTCGACGAGCGGCGCGGACTCTTCTTTCACGTAAGCCAGGTGCGGATGCTCGCGCGCGAGCTCGACGATCAGCTCGACGGTGGGCGCGAGATCCTTCGCGCCGCCGCTCGTCTGGATGAAGATCGGCCGCGCCGTCGACCGCGCCAGCGCGCGGAAGTACTCGCGGTAGTCGTCGAGCGATCGCGCCGCGCTCGGCGGCATCGCGATCATCGCGTCCGGCGCCAGCGCCTCGGCGCGCCGCGCGTACTCGAGCATCTCCTCGGTGTTCCGCCCCTGGACGCCCAGCACCAGCGCCGGCTTGCGTCCCTGGTTCGCCTTGGCCAGCACTTCGAGCCCGCGCAGCCGCTCCTCCTTCGTGAGGTTGGCGACGCCGCTCGATCCCTGCGGCCAGACGATGCCGTGCGCGCCGGCCTCGTCGACGAACCGGACCTCGCGGGCCAGATCGTCCCAGTCGACCTCGCCCGCGTCGGTGAACGGCGTCGTCAGGATCATGAACGCGCCGCGCATCGGCTTGCCGCCGGCGGAAGGGCCTTCACGTCGAGCCGCGGCCTCGCTCAGGGCAGCAGGCGCGAACAAGGATGCGGCGGCGAGCGCAAGGCATTCACGGCGGGTCACGCGGCGTTCGCTCATCGTGGTTCCTTTCGCGGCCTCTGGTAGCGCAGGCCTTTAGGCCTGCCAACCGCCGCGCGGGGCAGCCCTGAAGGGCCGCGCTACACGCCGCGCGGGGCAGCCCTGAAGGGCTGCGCTACACGCCGCGCGGGGCAGCCCTGAAGGGCTGCGCTACACGCCGCGCGGGGCAGCCTTTAAAGGGCTGCGCTACAGTTGTCTCCTCGGGCCCCTGCGGGAGTAGACTACGCCAGACTGAAGGAGGCGGCGATGAAAGGTTCTGTCTCGCGGCGCGGATTCCTGCAGACCGCCGGGGCCGGCAGCGTCACCATGTGGATCCCGACCCACGCCAGCGGCTACACCGGCGCGGAAATGCGTGAGAAGGCGGCCGCCGCCTCGACGCTCGGCGTGTCGAAGTGGGAGCTCGACACCCCGGCGCTGTGCGTCGACCTCGACAAGATGGAAGCCAACATGGCGACGATGCGGAAGAAGCTCGCCGCCACCGGCACCGGCATCGTCAGCCGGCCGCACGCCAAGACGCACAAGTGCCCGGCGATCGCGAAGCTGCAGCTCGCCGCCGGCTCGATTGGCGTGTGCACCGCCAAGGTCAGCGAGGCCGAGGCGCTCTTTGCCGGCGGCATCGAGAAGATCCTGATGACGACGTGCAACGTGTCGGCGAGCAAGATTCGCCGCGCGATGAAGATCAGGAAAGCCAACCGCACGTTCATCCAGGCGGTGGACAACCCGAAGAACGCGCAGGACCTCTCGGACGCGGCCAAAGAGGCGGGCCTCGTCGCCGACGTGGTGATCGACGTCGCGGTCGGCACGCGATCGGGCGTGCCGGCGGACGAGCGCGCGCTCGCGCTGGCGCAGCTCGTCGACAAGCTGCCGAACCTGAAGCTCCGCGGGATGATCAGCTACGACGGCGGCGCGCAGCACATCAAGGGATTCTCGAAGCGCGCCGAGGAGACGCTGAAGCGCTACGAGCCGTCGCTGCGCACCTTCGAGGCGATGAAGAAGGCGGGCCTCAGCACCGAGATCTTCAGCGGCGGCGGCACCGGCACCTACAACATCATGCCGAAGGTGCCCGGCGTCACCGACGTCCAGGTCGGCAGCTACATCTTCATGGACGCGCAGTATCTCGAGATCGGCGGCGAGGGCAACGAAGAGCTGTTCACCGACTTCGCGCCGTCGCTGACGGTGATGACGACGATCCTGAACAACTATTTCCCGAAGCGCCTCACCACCGACGCCGGCCAGAAGGCGCTGACGCTGAACAAACCCGATCCGATCGTGATCGGCGAGAAAGGTTTCTCGTACACCGCCGGCTCCGACGAGTTCGGCACCATTCAGTACGAGACGGCGACGAAGCAGTACGAGGTCGGCGACAAGCTCGAGCTGATCGTGCCGCACTGCGATCCGGCGGTGAACGAATACGACCAGATCTATGCGACGCGAAAAGATCGCGTCGAGGCGGTATGGCCGATCGCGGCGCGCGGGCACTCGCAATAGCGAACCGTGCGGTTCGGGGTTCGGGGTTCGGGGTTCGGTTGACGCTCAGACGCCAGCTCGCACTCTCGTTGCTGCTGGCGCTCGCCGGCGGCGCGGCGGTTCGCGCCGAGGACTGGCCCCAGTTCCGCGGGCCGTCCGGCCAGGGGCATTCCGCGGAAACCGGCCTGCCGCTCGCGTGGAGCGAGTCGCAGAACGTCGTCTGGAAGGCGCCGGTGCCCGGCCGCGGATGGTCGTCGCCGGTCGTCGCCGACGGACGCGCCTGGCTGACGACGTCGGTCAAGGAAAAGGGGGCGTCGCTGCGGGCGATCGCCTACGACCTCGCCAGCGGCCGCGAGACGGTCAACGTCGAAGTCTTCCACGTCCGTTCGGCGGACCTGCTCAACCCGAAGAACAGCCAGGCGTCGCCGACGCCGATCGTCGACGGCGACCGCGTCTACGTGCACTTCGGCGCCGACGGCACCGCCGCGCTGACCACCGCCGGCGAGATCGTCTGGAAGCAGAAGTTCCCCTACGAGTCGCAGCACGGCAACGGCGGGTCGCCGATCGTCTACGACGACCTCCTCATTTTCAGCTGCGACGGCAGCAGCGACGCGTTCGTCGTCGCGCTCGACAAGCGGACCGGCAAGGTGCGGTGGAAGACGCCGCGGCGCCAGCCGTGGGATCAGGCCTACTCGACGCCGCTCGTCATCCGCGTCGGCGAGCGCGATCAGCTGGTCAGCGTCGGCGCCTATCGCACCACCGCGTACGATCCGCGAACCGGCAAGGAGATCTGGCGCGTCCGGTATGACGAGGGGTTCTCGAACGTGCCTCGCCCCGTGTTCGCGCACGGGCTCGTCTACCTCGCCACCGGCTTTCAGCAGCCGACGCTGATGGCGGTCAGGGTGGACGGCACTGGCGACGTCACCAAGACCCACGTTGCCTGGACGCTGACTCGCGGCGCGCCGCTCACGCCTTCACCGCTGGCGGTCGGCGACGAGCTCTACGTGGTCAACGACGGCGGCATCGCGCAGTGCCTCGATGCGGCGACTGGAAAGCCGCACTGGGTGCAGCGGCTCGGCACGGGTTACTCGGCATCACCGGTGTTTGCCGATGGCAGGATTTATTTCCTGAGCGAGGACGGCACGTCCACCGTCATCGAGCCTGGAACAACGTTCAAGATGTTGGCCACCAGCTCGCTCGACGGCGGGATTCTCGCGTCGATGGCGGTCTCCGGGCGCTCGATCTTCATCCGCACCAGCACGCACCTCTACCGGCTGGCACTGCCGTCGTCGTGATTACGTACGGCGTCGTGCCCTGATCGCCACGCGGTAATTGTTCTCCGCGTTCAGATTGATCAGCGCGACGAACGCACGCCCCTGATACGTCCCGAGCGTTCCGGACTGTGACACCGCCGCCACGTCCCATCCCGCCGGCAGCAGCACGGTGTTACGCAGGCCGTGCAGCGTCCGCTCGAACACCAGCTCGCCGTTCACGACCTTGTAGGCCGCGTCCTTCACCGTGCCGGTGATCTGCAGGTGCGCGCTCTGCCTGTCGTCGACGATCGGCACGTCGAGCTTCACGGCCGACGCCGCGCCGTTCTTCACCACGGCCAGGGTCTTCGCCGTATCGAGATCGACGACACGGAGATCGGTGAGCGGCAGGTACTCGAGCGAGTTCAGCGTCGCCTTGTCGCCTTTGCGGTAGTCGCTGTAGGTCTGCTCCACCTTGATCGTGCCGCCCTCTGGCGCGCCAAGGTCGTACAGCGTCTTCACATCGTCGAAGAACATGTCGGGATCGTTGCGCGGCGGAAACGCAGCAGTCGTGCGGCGCGCATGAATCGTCACCGGGTTGCTCTGGCCGCTCGGGTTCGCGAACGCGAGCTTCAACCGCCCGTCGGCGGTCGTGGTCAGCTGCGCGGCGACGTTCGACGACAGGAACGAGAAGCCCTTCGGCAGGAGCACGCCGAGGCGGTACCCGCTCAGGCTGCGCACCCAGACGATGTCCTCGCCGTGCATCGTGTAGGTGCGCGGATCCTTGTAGGTCTTGTAGATGAGCACGCGGCCGACGCCGCCTTCGGGCACCGGCATCGGCAGCGCGGCGTGAATGGCGTGCGTGTCGCTGCCTTCGTCCTGATAGGTGAACTTCAATGGCTTGCCGGTGCGCGGGTCGTAGACCTCGATGTCCGATCCTTCGCTGCCGCCGCGGGTCGCGTTGACCAGCTCGGTGGCGCCGGCGCGCGTCTCCTCCGGGATGAAGCGGATGCGGAACGCTTCGCTCCCGGGCGCGAGGATCGCGTATTCGGTGTAGGCGTCCTGCGTGAAGAGCCGCGACAGCGGCGGCGTCGGCCGCAGCGAGCCGTCGGGATTTGTGCCGCCCGGAAACGGGTTCGGCCCCGATCGCTGCGCGAGGCCGAGCGCGGGCACAATCGCGAGCGTGCAGAGCGCGAGGCAGCCACGTCGAAGTCGTACCGTCAGCATGGCGCTAAGTGTAATATGCGGCCCACACAAGAGGAGGTCTCATGCGTACCATCCGTACCATCCGTACCATCGTGTCCGCGTTCTCGGTCGCGCTGATTGGCGGCTCGCTCATCGCCGTCGCGCAGCAGCCGGCAGCGCAGCAGCCGCCGCAGCCGATGTCGTTCTTCGTCACCAGCGTCGGCCTCGGCAAAGGCGCCGACCTCGGCGGCATCGCCGGCGCCGATCGTCATTGCCAGACACTTGCCGCTGCGGCCGGCGGCGGCAGCAAGACCTGGCATGCCTATCTGAGCCAGGCGGCCGCGGGCGGGCAGGCGGCGGTCAATGCGCGCGATCGGATCGGCGCCGGTCCCTGGTACAACTCGAAGGGCGCGCG
>Ga0207648_10006144_pt1 | contig 11970 bp, 7 predicted proteins | sample KBSMisM32_FD_184310 | JGI IMG/M metagenome (GOLD analysis project Ga0207648, IMG submission 184310) | Miscanthus rhizosphere microbial communities from Kellogg Biological Station, Michigan, USA - KBS Miscanthus M3-2 (SPAdes) (version 2) | ecosystem: Host-associated > Plants > Roots > Rhizosphere...
GCGGCGCCGTGGTTGCGGAACTCCGGCTTGTCCTTGTTGATGCCGGGGCACGACGAGGTGTAGTTGCCGTGCCAGCACTTGCCGGCCGGGATCGAGCCGCAGCCGAGGACGCCGACGTAGTAGCCGGACGTGTCGCCGCCGCCGCCGTTCGGCCCCAGCGTGTTGCCGTTGGCCGGGCAGGCCGCGAGCGCCGCGGGCGGGTTCGCCGTCGTGCCGGTGCCGAACGATCCGATGGGCGAGCTCTTGCCCTGCTCGACCCAGTTGCTGTGCGAATAAAAGTCCTGGATGGAGTGCAGCGCGCGCCCGAGCGCCTGCCGGCCGGTCCTGCCGTCGGCGGGGCTCGCCGTGACCGACGAGATGACGCGGCGCCGCTGGTTGATCAGTTCGGTGGTCCCTTCGAGGAACCGCTCGTTGGTGAAATGGCGTTCGGGATGGAACAGCGCCGCCGACGACAGATCGTCGGTGTCCTCGTTGGCCTGCGCGACCTCTTCCAGCGCGCGCTGGCTGAAGTGCACTTCCTTGCCGGACACCGTGGCCGTGATGTCCCTCAGCCGGGTAATCGTGATGTCGCGGTGCGTCGGCACGTCGAAGGCCGACGGGACCGCCACGCAGAGACTGGCCAGGATCAACGCAGACAGGAGCGAGTGACGCCTGCGCATACGATGCACCTCCAGATCGCGAGCGTTAACGAATCGTGCGTTCGAGAGCAGCGAGCCTGTCCTCCACCGCCTTTCGTGAATACGTGTCGATGTGCGCCCCGTAGCCGTCGGCCACGAGCAGTGCTTCGGCCCGCCGGCGCGGCTCGCCGCTGAGTGAGTCGATCCGCGCCAGCAGCTCGCGCGAGATCGCGATGTACATGCGCGGCGCCAGCTTGTCATCCCCGCGGTGCATCCACGACCAGAAGTAGGCGGTCATGTCGCCGCCACCGGTGACGAAAGCGGCGAACACCGGCGCGGCTTCCTTCTCGCGGTGGAGATCGACCAGCAGCGCGGCGCCGCGGGTCATCTCGGTCTGCTGCTGACTTTTTGTCAGGGCGCGCGCGAGCAGCACGCGATCGCTCTCGCTGAGCGACGCCACGAAATCGCGCGCGGCGCGTTCACGCTCGTCTTCACCGCTCGCTTCCGCGATCGCGGCGCGGTATTTGGTGAGCAGCGGCGATGTCTGCGGCGACGCGTTCGCGGGCGCCGGCAGGCACATCGCCGCCGAGAGGTACACGACGGCGGCAGTCGTACAGAGGACGGCTCGCAACATGTCTGTGTGTGTGTGATGAAACCTTTTGAGGCGCGGAGCGTGGCACAGCGCCTACAGCACCGTCAAGCGTTTTGCGCGTGCGCCGATTGGAATTTACGCGAAGGGAACTAACTTCCTAGATACCTGTGTCTCCGCGGCACACTGGTGTGCGCTTTCAGTCACGCGGCGCCGAGAGTTGCCGCAGCTTGAAGCGCTGCAGCTTCCCCGTCGCGGTGCGCGGCAGGTCGGGCACGAACTCGACCCAACGCGGCCGCTTGTAGTCGGCGAGCCTGGCGCGGACGAACTGCTGCAGTTCGGCGGCGAGGTCCGGCGTCGGCGGCACGCCGCCGCGCAGCACGACGAACGCCATCGGCTTGACCAGCGTGTCGTGATCCTCGCGGCCGACGACGCCACACTCCTGCACGGCATCATGGGCGGCGAGCGCGTTCTCGACTTCGATCGGGCTGACCCACAGCCCTCCGACCTTCAGCATGTCGTCGCTGCGCCCGTGATACCAGTAGAACCCTTCGCCGTCCTGGCTGTAGCGATCGCCGGTGCGGATCCACTCCCCTTCGATCGTCGCCTTCGTCTTCTCGTGCTGGTTCCAGTAGGCCGCGCAGATCGAGTCCCCCTTGATCCACAGGTTGCCGACCTGCCCCCCTTCCACGGGACGCTTCTCGTCATCGAGGATCGCCGCGTCGTAGCCCGGCAGGATCAGTCCGCTCGAGCCCGGACGGATGGCGTCGCGGCGGTTCGAGATGAACATGTGGAGCGCCTCGGTCGAGCCGATCCCGTCGAGGATGTCGATGCCGAAGCGCTGCTTGAAGCGCTCGTAGAGTGCGCCCGGCAGCGCCTCCCCCGCCGAGACCGCCAGCCGGACCGACGACAGGTCGAAGTCGCCGGGCTGCGAGAGCAGCATGCCGTAGCCCGTCGGCACCGAGAAGAACAGCGTCGGCCGATGCCGCGCGATCGTGCGGTAGACGCCGGCGGCGGTCGGCGGATCCGGCGAGAGAATGCTGGTCGCGCCGACGGCCAGCGGAAAGTACCCGGCGTTGCCGAGGCCATAGGCGAAGAACAGCTTCGGCACGCTGAAGCAGCGATCCGCATGCGTGATCCCGAGCACCCCCTTCGCGAAGAGCTCGGCGCAGACCACCATGTCGTGCTGGAGGTGGACGCAGCCCTTCGGCATGCCGGTGCTGCCCGATGAATAGAGCCAGAACGCCGGCGCGTCGCGGTGCGTCGGCTCGGCCTCCAGGTCGGCGTCACTGCGCTCGACGAGATCCGCGAACGAATGGTGATGCGCCGATCCGGCCTGGCCCGCGACCACGACGATGTGACGCAGCGCGGGAAGATCGGCGCGCGGCAGGCCGGCGATGTGCGGCAGCAGCGCCTCGCTCACGACCGCGACGCGGGCGCGCGAGTCGTTCAGCGCGTAGCGATAGTCGGCCGGCTTCCACAGCGTGTTGGTCGGGATCGGCACCGCGCCGATCTTGATCGCGCCGAAGAAGGCGACGTGGAACGCAGGCGTGTCGAGCAGCAGGAGCAGGACGCGCTCTTCCGGCCTGACCTCGAGCCGCTCCCGCAGGGCGTTGCCGAACCGGTTCACCTGCTCCAGAAGGGACGCGTACGTGACCTTCTCGTCGCCGCACTCGATCGCGACCCGATCGCCCCATCCTTCGGCGACGTGGCGGTCGACGAAGTGGGTGGCGGCATTGAAGGTCTCGGGAACGCCGAGATCGGCCGCAGTGATCGCGCGCGTCATGGGCGGTGCCGGTCCGTCATCGCGCCGCGGCGGGCACGCGCGGCAGGGGCCGGCGAGGCAGGCGGTCCGGCCGGTTCGCCGCGTCGTAGACGACGCTGGCGATGATGGCCGAGGCCTGCATCAGATCCGCAGGCACCGCGTGCTCCAGCGTATCCGCGCTCGTATGGTGCGTCGTCGATCCGTAGTCGAGCGGATCCTGGATGAACTGGAAGCCCGGAAGCCCGACGCGGCTGAACGACAGGTGGTCGGTGCCGCCGGTCTGCCGGATCGTGATCGAGGTGACGCCCAGGTCGCGGAACGGCGCCAGCCACTGCTCGAACAGCGGCCGCATCGCCTCGTGATCCTGGAGGTAGATGCCGCGGATCTTGCCGCTGCCGTTGTCGAGATTGAAGTACCCCGAGAGCTTCTCGTACTCCGGGCCCGGCTTCATCGTCTTCAGATCGGCGAAGTGCGCCTGCACGTAGGCGCGGGAGCCGAGCAGTCCCTGTTCTTCGCCGCCCCAGAGCGCGATGCGCACGGTGCGATCGAGCTTCAGGTCCAGGGCCTTCAGGATGCGCATCGCTTCGATCATCACCGCGCTGCCCGTGCCGTTGTCGGTCGCGCCCGTCCCCGAGTGCCAGGAGTCGAAGTGCGCGCCGATCATGACGATCTCGTCCTTCTTCGAGCCGCCGGGAATCTCGCCGACGATGTTGCCGCCGTCCACGTCCTTGTCGGAGACCGCCGCCTTCAACTCCACGCGCACTTTCACCGGCTGCCGGTGCTCGATCAGACGGGCCATGCGGCCGTAGTGCTCCGCGGTGATGACGAAGGAAGGCGGGGCCAGCGGATCGCGCGCATGAAACGATCCCGCCGCTTCCGCCGCCAGCAGCCCCTCGCGCGCGCGGTCGTCGGCGCTCAGCACCGCGGCGACCCCTTCGGCGGTGAAGAACCGGCTGCGCTCGAGCGCCAGCTGGTCGAAGCGGTCGATCAGCTCGTCGAGGAACGATTCCGGCAGCGTCATGAACATCTTGAACAGCTCTTCGCGCTGCTCGGGCCAGTCGAGGTCGTCGATAGAGGCGAGGCGCGAGGCGGCGGCGGGCGTCGGCGCCTGCGTCATCTCGGCCAGCTCGGCGTCGGTCTCGCGATGAAAAGGCGCGGCCTCGCGCGGCGGGACCGGACGCGCCGGCGACAGCATGATGATGCGCCCACGGAGCTTGCCGCCCCACTGCCGGCGGTAGGCGGCGAAGCTCTCGGCGAGCCGTTTCGGTCCCCGGACGAAGTCGACGTCGAGCGGCGTCAGCAGCAGCTCGCCGGTTACCGGGCCCGCGGTCGAACCGCTCCACGCCAGCGGCATCGCGGTCAGCCGCATGTACGACGGCGCGATCATCTCGGCGGAGTACTGCTCGATCGCCCAGCTCCGGCCGAATGGTCCCCAGCGCTCGATGTGCGGGTTGGCGACGCCGTAGGAATGCAACCGCTCGACGGCCCATGTCGCCGCGCCCTCGAATTGCGGAGATCCGGTCAGGCGCGGTCCGTGGACGTCGGTCAGGTAGCGGAGGTGCTCCATCACCTCGGAGCGCGCGAAGGCCTCTCCCTTGATCCGATCGACGACGCCGAGGTCCACCGCCTCCTGCGAAGCGGCCGCGAACGACAAGCCTCCAATAAAGATGCCCAGTACGACGGCCATCGGCGCCGGCTTCGGCATGCGCATCTCGACCTCCCGCCATCAGTCGTGGCGCCGAGAGTATACGCCGTCGCCCTCACTCGGAGTGGCGCGCCAGCCGCAGCTCGAGGTGGCGCTTCACGTCGGGCCATTCGGCGGCGAGGATGCTGTACATGACCGAATCGCGCACGCTGCCGTCGCGGCGCATCGCGAAGTGACGGATGACGCCGTCCTTCTTCGCGCCGAGCGCCTCGATCGCCCGCTGCGAGCGGAAGTTGAAGTTGTCGGTGCGCAGGCCGACGGCTTTGCAGCCCAGCGTCTCGAAGGCGTGCCGGAGCAGCAGCAGCTTGCACGTGGTGTTGACGTGCGTGCGCTGGCGGCTCTGCGCGTACCAGGTGTAGCCGATCTCGACGCGATCGATCGCCGCCTGGATGTCGTGGTAGCGGGTGGCGCCGACGATCTCTCCGGTTGGCTCGTCGCGCACCACCCACGGCAGCATGTGGCCGTTCTTTTGCCCGTCGAGCGCATCCGCAATGTAGCGGCGCATCCCGGCCGGCGGCGCCACCACCGTGAACCACAGCTCCCACAGACGGCCGTCCGACGCGGCGGCGACGAGCGCGTCGTGATGATCCTCGGTCAGCGGTTCGAGGCGGATGCCGTGTCCTTCGAGCACGGTCGGGCGGACGGTGATCATGCGGCACAGGCTACGGGGGAGCGGCCGCGCGGCGCAACAGCCAATCCCCTTCCGGTGTGTCTATCGGGAGAGATACCGCCGCCGCGCGTCCTCGTAGCGCGTGCGCTGGCCGGCCATGAAGGCCTGAAACGCCGCCTCGCCGCGGATGGGATCGAGCAGGCGATCCGCGGCGAACCACGGGTAGCACGGGAAACCGGTGTCGCTCGCCTGTCGCAGCCATTTCATCGCGTCCCGCCCGTTGCCGAGCTGCGCCGACGCGACCGCGAGGCTGTAGGCGACATGATGGTCCATGTAACCGGCCGCCAGTACGCCCGCGACCGTCCGCGACGCCTCGGCTTTCTCGCCGGTGGCGGCCTGGAGTCCCGCCAGCGATGCCTGCGACCGCACATCCGGGGCGCCGTTGCGCCGCGTCTCGGCGAGGATCGTCTTGCCGCGCGCCGCGTCCCCCGTGTAGAACGTCGCCAGCCCGTAGTACTGCCGGAACGCCGGCGCGTCGCTGCGTGCGACGAGGGGCTCCGCGAACTGGCGCGCCTCCTCGAAGTGCCCGGCGAGCAGCTGGCCGGCCAGGCGGACGCGCGTCACCTCCAGGTTGGTACCGGCGATCCGCTGTTCGGCCGCATCGGATTCGAGGCGCGACTCGTCGAAGAGCCCGACATGGTAGTACGCGCGCGCGATCGCGCTGTGCGCGAGATCGAGACTGGGATTCATCGCCAGCGCCGTGCGCGCCTCGCGCACCGCCGCCGGCCAGTCGAAGTTGCGATAGAGCGTCCCGGCGGCGCTGGCCAGCGCCAGGTGCGCCTCCGCCAGGGTCGGGTCGCGCGCCAGCGCCCGCTGCGCGTGCTCTTCCGCCTGCCTCCCCCACTCGAGCGCCTCGCGCTCGTAGGCGAAGCGCACGCTGAAGATCCCCGCGGCGATGGCCAGCCCGGTCTCGGCGAGCACGTACGACGGATCGATCGCCAGCGCGCGGCGGAAGCGATTCATCGCCTGCCGCAGGTTCGCGTCGCTGTAGTTGGCGAGCAGCGCCCGCCCTTCCTGGTACAGCTCGTACGCGGCCAGGTTGTCGGTGTAGCGGCGCGACAGCCGTTCGCGTTCGACGGCGGAGAGACGCAGCTGGAGCACCGAGACCACCTGGGCCGATACCTGGTCCTCGAGCGTGAAGAGGTCGCTGCGCCGCACGTCGATCTGCTGTCCCCACTCGGGCGCGCCGTCGCTGACGCGCAGCATCTGCATGTTGAAGCGGTAGACGTCGCCGAGGCGTTGCACCGTGCCGGTCAGCACGTGCTCGACGTTCAGCTGGCGTCCCGCCTGGGCCGCATCGACGCCGCCGGCCGAGAACGGCAGGATGGCGCTCGTCGGCCGGATGCTGATCGAACGGACGTTGGCCAGCCGCGTGAGGATGGCATCCGCGATGCCGATCCCCATCAGCGTGCTGTTCTCCCCTTCCGTCAGCACGCGCATGGGCAGGACCGCGAGTTGCGCCGAGCGGTTGGTCGCCGCCGGGGGCACATCGGCGTCACGGTGCGCCGCCCTGCTCGTCCAGACGACGATTGACGCCACCGCGATCGTCAGGACGACGGCGATCGCCGGTATCCATGGCCACCGTCGCTCGGGTTGCGGCTGGGCGGGGGCCAGCTCCGGGGGCGCCACCGGCACCGGCATCTCGGGTGCTTCAACGGTGACTGGAGCGATGAACCGGTAGCCGCGCCGGGCCAGGGTCTCCACGTAGCGCGGGTTCTCGGCGGCGTCGTCGAGCGCGCGCCGCAGTTTGCGGATCGCGGTATTGAGGCCGTGCTCGAAGTCGACGAAGGTGTCGGCGGGCCAGAGCCGTTCGCGAAGTCGCTCCCGCGTCACGACCACGCCGGGCTGGTCCAGCAGCATCGCCAGGACGCGGAACGGCTGCTCCTGGATCCTCTGCTTGACGCCGTTACGGCGGAGCTCCCCAGTCGCGAGGTCCACTTCGAAGGTGCCAAACTGGCGTCGGGACGCGACGCGGGGGCCCCGCGAGTCGGCCATGCGAGGTTGGAGTCTAGTGGTGGCCTCGCGCCTTGTCAAAAGACCGGGTCACCTGTCCTTCCAAGTGGTTTCCCGCCAGCAGGTTTCGAGGTCACCCCGGCTTCATCCACGGACGAGATCTGGTCCATTGAGCGGTGTGGAGGGCTGGCCGCATTGTGCGCCGCGAAGGAGACGCACGATGCGCACAACCACCACTTCCACGTTCCTGATCGCGATGACGGTATTGGCGGGGCTGGCGGCGACGCCCGCGCTCGCCCGAGCGCAGTCCGCGCCGCCCCGGCCGAGCGTGTTCCAGACCACCCTGGAAGAGGCCGGGCAGAAGACGCCGGAAATCACCACGGACGACCTGTTGAAAATCCTCGCCGAGGGGAAGATCCCGGTGATCGACGTGCGGACGGCGGAGGAATACGCGATCGCGCACATCCCCGGGTCGATCAACGTCTACGAGCTCGAAGCGCAGCGCATCACCGAGATGTTCGGCCCGGGCCAGGACATGATCCTTTATTGCAACGGGCCGTCGTGCGGCAAGAGCAAGCGCACGTCCGAAGATCTGGTAAAGCTCGGCTATACCAACATCCGGCGCTACCAGCTCGGCATGCCGGTCTGGCGGGCGCTGAGCCAGACCGTGCAGACCGACATGGGTGGCCTTCACTACATGTTCACGCGCGACGGCACCGCGGTGTTCGTCGACGCGCGGACGCCGGCCGAGTTCTCCGCCGCCAGCATGCCGAACGCGGTGAACATCCAGGCCGGTGAGGCGACGGCCGCCAATGACGACGGGCGCCTGCCGTTCCGGGACAAGGGCACGCGCGTCGTCGTCTTCGGCAATACGCCGCAGCAGGCGCGCGCCGTGGCGGCGGAGATTGCGAAGAAGGCGTACTGGAACAGCAGCTTCTTCGGCGGGACGTTCGTCGATCTGCTGGCCGGCGGCTACATCAACCACCCGCCGCTGGCGTCGGCGAGGAGCCTGACGATCGCCGCGGGCTCCACCTGCACGGCCCTCGTTGCCGCGTCAGACGTCGACAACGGCTCGTCCGATCCCGACCCCGGCGATACGGTGCGCCTGTCGCTCGACGTGACCGGACCACTGGGTCTCGGCGCGCACGCCGTGACGCTCACGGTTTCCGATCGCTTCGGCAGATCGGCGTCTGCGGCGGCGACGGTTGCCGTGACCGATCAGACGGCGCCGGCGATCGCGAGCGTCTCGGTCTCGCGTCCCGCGCCGTCGCCGGAGGGTCACGGGCTGAAGCTCGTCACCGTCGATTACGACGCGAGCGACAACTGCGGCGACGTCACGGTTCGCCTGAGCATCACGCGCGAGGACGCCCGCAGCGACGAGTCGCGCGTGCTCGATGCGCGCCACGTCCTCGTCCCCGGCGGCCACGGGCGCGACAGGTGGATCACCATCGAGGCGACCGATGCGGCCGGCAACGTGTCGCTCGCGCGCGTGCCGGTGCGCGGCGACGACGACTGAACCAGATCTGAGGCAGAATGCGCGGGTGCTGGCGCGGCTGTGGACTCGCAAGGAGTGGCAGTTCTTCGCCGTCCTGCCCCGGGCGGACGGTGCGCTTGCCGCCGCGTGGTGGGCCGCGCTGCTGCTGCGCGGCACGCTGCCGGCGGCATTCGCCATCGCGATGGGCGTCCTCGTCGCCGCGGTGCAGGGCGGGCGTCCCCTGGGACCGCCGCTCGCGGTCGTCGGCGCGATCTTCGTCGGGCTGCAGGTGTTGAGCCCGCTGCACCAGGCCATCGGCGCCAGCCTCGGCGACCGCACCGCCGCGTGGCTCTCGGATCGGCTGGCCGAGGCGTGCCTGCGGCCGCCCGGCGTGGCGCACCTCGAAGATCCCACGCTCAGCGGCGATCTCACGTTCGCGCGCGATTTCGATCTCGGCATGACCGGGCCGCCGCTGTTCATCTCGATGGATTTCATCGCCGCCGGCATGGTGGAGATGATCGGCGGCCTCGCGTCGGCGGTGGTCCTGGCCTGGTACGCGTGGTGGGCGCCGCTGGTCCTCGGCGGCGCGTGGCTGGCGACGCACTGGCTGCTCCGCGAGAGCGCGGTCTGGCGCGACCGCAACACGCCGGAGGTCCGCGGCGCGCAGCGCGACGCCGAGTATGCCTACCGCCTGGCCGTCGACCCGCCGGCGAGCAAGGAACTGCGGCTGTTCGGCCTCGCCGGCTGGACGATCGACCGTTTCGTCGCGCGGCGGACGCGGCTGCACGACCTGCAGTACGCCGCGACGCGCCTGCGCGAGCGTCCGGTCCTGTGGAGCCTGCTGCTCGTCGTCGGGGCCAACCTCGGGTTCTTCTGGTCGCTGGCCGCGGCGGCGTCGAGCGCGCGCATCACGCTGGGCGAGGCGGTGATCTTCGCGCAGTGCGCGATCGGCGTGTCGATGATCGCGTTCGGCGGGTTCAGCTGGGCGCTCGACGGCTCCGCCGCCGGCGTCGCCGCCGTGCTGCGCGTCGAGCCCGCGATGCGGCCGGCCGGCGATCTCCGCCAGGGCAGCCGCGGCGCGGACGGCACGCCCGCTCGAGAGATTCGCCTCCGCGACGTGACGTTCGCCTACGCCAACGGCGCTCCCGTCCTCGAGCACTTCGACCTGACGATTCCGGCGGGATCCTCCCTGGCCATCGTCGGTCAGAACGGCGCGGGCAAGACGACAATCGCCAAGCTCCTCTGCCGCCTCTACGATCCCCAGGCTGGTGCCGTGGAGGTGGACGGCGTCGATCTCCGCGACTTCGACGTCGAGTCGTGGCGTGCGCGAGTCACCGCCGTCTTCCAGGACTTCATCCGCTTCGAGTTGCCGCTCCGCGACAACGTGGCGCCCGCAGGGGCGCCGGATCCGGTGGTGCGCGACGCCCTCGCCGCCGCAGGCGCGCAGGACCTGGCCGCGCTCGACACGATCCTGGCGCGCGGCTACGACGGCGGGATCGATCTCTCGGGCGGCCAGTGGCAGCGCATCGCGCTCGCGCGGGCGCTGGCCTCGGTGACGCTCGGCGCGGGCCTCGTCGTGCTCGACGAGCCGACCGCACAGCTCGACGTCCGCGGCGAGGCGGAGATCTTCGAGCGACTGCTGGCCGCGACCCGCGCCTGCACGACGATTCTGATCTCGCACCGGTTCTCGACGGTCCGCCGCGCCGATCGCATCTGCGTCCTCGAGCACGGCCGCGTCGTCGAGCTCGGCACGCACGACGAGCTGATGGCGCTCGACGGGCGCTACCGCACGATGTTCGACCTGCAGGCGCAACGCTTCGCGACGCCCGGCCCGCTCGACGACGAGGAGGGGATGACCTATGACGTCCTCTCCTGATCGGATCCCGCCGATCGAGGCGCTGCCGCCGCCGTTCTCCTCCATGTGGCGGCTGTGCAGGCTCGGGTACCGCCACGAACCGCGCCTGATGCTGGTGTCGTTCGTGCTGTCGCAGCTGGCCGCGCTGCCCGACGCGCTCATCGCGCTGTGGCTGATGCTGCTGGGCAAGGGCGTGCTCGAACAGCGCGCGGCGCTGGTGCAGGCTGCCGCGATCGGGCTCGGCGTTTCGGCCGCCGCCACCTGGTTCCTGCGCACGATCAGCACGCGCGTGCAGCGCCGCTTCCGCGACAAGGTGACGATCGCGCTGGAGTCCCACGTCGCACACCTGCAGGCCAGCATCGGCACCATCGCGCACCAGGAACGGCCGGAGTATCTCGACCGCCTGTCGATGCTCCGCAACCAGGTGTTCGTGCTCGATCACATGTACATGTCGGTGTTCTCCACGCTCGGATGGATCCTGCGCCTCGTGATCACGATGGCGCTGTTGATGTCGATTCATCCGGCGCTGATCCTGCTCGTCGTCTTCGCGCTGCCCACGGTGGCGACCTCGAGCTGGCGTCCTGCTGTGGAACGCGTCGCCCAGGAGCGCGCCGCGCAGGCTGGACGGCTGACGCGCCATCTGTTCACGCTCTCGACGACGGCGCCTCCAGGAAAGGAAGTGCGCGTCACGGGCATCGGCGAGCGCCTGCTGCGCGATCGCCAGTCGGCCTGGGAGCGCTGGTACCGCCCGATCGTCACGGCGCGGCGCGAGTCGGCGCTGTGGCATGCGGCGGCGTGGGCGGTGTTCGGTCTCGGCTATGTCGGCGCCGTCGTGTTCGTCGCCGCGGTGCAGCGCGCGCCGTCAGAGAGCGTGCTGCTCGTGCTCGCGGCCGGCGCACGGCTGTCCGCGTACGTCGGCGCGACGGTCGGCGAGATCGGGTTCCTGCGCGGCTTCTGGATGGACGGGTCGCGCCGGCTGGCGTGGCTCGAGGACTACGCCGCGTCGGTGGCCGCGCGCGGCGACCTGCGGGTGCCCGCGGCACTGAATCGCGGGATCCGCTTCGACCACGTGTCGTTTTCCTATCCCGGCACCTCGCGGCGCGTGCTCGAGGACGTGTCGCTGACGCTGCCGACCGGCGCCGTCGTCGCGCTCGTCGGCGAGAACGGCGCCGGAAAGACGACCATGGTCAAGCTGCTCGCGAAGATGTACGAGCCTTCGTCGGGCGCAATCTTCGTCGACGACGTGCCCCTCGCACGCCTGCCCGCACCGGAGTGGCGCGCGCGCCTCGCCGGCGCCTTCCAGGACTTCTTCCGGTTCGAATTCCTGGCGCGGCAGACGGTG
>Ga0207648_10006145_pt1 | contig 11969 bp, 11 predicted proteins | sample KBSMisM32_FD_184310 | JGI IMG/M metagenome (GOLD analysis project Ga0207648, IMG submission 184310) | Miscanthus rhizosphere microbial communities from Kellogg Biological Station, Michigan, USA - KBS Miscanthus M3-2 (SPAdes) (version 2) | ecosystem: Host-associated > Plants > Roots >...
CGCCCGCGCGCCCGAGGCGGCGGCGAGGTGCGGGTAGACGGAGAACGACGGCCACGCGTAGACGAGCTCCGCGCCGGGCTCCAGCAGCGCCTCGCCGGCGGCGAGCAGGATGTCGCAGGAGCCGTTGCCGATCGCGATCCGGTTGGCGGGCACGCCGTGGCGGTCCGAGAGCGCGCGGCGCAGCGCCGCGTTGGACGGGTCCGGGTAGCGGTTGGCCCCCGCGAGCGCGCCCGCGGCGGCCTCGACGACCGCCGGCAGCGGCGGATAGGGCGACTCGTTGGAGGCCAGCAGCGCGACCTCGCCGTCGAGCGCGTAGCCGTCCGCGGCCGGGTAGACCGGGATCCGCCGGATGCGCTCGGAGAACTCGATCGACATCGGCTCCAGCCTACTCAGCCGATGGCTTGCGCAGCAGGACCGCGTAGTCGTTGACGCTGAAGAGGAAGTCGCCGCGCGCCGCGCGGACCCGCAGGTCGTCGACCCACGCCTCGAGCTGGGAGGCGAGGTCGTGGTGCTGGTCGCGCCGGACGGCGTCGACGATCCCGCGGATCGCCATGTCGGCCGGCTCGCCCGCCGCGAGGTCGGTGTCGATCTCCACCCAGGCCATCGTCTCGACGTGCTCGAGCGACGAGCGGCGGGCGATCTGCGGCAGCTTGCGCCCGATCGTGCCGTCCGCGAAGTCCATCCACTGCTCCTGGGTGTCCGCGTAGGCGTGCACGAGCCGGCGCGTGAGGTCGAGCTCGGAGGAGCTGAAGACGATCGTGTCGTTGTCGGTGTGGCCGAGCAGGAAGCGGCCGCCGGGCACGAGCACGCGCGCGACCTCCGCGAGCAGGGCGTCCGGGGAGGCGAGCGCCTCGAGCGTGTTGTGGCAGATGGCCCCGCCGAGGCTCGCGTCCTCGAACGGGAGCGGCTTGTTGAGGTCGGCGACCACGACCGAGAGCTTCGGATCGCCGGCCAGCGAGGGCTCGAGCTCCGGCTCGCGGCGCTCGACGCCGATCAGCTCGACGTCGGGTCCGAGCTGCTCGCGCAGCGCCGCGAGCGTGCGCCCGCCGCCGCAGCCGAGATCGGCCACGCGCGGCGCCGCCGGCTCGCCGAGCGCGGCGGCCAGCCTCCGGTGGCGCGCATTCACTGCGCTCCCTCGAGGTCGAGCCGCAGCGCCCGTGCCTCGCCCAGGTAGACGTGCTGCGGCTCGTGGTCGTCCTCGCCGTAGCAGTGGATCAGCACGCGGATGATGCGGGGGAGCGCGCCCGGCACCGGCACCTCGCGGGCGCACAGGAGCGGCACCGCGCTGAGGCCCATCCGGCGGGCGGCGACGGCGGGGAACTCGGCGTCGAGGTCCTCGGTCAGCGTGAAGATGCAGGAGACGAGGTCCTCCGCCGCGAGCTGGTTGCGGGTGAGGATCTCGCGCATCAGCTCGTCGGTGCCGGCGAGGATGGCGTCGGCGTCGTTCTCGGCCACGGACGTGGCCCCGCGGAGGGCGTAGAGGCGCATCCGGCGCGCCATTCAATCAGCGCGCAGGCGCTCGACCTCGGCGGGCGTCAGGCGGCGGTGACCGCCGACCGGAAGGCTGCCGATATCGGCCTTCGCCATTTCGGTCGCCGCTTCCCGGATTGTCTGGTCCGGACTGGCCAGGTGCACATCGCGTGTCATGACATCGCTAACTTTTTTCATTGGTAGGTCCCTCCGCATAGCGAAACAGCATGTCGTTCAGATTCGTGCTCCCATTCTGGGGGACGATACCTGAGCGTAGGCTGTCGGCTGATACGTTGGCGATATGACCGCGTGAAATCGATGTTTGGCCGCCATCGTGCATGCGAGCGGATAACGATGTCGTGGAGTCGAGTCAGTCTTCCTCCACCTTCGGCTTGTACGCCTCGACGAGTTGCTTCTGCACCTGCGCCGGCACCGGGTCGTAGTGGCTGAACTCGATTGCGTAACGGCCCTTGCCGGCGGTCATCGCCTTGAGTTCGGTCTGGTAGTCCGTGATCTCGGCGAGCGGCACCTGGGCCTTGACGACGAGTTCGCCGCCGCGCATCGAATCGGTGCCGCTGATGCGCGCGCGCTTGCTGGCGAGGCCGCCGGTGACGTCGCCCATGTGGGCATCCGGGACGAACACGTCGAGGTTGACGATCGGTTCGAGGATCTGCGGCCTGGCTTTCGTGATGGCGTCCATGAACGCCTTCTTGCCGGCGGCAACGAAGGCGACTTCCTTCGAGTCGACCGGATGATATTTGCCGTCGTATACAATTACACGAACGTCCTGCATCTGGTAGCCGGCGACCGCGCCGTGCTCGAGCACCTGGCGCACGCCTTTTTCGACGGCCGGCAGGAACTGGTTCGGAATCGTGCCGCCCTTGACCTCGTCGACGAATTCGAAGCCGCCGCCACGCGGCAACGGCTCGATGCGCAGGAACACCTCGCCGAACTGGCCCGCGCCGCCGGTCTGCTTCTTGTGGCGATGATGGCCCTCGGCCCTGCCGCCGACAGTTTCACGATAGGCAATTTTCGGCGGCCGCGACTTCACCTCGACGCCGTAACGCTCCTTCATGCGTTCCAGCATCAGCTTCAGGTGCAGGTCTGACAAACCGCGCACGACCGATTCGTTCAATTCCTTGTTGTGCTCGAAGCGGAAGCAGGGGTCTTCCTCGGAGAGCTTGTGCAGCGACACGGCGAGCTTCTGTTCCTGGCCCTTGTGCGCCGGTTCGACCGCCAGGCCGAACATCGGCTGCGGAAAATCGAGCGGCTGCAGGTGGATCTGGTCCTCGTCGTGCGAATCGTGCAGCACGGCGTCGAAATGGATCTCCTCGACCTTCGCGACCGCGGCGATATCGCCGGGAATCGCCTGGTCTATCTCGATGTGATCCTTGCCCTTGAGCTTGAACAGATGCCCGACCTTGAACGGCTTCTTGCCATCGTCTATCAGCAGCTGCGTGTCCTTCTTGACCGTGCCCTGATAGACGCGAAAGACGGACAGCTTGCCGACGAACGGGTCATTGACGATCTTGAATACGTCGGCGATGACGTGCTTCTTCGGATCCGGCACGGCCTGGATCGGCGTTGCCGCGGCGCCGGTTCCCTTGACGAATGGTGGCGGATTGCCTTCCTTTGGATTCGGCAACAGTTTCTCGAAGAAATCCAGCAATTCCTTCACGCCCGCGCCGGTGCGCGCGGAAACGAAACACACCGGCACGAGGTGGCCTTCGCGCAGGCACTGCTCGAACGCATCGTGCAGTTCCTGCCCGGACAGCCCTTCCTCACCCTGTTCGAGAAAATGGTCCATCACGGTTTCGTTGATCTCGACGACCTGGTCGATGATGCGCTGGTGGGCCTCGGCGACCGTGGAAAAATCCGCGACGCCGCTCGGCTTGAAAAAGCAGTCGACGACGTTTTTGCCATCCTGCGCCGGCAGATTGATCGGCAGGCATTCCGGGCCGAACGTCTCGCGCAGCTGTTCGACCAGCGCGCGGCAGTTGCCGCCATCGATCTTGTTGACGATGAGCACGCGCGCCAGGCCGCGCGCCTTGGCGCGGTTCATCAGGCGGTGCGTGCTGAATTCGATGCCGTTGTGCGCGTTGACGACGATCGCGCAGGTCTCGACCGCGGCCAGCGCGGTCAATGTCGGGCCGCGAAAATCGGCGGCGCCCGGGGTGTCGATCAGATTGATGTGGCAGTCGCCGCGGTCGATCGAGGCAATCACCGTGTTGAGCGATTGCTTGCGCTCTTTTTCCATTGGATCGTAATCGGAAACCGTGGTGCCGCGCTCGACGGAGCCGGGAGCACCGATCACGCCGCCTGCATGCAGCAGAGCCTCGAACAGCGTGGTCTTGCCCGCGGCCGAATGGCCGACGAGCGCGATGTTTCGGATGCCTTCGGTAGTGTAGGCCATGACCGCTGTCTCCCGTAGTTGCGTGGCTGGGTGCGGTCACAATTGCATGGACGCTCACGGTTCGCGCGACGACGGAGTGGCGGAGGCGGCGCTCGCGCGCTCGCCTGCTGGATTCGGCACACCATCCGCGCGCGATCAACAGCGCGGCAGCATTCTTGGACCGCTGGGGAAGCTCTGAACAAGCCAGACTTGTTCAGAACTGCCCGGGGCCAAGCCTTCTCCTTTCCGCGTGTCCGGTCAAGTGGCAGTGCGGCAGGCGAGTATCCCGGCTTGCTGACAAGCGTGTCGGCGGCAGCCTTCTTCGAGATTCGTCGGTAACCCGCGCGGGCATGAAAAAGGCGGGCCACTGGCCCGCCTTTGTCCGGAGATTGAAGCCTGTCGCGACGCCTGTTCGTCAGTGCATCTTCCTCACCAGGCTCTTGTCCATCTTGATCGCGGCCAGATCGTTGATCGCGGCGAACTCCGCCAGCGAAAGCTTGCCGTCCTTGTCGACATCGAACTTGGCAAACATCGTCTTCAGGGCGACGCTGTTGCTGGCTTCCTGCCGATCGACGAAGGTGTCGCCGTTGGCGTCGAGCAGGCTGAACTTGTCCTGCGCGAGTGCGGTTCGTCCCTTCAGTTCTGCCTCCAGGGCTGCGCTGCCGTCGTCCGGAGCGGCAGGTGGCGCGCTGGCTGCAGCCGCTTCGGTCTTCGATAGCGCATCCGCCGGCTTGTCCGCGGACTTGTCGGCCTTCGCTGTCTTGTCGGACTTCGCGGCGTCCACGTCCTTCTTCGTTGCCGCCGGTTCGGCTGCCGCCGTCTTGGCCTTGCTTTCACGCTTGGCCTTTGGCGCGATGCTTTCCGGCTTCGCCTTTTCGGACACTTCCGCTGCCGCGCTCGCCGTTTCCTTTTTCGCCGGCGAGACTGGTTCCGGAACTGCCGCCGGAGGCGCACTCACTGGTTCGGTTTCGACCGGATTCTGCGCGGATTTGGTTTCCGACGGAGGAATGGGCGCAGACTGGTCCTGCTGCGTCACTGGTTGCACCGGTTGGGTCACCGGCTGCACCTGTTCTGGGGCTGATTGCACTGGCGCGGCCTGCTGTTCCTGCGGCTTGGGCTGCTCCTGCTGCGGTGCGGGTGCTTGCTCCGGCGCAGGCGGCGCCGGCGTGCTGGCTGGCGCAGGGTCCGGATTGGTCGTCGTTTGCGGCTGTGCGCCTTGCTGCTGATCATCCTGCGCGAAGGCCGCACCGCCCGAGAGCGCGAGCGCGACGAGAGCTGACAAGAGCAAACGCTGACGTGAAATCTGTGGATTGTTCATTTGCGAACTCCTCATGTGGAACCGCGAGACGGTTATCTCGCGCTACAAAAAACCGTGTCGCCACTTCGATCTGAAACCTTAGCAATGCGAAGACCAATCCCTACTGAATCGTTGTTCAATTTCGCGCGGCAGTTTTGTCGAGGTTAAGGCGCGAAGCGCCTCGTTTCTCGCTGCGCCCACTGTGTTCTGTTTCAGAAGAAGGGCGGACCCTCGAGCCCGCCCTTCCGCCAGCTGACTATTCGCCAGCGCGACGTTACTGATAGCCGTCCTTGCTGGTCTTGATCGAAGCCAGATCCTTGACGTTCTGGAATTCGATCAGCGACAGCTTGCTGTCCTTGTTGCTGTCGATCTTGGCGAATTCGTTCGCCAGCGGTTTGCTGACCGCGGCCTCCTGCTTGTCGATGTAGCCGTCATGGTTCGTGTCGAGCGCATCGAATTTCGTCTGCGCCACGGATTTGCCGTCGGTCGACGACGCCGGGGCAGCCTGGGTCATCGATTGCGGTTGCTGTCCCTGTTGCTGCGCCTGGCCTTTCGCCATGGGATCTTCCTGTGCGAATGCGGCAGCGGACAGCGCCAGGGCTGCGACTGCCAATGAAAGTTTGAGATGGGTTCTCATGAATTGCTCCTTGACTCGGGTTGAGAGCGAAGGCCAGCGGCCTTCGGCTGCGCTTCGAGGCGCCAAGCGCTTCGAAGTTGCGCCTCGCGTGGCTGACGTCGGGCGCATTTCGGTCGGTCACCGGGAAAGCGGGAATCGTTTTCCTCGGCACGCATTGGTGCGCGACAACTGCACCACCAACCTGCACCGGGCGAGCGAATCTTTCCGGTGCAACGCGAACCTACGCCTTTCATCAAAAACGCGGACTGAACCGTTTGTTAGGTAAATGTTTCCATGCAGCGCGCATCGGCGCGCTGGATGCGGCAAAATATACTTGTTCCATTTCTCGATGCACTGAACGTGAACAAGCGCCTAACGCCGCAAGTTCAGAACGAATTCATTGCCGGGGGTCTAGGTTCGAATCTCCGTTCAACAAGGGCAATTTGCCGCCCCACGGAGGTTTGTCATGAAACGTGTTACCAACGCCATCGTTGCGATTCTGGGAATCGGCTTGGCCGGCTCGGCATTCGCGTATTCGCGCGGCGATTCGTATTTCGATTTCGCCCGCGTGCAGCGTGTCGACCGGATAGTCGCCACTGTCGACCAGCCGCCAACGACGCGCGAGCAGTGCTGGAACGAACCGCGGACCGAATACCGTCCGGGCGCCGAAATTCGTCGCGAGACGGTGGTGCCGGAAACCGCGGTCATCGATGGCCGCCAGGCAGTCGTCCGCACCGACGTAGTCGAACATGACGGCTACGCGACGACCGATTACCAGCGCGTGTGCCGCACCTATACGCAACAGGCGCAGGCCAGGCAGGTAGTCGGCTACGATGTCGTCTACAACTATCGCGGCGAATACTTCCACGACCGTCTGGACCACGATCCTGGTCGCACCGTGCGCGTGCACGTGGATCACGGCTACGTGGACCTTGCCGAATAAAGACCCGGCATCACAACAACATTCCGGATCTTCAAAAATCAACCCTGCAATCGGCGCCGCACGCGGGCGCCGATTTTTTGCGCGGACAGCTCATTCACCTCGCCGCTTAACGCCGATTTAGCCGAACGCCTGTAAATTGGCGGAGATTTCGACTTGGCTCAGGGGACTGGATGCCGGCGCTGTTGGCACATGTCGCTCCGGAGGACGCCGGTTACGACGAAGATGATCTGCAATCGGCTGCCGCCTGGCGCGACGGCGTGCGCGAGCATGCCCTCGGCCGGCCCGGGCATGCCGCGATGTTGCCGCGGCACTGGCGACGCTGGGGCTGGTTGCTGGCACTGGCGCTGCATTTGCTGATCCTGATCGGATCTCGCTCGACGTTGCGCGACCAGCAGCGCGCACCCGAAACGAGCGTGATCAGCGTCGAACTCATTGACGCGCCCGCGCCGCCGCCGATGCCGGAACCCGCGCTGCCAGCGCACCCTGTCGTTGCGCCGATGCCAAACGCATCGCCGCGGCCGCGGTCATCGCTGGCGCCGCGGCCTCCGCGTACTGCCAGTCCATCCGCACCGCCCCCGGCGGCGATCGAGCCGGAATTTCACGCCTACAATCCCGACGGCAGCCTCGACATCCCCGACGATCTGGCCGTGCAGCTCGATAACGCCCAGCCCCGCGCCGACTTCATGCCGTTGAAGGTCGCGCCGTCACCAATACTGAATCCACGCAGGCCGCTGAAGGTTCGTCCGAATCATTTCGCGCAATTCTGGAACGGCACCGATGGGATGCCACTGCACGAGTCGATGTGGCGCTACGTCACCGCGACGAAGGAATTCGTCGCACCCTGGGGCGGGCACTATGGTTGTGCGTGGATCCTGATCCTCGTTGCTTGCGCCGATATTCCGGACAAGCCGTGGAATCCGCCGCAAAAATGGCAGCCCGCGACGGAACTCGACGAGCAATGATCACGCGCGACGTGGCCCCGGCAACGTTACGCAGGACAATCGGCAAACAGTCCCGCTGAGACCCTGTCAACGGAGCGCGGCGAACCGAGGTCCGCCGCGCCCCGTTTGTTGCCGACACACTGCGAGCGTGTGGCGCGCTGTTGTCAGCCGCCGCCACCGCCGTTGTCGTCGTCCTTCTTCTTGTCGCCTTCATTCTTCTTCGGCGCTTTCAGTTCGTCCTTGGGTTTGGGCTCGTTGCTGCGCGGCGTCTGTTCGGCCTTTGGCTTCGGCTGCATTGCCGTGCGCTGCGCCGGCGCGGCCTTCGGCGGCTCGGCAGGCGGCTTGAGCTGCGGTGCTGCATCGGATGGCGCTGCCGCCTTTGGTTCGTGTTGCGCCACCGGCGCCTGCGCGCGCTCGGGCTTCGGCTCACGACGCTCGGTCGTGCTGGCCGATCCGGTCCGCTTATCGGGTTCCTGGGCAGGTTGCGTTGGCGCTGTGCGCGTGCGAGCGGTCGGCGTGGTTGCCGTGGTGGTTGCCGTGGTGGTTGCCGTCGTGGTCGGCGGCGTGCGCTGCTGATCGCGCGTCGTCGTGGTGGGAGCCTGCCGCGTGCTAGTCACAGCGACACCCGCCGGGCGCGGCGGGGCGTGCGGCGTTATCGAACGCGAGACCCATTCCTGGCGCTGCGCGTAGAACGGCCGATTGTGATAGTGGTGCTCCCAGTAGATGCCGAGCGAAAAAGCGACGACCGGAATGCCGATGCGCGGACCGTAGTCGATCACGACGACGCGCTGGCCGCCGTAATCCTCTTCGAGAAACGTGCCCGGAACCCAACCCGCGTCATCGCCGATGCTGACGTCGCACCAGGTCCAGCCGTCGATGCAACCGTGGATCGACACCGGCGTGCCTGCGCGCAGTTGGACGATCGACGGGTATGCGGCATCCGGACCGGCTTGCAGGCTGATGTCGGCGACGACCCAGCCCTGCGCGGCGCTGGCCAGCAGCGGCGCGCACAAGGCGAGCGCGGCCAGCGAACCAATGATTTTCTTCATGGCGGAACTCCTCTGTCGGTTAACAGAGGCATCTTTCCGCCTTCAGCCTGAATACGCGCCGACGAATGCCGCCAGCGAGAATTCCGTTTCGTTCGCATTCACCAACAGGCCCGGCCGGCAGCAAGCCGTTGGACGAAAACCGCGCTACAGCATGCGCTTGAGCTCGGCAAGCAGCGGCAGCTTGCGCACGCGCACCGTCGTCGCCGCGTAGATCGCATTGGCCAGCGCCGGCGCCGCGCTCGGCACGCCGATCTCGCCCGCGCCGCTCGGCTCCTCTGTCGACTCGACCATGTACACTTCTACACTTTGCGGCGACTGCGCCATGCGCATCAACGGGTAGTCGGTGAAGTTGCGTTGCTGGACCTGGCCATCCTTCAGGGTGATCGCCAGGTTCATCGCGGTTGAAATGCCGTCGAGCGTGCCGCCCATCATCTGCGCCTCGACACCCAGCGGATTGACGACGCGGCCAACGTCGACCGCGCACACGGCGCGATGGATCATCAGCTCGCTGCCTTCCACCGACACCTCGAACGCATGCGCGGCATAGCCGCCGAACGTGAAGTGGCAGGCGATGCCGAGGCCATGGCCGTCGCTGCGCTTGTCTTTCCAGCCGATCTTGTCGGCGGCGAGTTGCAACACGCCGGCGAGGCGCCCGGTTTCGAAGCCGGGCTTGTCGGAATCCTCGTATTTCATGTGGCGCGGCGGCCCGAGCAGATCCAGCCGCAATTGAACGGCGTCCTGTTTCGTCGCAACCGCGATCTCGTCGATGAAGCTTTGCACCGCGAATGCGTGAAACGTATGGATCGGACCGCGCCACCAGCCGCGCGGCATGCCGGAGGCGACCGGGAAATAGCTCTTTTCCAGATTGGCAACGAGGCCTGCGGGGAAATCGTCGGGCTCGACGCAACCGATGTACAGCGGAGTCTTGCCTTCGGCCATGCCGCGGTCGCGATAGTTGCGCGGCGTGGCCGCGCAGCGATGCGACCAGCCGATGATTTTCTTCTTCTTGTCCAGTGCCGCGCTCATCGCATGCACGCCGAACGGACGGAAGAAGTCGTGCTGCAGGTCGTCCTCGCGCGTCCAGATCAGCTTGACCGGCTTGCCGGCAGCCTTCGCGATCAGCGTGGCTTCCGCGACGAAGTCGTTCTTCAGGCGCCGGCCAAAGCCGCCGCCGGAACGCGTCAGGCGGATCTCGATGTCCTTGCGCGGGATGCCGGTGAGTTTGCTGATGATTTGCGACGCGCCGGACGGGCTTTGCAGCGAAGCGACGAGCACGGCCTTGTCTTTCTCGATCGAGATCTGCGCGCCGGGCGGTTCCATCGTCGCGTGCGCCAGGAACGGCATTTCATAGCGCGCCTCGAGGTGGATCGGCGCCTGCTTGCGCGTTTTGGCGAAGTCGCCATCGTTGCGCACCGGGACGGCATTTTCATTCCTGTCGAGCAGTTCGTTGGCTTTCGCCGCGAGCGCCGACGTCGACTCGCCGGTCCACGGCCCCTCGGTCCACTCGACCTTGAGCTTTTCCCTGCCTTTGAGCGCGGCCCAGGTGCTGTCGGCGAGCACGGCGACGCCGCTCGCGAGCACGCCATCGATCGGTTCGTCCGCGTTCGGGCCTTCGATGACGACGACGTTCTTGACACCGGGGACCTTGCGGGCCTCGGTGTCGTCGACCTTTTCGACGCCGCCGTCCAGATGTGGACAACGCAGCATCACCGCGAACAGCGTGTCGGTGAAATAGGCGTCGATGCCGAACTGCGCGCGGCCGGTAACGATCGCTTCGCCATCGACGGTGCGCGTCGGTTTGCCGATGATCGAAAACTGTTCCGGAGTCTTCAGCGGCACAGGATCCTTCGGCAGGTCGAGCGCGGCCGCCTCGGCAGCCAACTCGCCGTAGCCGAGCCGGCGCGAGTCCGGCGCGATCACGGCTCCGGATTGCGAGCGCAGTTGCGCCGCCGGAAGACCCCAGCGCGCTGCCGCCGCCTGCACCAGAAGCCAGCGTGCCACCGCGCCGGCCTCGCGCAGTTCCTTCCAGCCGCTCGGGATGTTGTCGCTGCCGCCGGCGCCTTGTCCGCCATAGCGATTCGACGGACCCTTGTCGGTTTCGACATAGCCGTAGGGCAACTGTTCGACGCGGACGCGATCCCAGCCGACGTCGAGTTCCTCGGCGATCAGCATCGGTAGCGAGGTCTTGACGCCCTGGCCGATCTCGCAGCCGCGCGCGCCGATGATGACGTCGCCATTCGCCTCGATACGCACGAAATCGCCCAGCGCCTGCGCCTCGTCGCGCGCGCCGCGATACGGCAACGGCTGATCGGCGCGCGCAAATTTCCACGAGACCAGCAATGCGCCGGATGCCGTCGCCGTAGCGAACAGAAATGCGCGCCGCGACAGCCCGTTCACTTCGAGCCCTCGCGTGCGATCTGCGCCGCGCGCTTGATCGCGCGGCGAATGCGCGGATAAGTTCCGCAGCGGCACAGGTTCGGAATCTTCGCGATGTCGTCGTCACCCGGATTCGGATTGCGCGCAAGCAGATCGGCGGCGGCCATGATCTGGCCGGCCTGGCAATAGCCGCATTGCGCGACATCTTCCTCGATCCAGGCGCGCTGCAGCGGATGCAACCCGGCATCGGTCGCCAGGCCCTCGATCGTCGTGACCGCATGGCCCATCGTGGCCTTGACCGGCGTCAGGCACGCGCGTTGCGCCTTGCCGTCGATCAGCACCGTGCATGCCCCGCAGGCGCCGATGCCGCAACCGTACTTCGTGCCGGTCAACCGCAGCACGTCGCGCAGGTACCACAGCAGCGGCATGTCCGGATCGCCACCGGGATAATACGGCCGGCCGTTGATCTGGACTTCCTCGGCTTTCTTCTCGGCGCCAATAGGCGCAGGCGGCGGAAGTGTCTTGCTGGCGCGGGACGGTGTATCTGGCATGTTCCGGGACGAACTCTGGCGGTGTTGTTTATTGTTGCATACCACAGTGAGACCGGCGCGGTGCGCAAGTTGCGCCACCTGCGCCCAATCGTTGCTCCGCCGCGCCGAGGCGTTGCGGCGCTTTCGGAATTCTGCTCACTTGCGATCGCCTTAGCTCGTCATTCCGGCGGCTCTCAACAGCGGAGCTGGTCAAGCCGCCGGAATCCAGCTCCTTGCTCTTTGTTGTTTCTTAGAGTGCAGAGCTTCGTCTCGCCTGCGGCGAGCCGGTTACTTTTTGGCATGACTCCGGGCATCCTGCCCTTCGCCGCTACGCGGCCAGCTTCGCTGTTCGCGC
>Ga0207648_10006146_pt1 | contig 11969 bp, 8 predicted proteins | sample KBSMisM32_FD_184310 | JGI IMG/M metagenome (GOLD analysis project Ga0207648, IMG submission 184310) | Miscanthus rhizosphere microbial communities from Kellogg Biological Station, Michigan, USA - KBS Miscanthus M3-2 (SPAdes) (version 2) | ecosystem: Host-associated > Plants > Roots > Rhizosphere...
AGGCGAGCAACGGCGATGCCTGGGTCGACGTCAACGGCCAGCACTACAGCCCGAGCCAGATCTCGGCGTTCATCCTGGGCAAGATGAAGGAGACCGCCGAGGCCTATCTCGGCGAGAAGGTCGAGCAGGCGGTCATCACCGTCCCGGCCTACTTCAACGACGCCCAGCGCCAGGCCACCAAGGACGCCGGCAAGATCGCCGGGCTGGAAGTGCTGCGCATCATCAACGAGCCGACCGCAGCAGCGCTCGCCTACGGTCTCGACAAGCAGAAGACCGGCACCATCGCGGTCTACGACCTCGGCGGCGGCACGTTCGACATCTCGGTGCTCGAGATCGGCGACGGCGTGTTCGAGGTGAAGTCGACGAACGGCGACACCTTCCTCGGCGGTGAGGACTTCGACGCTCGAATCGTCAATTGGCTTGCCGACAAGTTCAAGGCGAAGGAAGGCATTGATCTTCGTACCGATCGCCTCGCGCTGCAGCGCCTCAAGGAAGCTGCCGAAAAGGCGAAGATCGAGCTGAGCTCGGCCGCGACGACCGAGATCAACCAGCCGTTCATCACCGCGCGCATGGAAGGCGGCGCCACCACGCCGCTTCACCTCGTGGAGACGATCAGCCGCGCCGACCTTGAGAAGATGGTCGAGGACCTGATCGAGCGGACGATCGAGCCGTGCAAGAAGGCTCTCAAGGATGCCGGGCTCGACGCCAAGGACATCGCAGACGTCGTCCTGGTCGGCGGCATGACCCGCATGCCGCGCGTCCGCGAGAAGGTGAAAGAGTTCTTCGGGCGTGAGCCGCACACCGGCGTGAACCCGGACGAGGTCGTCGCCATGGGCGCAGCGATCCAGGCCGGCGTCCTGCAGGGCGACGTCAAGGACGTGCTCCTGCTCGACGTGACGCCGCTGTCGCTCGGTATCGAGACCCTGGGCGGCGTGTTCACCCGGATGATTGACCGCAACACGACGATCCCGACCAAGAAGAGCCAGGTCTTCTCGACCGCCGAGGACAATCAGAATGCGGTGACGATCCGCGTCTTCCAGGGCGAGCGCGAGATGGCCGCGGACAACAAGATGCTCGGCCAGTTCGATCTGGTCGGAATTCCGCCGGCTCCGCGCGGCGTGCCCCAGGTGGAAGTCACGTTCGACATCGATGCCAATGGCATCGTCAACGTTTCCGCCAAGGACAAGGGCACGGGCAAGGAGCAGCAGATCCGCATCCAGGCTTCGGGTGGCCTCAACGACTCCGACATCGACAAGATGGTCAAGGAAGCGGAGCAGTTCGCCGAAGAGGACAAGAAGCGGCGCGCTGCGGCCGAGGCAAAGAACAATGCCGAGAGCCTTATCCACTCGACCGAGAAACAGCTCGCCGAGCATGGCGATAAGGTCGATGCTTCCGTGAAGACGGAGATAGAGACGGCGCTGAGCGAAGCAAAGGCTGCGGTCGAGAGCGGCGATCCCGACCAGATGACCGAGAAGACGCAGGCGCTGACGCAGGCGGCGATGAAGCTCGGCGAGGCCATGTACAAGGCGCAGCAGGCCGAGGCGCAGGGCGCTACCGGCGAAGCTGGCGAGGCCGGTGCAGCTGAAGAGAAGCCGGCCGACGAGGACGTCGTCGACGCCGAGTTCTCCGAAGTCGACGAAGAGAACAAAGGCTGATGAGCGCGTGGCGCCGCGCTCGCGGGAGGGCCGGCGCCACGAGTAGGCGTATCGGGGAGGCGTGATGGTCGAGCAGGACTATTACGATTTGCTGGGTGTTGAACGCGGCGCCGATGAGGCGGCGATCAAGGCTGCCTACCGTCGTCTCGCAAAGGAGCATCACCCGGACCGAAAGAACGGGTGCAAGGAATCGGAGAACCACTTCAAGGCGATCAACGAGGCGTATGACGTCCTCAAGGATCCGCAGAAGCGTGCTGCCTACGATCGCTTTGGGAAGGCGGCGTTTACCAACGGCGGCGGGCAGGACCCATTCGGCGATGCAGGCTTCGAGGGCTTCTCCGACATTTTCTCGACGATTTTCGGTGAGTTCATGGATCCCCGCGGCGCTCGCCAGAATGCGGCTCGCGGGACGGACCTGCGTTACGACGTCGAGCTGACGCTTGAAGAAGCGTTCACCGGCACCGAGAAAACCATCACCATAGAATGTCTCGCCACCTGCGAGCGCTGCGAAGGGCGCGGTTGCACGTCGATGGACCGCTGCGCCGATACGTGCCGGACGTGCGGGGGCGCCGGAAAGATTCGCGCCCAGCAGGGCTTCTTCATGGTCGAGCGCGGCTGCCCAACCTGCCGCGGCAGCGGGGAAGTGATCAGCAATCCCTGTCCGGTGTGTCAGGGCGAGGGCCGGGCGATCAACCAGCGCCGCCTTTCAGTAAAGATTCCTCCGGGCGTCGACGAGGGAACCAGGATCCGGGTGTCCGGAGAAGGCGAAGCCGGCATCCGCAAGGCCTCGGCGGGCGATCTCTATCTTTTCGTCCACATGAAGCGTCACCCGATCTTCACTCGAGAAGGAACGAATCTCGTTGCGGATGTGCCCGTGACCTTCACGACCGCCGCGCTTGGCGGTTCCATCAGCCTGCCGGGCGTGGACGGCAACAAGGTCGAGATGAAGATCCCGGCCGGCGTCCAATCGGGTGAGCAATTGCGGCATCGCGGATCGGGCATGAGCGTGCTCAATGGGCGCGGCCGGGGCGATCTGGTCGCTCGCATCCTCGTGGAAACTCCGACCAAGATGAGCGCGAAGCAGAAGGAATTGCTCGAACAGTTCCGCGAAACCGAAACCGGCGAAGAATGCCCGGCAGCGAAGGGCTTCTTCAGCCGCGTCCGCGACATTTTCGGGAGCTAAGTCGCTCTCACCCGGTCCAGTTCGAGCCGCATCGCGAACATCTGCGCAAACAGTTCCGCCGCCGCGTGAAGCTCAAGGCTCGGCGACCGTGCCTTGGTATGCGCAAGGCGAAACTCGCCGATCTTCTCTCCGTCGATCCTGACCGGAACGCGCATCGTCGATGCGAATCCGCGCTCATTGAGTTCCGCGACCTGATGGGCGGTCGGCGCGCGCAACAATGCCTTGGCGATATCGCTGTTCTTGTCTTCGCGAGGGAAAATCGGAGTCTCGGCACCAGCTCCATCCGACACCAACTCGGGAAGATCGTCGGTTAGGCTCGCGTTGGCGTCAACGCGGAAGGGGACGCCCGTTCGGCTGCTGGTCGCCTTGGCGCCTTCAACCATCAAAGTGACCCGGTCGAAGGCCGTCAGCGCGCGCAGCCGCCGTGCAGCCGAGTCCAGCAAAGCCGAACCGCTGTGCCGTGACATCCCGGCCGCCAGTCCACCGACCGCGCTCAAACACTCGCCCAAACCGTCGGCTGGGCTCGGCACCGCCTCGAGCAGGACGCGATCGTCGGACTGCTGGAAGGCGATGTCGAATAGATTGGGGTCGTTGGTGAGCCGCACTCGATAGACGCGCGCGACACCGGTGCTTCCGCTCAGCCGCGAGAACAGGTTTCGCATGTCATGCAGCGGCTGCGCATGGATGAACTTGCCAAGGGGCTCGTCGATCAGCGTGACGTGCGATTCGCCGACCAAGTGGTGCACGTTCTCGGACGCGCGCTCGACAATCCAGTCGGGCGTCAGCTCGAGATAATAGCCGCAGGATTGAATGCCGTCCGTCACTGTCGAACTCTATGTCAGCGGAAGACGCGAGCAAAGATCGTGTCGACGTGCTTCAGATGATGGCCGAGGTCGAATAGTTCGTTCAGCTGCTCTTCCGACAATCGCCGGGTCACGTCCGGGTCGGCCTTCAACAGGTCCAGCAGCGATAGCTCGCCATCAGAGTCCCACACGCGCATCGCGTTACGCTGGACGAGTGAATAGGCGTCCTCACGGCTCAAGCCCGCTTGCGTGAGCGCGAGCATGACCCGTTGCGAGTGAACCAGGCCGCCCATGCGATCGAGATTCTTCTGCATCCGCTCGGGGTAAACCACGAGCTTGTCGATGACGCTCGTCAGCCGGGCAAGCGCGAAATCGAGCGTAATGGTGGCGTCAGGCCCGATGTAACGTTCTACGGAAGAGTGAGAGATGTCACGTTCGTGCCACAGCGCCACGTTCTCCAGAGCCGGCGTGACGTAACCGCGAACCATGCGGGCAAGACCGGTCAAGTTCTCGGTCAGGACGGGATTGCGCTTGTGGGGCATCGCGGAGCTGCCCTTCTGACCGGGTGAGAAATATTCCTCAGCCTCAAGGACTTCGGTGCGCTGAAGGTGCCGAACCTCGGTTGCGAGACGCTCGATCGACGAGGCGATGACTCCCAGGGTGGCGAAGAACATCGCGTGGCGGTCGCGTGGGATGACTTGGGTCGAAACGGGCTCGATGCTGAGGCCGAGCTCATCGGCAATGTGCTGCTCAACCGAAGGCGGGACATTGGCGAACGTGCCGATCGCTCCGGATATCGCGCAGGTCGCGACCCCGTCGCGGGCCGCGACCAGGCGCTCGCGGTTACGAGCGAACTCCGCATACGCCTGGGCCAGCTTCAGTCCAAACGTCGTCGGCTCGGCGTGAATGCCGTGGCTGCGTCCGATGGTCGGCGTCATTTTGTGCTCGACTGCGCGCTTCTTCAGCACGTCCAAAAGGGCGTCGACGTCCGCGATGAGCAGGTCGGCAGCCTGCTTCAGCTGCACCGCCAGCGTTGTGTCCAGCACGTCCGAGCTGGTCATGCCCTGATGGAGCCAACGCCGCTCTGGCCCCAGCTTCTCACCGGCCCAGGTCAGAAAGGCGATGACGTCGTGCTTGGTGACTGCCTCGATAGCGTCGATTGCGGCGATGTCGATCTCACCGAGCGCGTTGTCGTCATATGCCTTGCGGATTGTCGCTGCGTCGTCGGCCGGGATCATCCCGATCTTCCCCATCGCCTCGGCCGCGAAGACCTCGATCTGCCACCAGATACGATAGCGGTTTTCAGCCGACCAGATGGCCGTCATGTCGGGGCGGGAATAGCGAGGAACCATGGTCATGGCGGCTAGCAGAGGCGTTTGAATGCTTCAAATCGCGCGCTACGGTCGGCTGGGATGGCGGACGATCGGGATGCAGAGCTGGTCAGCGCCGCGGTCGCCGGCAATCGAACGGCGTTCGAGCAGTTGCTGCGGGCGCACTATGACCTTGTTCACCGGCTTGCCTGGCAGCTGACGGGATCACGGGCCGACGCTGAAGACATCGCGCAGGACGTTTGCTGTGCCTTGATCGGAAAGCTTCAGGGCTTTCGAGGAGAGGCCAAGTTCACGACGTGGTTGTGCGGGATTACGGTCAACGCCTGCCGGGACCATCATCGGCGGCGGCGCTCGTTCCGCGGGTTGACTGACAAGTTGATGATAACCGCGGGGCTCGCGTCACCGACGGATGGGCGCGACGCTTATGACGCGATCTGGCTGAAGAGCGCGATCGGGCGGATGAAGCCGGCTTATCGTGAGGCGGCTGTTCTTGTTTTAGATCAACAACTTACGCATGCGGAGGCAGCGGAGATTCTCGGTGTTGCGGAAGCGACCGTCTCCTGGCGGATGAGCGAGATCCGGAAGATGCTCGCGGGCTGAAGCAAGAATTTTTCGCAAATCTCCCAAGGAAATCCCGGACCGGCGCGTCGAAGGGACATGCGGGCAATCTCGCCCGCGGTTCAAAGGGAGGGCCTCATGTGCATCTTTTGCCGGTCGATCGGACCGATTTTCGCCGCGATTTGCCTCGCTTCATGCGGAAAAAACGACGTTCGCGAGGAAATTTCGACACCCGCGCCAGTCGCGGCGCAGAAGTCCGCCGAGGGCGATCTGGTTATCACGGGCCAGAGAATTGCCCGGCCCAACCTGGATAGTGCGATGCCGGTGACGGTGGTCGGCGGGTCGGCTTACGAGATGAGCATTGCGCCCGCGGCGCCGCCTCCGCCGGGAACCATGCCAATCTGGTCGCCGCCTTACCACGACCAGGGGCGTGACAAGTTCACCACAGTCGCGCAAAATGCGTTCAAGATCGTTCGGGAAGAGCCGGTATCGACCTTTTCGATCGACGTCGACACGGCCTCCTATGCCTGGGTCCGGGCCTCGCTCAACGGCAATACGTTGCCGCAGCCGGCCGCCGTCCGCACCGAGGAGATGATCAACTATTTCCCCTATGATTATGCGGTGCCCGGCCGCACCGAGGCGCCGTTCAGCACCAATGTCGCGGTGATGCCGAGCCCGTGGTCGGCCGGCCGGAAGCTCGTCCGCATCGGGATCAAGGGCTATTCGGTCCAGCGTGCAACGCGGCCGCACGCCAATTTGGTGTTCCTGATCGACACTTCGGGATCGATGCAGGAGCCCAACAAGCTGCCGCTGGTAAAGCAGTCGCTCGAAATGCTGCTCGACGAGCTGGCGCCGACCGATACGGTCTCGATCGTCACTTACGCTGGCTATGCTGGCACAGCGCTGGAGCCGACGCCCGCCAGCCAAAAAGGCAAGATCCGCTCGGTCATCGAAAGCCTTGGGGCGGGCGGCAGCACCGCAGGCGCCGAAGGAATCAGGCAGGCCTACAATTTGGCCGAGGCGAATTTCGATTCGAAAGGCGTCAACCGGGTGATCCTGGCTACCGACGGCGATTTCAATGTCGGCATCACCAACGAGGATGAGCTCAAGGGCTATATCGAGCGCGAGCGCGGCAAGGGCGTGTTCCTGTCCGTGCTCGGCTTTGGAATGGGCAATTACAACGACGCGCTGATGCAGACGCTTGCCCAGAACGGGAACGGCACCGCGGCTTATATCGACACGGTCAACGAGGCGCGGAAGACGCTGGTCGAGGAGGCGAGCTCGACCCTGTTCCCGATCGCCAAGGACGTGAAGATCCAGGTCGAGTTCAATCCGGCAGCGGTCTCCGAATACCGCCTGATCGGATACGAGACCCGGATGCTCAACCGCGACGACTTTAACAACGACAAGGTCGATGCGGGTGACGTCGGATCGGGACAGTCAGTGACGGCGCTGTACGAGGTTGTGCCGGTCGGCGGCCCGCGCGCGACTGAAGAACTACGTTACGGGGTAATCGCGGGATCACCGCGCGTCCCCCGCCCGCCGGAAGCCGAGCTTGGCTTCGTGAAGATCCGCTACAAATTGCCGAAATCGGATACGAGCAAGCTGATCGAGACGCCGATCGACCGGCGCGTCGAGTTCGCCAGCTTCGACCAGGCGCCGCAGGATGCGCGGTTCGCGGTCGGCGTCGCGGCGTTCGCCGAGCTGCTGCGCGGCGGCAAGTACAATGGTTCGATGTCCTATGAAGATGTGCTGAGGATCGCCCGCGCGTCGCGGGGCAAGGACGAGTTCGGATATCGCAGCGAGTTCATCCAGCTCGTCCAAGCGGCGAAGAGCGCGCGAACGCTGGCCCAGCTCGAGCAGTGAGAGTTCGGGGCCGCCGCTAGTCCGCCCGCCCGCGGCGGCCCCGTTCCACTTGCCGGTTCGACCGGCGTGCGATTGCCGCTATGAGTTCCTTGAGATGCCGCCAGATTCCGAATCCGTATCGTTGCCCGAGCCGCCGCCGCCGCGGCCGGCGGCTCGCGACGCGGCGATCGAGGCGGCGATGCGGCGTTTCGATGCAGTCGAGGAGCCGGCAGTAACGGCGAAACCGCGGCCCACGCCGTGGGCCCGCCGCCCGGAATTCCAGCTGGCCATGGCCGCATCGCTGGCGCTGATCATAGGCGTTCCGGCGGCCCTGATCGGCACTCGGGGCGAGGATGGCGTGTCGTCCGGCGAGCAAGCGCCGACGGCACCTGCCGCGCGGATGGCCGAACCCGCGCAGCAGCCTGCAGCCGCCGATATGGCGACGAACTCTGCAGTCGAGCAAGACCTTCAGGCGCCGAATGAGCCAGCGCCGCAGAAGGAGCAAGTGGCGCCGCCCTCCGTGGCGCCGATTGCGGGGGCATCGGTTGCGCCCGCCGTTCCGGCCCAGCGCGAAGAATATGCGGCTCCCGCAGCGCCACCGCCGGCTCCGGCACCCCCACCGCCAGCATTAGCCCAGAAAAGCGCCGACACGCGGACCAATGACGTGGTCGTGACGGGATCCCGCATCGCGCGGCCGAACCTGGAGTCCGCATCACCGGTGACGGTCGTCGGCGGCCAAGCTGCCGAGCGCGATGCGATCGCCAAGACCAACTTCGCAAAAAAGGACCGCGCTTACGCGTCGTTTCTCGATCGGCTGCAGACGGCGGTCCGCGACGACGATCCGGCGGCGGTCGTCAAGCTGATCAGCTTTCCATTGCGGGTGAATTCCGGGGGGCAGTCACAGACCTACCCCGACGCAAAGTCGGTTCGGCGCGACTTCGATCGCATCTTCACGGCGCAGGTACGCGAGGCCATCCTTGAGCAACGGGCCGATCGGCTGTTCTCTCGCGACCTGGGCGTGATGGTCGGGAACGGTGAGGTCTGGTTCGACCACGTCTGCCTCGACGAGAGCTGCTCCCGGCCTGGGCCGGTGCGCATCCCGGCGGTCAACCGCTAGAGCCTGGTGGCAGGAATGGGTCGAATGCTGCCATTAGGTCCGGATCCAGAAATCTCTCATGGCCCCGGATCTTGGGAACAAGCTGGCTCGCTGCAGGGTGTGCCGTCTCATAAGCTTGGCGAAGCGATCTCGAAGCTCGGGCCACGTCCCCGCCGGCAGGAACCAATCTTCAACATATCCGCGATACGCTCGCCGGCGATGTAGGAGCGTTTCCATGGCCCTTGGGCTGCGATCGATCGCGCTTGCTGCGGCAGCGGCTTTTATCGGCACCTTTTATCTTGTGTCCCCATCGGGTCACGGCCTTCTCGCGGTCGAACAGCAAATCACGTCGGCACACGTCGATGGCAATGAGCTGGTCGAGCGCAAGGTCGTCGTCGATGCCGTCCACAAGGCGGTGGAGAGCAAAGATTATGCGGCGCTCGATCGAATGGCGACCGATTTCCGGGCCAGTAAGGCACGGACCACCAGCGGCGTGTGGAAGCTCGCAGTCTTTCACCAACAGATGCTTGAAGAGGCCGGACCGTCCGCGAGTTGCGACAAGCCGTCGCCCAGCTTCTCGGTCGACTGGCTTGCCCATTCGCCCGCCAGTCCGGCCGCCGTGATCGTGCGTGCCGCCGTGCTTGAAGAGGAAGGCTGGTGCCTTCGCGGCTCAGGTACGGTGAACACGGTCAGCGCATCGGCCTGGCAGCAATTCCGCGCCAAGGCTCAGGAAGCCCGTGAGCTGCTCAGCGATCGCAAGAAGCAGGCCAGCGTCGACCCGCATTATTATGCCGTCATGGCGCGGATCGGCATCGATCAGGCCTTCGACAAGTCCGCCTACCGCGCCATGCTCGACGAAGCCACGGCGCGCTCGCCCGACTATCATTACGCTTATTTCGAGGCCTATCGTTACTACCAGCCGCAGTGGTTCGGGAGCCTGAGGGAAGTCGAGGAACTGGGTCGCTACGCATCCGAGCACGCCGGTGACGACAGGGACGGGATGTACGCCCGCTATTTCTGGTACGTGTTCGATTGCCGCTGCCACGTCATGGAACAGGTGGTCGACTGGCCGCGGATGAAGCAATCGATGCGAGCGGTCATGGCGCGATATCCGACCGATTGGAACGCCTCGAACTTCGCCCGGATTTCATGCGCCATGAAGGACACCGAAGAGGCCGGCAAATGGTTCGACCACGTCAAGGGCGACGGCGTCGACGCCTGGCCCAACCCCGGCGACATGATCGCCTGCAAGAATCTCGCCGGCCGGTCCACCCGGGCGACCGAACGCTGCCCGCAAGCCGCCCGCGAGGGGTGGACGAGGCAGGACATGGATCAATATTGCCGCCCCGAACAGATGGAGGCCTGCATGAAGGATTCTGTCTGCAGCTCGAAGATCATGAGCCAGATCCAAGCCGGGTGAGCATCGCGAACCGCGAACGGCAAACGGGCGGACTTAATCCGAAAGCAGCCATTAGATCAGGCCCATCGACCTCAGGCTCGTGCGGCCGTTCGCGCCGACAATCACGTGATCGTGGACCGTGACCTTCATGTGCCGCCCGGCTTCCACCAGGTCGCGAGTGAGGCGGATGTCTTGCTGCGACGGGGTCGGGTCGCCGCTCGGGTGGTTGTGGACGATGATGATCGCGGTGGCGCCGAGCGCGATGGCGCGGGCGATGACCTCGCGAACGTGGACCGAGGCTTCGTCGACGCTGCCCTGCCACAGCGCCTCATTGGCGATGAGGACGTTCTTCGCGTTGAGGAACAGGATCCGGACTTCCTCGGTGCGGCGATGGGCCATTGCGGCGTGGAGATAGTCGCCGAGCGCGTCCCAGCTCGACAGCACCGGCTGATCCTCGACCCGCGCTTCAAGCATCCGTAGCGCCGTCGCCTCCGCGATCTTCAGCGCCGCGATGGTCGGGTCGGTCAGGCCTTCGTGCCGGAGCGTGTCGGCGCTCGACGACAGCAACGCCCCGATTCCACCGAAATCGTGGAGCAATCTCTTGGCGAGCGGCTTGGTGTCGACCCGCGGAAGGGTCAGGGTCAGGAGATATTCGATCAGCTCGTAATCGTGGAAACCGCGCGGCCCTGCGTCGAGCAGGCGCTTGCGCAGGCGCGCCCGGTGGCCGCCGGAAAGTGGCTCGTCGTCATTGGTGGCGCGCGCGTCCATGCCGCTCCTCTTCGAGGTGGGCGGACCGAGCGTGCCCGTTCAACCACACTTGCGCCGCGAGCGAAAGCAGTCATGCCGCATCTGGAACGGTGCGGCGCGGGGATGGTTAGTAAGGCCCAATGGTTGAGCGGCTGAGAGACGAGGGGCTCGAAGCGGATGGTGCGACTGTGGTCGTGCGCCGTCCGCGCTGGACTCGTGTGGCCAGCATTGTTGCTCTGATCGGCATGGCGGTGCTGATCATCGCCATTGCCCTGATCTGGATCGAGCGGCGGCCGATCGCGACGCATTACCTCAAGAGCGAATTCGAACGGCGCGGCGTGCAGGCGAGCTATCACCTCGACCGCGTTGGGTTGCGGACGCAGGAGGTCAGCAACCTCGTCATCGGCGACCCGAAACGGCCCGACCTGATCGCTCGCCATGCCATCGTTCAGATGCGGGTGAAGTGGAACGGCGGGTTCGAGGTCTACCGCATCGTCGCGCGCGGCGTCCGGCTGCGCGGGCGGATGGTCAACGGCAAGGTCAGCTGGGGCCAGATCGACAAGATGATGCCGCCCCCGTCGAACAAGCCGTTCGCGCTGCCCAATTTCGTCCTTGATGTCTCCGACAGCAGCATTGCGCTGACGACGCCGTTCGGGCCGGTGGGGCTGGCGCTGGAGGGACACGGCAAGTTGAGCGGCGGCTTCGTCGGGCGAGCCGCTATTGTTAGCCCACGCATGGCTCCCGGCCGCTGCGCCGCGACCAACCTGCGCGCCAATGTTGCCGTGGCAGTGATTGCGCGGCGGCCTTGGATCGACGGTCCGGTGACCGCCGAGAGATTCTCTTGCCCCGGTAGCCGCTTCGACATTGGCGGGCCGCGGTTCGATGCCAAAGCGAGCTTCAACGAAAGCTTCACCAGCCTCGACGGTAGCGGGCGGATGGCGATCAGCACGCTCACGGCCGGAGCCAACGGCCTCGCCGCATTCGTGGGCGACATTAGCTATACGGGATCGCTTGCGGATGTGAGCGGCCAAGTGAAGCTCTCGGCCCAGCGGGCGCGGATGGCGACCGCAACAGCAGAGCGCACCCGGCTGAACGGCGGATATCATCTCGGCCTGCGAAGCGGGACCTTCGCGCTGGTTGGCAATTTCGCCTCGGACAATTCGACGCTCGATCCGAAAATGCTCGACAGCGTCACCGTTCCGCTCGCCTCAGCCGCGGGCACTCCGATCGGCCCGGTCGCGACCAGCATCGGCGGGGCGATCGGGCGCACGGCCAGCCGCTTCAACGCGGCCGGCGAGATCCGCGTGGTCACTTTCGTCGGCGGAGGTGGTGCGCGGATCACCAGCGCCGAG
>Ga0207648_10006149_pt1 | contig 11965 bp, 10 predicted proteins | sample KBSMisM32_FD_184310 | JGI IMG/M metagenome (GOLD analysis project Ga0207648, IMG submission 184310) | Miscanthus rhizosphere microbial communities from Kellogg Biological Station, Michigan, USA - KBS Miscanthus M3-2 (SPAdes) (version 2) | ecosystem: Host-associated > Plants > Roots >...
TAAGCTCATCCGCTATTTGAGTAGGGATCATATCTTTATTTTTAAGCAATAGCACAATCTGTCTTCTATTATCATCTGATAAAGCTTTCCATGGCGAGCCCATATTAAGATGATTATATAATTGTATGATTATATAAGTCTTTAATAGTTCAAATATTTAATCTCTTGTAAACTGGACAGGTGAAAATAGGAAATTAAAGAAGAGCGGGTCTTTGTCTTTCACAAGACTTACACCATCTTCTGTATTTGTCTATCAAAGCTGTATGGTAAGTAATTGAATTGAGCTGTCTCTAGGTACGACAAAGCACGTTAAGGTTTATCCTTTTCAGTATGAAGTTCGTCCTTTGTGGAGGAAGCTTCACCAGCATCGTTTGGTTTAATAAGACTCCTTTTTCTTGCAGTGTAGGCATATCCAAAAGACACTAAAATTATCGATATTGCTAATATTGGGCCGGTCATTTCCGGTAATATTTTTGAGTTGGTGATAGTTTCGTATCTAGCAACGGCTGGCACAGTCAAAGCAGTCACGCTTAAGGAGTAAGCCGTATTTCTAGAGGCCTTTTTGTCAAATGCTCTAGAAAAAGACGATCGTAGTATAATGCTATCTAGTAGAAACGATACCCACATCGAAAAATCTAGCAAGGATTTCGGCTACTTGCACTCCAAGAGTTGCTGATGCCACTGGGGATAGAGTAATTCCAGAAATCAGAGTAGCTGTATCAAACTCTAAGCCAAATACTATTCGAGTATACTAGGTCATCTATAGCTGTGATATGGTCTACGTCAAGTGCATTACGGAGGCCCAAAAGGATCATTGTGGGTATCGAAATTAGAATAAATGTTAGTGGCTCTACCAATTTATTTTCTATTATAATTACTACAAATTTATCAAAAGATGCATACTAGTCTTTTTCAGTCTCTTTTAAGGATTCAAGTATGGTCGCATTTACATCATCAATATCCAAATTTTCTTTGAGAAAACCCGCAAAATCACTAGGTGTAATTATACCCAATGGTTTGGTTATGTCATCATCTTTAACGACTAGCAAATGTCTGACTTGATTTTGTATCATGAGATCAGCTGCTACCCCTACTTCAGATATCGCATCAGTAGTGACAAGTGCATCGGACATTATATCTCGTACTGAGGTATTTTTACTACTCGCATCATAAACACACACTTTTCTTACCAAATCTCTTTCTGTTACCATACCCACTGTTTTGTTGTTAGCATCAACTACTACTAATGAGCTTACTTTTCTATCGCGCATTTTCGTTGCTGCTTCTTGAGCGGATAAAGATGCCTCGATAGTTTCTAGCTTTTCGGTCATTAACTCGCCTATTTTTGTCAAATTATCTACACTAGATAGAATTAATTGTTATCCATATAAAGATTGGCTAGAAGTTATTGAATTCCTCAAAAAATGTTGTCTTAGGACCCGAATTGCCAACAATATAATTATCATGGAATTTCCCATATTTTATGTTCAAATGTGTGAGCGAGAAGAATTTCATGTAGATACTTCCAATGGTCAAAGATTTATCTAAGATCTGGATTCTCATTGTTAGCCTAGTTGGAGTTTAACCGATGACTTAAGTACCATATCGTTTACTAACCGTTTAGTCCTCTAATCATTATAATGTTCTCTTACTTGATTCTGTTTAGTCTTTATTCATTTCTATGGTTCATGAAGATCGCTAACAATGTAAATGGTATTGATACTATTGCACTTATCAAGTACAGCGTCGTAAGAGAATTAATGTCTATTTTATATCCAAAAAAAGGTAAAAAAGGAATAGGGAACAGGAACAGTAGCCATAATCCCCCTATCAAGAGAATGAATTTCCATCTTTTTCTGAATCTTGAATATGCCATTCTTATAATATCATTCCAAATGTATGTTAGACATAATGAAATGTTAGAGCCACTTGCATATGTCCGCAAGATACTAATCTTCCATTATCACAGTAATTTGCGTCCAAACTTAATGCAAGTATTAATATTTGCTCCAGGTCTCCGTATGGTAAAGAACTTGAGCATATTCCGTAGCTGAATGTTACTGCACGTAAGACCCCTAAGGTTTTTGTTTTATCCAATATTGTTCATTTACCGAATAATAGAAGATATATTGCTTACTTAACATTGTTATCTTATTCTAAGATTTATTACATATTAGAATTTCAATAAATTGATTGATTTATTATGACAAGATATTATGACAAGACGCTTACTAATACAAAGAACATAGTCATCACACTTATGAATTGTAGTACGAGTCCTTTACTTTTTTAGAATTTGTCCATATTAATATTCGCCTGACCGTAGAACTGCAAGACTACAGCTAACAGAAAAGAACAAAATTCAACTTTTTGTTTATGTCTCATTAGCGAAGATCCGGATGACCCAACCATTGAAGAAATCAAATTCTAAAGTTGAAAAAACAATAAATAAAATCAGGTCAGTTAGTCTACTATTTTTGGATGGATTTCGTTTGGCTAGTAAAGGAACTATCCGATACAGCGGGATTGAAAGCATTTTCCTCTGTGGATGTTTTTAGTCGGGTAACGTCCCTCTTAAAAAACAAGTCTATCATCCAATCCACCGAAACTCGCAATTTCTTTTCTACAGTTGGAAGATTAGATAGATAGTATGAACGCCAAAACCACCAAGCAACAAATCCATGAACCTTATGTCCGAGTATAATGCCAACACCATTTCGTTTACCTATCAGCGTCATAACCCCTTTTGTTTTGTAATTGAATGATTCTTTATTACTTTCCTGACCATTAATTTTAACAATTAAATTTTTTGCAGCAATTTTTCCCTGTCTTAATGCGTGTTGAGCAGTTGGGGGATAAGGCTTTCCTGTTCTAGGATCTGTAATACATGCACAATCGCCTACTGCCATAGCACTATCAACATGCCCGGAAACTTCAAGATAATTGTTGGTCATTATTCTATCAGATTTATCGTGTTCACAAGAAAGAGTGGAAAGCAAGTTATGGGGCTTTCCTCCTCCAGCCCATACCACTGTTTGTGTTGTGAAAGTAGTGCCTTCATTTAATTTAACAGTCTCTGAGTTAACCTCAATCACTCGTGCGTTTAAAATTACTTCAACTCCATTTTTTCTTATTATCTTTAAAGCAAAATCCGATAAATCTTCTGTTACTTCTGGCAGTATCCTTCCGCCTGCATTTACCAGTATTACTCTTACAAAAGATTTTTGAAGATTGTGGTAAAAATATTTTATAGAATCAACTATAAAGTCATTCAATTCGCCTACAATTTCGACACCAGAAAAACCTCCTCCAACTACCACGAAAGTTAATAGTTTATTCCTAAGGTGAAGATCTTCATGTTCAATGTCGGCCTGTTCTAACATATTTATCACATGATTACGTAAGATTATGGCATCACCAAGGCTCTTAAGAGTAAAGGCTTGTTTACTGGCTCCACTGATACCGTAGAAGTTTGTTTCACTTCCGAGTGCAATAACAAGGTGGTCATATTTTAGAATATGATTACGCCACTCAAGAGGGTTTGTAAGCTTTCCGATCCTGTGAGTTATTACAACTTTCTTATTTTCCAAATCAATTGACTCTATCTGTGTTTCATAAAATTTTGCTCTATTGCAAAACGCTCTCAGCGGCGTTACTATATGCCTTGTTTCTATCATGCCTGATGATATTTCAGGAAGCATTGGTGTAAAAAGGAAAAAGTTGTCCCGACTCACCAGTGTTATATCTATCCTAATATCATTCTGAAATGCGCTTTGAAGCTGCCGTAAAACTTCTATTCCTGCGAATCCACCTCCCAATATTAAAATGTGTATTAATTGAAGTGGTTTTTCTCCATGTACAAGTTGCACATGTTTTTGGTATGAATCGATCCTAGAAAAGGAAATATCACATTTTTTACATCTATAACGACTCCCGAACCTAATTGATAAAGTAGATGATGTTACTCCTACAGCTATTCCAAAGACAAGATGCATGATAATATAGCTTACAATCACTAAGGGGAAGTTATAATGCGATGATGTCGTAGCATATTCGTCATAGTCTTCAGGCATAGATGCATTTAGAATACGGTTAATCTCTGGTTGCAAAATTAACATATAAACAGGGATGAAAAAAACAATTAAGACAACAGTACCGGCAAATAGTCCGTAAATCAAACCATTTGAAAGCTTGCTTATGTTAAGTATACCAGTTTTATAGAGAAAGACTCCGATAACAATGCCTATTGAAATTGCTGTTATTGTATGAATTGCTATTCCCGCATAAGCAGCGTTAGAAGTGTAGACTCCTACAACATGTCCAAATGCGACCCATGTAACGTAGTAAGGTAAGCCCATTCCAACTTCAAAAATAGTAGGAATCAGCATGGACACAGCTCCTAGCATTGCGCCTATAACAACGAAGAATACCTCACGTTTCAGAGAAAAATCTACTCTTATTTCCGTACCGCTACCTTTCATTATTAATTAGATCTAGACCTCCAGATGTTTAAACACACACCTAAAAAGCGCGACTCTTTTAACCTTTGCTTAAATAAGATCCTTAATTCTTATTTATTTTAATGCAGAGAGTTTAATCACGAACGTAGATACGGAGTTTGAGGACGCAATTTTTCCTGCATGGATAAGTTACTCTTCTATTCGTATCTATTGAAATCGTCGGGACAAAAGTACATCTACTGGTGGGATATTCTCTATCACTTCCTAAACAACCCACCAGTGATTTAATAAATTTCCCTTTTAAGGGGAATCATAGCCAAACCGTGCTTATCTATGGGTAGAAAACGAGTATCAAATTGTATGAATGTGGTAGCGGTCTGTTTCCTCTCAATTGTTTATATATTTTTTGTAGTTCCCTCCTCAATCCAGAAAGCTAAATGATTCACGGTTCGGAGCAGATTATGCTTTATTGGAGCGATAAATCCCAACAATGAGAAAGATATTCATATTTCTTTAGACCATTCCTTCATATAATATGAAAATTGGCAATAGACACAAAAGACTTCAATCCGGTATAATTCAAGTATTCCCGTCAATACTTTTGTCAATACTAGTCATCAGTAATGCCATCAATTTACCATCGCAGCTACGTGGGCAGACAACATACAATCCTATACTAACTATTGACGGAGGAGTAGCAAGTGGGGATGTTACCTATAAAAGTGCAATGATATGGTCAAGGGTTAATAATCAGTCCATTATGCATATAAAATACGATAATAATTCAGAATTTACTCATCCTAATTCAGCAATCAAATGGGTTAACAATAAAACCGATCTTGCTGGAAAAATAAAAGTAGACAATCTCAGGCCAAATACAAAATATTTTTATCAAGTCTGGTTTTCTAGCCCCGATAACGGTACCAATAGTTCAGCTGTTCTGGGAAGTTTCAGAACTGCACCAAATCCAAGTTCTAGTGATAATTCAATAAGTTTCATAATAGGTGCAGATATTGGTGGTCAAGGGTTCTGCCGTGAAGTAAAGGATGGATATTTAATTTTTGAAAAAATGAAATCACTATTGCCAGACTTTTACATTCAAAATGGTGATATGATTTATGCCATTAATAATTGTCCTAAAGATCGACCTGACGGTGGTCAGAATATTCCAGGAAATTTTTCCGGAATTGCTGATTCAAATGTCGACTGGAAGAATGAAGCACTAGTACATGATACATATCTAAAACATTGGTCTTACAATAGGGCAGATCCACATTTACAAGCATTTCTTGGCAATACATCTATGTACATGCAATGGGATGATCATGAAGTCATTAACGATTTCGGATCTAAATGGTCTTACTGGAATTCCCTAAACAAGAACAGAACAGGATACCAAAATCTCGTACAAGCTGGGCGAGAAACCTTCTTTAATTTCTCTCCTATAGAAAGGAACCAGCATGATCCTGATAGAATCTATAGATCGTTTCACTGGGGTAAAGACATGGATCTACTAATTTTAGACGCAAGATCATATAGGAGTAGAAATGATCTTACAGATATAAAACAAAATAATAAAACATTGCTAGGTGGTGATCAGTTGTCTTGGCTAAAGAAGACATTAGCAGATTCTAAAGCGACGTGGAAGATAATAAGCAGCGATGTGCCCATGTCTATCCCAACTGGTTCAAACGCCTCTCTGTTTGGAAGAGATGGATGGGCAAATGGGATTAATAGAGATTTTTCTTCGAAGACCGGATTTGAAAGAGAACTTTGGGATTTAATGAAGTTTATTGATGACCATGACATTGATAATGTTGTATTCGTAACCACTGATGCTCATTTTCCGGCCATATTAAAGTATAATGCTGATGTAAATGGGGATGGAGATTCGGTTAACGTTTATGAGATTGTCTGTGGTCCACTAAGTGCTATTCCTTTTGGGATTCCAGGAATTCCACTTCCCAAGTTTGACCCGACCTTTCAACCCACAATTTTGTATGTTGATGGAGGAATATTCAACTTTGCATATTTTAAAATCAATAAAGGTAGCGATGGCTTAATGCATCTAACTACTTCCATAATTGGAGAAGATGGCAACCCTCGATACGGCTCAGTTATAGATCTTAGACCTAATCAAAACACTAATCAGAATGAGTGATCTGTTCCAATTTCTATGGTATTCTTGATTTACAAGGATATATCTGCAAACTTGGTGTATACAAATCAAAACCAATTATGATTTTTCAGCTTGAGCGTTAACTATAGTAGTAATAGTTGTAACGCGAATTGAATAGTATGAGTATCTTGAAACAACTAAAATCGAATATTTATGTCGTGGGGATGTTAATGGGAATTGTACTGATAAGTACCCTGTTTTTTGTGCCTCTACAAGAGCACTGGTAAGACCAAAACAATACAATTACAACGAATCCCACACGATTTTATTATAAAATGAGTTTAGAAGAATAGTTTTAGATAATGAATATCAATGTTATTTAGAACTACAGCTTGTTCAGGTTATATGATCTTTGTATCACCTATTTTGTTGTTCTTTGATATCTCCCAGACATTTTATTAAATTCATTTAACTCTTGCTTTTTTATCATTCCGTTCTTTTCTAGTACTCGTATTGATGCTTTATTTTCAGAAAAAACATATGCACAAATTTCTTTTAAACGTAAAATGGAGAACGCAAAAGTAATAACTAGTGCCACAGATTCTGTTGCTATACCATTCCCCCAATATAGCTCTCCAATCCAATATCCTACGGTTGCTTTCTTTTTGTCAAAATTTACATTCTTAAGACTTATTGTTCCCACTAAGCGATTTACATCTTCAGGATTATTCTTGTATTGTATTGCAAAATTTGCAGCTTTTTGTGATTCAAAGTCTCTATAACTTGAACTGATAAAGTTCACAGCATCCTCTATGGTATACGGATATGGAACTTGCCATAAAGATTTTGATATATTATAGGTCATCAATTGACTATTATTCATAGCATCAGATATGGAGAGTTCTCTTAATTTGACTAACAGGCCATTTATTTTAGGAAAATATTTGCGTAATGGTCTTTCTTTGGTCATATTATTAACTATATAATTTGGTAAATCTTTATCAAAATAAATTCTTTTTTGATCGATTCTCCACATTCCTAACACAATACTAGTTTACACCTTGTAGCTACAAGATACCCTATTGACAGGATAGATAAATCATGGTTCTGATAAAACCATCACTTTACTTAAAAAAAGAAGAAAGTAACAACATTCCTAAAATTAGATACTTTCCTTTGCGTATTTCTTAATGAAATAATAAAAATCTTACCCCTCAACTAAATAACAAAGAAAATCTTTAACATGTAATAAGAAGCTAATGATATTCTTATATAACAGTTTCATAAACATATAATTATATGATACGTTACTCAATGCTAGTAATTAGCAATATCTAGTTAATGGCGCATATACTTATCAAGTAATCAGTGATTAATTAGTAAGTCATCTTTAAATAGATTTATGATGAGATTTACCTTGATAAAATATGACACATGTAGGCAAAATAACAGCAACAATCAAGACAGGAGATGTAGCTAATGCACCCACTGATGGTCGTGTGTATTTGGGAATTGGAGGTCGAGAGTTTAGATTGAACAAACCTGGGAACCAGTTTAAAAGAGGTGCGACAGACACATTCATAATCGGAGATGGCGGGAACATCGATAATCCACGTAATGCAAATGAGTTGCCATTTTTTGGTGGAACCGATAATTGTCCGAGACTTGAATTTTTGGATTTGCCAAAATTTCCAGCATACATACGTCTTGAAGATGATGAAGAGGATGATAAGGATTGGAATGTGGAGGGTGTTACTGTATTAGCTGAGCAGTATAACTTCGGCGTTCCGACAGGACTAACTCGTGTCTATAATGGTGGCCTTCTTGGTCACATATGGCTCGGTACAAAATTTGGGAAAATGTTACAATTGCTTTCATAAAATTTTCCTACATTTTTTTTGATACTCTTAAACTATAAAAAAGTATGATTATAAGACCCTAGGAGAATTTCTAACTATGTATCTGTAGACTGCCTTAATTAGTTAATATTGCTGCTCTCTGTACTTTCTCCTATCGGATTTATGTCAAAGTATTGAGCATCCTTATTTTTTGTTCCTACCTTTATATATTGATGCATTATCTTTGAGCTCCTAATCGTTCGCAAAATTTGACAATATCATAGTAATGCTATACCTTTACAGAAACGATACTAAAGCTTTCAATTGTTCTATATTCATCGGGGTTCAAGCACGATATACATGATGATTGTCGATATTTTCTTCAGTAATTGTAACGGTCAAGATGGGATACGATCCTCAGCATTAAGAATTGGAATCTTGCAGCTAAAGAGATTACGTAGTTATGTCATGTCGATTCCTAATTGAGGAATCTTAACAATCGATGGAAGACTTCTTACTGCAAATTCCAAGATAAACGTCTCCTTCTGTTCCTGCATCTCAGATGTTTGCTGTATGAATGTCAACACTTTGATTATTGACTAAATGATCTGCCATAGTTTTTTCTTGAACTTTGTAGTTCCGTTAGGTTTTTGTGTTTGAGAAATATTGATGTCAAGAATGTTTTTCGGTGCCGAATAATTTTTAATGTTTTCCCGAATAGGTGGGGTATATTAAATAACAATTAAACATTTGAATGAAGTTATTAAACTTTCAATTCTGCTGTAGATAAAAGGGGATTGGATTAAATAATGCGGTAAACTTTTTTAGATTTTCTAATTTAAAATGAATCAAGCCGACATATACGGTCAATATAAATTAGATTTAGACAATTATATCGCAGATCCATATTTAATTTGAAATACAGGATATAATCCAGTATTATGAATTTAATGAAATCCCTGGAATCAATGACCTCCCTCGTTTCTCGATTCTATGAGCAGAATCTATAAGGGACCCGATACCGATGATTAGTCAGACAGAGAAGCATAATAAGGGTCAAAAACATTATTATGAAAAACAAAATATAACCCAAGTTTTTTATATGAACTCAATTGTCATCAACATCATACTATCAGTTCCAGATTAATGGAATAGTTAATACAAGAAGTGATTATAAACCGCATCCAGATTTTAGATGGGATATGGAACTAAATCAAATTTTGATGGATATATTTTTTGGGAATAAGAAATCAGTAACTCCAGATTGGAACGCTCAGATTTACCACGTTAATTCAGGCCCAAAGTCCACCATGAAAGAGGCAGAAAAGGAAGCAAAAACGAGGAAATGCAAAACATGCAATTCCATCAATTTAAAAATAAAATCAGGAGACTCAGAGGTTCCAAGAACAAAAGAGACTTATGTTTGTCTAGACTGCGGACATACAGGCGTAATATCTTATTACGTTAAAGTTTATGACACGAGTTGAATTGAAAATAGGACTCGAATATTTATTTACCGTCTGTGTTTGAATCTCCTTTGCAATATCTTAATGTGGAGTATTAATTATCGACAAAGTAGCAATAATCGCATCAATCATTTATCTTTCCTGTAAAGTAAATGTAGGCACGTTTGTATTTTGACTAAAAGTAAAAATAAATCTTTAGCTAAGATATCGTCTTCTGGAGGCTCCTTGCGTTGATTTCTTCTAATAGATCATAAATTATAAGCATAGCAAATTTGTAAACAAGTAAAATGAAATAAAATAATGATTAAATAAACTGACGCTTAATTCATTATTCTTACAGGATTTATAAACATCCATTCTGCTTCATCAAAAACCATATCAACAACTAATTTGTATTTTTTGGTCAAGATATCATCCGGAATATGAAAATTAAAATGTGCACAATCTTCTAAGGATTGGGAACCACAATCATTTTTTTGTAATTCTAATTGCGGGATAGAAGTCCTTGCAATCTGACCATCTTTATAACCTCTGTCAACTAAGTAAACGGTAATATCAGTAGGAGATAAGCTATCATCACATATATCGTTACTATCGCATTTAACTTTAAGAGATAAGGTATTATCGTCTTTGTCCAATTTCATATTACTGGCTAGCAGAGCGTTATCATCATGTTTAATTTTTGTTTGTCCTCCAAAATCGAGTGAATAATCCGCAGTAAATTCATACTTATCGTCTTCGGAATCAATTATTGCCGATGGTATTTTGTTAAATGCAACAGGTTCAAATGCTGCTGCATACATATCGCTATTTGTGAATAAGGGAATGGACACTACCCCTATTGTTATCGTCAGAAAGTAGCGATCTCTAATTTGTTTATCCATTGATTATTTTAATGCAGGCAACTTGTATATTAATAAATTCCTTACATTGAATGTTTTCTACTTAATCAGTTCTACTATAGGACGATATGTATAAAAATTGTATATTTTGTAGACTTGGTTGTACTTGTTGTATAAATGAGTAATGGACTCAAATTGTTTAACTTGGGTCTAGCAGTATGTTATCTTTTGCTATAATTAGTAATGACGTCACCAGAACGACATTTTGAAGTCATATTAGATTTTCATTACATTTAAATCAAAGAGAACATTTATCTGACATTATATAATCTAATATTTCTTGTAAATCAGCCGTAGCAACGCAGCACACCTTATCTGCAGCACCATAGTATACTAGTAATTTATTATCCAATATACAAGCCCCCGTTGGAAAGACGACATTATTGACATCGCCTTTAAGCTCATATTCTTCCTCGGGTGTTAGTAAGGGTACTTTAGTTCTTCCCAAGATTCTACATGGTTCATTGATATCAAGTAGAAAAGCTCCAGCACTGTAAACATGGTCTGAGTCCACTCCATGATATATTACGAGCCAACCATTTTTGGTCCTAATAGGAGGCACACCTACTCCTATCTTTAGCTCTTCCCAACTTTGTTCTGGTTTTACTAGTAGAGAATGTTTCGAATAATTGGTAATTGAATCTCCTTCTGCTATCCATATACTTGGTTTTTCAGTATTATACTGTGGACCAACCCAGGTACTTGGTCTGTGTAGCATCATGTAACTTAATGCAGCTTCGTTAATTTTGGGAAATAGTACAACATCTTTATCTTCCGAACCAGGTCCAGTTATTATCCCAAGTCTCTCATAATCAAGAAAATCCTCTGTCTTGGCGAGGGCAGTGTATATTGATGGATTATTTTTGACATAATTTGAAAGCACCACATACGTTACATAGGTTTCATCTTCTATGGTCATTATCCGAGGATCTTCCATACCATAGCTTTCATAGTCCGCTTCTGGATATAATGCTGCTTCCTTTTTTTTGATGAAGGAAAGACCGTCGTTACTTGATGCATAACCAATCCTTGATACATAATTATCATATTCACCTATTGCCCTGTAAAGCATATGAATAGTCTTACCATCATAAAGAACCGAGCAATTAAACACTGCCTTTGACTCCCACCAATTGGATTTATCCGGAACTAATATCGGATTAAGTTTAGATCTCTCTAA
>Ga0207648_10006152_pt1 | contig 11960 bp, 9 predicted proteins | sample KBSMisM32_FD_184310 | JGI IMG/M metagenome (GOLD analysis project Ga0207648, IMG submission 184310) | Miscanthus rhizosphere microbial communities from Kellogg Biological Station, Michigan, USA - KBS Miscanthus M3-2 (SPAdes) (version 2) | ecosystem: Host-associated > Plants > Roots > Rhizosphere...
CAACCCGCAGGGAGAACAAGTGGCTGCCGGGCGTCACCAGCGATGTCCGACGAACACCGGCTCGGGCACCAGCGCGACCCCGAAGGCGGCGTGCACGCCGTCGGCGATCTCGCGCGCCAGGGCGACGAGCTCGGCCGCCGTGCCCGCGCCGCGGTTGGTCAGCGCCAGCGTGTGCTTGCTCGAGATGGCGATGCCCTCGGGGTTGCCGTGGCCGCGGTGAAAGCCGGCGCGCTCGATGAGCCACGCGGCCGACGTCTTGACGAGCCCGTCGGCCTCCGGCCACAGCGATGGAACGGTCACGACTGCGGCGGACTGGTACAGCGCAGCGACTTGATCACCTGGGACCAAACCGACGTAGTGGATTGATTTGTCCGCACGTGCCGCGGCCTCCAGCAGTGGTCGCAACTCGCCGTCGCCGGCGATTGTCAACGTGTGCTTGGCGCCGACACCCGACAGCTTCCAGGCGTCCAGCAGGAGACGAATGCCCTTCTCCTCACTCAACCTGCCGACAAACAACGCGCCCTGTCCCAAGGGCTTCGGCTCGCCGGGATCAGCGACGACGTTCGGGCGAACGATGATCTTGTGATCGGGAATACCGAACGCCCGGAGGTGATCAGCGACGTGTTCACCGACGGGAAGAAATCGATCCACCATCATCCAGGTAGACCGGTGGGCCCACAGTGACGCAGCCATCGGGATGCTCTGCAGGGCCGAGTCTCGATAGCAGCCGTGCTTGATGGCGGGCCACGGAAAGGCCTTGCCGGCGCAGTCGTGGCACTCGTGGCCGTCACGGAAGTACAACCCGTTCGCGCAGACATGTCGGTAGTTGTGGACCGTTTGAACAACCGGCACGCGCATCGCCTTGGCCGTGCGGACGATCCACGGAGAGATCAACGGATAGGGGTTGTGGAGGTGGACGATGTGCGGTTGGACGGTGCGCAGCAACCTCCGGAACGCGATCGAGTCGACCGGCGATGCGAGCGGCCGCACGGCCACGCCGGCCTTGCCGAGAGCCGTGTATCCCTCGATCTCGTCGCTGTCTCGGATGTACGGGAACACCTCGACGCCCTCGGACTCGAGAGCGGCGATGTCCGCTTCGACGACTCTGTTCTCGCCGGAAGGAAGAGCGGACCTGTATCGGTTGTGGACCACGACGACTCTCACGTCAGCTCGCTTCCACCCCTTGCAACATGATCGCCGACGCTACCAAGCCGTCGCCCACCGCCGCCCTATGCGTCGATGTGGTGCACGCCGCTGAGGTTGAGGTCCGAGCCGTCCTCGGCTTGTCCGTTGACCATGACGGTCGTGGTAAAGGGATGGACCGCGGCCTGGTTGCGGATCATCAGGTGGTACCCGTTTCTGAGGTCGACCCGGCCGATGAGATCGACATGGATCTTCATGGTCTGTTGCGGCGCGATCTGCAGGTTGAGCTGGGAAACGAGGAATCCTTGGCTCGTCGATGTGGCGTCGGCAGTCCGTTCGATGCCGTCGACCGTGATTCTCGCGATCGGCAAGACCGATTGCAGGTTCAGTTGCATCACGCTCGTTCCGGCCGCGGCTCCCTGCGTATCCGCGAACACGATCGGCGGGTCGGTCACGCCTGCCGGCGCGGAATTGTGCAACGTGATGTCCCACGTGGCCGTCGCGGTCTCCGCCAGTTGATCGGTGGTGACGTCGTAGCTCTGCTCACCGCTCGTGTAGTAGTCGATCTTGTTGTTGCCGACGTTGTTGATCACGGCGGCGACCGCGTCGTTGCCCGCAGGTGCTGCGAGCTCGCCGGCCATACCCATGCGTTCGAACAGCGCCTCGTCCTGCGCGTTCGTGGCCCACGCGGTGAGACGGCCCTGCGCCGTGAACGGTGCGAGCAGCCTGATGAGGTCCGGGGGATTGGGTAGTTCCGATGTGAGGAGCTTGTTGATGGTGAGACTCGCGACCTCCTCGAGCATGTCGATGCGGTCGGCGCGGTTCTGCACGAGTGAGTACTGATCGCTGAGGAGGAACTTGGCGACGCCGGCCGAGTCGATCGTCTGCGGTACCGAGGTGAGCTGGATCGGTCCGGTCAGCGTCATCAACGCACTGACGGTGTACACGTCCATCGCGATCACGCCGTCGACCGCATGTCCGCTGAAGGCCGGGTAGCCGGCAGCGATCGCCTGTGCGACGTCGGGAAAGTGTGGCGAGCTGGTGATGCGAACCCAGTGCTCGGTGTCTCCGTCGACCGCCAAGTCTGCGGTTCGCCCGAACCCGGTCACCGTGATGTGACCTTGATCCATCGTGACCTCGGCCCAGTTGCCCATGAAGCCACCGAGACCTCGTGCCTCGGACGGCGTGGTGAAGGCGATGAAATACACCCGCTTGCCGTTCGCCCCGAGCATGGCTGGGGCACGTTGAACAGCGAGTGTCGCTCGGTCGCTCTGTGCTTGTTGATCGTCGATGTCGCGGCTCAGGTCGTCGATGCGCGATTGCACGGGCGCGACGAGCCATGGGCTGTCGATGTCGTGCACCGTGTCGTGCAGGTCGCCGAGCGCGCCGTTCAACTCGGCGAGCGGCTGCTGCAACGCGGTGATGGCATTGATGTCGATTCCGCCGTTGATCACCTTGAGCTTGTCGAAGTCGATGTCGCCCAACACGCCGGCGATCGTGTTCGACGCCGACTCGGCGGACTTGGCCAGGCGGGCGGCAGCGTTTCGATGTTGCGCAGCCACTGGCAGCAGCCGCACCGGCTGCGCCCACACCGCATCGAGGTTGTTCGACGCCCCGCCCAACAGATCCGCGGCGAGCTGGAATCCTTGCTGGGCACCGTTGAAGTCGCCGGACTTCAGTTGACGCAGGGCGACGCGTGCTTCGTCGGCACCGCGTGTGAAGTTCGGTCGCGCCGCCGCTGCCGCTACTCCGAACCCGAGCAGCGAGAGAACGGCCACCGCCAACAGGCCACCGCCGACGGCCCATAGTCGCAACGACTGACGCTCCTCACGCCACTCCACGGCGAGGAGGGTCACGAGGAAGAGGGGCAGGATCGCGATCCCGGAGCTGACACCGAAGTGCCAGATGTTGCCCAGCCTGGCGAGCACCTGGACGATGACGCCCAGCACCGCGGCGAGGATCACCGGCCGCCAAGATCCCGGCCACTTGCGGGTCCACGGAGCGGTGGAGATCACGACGATGCTGAACGAGACCACCCCGACGATGAGGAAGAAATCGATCAAGGTCGAAGCGGTCGGCGACGGTCCGGCGAGCACCACACCGACACCGGACGCGAGCGCGATGCCGACCATCCACATGTAGATGGTGCGTGTGCTCCGCCGCGGTCCCGCTGTGTCGATCTGCCGAGGATACTGCTCGCGACCTGCGGCCGGTCGCCGCCAACGAGGGTGATTTCGTCAAGTTTTTGCGGGATTCCGACCTGAGCGGCGCTGCTAGTTTGCGAACCTCATGCGCAAGTCGTGGCCGTTCGTCACCGCTGTGATAGTGGTGGGCGGACTCGCCGGGGTAGCGATCGCCGGCCGGCCGAAACCCGCTGACACGTTCGTCCTCGACCCGAATCAGACCGTCGTGACCGAGCCGCCGACATCGACCTCGCCCCCGACGTCCACCACCGTTGCCGAGGCGGCGACGACCACTACCGCGGAAGCGACCACCACGACCGTCGTCGCCGAGACCACCACGGTGGCACCGAGCACGACGGAGGTACCCACCACCACCGCACAACCGACCACCACCGTGATCGCCGGACCCCTGCCGCGCGACCAGGTTCGCCTGGTGATCGCCAACGGTGACGGCCGGTTCCGGCTGGCCAGCATCACTGCGGATCGGATGCGGCCGCTCGGCTACATCGTCAATGTCGGCGACATTCCGACGCTGGTCGACGCAACGATCATCTACTACCGGCCCGGCTTCGACGACGAAGCGGCGATCGTCGCCGTCGACGACGAAGTGCCCGACGCGATCCTCGCGCCGCTGCCCGATAAGCCCGTCACCAACGCGGACAGTCAGGGCGATGTGATCCTGGTGCTCGGTCCCGACGCACCACGTTGAACATCCAGCGATGAAGCACCCCAGGTAGGCTCGCGACTTCGTATGAGCGGTGGCGAGCGTCCTGAGATGACCTTGCGCGACTATTGGCGCGTCGTCATCCGGCGGTCGTGGATCGTGATCGCCGCGATCATCGCCACCACAGCGCCGGCCATCGCACTGTCGTTGCGGCAAGAGGCCGTCTACCAGGCCGACGCCGACATGCTCATCCGCACGCTGCCGGGTGAGTCGGTGTTCGGCAGCGGCCAGCAGAACGTCAATCCGGATCGCCTGGTGCAGAACGAGATCTCGGTGCTCGAAGGCGACGCCGTGTACGCGAGGTTGAAGCAGAACCTCGGCCTCGACGACGACCCGCCCGAGGTCACCGGCAGTGCGTTCAATGACGCCGATGTGATCACCGCCAGCGTCGAGAGCGGCGATCCGCAGACGGCGGCGACACTCGCCAACGCCTATGTGCAGGCCTACATCGACGTCAAACGTGAGCAGGCCGTCGAGGGCATGACCGCGGCGAGCACCGAGCTGCAGAGCAAGATGACCGAACTGCAGGCCCAGATCGACCAGCTCGACGCCAAGATCGATGCCAGCAGCACCGACGACGACACCACCGCCGAGGCCGACCGTCGTTCGCTCGACGATCAGCTGGCGATCTTCCGGCAGCGCATCGACCAACTCCAGGTCGACGCGGCGTTGTCCGCCGGCAACGCCGAGTTGATCCGGCCGGCGTCCGCACCGACGGAACCGGTCAAGCCGACGCCGGTGCGCACGGCGACGCTTGCCGCCGTCGTCGGCCTGCTGCTGGGTCTTGGTGCCGCGTTCTTGATCGACCACCTCGACGATTCGGTGCGAACCGAGGACGACCTCGCCCGCCTCGGGCCCGACATCCCGGTGCTGGCTGTTGTGCCCACGGTCAACACCAAGGACAACCGGCCGGTGTCGATTGCCGCGCCCGAGAGTCCGCCCGTCGAGGCCTATCGCAACCTGCGCACCAACGTGCAGTTCTTGGGCATCGAACGCAAGATGCGCCTCATCCAGGTCACCAGCACGCGACCCGGTGAAGGCAAGACGACCACCGCCGCCAACCTCGCCGTCGTGCTGTCGCAGACCGGCGCGAACGTCGTGCTGGTCGATGCCGATCTGCGCAAGCCCGATCTCCACCGGATGTTCGCGATCGACGGCAGCAACGGCCTCACCAACAACCTCGCCGGCGATCCGATGGAGCTCACCATCCAACGCATCACCGATCAACTGTGGGTGATCGTCGGTGGTCCGGTCCCGCCCAACCCCAGTGAGCTGCTCAGCGGGCGGCGGATGGACGCGTTCTGCGATGAGCTGGCGCGGCGGTTCGACTTCGTCATCATCGACTCGGCTCCGCTGCTGGCCGTCAGCGACGGTGCCGCGGTCTCGCGTCATGTCGACGGCGTGTTGCTGGTCGCCCAATCGAAGCGGGTCTCCCTGCCGCAGATGCAGGACAGCCTGGCGATCCTCGAGCGGGTCGGTGCCCCGGTGCTCGGTGTCGTGCTGACGCGCGCCAAGGTCGACCCCGAGGTGGCCGGCGAATACGACTACGGCCGTCAAGCCGCGAAGAAGAAGCGGAAGAAGTAGGACCCAATGGCGATCACCGATCTGCTCGTCGTGCGCCACGGGCAATCGGAGTGGAATGCGGTCGGACGCTGGCAGGGCCACGCCGATCCGTCGTTGTCCGAGCTCGGTCGACGCCAAGCGTTCGTTGCCGCGATGTCGATCGGCGCGCTCGACGGCATCGTCTCCAGCGACTTGCTGAGGGCCGCCGAAACCGCGGCGATCATCTCCGAGCAGCTCGGCGTGGGCCCGGTGGTGGTCGACGATCGACTGCGCGAACGCAACGTCGGCGAATGGACAGGGCTCACCAGAGCCGAGATCGACAAGGGCTGGCCGGGATGGATCGACGCGGCGCGCCAGCCGGAAGGGTTCGAGGATCTCGACGACGTCCTGGCGCGGGTGGTCGACGCATTCCAGGCGATCCACGAAGCCAGTCGCGGCGGATCGCTGCTGGTCGTCACCCACGGAGGCGTGATTCGCGGTCTGGCCAGGTCACACGGCCTCGACGACATCCCCATCGCCAACCTGGCCGGGCTCACGATGCGCGTCTCGGCGGACCGTCTGACGGTCGGCGAGCGGATCTCCCTACTCGATGGTCAGACGGTGACCATCACTCACAACGAAGAGTTGTAGATCGACGTCGACACGGCGGATTCGTGTCCTGCGATCAACGCCAGCAACTCGTCGATGCCGGCCAGGTTCCCAGCGTCAGTGACGGCGTGGTGCAACATCACGCCGACAGGTCCGTCGCCTGCGGCGATCTGATCCGCGATCTGCCGACCGATCTCATCACGGGTCAGCGGCACGCCCTTCTTCTTGGCGAACCAGTCGACGGTCACCGGTACCTCGCTGAGATCGTCACGACCGAACGGCTCCGCACTCAGGTCGCGGGACAGGATCTTGAACCCGAGGTTGGCGAGTGCCGCCGCGGTCTCGTCGGTGCACCGGTTCCACGGTGGCGTGAAGACCGAGTCGACGTACGGGTGCAGGTGCTCGTCGATCAACTCCCGGCCCTGGGCGATGTCGGCCAGCTGCTGGTCGTGGCTGCGGCTCGGCCCGAACTCGTACTTGCGTCCGTTGTTCTCGTGGTTCACGTGTCGGAAGCCGTGCTGATGGAGATGCACGAGCCCGGTTGCGGCCCGAGCGCGCAGTGACGTGGCCAGACCGCTGTCGAGCTCGACGGGGATGACGGCGATGTCGATGTGCACGTCGTGCGCGGCGCAGCGGTCGAGCAAGCGGTCGAGCCCGTCGTCGTCCCATCCGGCGTCGTCGTCGCGAACGAAGAACTGGACCTGGGTCGGACTGGCGTCGAGCGCCGCCCGTACCGGATCGAGCCAGTCGGTCACGCGAGGACTTGTCGGTCGGCGGCGCACAGCTCGGCGATGGCCCGCACCGACGCGACCCGACCGTCGAGATCCAGTCCGGCATGCGCGGGGGTCGACGCTGCAGCAGCGATGACGGCGTCGGCGAGTGTCGAGGCGTTCAACTCGTCGGCCCGAAGGCAGCGCAGGACCCCGAGATCCTCGAGCCGCATCGCTCGCCGCTGCTGCTCGTCCTCGCCCGCCTCCGAGTACGGAACGACGACCGCCGGCACGCCGGCGCGCAGGATGTCCATCGTCGTGTTGTAACCACCCTGGCTGACCGACACCGCCGAGCGGGCCATCTCTGTGCGGAGGTCGGGAAGGTAGCGAGCGACGTCGAGGCCGTCGGCCGCTGCGGCCTGTTGCTGCAGCCATGTCCACACCGGCTCCGGTGCGAACGGGCCGGCGAGGATCGTTGTCGCGAGACCGAGTTGTGAGCGCCATGTCCGATGGGCATCGACGGCAGCGCGCAGCAGCGGCTCGCCGACCATCCCGCCGCCTGCCGACACGAGCACCCGCTGCAACCGGTCCTGGGGCGACACCACGATCGGCGATGAATCACCGGTGACGAACCCGGTGTACTGGACGGGCACCTTGAGCGGTGTCACCGGTCGGAAGGAGTCCTCGAGGCGGGCGAAGCGCGGATCGGAATGGACCAGGATCATGTCGAAGTACTTGTTGGCGATGAGGCAGGCCCGTTCGTCGTGGCGGGACTGATGGTCGCGACGCCCGACCAGGATGTCGCGCACGCTGCACACCACGCGTGGTCGGTACGGGTCGATCGAATGCACGGCATCGAGCAACGGCAGCAGTTCGAACTCGAACTTCTTGCGACCGAACGGATAGAGCTCGACCAAGACCACCGCCGGCTCGGTCGTCGCCAGCGTGTCGAGGATGATGCGTGGACGCTCCCTCATCGCTTCTTCCAACGACCAAGCCGGATCGTGGCTGATCAGTTGGAACTCGGCATCGTGGCCCAGCGGCGGCAGATTGACGACGCGTACACCGGCGGGGACTCGTGTGCCGTCGGGGAATCGCCCACCGTTGAGCAGCACGACGTCGAACTGCTCGGCCAGCGACTCGGCCAGCGTCAGCGAGCGCACGAGGTGCCCGAGGCCCAATGCGTGCTGGCAGTAGAACAGCAGCGACGGGCGTTCAGCCATCGAGCGGGACCTTGCCGGCGAGCACCTCTTCGCCGAGGGCCAACAGTTCGGGCAACACCGCCAACGTCGATTCGTTGATGCGGTTGACGGCCCGGATCGCCCGTTCGGCGACGAAGGCCGCCGCGGTGAACCACCGCAGGTCCGACTCGCTCGGCAACGTGGCCGCCGAGCGGTAACCCTCCAGGAGCGCGCCACTCAGACCGTCCACGGCCTTGTCGTGATTGACCAGTTGGTAGGTCAGCAGCGACGCGATGATGCTGCCGAGATCGGCCGATGCCGGGCCCGAGCCGCCCTGGTCGAAGTCGATGATGTGCACCTCTTCGCCGTGGAACAACACGTTCTCGGTGTGCATGTCGCCGTGAAGACCGACCACCGGGCCGCGGCCGGGTACCTCCTCGGCCAACCGATCGCCGAGCCGACGTGCATCCGCGGCCACGTCGTCGCGGGCGAGCGCGACGAGATCCGCGCTGTTGACGACACGCTCCAAGCGATAACGCTGAAAAGGCCCGCGGCCGAAAACGGTGGGCATGTTGTGCACGTTGCCCAGCGCTCGGCCGAGGCGCTGCATCGCCTCGGGTTGCAGATCGGCCGGCAGTTGGGTCCAGGTGCGTCCCCGCATCGGCTCCAGCACGACGATCCGATCGGGACGTGCCCAACCGAGCGCACGGGGTGTGCGAACCCCGTCGAACACGGTGATCGATGCGGCGATGCGGTTGTAATCCTCGGCGATGTCCATCACGTCGCGATCCCGATACGCCTTCGCATAACCCGTGATGTGCCCCTGGGCGTCGAGCAACTGAACCGTGGCCGATCGCTCGGGCGCGTACTGCACCAGCACCGACTGATCCCAGGCCACGCCGCTGCTCTCCCGCACACGCTTCGGCGGGTCGAGCAATGTGCCGAGGTTGCGCAGCCGACGGTCGTTCGGCAACGTCCACCACACGGTCTGCGTCGTCGGGTCATGAGCCGCGCCGGGCATCCCATCCACCGGCTCAGCCGAAGAACAGGCCCGTTCGAATGCTGCAGCGCTGTCGGGGAAGGTTCTGGCCGACATCACGAACTTCCGCCCGTCGGCGTCGACGTCGTACACCACGCGAAGGCTTTCACCGAGTCGGTACTTGGCCCGCCGCAGCGAACAGTTGGAAACGGGGCGGCCGAAGATGTGGCCGAGGCGGTCGGCGACGAAGCCGGGATCCAACAGGCACTCGCGGGACGGCACGACCGGATCGGCGGTGAAGCCCGTGTACGGCGCAGCGGTTGTCATCATTTCATTTCCTGTCGATTCCAGATCAGGTCGGTGGTCGTCGACCACTCGAAGGTGTCGAACACATCCGCCCGCTGCACGGTGCACTGCAGCAAACCACCCGCTGATCGGTCGCGGAGCGAGACGAGGTCCGCACCAGGCGACAACACGGTGACGAAGTCTGCGACCGCCGCCGTGGCGCGCAGCACCACGACTGGTGCCGGTTGCCTGACGCCGTATGTCGGTGAGACCCAGCCCGGTTCGATCTCGACCTCGATCGACGCCGGCACGACGAGGCAACCGGCGGGCATGCAGACCCGGGTCTGGTGCTCCGACCGTTCGACCGACGTGTGCTCGTGCGCGTCGGCAGGGAGATGCCAGCGCGCCTCGTAGTGATGGGGGGTCCTGCCGTGAAGATGGTCGTGCACTACCCAGAAACGTCGCTGCGGAAACAGCACATGGCGCGTGTGCACAGCCTCGTGCGCAGGACTGACGACCTCGGCTTCGATCGCGTCGAGTTCTTCACTGCTGATGCTTCGAATGATGTGTGCATGCGAAGTGCCGAGCTTCGGCTTTCCATGGCAGTACGGGGTCTGGTCGAGACCGTCGATCGTCACCGTGTTGTGCGCGGCGGAGCCCTTGAACACGTGCCGCCACGGCGAGTCGGCGTACGTGTAGCGACCGGGATCGACAATCAGCGGTCGCCCATCGCCGAACAGTTCCAGCGACAGTTGGTCGTAGTGGCCGTGGCCGCCGTCGCCGATCGGGCCGGCGTCCATCAACATGTAGCACTCGTCGGCGAACGGCGTGGAACCGTCGCCCCAGCCGCTGCGGGAAGTGAGGTAGCCGCCGACGGGGAACGTCGCGTCCCAGGTCGCCGGCGGCGTGCCGGCGAGCCCGCCCGAGGCCGCCCACCGCAGATCGTCGCGATCAAGTAGTTCGGCGCCGAGGCGCAGCACGCCACGGAAGTCGCCCTCGTCGCCGTCGGAGAACGAGGGGGTGATGCCGTCGGGCCGCTGGATGTGCAGTGCGAAGTCGAGCGCCAACGACACCCGCTCCAGAAATTCGCTCGGCAGTTCCATCGAAGCGGAACGGGCGTTGGCGATCGCGCCGAGGTAGGAGCGCAGGACGATGCAGTGATAGTCGGTCGAGCACTCGCGATGGACGCCGTCGACCCAGACGTCGTCCATCAGGTTGCGGCCCAACTCGTCGAGCGCGAAGGCGGCGAGGTCGTCGTATGCGTCCGGGAAGGCCAGCCCGACGATCAGCAACGCATACAGCTCTAGCGTTCGGTGGTTGCGTTCCTTCGTCAGGTGTCGCCGCAGGTGGTCAGCATCGGCGGCGATTCGCTCGATCAAGCGCTCGGCAAGGCCGGGACGCAGGCCCGTGAACTGCGCGGCGCCGGCGAATCGCTGCCAGGCGTAGATCCAGTTCTGCAGTCGCCTCGCCGACACATCCGCCGGATCCGTTCCGACGGGGACCTGCGCGCAGAACGAGCGGACGAGATCCTCCCATGTCGCCAGGTAGTCGTCGTCGCCGGTGATGACGTAGGCATGAGCCAGATCGAGGCCCTCGTAGAGCTTGACCCACTCGATGCGCCACTCGACGTCGTCGGGCAGACCGTCGTGCAGCCAGTCAGGTGTGCGACCCAGATCGAGCTCGACGCCGACGTGCGTGAACCTGCCGTGCCGGACTGCTTCGGCCATCGCGAGATCACGATGAACGTCGTCGACCACACAGATGATCGGTCGAGGCCCGACGACCTCGACGCCGGTGGATGTCACGGCCCGGATCCCGCGAACAGCTCGGCCATGCGTCGGGCCAACACTTCGCCGTCGAAGTGCTCGGCGATGGTGTTCGCGCCTGCGGCGGCGAGCCGCTGCGCCAAGGCCGGATCCTTGGACAGCCGCCAGATTGCATCGGCAAGGGCTGCAGCATCCTCGGGCGGCACGAGCAATCCATTGACGTCGGTCTCGACGAGCTCGGGTATGCCGGACACGGCCGTCGACACGACCGGCAGCTCGGCTGCCATTGCTTCCATCATGACGTTGGGGATGCCGTCTCGGTCGCCGTCGTCGGTAATTCGGCAGGCCAGCGCGAAGACGTTCGACCGGCGGTACTCGGCGAACAGCTCGGCCTGGCTGAGCGTGCCGAGGAACTCGACGCGCTCGCTGAGACCACTGGTCGCGACGCGCTCGCGGATGCTGTGGCCTTCCGGACCGGGCTCGCCGGCAATCGCCGCGGTCACGTCGACACCTCGTTCGGTCAGCAGTGCCAGTGCGTCGACGAGCACGTCGAAGCCCTTCTTGGCCACCAGTCGCCCGACGCTGATCACCCGCAGACGGTCCGGACGGTGTGCGGGCGGCGCGTCGGCGAGCAGGCGGGAGAAGTCGGCGTTGAGCCCGTGGTACACGACGTGGACGGGCGTGGACGGGGAGATCGCCTGCAGGTGTCGTCGGTTCGCGTCGGTGCACGTGACGACGAACGCAGCGGCGCGCATCTTTCGCTCCAGCAGTCCGTGCGGGTTCTGGTCGGCCTGGTAGATGTCCTTGGCGTGGCCGGTGAACGAGAACGGCAATCCCA
>Ga0207648_10006153_pt1 | contig 11959 bp, 13 predicted proteins | sample KBSMisM32_FD_184310 | JGI IMG/M metagenome (GOLD analysis project Ga0207648, IMG submission 184310) | Miscanthus rhizosphere microbial communities from Kellogg Biological Station, Michigan, USA - KBS Miscanthus M3-2 (SPAdes) (version 2) | ecosystem: Host-associated > Plants > Roots >...
GCCAGCGAACCGGCGGTCGTCTCCATGTGATCGTCGGTCGCGATGTTGTCCTTGACCATCACCGGTATTCCGTGGAGCGGTCCGCGCACGTGGCCGTCGCGGCGCTCGCGGTCGAGTTGCCGGGCGATCTTGCGAGCATCGTGATTGGTCTCGATCACAGCGTTCAGCGTCGGGTTCAAGCGCTTGATCCGATCGAGGTAGCTCTCCGTCAGCTCCTCGCTGGAGAGTTGGCCGAGCGCCATCAGGCGCTGCAGCTCGGCGATGTCGGTCTCGACGCCGATGTCGTCGCGACGACGACGCCCCTGTGCTGAGCCCGATGCCGCGGCGGCGTGCGACGAGGTGAGACCTCCTGTCGCGGCCAGTACGACGCCAGCGGCGCCGAGCTCGACGAAGGTGCGCCTCGTCAGACCTGTACCCATGATCACCTCGCTTGGATGTGCCCCCTGGCGGAACGTATCAGGTCTGTCGATGAGCGCGAATCGGTGGTAAGACGTCACACATGTTGAGTGTCGGAACCGTGGTGATCGGCGTGACGGATCTGCATCGAGCAATCGCGTTCTGGACGGAGGCGTTGGACTACGTGCCCAAGCGAGAGGTCACCGCCGAAGACGACTTCATGATCCTCGTGCCGGTAACGGGCAGTGGCGCACACCTCGCCCTCGACGTCAGCGCATCGCCCCCACAGGAGCATCCCCGCATGCATCTCGACCTGTACGCAAGTGATGCTGCCGATCAGGCTGCGGAGGTGCAGCGCCTCGTCGACCTCGGCGGATCCGTCGTCGACTGGGACCTGTACCCGCCGGATCCGGACTTCGTCGTGATGGCGGACACCGAGGGCAACCGCTTCTGCGTCATCGACACGAGCACCTGAGAGCCATGGGCGAGCTCGACGTCGGTGATGGCCACACCCTGTACTACGAGGAGGTCGGCGACGAACACGGCACTCCGGTCGTCTACCTGCACGGTGGGCCTGGTTCGGGCTTCACGCCCGGTGCACGCGCCAACTTCGATCCGCAACGACATCGCGCCGTGCTGTTCGATCAGCGATCCGCCGGCCGCAGTACGCCATACGCGTCCGAGTGGAACGTCAACTGGTCGACGATCGACATGGACCATCACGTCGCCGACATCGAGCAGCTGCGCGAGCACCTCGGCATCGATCGATGGATCGTGTTCGGTCTGTCGTGGGGATCGGTGCTCGGTGCCACCTACGCCGAACGTCACCCGGACCGCGTGCGTGCGCTCGTGCTCGGTGCGTTCAACACGGGAACTGCGGCTGACATCGACTGGCTCACGGTGCACGCTGGACGGTTCTTCCCCGCCGAGTGGAAACGCTTCCGCGATCACGTACCTGCCGAGCTGAGTGATCTGCGGCTGGTCGATGCCTACAACATCTTGCTGATGGACCCGGACCCGGCAGTCCAGCAAGCCGCGGCGATCGAGTGGTGTCGTTGGGAGGATGCGCACGTGGCGACGACGCCGGATGCGGCGCCGAACCCGCGCTACGACGACGCCCGGTTCCGTCTCGCATTCGCCCGCCAGGTCACGCACTGCTGGCGCAACAACTCGTGGCTGGAGGATGACGAGATCGTGCGAAACGCCGATCGTCTGGCCGGCATACCGGGATGCATCATCCACGGGCGTCTCGACCTCAGTAGCCCCCTCGACGCGCCGTGGCGACTGCACCAGTCGTGGGCCGGCAGCGAGCTCGTCGTTGTCGACGACGAGGGCCACGGGGGCCAGGCGATGATGCACAAATGGCGCGAGGTCCTCGCCGATCTGGCCTAGCTGCGCGCCGCGACTTCCTTGGCCTTGAACTTGGCGATGCGCTTGATGAGCTGTACCGGCACGCGTTCGGTCAGCGGGAAGCTGATGGTTCCCTTGCTGATCCTGCGGCCGGCCAGGTCGTCGCCCAACGCCTCGATCATCGCGTCGCTGGCCGGGTAGATCGAGTAGTGATCCTTCCAGCCGGCGAAGTACAGCATCACCCGCCCGTGCAACTTGAATGCCGCGATCTGATAGCTGATCGCCTCTTCGGCGTCGGGAACCGCTTGCTGGATCGCGGCGCGCACTCGTTCGAGGATCGGTCGGACGTCCTCCGGTCGCGACGCGATGTACTCGTCGACGGATCGGAAGTCTGTCTTCGCCACAGGTCCACCGTAGCCCTGGCTAGTTCATCGAGAGATCGTCGGGCGCGTTGGCCAACCACGACACTCGACCGTGTTGCCGACGCAGCACCAGACGCCAGAGGTCCTCCGGGTCGGGATGGAAGACGTCGTCGCGAAGTGCGTCGAACACCATCCACGCGCCCGCGGCGATCTCGCCGTCGAGTTGTCCTGCGGCCCAGCCGGCATAGCCGCGGAACAGTCGGACGCGGCCGACCTCGTCGGCGACATCGATGGGATCGCGGCCGAGGTCGACACTGCCGAGGTCGGCGAGGATCGCGCTCCACGCGTCGTCACGCGGTCCACGAAGCTCAGCGATCGCGATGAGCGCGTCGAACTGAACCGGGCCACCGTTGAACACGACAGCGGGTGGCGCCGAGAGCTCCATCCACCGCTCGAGGCCGTCGATCGAGGATTCGTCGGTCGGCTGGTTGAGCACCACACCGACGGCACCTTCGCCGCTGTGCTCCATCATGTACACCACAGATCGGTCGAAGTTCGGATCGTCGAGGGGCGGCGTCGCCAGCAGCAACATGCCCCTGGTGGTGGCATACATGGAATGCACGCCACCATTCTGGCGTTGATCCAGGCTTGAATGGTTGTCCCCTGACCTGCAAGGAGAAATCCCGCCAATGTTCAAGAAGTTCCTCGGTGGTGTCGCGATGGTCCTCGGAATCGCCCTTGCCGGCGCCGTTGGCTTTCAGCTAATCCACGTCCACCTGCCGTTCGGAACGCAGGCCAAGGACCACTCTCCGCCGCCCGTTCTGAACGAGCTGCGTGACCTGTCCGATTTCCATGCTGCCCAGGCCCAGTTCGAGGTCACCGTCGACCTCGAAAAGGACGTGAAGTACGTGCCCAGCGCCATCGCCGGAGAGCGGGTGCAGTTCCTCGGCATCGGTACCGTCGACGCGGTCGTCGACTTCGGTACGCTCGGCACAGGCGCCGTGCAGATCGGCGACGACGCCAAGTCGGTCGTCGTCACCCTGCCCAGCCCCACTGTGCAAGATCCTGTCCTCGACCACGAGCAGAGCCATGTGATGAACCGTGACCGGGGTCTGCTGAACCGGATCGGCGGTCTGTTCGACGACAATCCCACCAGCGAGGCCTCGCTCTACAAGGCCGCGATGAACAAGATGAGCGACTCCGCCAAGCAGACCGACCTGGTCCAGCGAGCCAAGGAGCACACCACGTTCGTGCTGACCGGGATGCTGAAGTCGATGGGCTTCGAGAAGATCGACATCGTCTACCAACAGTCGACCGCCTCGATCTGAGGCGCCGTCGGCGCACCTTGCATGATCATTCGTAGTTCTGTATGATCATGCGTCGTGAAACGAGTCGGCATCATCGGCGCATCGGGCTACACGGGAGCCGAGCTGCTCCGTCTGGTCGCCCAACATCCTGATCTCGAGGTGGTGTACGCCACCGGCGACAGTCAGGCCGGAACCCTGGCCAGCGGCTTGTATCCGAGCCTGTCGGCGCGTTACCCCGACCTCGTGTTCGAGGAATTCGACCCGGCCCGGGCTGCTGGCCTCGACGTCGTCTTTCTCGGTCTGCCGCACGAGGCGTCGATGTCGCTGGCCCCGCAACTGCACGGCAAGGTCGGCTGTGTGGTCGACCTGTCGGCGGCGTTCCGCCTGAAGGACGCCTCGCTGTATCCCACTTGGTACGGCTTCACCCACGATCAGCCGGAACTGCTCGCCGAAGCCGTGTTCGGGCTGCCAGAGCTGCATCGGCAAGACCTCAAGGAAGCCACGATGGTGGCGACCCCCGGATGTCACGTCACAGCCGCAACGTTGGCGTTGGCTCCGCTGGTCGAGGCCGGCGTGATCGAGCCGACGGGCGTGATCGTCAACTCCATCACCGGTGTCAGCGGCGCCGGCCGGGCCCTGAAGCACACCTCGATGTTCTGCACGGTGGACGAGGACGTGACCGCGTACGGCCTGCTCGATCATCGGCACACGCCCGAGATCGAGCAGGAGACCGGAGCCCAGGTGCTGTTCACACCACACCTCGCACCGCTCAGCCGCGGCCTGCTGGCGACCTGTTACGCCAAGCCCGGCGGCAAGGTCACCACCTCCTCGCTGCTGGCAACTCTGGCCGGTCGGTACAGCGGCGAGCCGTTCGTCGTCGTACGTCCGACGTCGCCGTCGACGAAGGCGGCCCTGGGCAGCAACGTGGCCCACATCACCGCTCGGTTCGACGAACGGACCAACACGGTCATCTCGATCTGCGCGATCGACAACCTCGCCAAGGGTGCCTCGGGTGGCGCCATCCAGGCCGCCAACGTGGCGCTCGGCCTGTCCGAGACGGCGGGGCTCGCCACCGTCGGCCTCTATCCATGAACTCTGCAGCGGATCGGGCGGCAACCCTTGTCGAGGCCCTTCCGTACATCCGCCGGTTCGCCGATCAGGTGGTGGTCGTCAAGTACGGCGGGAACGCGTTGGCGGGTGCTTCCGACGGCGACGCACTGGCGCTCTTCGCCCAGGACATCGTGCTCATGCGTCAGGTCGGCATGCGGCCCGTCGTGGTGCACGGCGGCGGTCCGCAGATCAGCGAGTTGATGAGCCGCCTCGGCAAGCAGAGCGAGTTCCGCAACGGACTGCGGGTCACCGACGGAGAAACGGTCGACATCGCCCGAATGGTGCTGATCGGCCAGGTCAACCCGCAACTCGTGGCAGCGATCAACGTGCACGGCCCTCTCGCCGTCGGGGTGTCGGGCGAGGACGCAAGCCTGATCCGCGCCGTCGCCCACGATGCCGATCTCGGGTTCGTCGGTTCGGTCGAGTCGATCAACCCGACGATTCTCCGAGCACTGCTCGACGACGAGTTCATACCGGTGGTCGCGACCATCGGCACCGACGCCGACGGACAGGCGTACAACATCAACGCCGACACGGTTGCCGGCGCGATCGCCGAGGCGTTGGGCGCCGAGAAGTTGGTGTACCTCACCGACATCGAAGGCCTGCGCAGTGTGGTCGACGATCCCGAATCGTTGATCAGGCAGACGACCCCGGACGAGCTCGACAAGCTGATTGCCGACGGCACAATTGCCGGAGGGATGATCCCGAAGGTCGAGAGCTGCGTGCACGCCGTGCGCAACGGTGTGCGCCGCGCCCACATCCTCGATGGTCGCATCGCTCACGTGTTGCTCTTGGAGATCTTCACCGACGAAGGGATAGGAACGATGGTCAAGTGACCGCTCACGCTTTTGATGTAGGGGCTTCGCCGACGGTGTGCCCGTTCATGCCGGTCTTCGGTGCACCGCAGGTGATGTTCGTGCGTGGCAGCGGCACCGAACTGTGGGACAGCGACGGGAAGCGGTATCTCGATTTTCTCGGCGGGCTGGCCGTGATCGGGCTTGGTCACTCGCACCCGCGGATCACGCAGGTCATCTCCGAGCAGGCGGCAACGCTGATGCACGTCAGCAACCTGTTCGCCACCGACAAGGTCGCCGAGGCGGCCATCAAGATCAACGAGCTGTTGGAAGAAGCCACCGGCGCGGTCGGTCAGGTGTTCTTCTGCAACAGCGGAGCCGAGGCCAACGAGACCGCGCTGAAGCTGGCCCGCAAGTTCGGCGGCCGCGGACGACACGCTGTCGTCAGCGCCTTTGGGAGCTTCCACGGGCGCACCTTGGCGGCGCTCGCGGCGACGGGACAACCGGCCAAGCACGAACCCTTCTTCCCGATGCCCGACGGCTTCCGCCACGTCGCCTACAACGACATCGAAGCGCTCGAGGCGGCGATCGATCCATCCGTGGCGGCCGTGTTGCTCGAGCCGGTGCAGGGCGAGGGCGGCGTGCTGCCCGCCGAGGATCAGTACATGCGCGATGTCCGCGCCCTGTGCGACGAACGCGGCCTGCTGATGATGGTCGACGAGATACAGACCGGCTACGCGAGGACGGGCGAATGGTTCGGTTTCCAACACTCCGGCGTGGTGCCGGACGTCGTCAGCATGGCCAAGGCGATGGGGAACGGTTTCCCGGTCGGTGCGACCTGGGCCAAGCACGAGATCGCCGCGGTGTTCCGTCCTGGCGACCACGGCAGCACGTACAGCGGAACCGCGCTGGCCACGGCGGTGGTCAGCGCGGTCATCGACGAGATGCGCCGGATCGACGCTCCGACGCTGGCGGCCAAGCGCGGCGAGTACTTCACGACGAAGCTCGAAGCGCTTCCGGGCATCGCCGGGGTGCGTGGCCGTGGGTTGCTGTTGGCGGCCGAGCTGGCCGACGGCGCCGACGCCAAAGTGGTGTATTCGCAACTGCTCGATGCGGGACTGGTCACCAACGCGGTCACCCCGACCTCGCTGCGATTCGCCCCGCCCCTCACCGTCACAGAGGCCGAACTCGACGAAGCGGTCGCCATGATTGCCGAGGTCCTCGCGTGAGGCACCTGCTCGACATCGCCGACCTCAGCGCCGACGAACTCGACGCGATCCTGCGATTGGCGGAGAAACCCGACCTACCGAACGTCTTGGCTGGTCTCGGTGTCGCCTTGATATTCGAGAAGCCGTCGAACCGGACTCGCCAGTCCATGGAGATCGCCGTGGCACAACTCGGCGGCCATCCCGTCTACACCCGAGGGGAGGAGGTCGGGTTCGACGTCCGTGAAACAGTCGAAGACATCACCCGGGTGATGTGCGGCTATCACGGAATGTTGGCTGCACGGGTCTTCGATCACGGCGTAGTGGCGCGCATGGCGGCCATCAGCACCGTGCCCGTCGTCAACATGCTCAGCGACCACTCACATCCGCTGCAAGGGCTTGCGGACGCGCTGACGATGCAGCAGGTGCACGGTCCGCTGGCCGGACGAACCGTCGCCTATGTGGGCGACTACAACAACGTCGCTCGATCGTTGGCCGAGGCCTGCGTGTTGCTTGGCGCCGACGTCGCCTTCGGATGCCCCGTCGGATACGACGCGCCCGATGCCGAGCTTCGGCGGCTCAACGACATCGGTTCCGGTCGTGTCCGCCAGGTGCACACGGCGGTTGAAGCCGTCAGCGGCGCGATCGCCGTACACACCGACACCTGGACGTCGATGGGGCAGGAGGCGGAGAAGGAAGATCGCAAGCAGGCCTTCGAAGGCTTCACGGTGACGACGGAGATCATGGCGGCGGCCGCCGCCGACGCCGGCTTCTACCACTGCCTTCCGGCCTACCGCGGGTTCGAGGTCGCCGCCGACGTCATCGATGGCCCGCGCAGCTTCGTGATCCAACAGGCCCACAACCGGCTCCATGCAGCGCGTGGTGCGCTGGCATTCCTGATGGGTGTGCGCTGATGGCCAGCAAGGTGCAGCGCCAGCAGATCATCGGCAAGCTGATCGGAAAGCACGCGGTCACGAACCAGCCGCAGTTGATCGAACTGTTGGCCGACGAGGGGATCGGGGCGACGCAGGCCACTGTTTCGCGCGACCTCGAGGATCTCGGTGCCGTGAAGGTGCGGGTGCCCGGCGGTGAGACGGTCTACGCGATCCCGGAGTACGAGCCGGCACGCATCGCACCCGAGGATCAACTTCGCCGAGTGCTCGGGGAGTGGGTCGCCGAGGTGAAGGTCTCTGCCAACGTCGTCGTGTTGCGCACCCCACCGGGCTGCGCCCATGTTGTTGCATCTGCAATAGACCGCTCCGGCATGGCTGGTCTGATCGGAACGGTTGCGGGCGACGACACGTTGATGTGCGTCGCCGAGGAGTCGACCGGTGGCAAGGCCTTGGCGCATCACCTACGCGAGCTCGCCGGGTTGTCGTGAGCGGGTCATCGCTCTGGCACGGCCGGTTCGAGGGAGGGCCGGCCGCAGAACTGATGGCGTTCACCGAGAGCCTGTCGTTCGACAAGCGGTTGTGGCCCGACGACATCGCCGGATCAATTGCTCACGTCCGAGGTCTGGCCAACGCCCAGATCATCAGCGACGCCGAGGCGTCGTCGATCGTCGCCGCGCTCGATCAGGTTGCGATGGAGATGGGAAACGACACGTTCGTCTACCTCGACGGTGACGAAGACATCCACACGGCGATCGAGCGACGCGTCACCGAGATCGCCGGGCCGACCGGAGCCAAGTTGCACACCGGGCGAAGCCGCAACGACCAGGCGGCGACGGGCGTGCGCCGCTGGATGAAACGCGAGCTGCAGGTGATCGCCCAACGCATCGTCGATCTGCAGTCGGTGCTGCTCGAGAGGGCGCGCGCGGCGGGCGATACCTATCTGCCGGGCTACACGCACATGCAGCGGGCACAGCCGGTGTTGTTGGCGCATCATCTCCTCGCTCACGGATGGGCACTCGGGCGCGACGTCGAGCGGATCCTCGACGCGTTGGAACGCATCGATGTGTCCCCGCTGGGTGCCGGTGCCATAGCCGGGTCATCGTTGCCGCTCGACCCCGACTTCACCGCCAAGGAGTTGGGATTTGCAGCCCGCTTCGAGAACTCGATGGACGCCGTCGGCTCTCGCGATCACGTGGCCGAAGCTCTGTTCGCGCTGACGTTGGCGGCGATCGACCTGTCGCGCATCGGCGAGGAGTTCGTGCTGTGGACCACCGAGGAGTTCGGCTTCGCACGTCTCGACGACGCCTACGCGACCGGCTCGTCGATGCTGCCGCAGAAGAAGAACCCCGACATCGCCGAGTTGGCGCGAGGCAAGGCCGGCCGACTCATCGGCAATCTCACCGGCTTCCTGGCGACGATGAAAGGCCTGCCGCTGACGTACAACCGTGACTACCAGGAGGACAAGGAGCCGTTGTTCGACTCCGTCGATCAAGTGCGCTTGGGTCTCGGGGCCGTCACCGGGATGATCGCCACGGCGACATGGGTCCCCGAGCGCATGAAGGCGGCCGCCGACGCCGAGTCGTCATCGGCTACGGATCTCGCCGAGTGGTTGGTGCAACGCGGAACACCGTTCCGCGAAGCCCACGCGATCGTCGGCAACCTCGTTCGTCGCTCGGTGGCGGGAGAAGGGTCGCTACGAGCGCTCGTCGAGGCAGATCCGGCGCTCGGCGCCGACGCGGCTGCGCTCGTTGCGCCCGGCGTGGCGGTGAAGCGGCGCGTGACCGCCGGAGGAGCCGGTCCCGATGCCGTCGCCGTTCAACTCGAGCGATTCGCCGCACACCTCGACCGGCTTCGTTCCGCAGTGTCGTGAGACGGCGGCTCGCGCAGTCGTTCTTCGAGCGCGACTCCACCGAGGTTGCTCCCGATCTGTTGAACAAGGTCTTCGTGGTCGGCAATCGCAGCGGTCGAATCGTCGAGGTCGAGGCGTACACGCAAGACGATCCGGCAAGTCACTGCTACCGCGGGCGCACCAAGCGCAACGAGGTGATGTTCGGCCCCGCCGGGCACCTCTACGTGTACTTCATCTACGGGATGCACTATTGCGTCAACATCGTCACCGGACACGAAGGCGATGGCCAGGCGGTGCTCGTTCGCGCACTGATCAGTGAGGGAGTCGATCCACGCCTCACCAACGGACCCGCCAAGCTGTGCCGCTACCTCGGCATCGACATGGCGATGAACGGAGCCCGAGCTGACATCCGTGACGACGGTATGCCCCCGCCTACCGACCCGATCGTCACGCCGAGGATCGGCATCAAGAAAGCCGCCGACTGGCCCCGCCGCTGGCTTGCCGCCGAACGCTGACCGTGGAGCACATCTACCGACTCGAGCGCAGCCCGCCTGATCGAGCCGCGGCGAGGGAAGCGCCAGCGACGAGCCGCACGCGGCGCGAGGAGAAAGCGAAGCGGACGACGAGCCCGCGCCAAAACGGTGCGGTTTGTCGGCACCTAGCTGGCAACATGGACGGCGTATGGATCTGCTTGCCGAACTCGACGCCCGCGGGCTCGTTCATGACACGACGGACCGCGAAATGCTCGCGGCGCGTCTGGCCGACGGCAACATCGGTGTCTACATCGGCTTCGACCCCACGGCTGACTCGCTCCACGTCGGCCATCTGGTGGGCCAGCTGTTCATGCGACGTTTCCAGCTCGCCGGCCATCGCCCGTTCCCGTTGGCAGGTGGCGCCACCGGAATGGTGGGGGACCCAGGCGGGCGCAGCGAGGAACGCAACCTCCTCGACAACGACACGCTGCGGCACAACGTCGAATGCATCAAGTTGCAACTCGGGCGGTTGCTCGACTTCGAGCCCGGGCCGTTCCAAGCCACGCTGGTCAACAACGCCGACTGGACGCACCCGATCACGATGCTCGAGTTCCTGCGCGATGTCGGCAAGCACTTCACCGTCAACCAGATGATGGCCAAGGACTCCGTGCGCTCGCGCATCGAGAGCGAGCACGGCATCTCCTACACGGAGTTCAGCTACATGCTGTTGCAGGCCAACGACTTCCGCCACCTGTACGAACATCACGACGTCGAGCTGCAGGCCGGCGCGTCGGATCAATGGGGCAACATCGTCGCCGGCGTCGAATTGATCCGCCGCCGCCTCGGCGCGCAGGCCTATGCGATGACCCATCCGTTGATGACGCGAAGTGATGGCGCCAAGTTCGGCAAGTCCGTCGGGGGAGCAGTGTGGCTCGACCCGGCGCGCACCTCGCCGTACCAGTTCCGACAGTTCTTCATGCAGTGCGACGACGCGATGGTCGGCACGTATCTGAAGATGCTGTCGATGCAGCCACTCGATGCAATCGACGACGTGTTGGCTCAACAAGCGGCGACGCCGGAGCAGCGCCCGGCGCAGCGAGCGCTCGCCGATGAGATGACCACCATGGTGCACGGTGCGCCGGCCGCAGCGGCCGCCAGAGAGGCCGCTGAGGTGCTCTTCGGAGCCGATCCGACCGGTGCCTCACAGGCGGCCTTGGAGACCGTCGCCGCCGAGGTTCCGCTCGTCGAGCTTCCCGCGGCGCTCGACGGCGTTCGGGTGCACGAGATGCTGGTGCGAGCCGGCGTTGCCAAGTCCAACAGCGAGGTGTCGCGCCTGCTCGGCCAGGGCGCGGTGCGCGCCGGAAATCGAGTGCTCGACGCGGATGGTCTGTTGAGCACGTCCGACCTGCTCAGAGGGCAGTTCTTGGTGCTCCGCAAGGGTAAGCGCGACTTCGTCGTCGGAAAATGTTCGAAGGAAGGTTGACGCTTTCATCCCTGGTAGATAGTGTGGCTACTCGCTTCGCACGCCCGCTACGGCGCGCGAGGCCAGGCACCAACAGAGGGTTTCGGCTCCTGCGTGCCGCGCTACGGCAACGTCATCGGCGTGCCTCGGCTCCTTGAAAACGGAAGAGAAGACTGAACGCCAATGCGGGCAGCGACGGCACGACCCGGTTCTCGGGTTGAGCTGGACGCTGTCTTGTCAATTCAAAAGTCGCCCGGGTCCCAACCCGGTGCGCAAATCAAAAGTCAGATGAGCGCTAGTAAACACACGTATTCCCGTGTGATGCGCTCAGCTCACAACCAAATCGCGACGAGCCGCTCCTTCACGGGAGGGGCTCTTACCGGTTCTTGTTGGAGAGTTTGATCCTGGCTCAGGACGAACGCTGGCGGCGTGCTTAACACATGCAAGTCGAACGAGATCCATTCAGTAGCAATACTGATGAAGATCTAGTGGCGAACGGGTGCGTAACACGTGAGGAACTTGTCCCGGTCTCTGGGATAACAGTTGGAAACGACTGCTAATACCGGATGACGTCGGAACTTCGCATGGAGTACTGACGAAAGGGTTACTGGATCGGGAGAGCCTCGCGGCCTATCAGCTTGTTGGTGGGGTAACGGCCTACCAAGGCATCGACGGGTAGCTGGTCTGAGAGGATGATCAGCCACACTGGGACTGAGACACGGCCCAGACTCCTACGGGAGGCAGCAGTGGGGAATCTT
>Ga0207648_10006155_pt1 | contig 11957 bp, 9 predicted proteins | sample KBSMisM32_FD_184310 | JGI IMG/M metagenome (GOLD analysis project Ga0207648, IMG submission 184310) | Miscanthus rhizosphere microbial communities from Kellogg Biological Station, Michigan, USA - KBS Miscanthus M3-2 (SPAdes) (version 2) | ecosystem: Host-associated > Plants > Roots > Rhizosphere...
TCGGCTTGTTCGCGGGCATCGTCGTCGTGATGGGATTGGGCGGCGGGCTGGTGCTTTCGCGGCAGCGTCAAGCGACCGCCGAGACGCCCGCGCAGGCGGCGGCGCAGCCCGCGCCGGCAGCGGCTCCGGCTGCACGCGCCGTTCTGGCGGCGACCGCGCCGGGAGCGGCAGCGCCGATGCCGGCGGCGGCTCCCGCTGCTGCGCCGGCCGCGGCGCCCGCGGCTGACGAAGGCGGCGACCAGGCGGAGGCGGATGACGAGCCGGCGCCGGCGAAGTCGTCCGCCTGGTCGAAGGTTCGCACCAGCAGCAAGAGCAGCCACGCGAAGCATGCGCGGTCCGGCGGCAAGAGCAGCCGCCGGCACGCGGTCGCCTCGAAGCGGTCGCGCCACCACTAACGCCGCGGCCACGCCGGCGGTTAGGCTGACCCGGTTGGCGGGGGTGGGGGCTCGTACGACGTGCGCGGTGCGCCATCGACGCCCCGCATCGCTGTCGAACCCTCAGACGGAGGCCGAATGACCCGCACCTTAGCTTTCCTGGCCGCTCTCACTTTGATTGGGTGTGGGGGTTCCGACGAACCGGGCGGGACGGGCGGTCACGGCGGCACGAGCGGCACGACCGGCCGCGGGGGCACGACGGGCGGCGGCGGCACGACGGGCAGCGCGGGCACGTCCGGCGCGGCGGGAACCAGCGGCGCGGCGGGAACCAGCGGCGCGGCGGGGACCAGCGGCGCAGCGGGGACGAGCGGAACCGGCGGCGGCGCAGGCACGGGAGCGCGCGGCGGCACGGGCGGCGGCGCTGGCACCGGCGGCACTGCGGGCACTGGTGCCGCGGGGCAGGGCGGGCGCGGCGGGAACGGCGGGACGGGCGGGACCGCGGGCGCGAGCGGCCGCGGCGGAACGACGGGTGGCGGCGGCACGACGGGAGGCGGCGGCACGACCGGCGCCGCGGGCCGTGGTGGAACGACCGGCGCCGCCGGCACGGGCGGCACCGCGGGTGCGGGCGGCCGAGGCGGAACGGGAGGCGGCGCGGCCGGGACGGGAGGCGGCGCGGCCGGGACGGGCGGCGGCGCGGCCGGGACGGGCGGCGGCGCGGCCGGGACGGGCGGCGGCACCAGCACGTACGACCAGATGATTCTCGCCGAAGGACCGGTCGCTTACTGGGCGATGAACAAGTTCTCGGGAACGGAACCCGATCTCACCGGCAATAACCACACGGGCACGTACCACAGCGGCACGGCGATGTCGGCGGCGATGCCCAACGGCGATCGCGCCGCTGACTTCAACGGCTCCAGCCAGTACGTGTCGGTCCCGTCGAGCGCCGCGTTCTCGGTGCCGACCACGCACAACCTGACCTGGGAAGCGTGGATCCGTCCCGACGTGTTGCAGTTCCCGAACAACAGCGGCGGCTACGTCGACTGGATGGGCAAGTGCGAGGGCTACAGCCCGACGTGCGAGTGGGAAGCGCGCATGTACTCGACCACCAACAGCGAGAACCGCTGCAACCGGATGTCGGCGTACATCTTCAACACCAGCGCCGGCCTCGGCTCGGCCGCCGACTGGCAGCCGACCTGCGGTCTGATCCAGGCGGGGAGCTGGTATCACATCGTCGGCGAGTACACGACGCTCAGCCAGCCGTCGGACTGCCAGAACGCTTCGATGTATCCCGGGATGATCGACATCTGGGTGAACGGCGTGAAGTGGGCGCATTCCAGCCACGGTCAGACCGGCTGCATGAGCCAGTACGACGTCGTTCCGGCCGCCACCTCCAGCCCGCTCAACATCGGCACGATGTCGATGGACGCCTGGTTCCCGGGCGCGATCGGCAAGGTCGCGATCTACAACAAGCTGCTGACCGCGGCGCAGGTGACCGCGCACTACCGCGCGATGACCGGCGCGTCACCGACCGGGTCGTGCGGCAATACTTGCAGCTTCTGAGCGCTACTTGCGGTTGATCGCCGCGTAGACGGCCTTGATCACGGGTTCGAACTTCGCCTTCCAGACCTGCTCGTCGCGGTCGTACGCGCGCACCGAGGCGAGGATCGCCGGGCCTTTCTCGCTGCGCGTCCGCTTCTTGTCCTCGGCGATCTTGAGCGCTTCGTTCATCATCGGCCTGAACGACCGTTGCTCCCAGGCCAGGTAGTCGAGGAACAGCGCGCGGTACGCGACCATCTCGGGGAAGGCGGGTGAGGGCGTCGCCTTGAAGTGAGCGACGCGGATGGCGCCCAGCGCCGCCACCCGCTTGATCTCGGCGCGCGTTGCCTCGCCGTTCTGCTTACCGTCGACGACGTCCATGAGCATGTTGCCCAGGTTCTCGCCCAGCGACGTCAGCTCCTGCGTCCACGCGTGGCCTTCCTTGACGTAGTGGTCGGCGGCGCGCCGATCCTCCTCGCTGAGCGCGGCAGGGCCGGTGCCGGCGGGCGCGACGGCGGCGGCGATCAGGAAAGCGTGCGCGAGCAGCACGCGTGGATGTTACGACGATTGCGGCCGGCTCAGCGCCGTGCGCGCCGCCGCCGCGCGACGATCATCGCGAGGCCGGCCAGCAGCCACAGCCACGAGGCGCGCGTCGGACGCTCGACGCTGCACGCGCAGCCGGCCGGGCCCTCGTCGTCCGGCACCGCGCCGCCGGAGCCCGTGCCGCTGCCGCCGGTGCCGGTCGTGCTGGTGCTGCCGCCCGTGCCGCTGGTGCCGGCCGCCCCGGTGGTTCCGGCCGCGCCGCTGGTTCCCGCCGCGCCAGTTGTGCCGGCGCTGCCGGTGGTTCCGGCCGCCCCGGTGGTTCCGGCTGCGCCGCTGGTTCCGGCCGCGCCCGTCGTGCCGGCGCCGCCAGTCGTGCCGGCCGCGCCGGTGGTGCCGCCTCGGCCCGCGCTGCCGGTCGTCCCACCGCTGCCGCCGCGGCCCGCCGCGCCGGTCGTTCCCGCGCCGCCGGTGGTGCCGCCGCGGCCGCCCGCGCCCGTGGTGCCGCCCGCGCCGCCGCCGCCGGTCGTGCCGCCGGTTCCGGTCGTGACCGCGCCGTACTCGAACGCGCCGAGATCGGGCGCGCTGCCCACGAAAGGCAGGCCGACGTCCGTTCCCTTGTTGATCATCTGGCTGTTCGCCGCCAGGTGCATGAAGGTGACGTCGGGGAGGCTGCCGTCGGCCTTGCGCGGGCCCATGATGACGTTGGCGTCGCTGGTGCTGGCGAAGTCGCCGTTCGCGGGCGTGATGTTCAGGTCCCAGGTGTTGAACATCGTATCGACGCCCATCATGTTGCTGTTGCGGTTCGGGAAGCCGATGTTGTTCCGCATCCGGTGGACCTTGTCGCCGGTGAGCGTGATCGTCATCGACGAATCGCCGGGCGGGCTCGCGAGCATGTTGTACTGCGTGCCGTTCATGTACGACGTGTTGTTGTACCAGTCGTTGCCGCCCGACGAATGGTTGGCGTAGAAGCCCGACGCGTAGTTCTTCCACGCCAGGCTATTCCGGACGACGTGGCGGATGCCGGTCTGGCTGCTGCCCATCTTGAAGCCGTTGCCGTTCGCCGACGACGGATGCCGCGTCCCCGAATCGGCGTAGCCGTTGGCCATCGCCCAGCAGTTCTCGAGGATGATCGGCACCTCCTGGCTGATCCAGTCGAAGCCGTCGTCGGAGTTCCACCACGCGCGGCAGCCCCGGTAGATCGTCGACGGGCCGGTCTTCTGGTAGTGGTGGCCGAAGCCGTCGGCGTTCTGCCCGTCGCCCTGGCTGGAGTTCGGATCGTAGTTGTCGTGCGAATCGCAGTTGAGGACCAGGTGGCCGCCGCCCGCGCCGTTGCCGTTGTGGGCGATGGACAGGCCCGGGCCGGTGATGTGGTGGATGTTGAGGTTCTCGTAGAAGTTGTTGGCGGCGGGGCTGGCGCTGGTGCCGTAGTTCCAGATGCCGTTGTTCGACGAACCGCCCGGCATCGGGACGTTCATGATCTCCAGGCCCTTGAAGTGCAGCCAGCTTCCCGTCACGTAGAAACCGGCGGCGGTCGACGTCGACAGCTGCAGCTGCGAGAAGTCGAACACCGGCTGCTCGCCCGGGTACGCCAGGAAATGGATGCGGTTGGTGTCCGACGTGCCGCTCTTCGAGAACACGAACCCCGCGTTGGACGCCTTGCCGGTGGTGGGCCGGTAGGTGCCGCCGCGGATCCAGACCGTGTCGCCCGCCGACGCGACGTCGTGCCCGCGCTGGATGGTCGCGAACGGCGCCGCCATCGTGCCGGCGGCCGAGTCGTTGCCGGTCGGCGCCACGTAGTACTCGGCGGCCGACGCGCTGCGCGCCATGGCGGCCGAAAGGAGGACGACCATGACCCCGCGCCGCAGCAAGCTAGGCATCATCACCGCTTTAATGTCGGCGGCGCCCCCGATACTTCACGAAATCGGGGGCGCGCCGCGGGTCCGGACGCTACTTCTTCGGGAACAGGACAACGACCGACGAGAACTTCGGCACCAGCACGGGAACCGACGTCCCGGCCGTGTTCGAGAAGATCCAGTCGCCCACCACCGTGCCGTCCTGGTCGGTGTTGACCGGCGTGTACGCGTAGCGCTTGCCGACGCAGGCCGCGGTCCCACCCGTGAGGTTCACGGTGACGTTCGCGTCCACGTTCCGGTTGGTGTTGGTCATCATGACCGCGATGTCGCCGTTGGCGTGCACGGACGCGTGCGTCTTCAGCGCCGCGCCGAACGTGCCCGACTGCTGCGCCTGCACCATCTTGTCGCCGCCGCCCGCGAGGAAGTGCGCGATCAGCGCCGCGTGGAAGCCCCAGCGCGGGCTGTCGTTCATCGTCGTGAACGGATCGTTGGTCGCGTCGATGCCCGCCAGATAGCTGTTGTTGTGCAGCTCCAGCCAGTGGGCCGCCATCGCGCCCTGCTCCATGAAGTGCGCGTACGACTCGACGGCGAACAGGCCGGCGATCTGCGATCCCACCGGCGCCGCGGTCGCGGTCGACATCGGGATCATCACGTTGTTGCCAATCACGTTCGGGCCCCACTCGGTGATCGCGATCGGCATGTCCATGCCGCCCTTGCAGGCGTAGGCGGAGTTTCCCAGCGCCGTGCGCGCGCGCTGGAACAGCTTGGGCACGTCCACCTCGGGCACGGTCGCGAGGCTGGACAGCGACGTCCCCGCGTACCAGTGCACCGACGCGAAGTCCATACCGGTCGAGCCGCAGGCTCCCGGCAGCACCATGCTGTTCCAGTTCGTGTACTCGGTGTCGGAGTGCGCGACGACGATGCCGCCGATCTTGATCGTCGAGTCGACGGCCTTCATCGCCGTCACGTACTGCTTGACGGCCGTGCCGTACGCCGCCGGCGACAGCGCTGCGTTGTTCATGCGATCGCTGCAGGTGCCCGACGCGGGGTAGGGGACGTGCATGTCCGCTTCCCAGCCGCAGCTGCCGTAGTACCAGCCGTTGCCGTAGAGCTCGTTGCCGACCTCCCAGTACTTGATGGCGAACGGCGCGGCGTGGTTGATGCGGAACATGTTGTAGCCGTCATCGACCGCCAGCGGTGTAGCGGCGCGCAGGCTGGCCCAGAAGCCGACCGTCTTCCAGTCGGTGCCCTTGCTGTCCGCGCCGATGCTGGTGGTGCTGGACGGGCTGCCGTTCGCGTAGGCGACCCACGCCGCCGCTTCCTTCGGCTCGCCGCCGCCGTTGGCCTTCGAGTTCATGCCGTAGTTCACGGTGATGAGGGCGTTGGCGCCGACCTTCTCCATGAACAGCAGGAACGCGCCGAAGTTCGTGTCGGCCGCGACGAAGATCGTGTTGCTGCCCGCGCCCGACGCCGGCGTGTACGTCCCGGTGTGGAGCGACCAGTGATAGAGGTCGGCGTACGAGCCGCCCGGATAGCGCAGCGACTTCACGCCCGCCAGCTTCAAGTAGTCCGGCGTCGTGACGAGCTGCATGTTCGCGTCGTAGACAGACGTGTGAACGCCCATCAGGTCGGCGCTCACCGTCGCGCGGACGGTCGTGGTGAGCGTGGCGGTGACGGTCGCCGCCGTGCCGGTGGTGATGTTGATCGGCGCCTGGCAGGCCGGCGCCGGGCCGGTGGGGCCGATGGTCGGAGGGGGAGGGGCGCTGCCGCCGGTGCCGGCGGTTCCGGTGGCGCCCGCCGTGCCCGTGGTGCCGCCGCGCCCGGCCGTGCCCGTCGTGCCGCCGCGGCCCGCGGCGCCGGAGGTGCCCGCCGAGCCGCTGGTGCCCGCGGTGCTGTTGCCGGTGCCGGCGGAGCCGGTGACGCCCGCGCTGCCGGTCGCCGTCGATCCGGCCGACCCGGTGGTGCCCGCGCCGCCGGCGGTCGATCCGGCCGACCCGGTGGTGCCCGCTGTGCTGCTGCCGGTGCCGGCGGCGCCGTTCGTCCCGGCCGCGCCGCTGGTGTTTCCGGTGCCGGTCGTGCCGGCCGCGCCGCTGCTGTTCCCGGTGCCGCTGTTTCCGCCGCCCGTTCCGGGGCCGCAAGCCGCTGCCGCCAGCGCCGCAAAAGCTACGAGCGAAACTAGTCTCATATCTTTCTTGCTCACGATCGGCCTCCGTTAAGTGATCGGGACCCGCCCAGGATGCCCGTTAATATTTCCGTGTAAAGGACCTTTATTATGTCCGTCGGGCGCCGTCGGCTCAACCGCGCGCCGCGCCTGCGGTAACCTGATGCCCGTCGACGATGGGCGTCATCTACGTCGTGTTGCCGCTCGACCACGAGATCGCGCACTGGCTGGTCCAGCACGGCATCGACTTCCCCGCCGCGCAATCGTGCCGCAACCCCACCGTGGTCGATGTGCGCGCGGCACTCGGCGAGATCGCGGACGTTCGCTATCACCAGAGTCGTGGGACGGGCGGTGACGGCTGGGAGATCGAAGTGATGGATCGCGCCGAGAACGGACGCTGGACGTCCATTCGATCCAGCGGCGAGCGCGACAGCCGCGCGCCGATCGCGTTTCACAAGGGATGGCTCGATCTGATCGTCGAGATCGCCTACCGCCTCAGCGCGCGCACGGGACCGCTGGTGCTGATCCCCGACACGGGCGCGACGCCGGTGCCAGTGTGGACCGGACGATCGCTGCGCGCGACGCTGAGCGCGTTCGGCGAATGACCGCACGACGCAGGGCGAAACACGGCGCGAGTCGTCAAAGTTGATCTCGGCAGGCAGCTTTTCATCAAAAAATCTTCAGTCGTTTTCTTGAACCAATATTCGCGAGGTCGAATTTGGTTCAGGTTGTTTACGCCGTGCTAGCGTGGCGGCCCTTTTCGCTGATTCTCACGGAGGGCCCCCATGAAGCTGAGCATCGCGATCCGATCGTGTCTGTTGTTCGGTGCGCTCGCCCTGATCTCCGGCGTGCACGGGTGTGGCGGTGGTGATGACGGCGGGACCGGGACCGGAGGCAGTGGCGCCACGGGCGCGGCCGGCAACGGCGGGACCGGCGCCCAGGCTGGCACCAGCGGCCAGGCCGGCACGCAGGGCAACGCGGGCGACAACGGCACCGCGGGCACGGGCGGAAGCACGAACGGCCGCGGTGGCTCCGTGGGCGACGCCGGCACGACCGGGAGCGCTGGACGCGGCGGTGGCGGACGCGGCGGCACCATGGGCGACGGCGGACGCGGCGGCGCGGCGGGCATGGGCGGCCGCGGCGGCGCGACCGGAACGGCGGGTCGCGGTGGGACCACGGGGACCGGCGGACGCGGCACCGGCGGACGCGGCGGGGCCGGAGGAACCGGCGGCGGCGCGGCGGGCGGAACCGGCGGCGCGGCGACGTTCGCACAGGTCGCGATGATCCTCGGCACGAGCTGCGGCACCGGCGACTGTCACAACGGCTCCCAGCACAGCGACCTGCGCAACAACACGGGTCTCTACAGCCGCATCGTCAACGCCAACCCCAGCGGATCGCGCGTCATGTCCTCGTGCACCAGCCGGATGCTGATCGTTCCCAACAACCCCGGCACCAGCGTGATCGCGCAGGCGGTCATGGCGTCGGTCAGCGGCTGCACCAACGCGCGCATGCCCGACGAATGCCCGAGCATGCGCACGTGCCTGACAGCGGCGCAGATCAGCACCATCACCAGCTGGATCAACGCCGGCGCGCCGATGTAGCTCGGCCGGACTGCGCGGCGACCCGACTCAGTTGCATTTGAGGTCGGTGCCGTCGCAGTCCTGATCGACCGTGTCGCCGCAGATCTCGGGCGCGCCCGGATAGATCGTCGGGTCGGTGTCCTGGCAATCCATGCAGAACGGCCGCCCGTCGAGGTCGGCGTCGGCGGCGCCATCGGGCGCCGCGCGGCAATCCAGCCAGGCGCGGATGCTGTCGATGCGCACGAAGATCGACTGTCGTAAGTAATCGACCTGTCGCAGGTGATCGTCGAAGGTGAACGGGCGGGTCGGATCGGCGGCGACGTCGTCGCGGATCTGCGCGGCGAAGCGATCGACCATCTCGGGAAGCTGGGCCGCCACGTACGCGTCGAGGCTGCGGCGAAGCGCGGCGACGTAGTGCTCGCGCCAGTTGTCGTCCTTCAGAACGGCGACGTAGTGCTGCCAGGGCGGCGCCCAGCCGGCGGTCTGGCCGCCCCAGTAGTACATCGGGTCGATGCGCGGATCGAGCCAGTCGATGGTGGCGTCGAGGTCGTGGGGGATCCACAGCCAGCCGCGCGTGGGGTGATCGTAGATCAGCCAGTTCGTGTGGCCGATCCAGAAGCCGTCGGGGTCGCCCAGCATCGCCTCCGACGCCCATTCCAGCAGCGCCTCGTCCATGTCGGTGATCGCGGCGACGGAGGCGGCGTCGGTCGCCGCCCAGAAGGCGTTCAGGCGCGGCTTGGACAGACCCATCGTGTCCGTGTTGGTCTGCAGCGCCCCGCCGTAGTCCCACAGGTCGCCGCGATCCGCGTCGGGAAACACGCGCGTGATGAAGTCCTGGTCCGGGCGTTCCAGGTTCGTGTACAGACCGTAGAACGCGCCGTTGATGAACACGCGCGCGCTGTTCGCGCACTGGGCGGGGACGCCCAGCGAACGCAGGTACGAAAGCGCGATGCGCTGGCGCAGGTAAGAGGGATCGATGCGCGGCATGTCCAGCTCGATCTTGCGCAGTCCGTGGAAGCGCGCGTGGCTGTCGACCTCGTTGAACGCGATCACGAACTGCAGCTTGGGCGGGTCGTCCATCTGGGATTGCCACCACGATGACCACCCCTTCAGGCGGATGAGCGCGTTGCGGATGACCTCGTTGCCGTACTTGAACTCGGCGAGGTAGTGGTACGGGTGATAGTCGTCGTGGGCGGCGATGTTCTGCTGCATCGAACGAAAATCGCTCATCAGCGCGGCCCACTCGGACTGCGCGATCTGCAGCTCGTAGGTCGGCACCTGATCATCAGAGAAAATGTCGGCGCACGGACCGGGCATCAGCGGCGGGCCGCTGCCGCCGATGGGACCGCCACCGGACCACCCGGCGGTCCCGGTCGTGCCGGTCGCGCCGGCGCCGGCGCTGCCGCCCGTTCCGCTGATGGCTGTCCCGCCGATTCCCCCGGCGGATGAGGGGCCACCCTGGCTTCCAATCCCGACGCGCGCGGACAGGTCGTCGCCGCAAGCCGCGGCGGCTGCCGCGAGGACCAGAGCAACGGCGAACGACAGCGCTCCCGATCCCAGCCTTGCCTGCGCCACTTCGCCCGCCCGTCCCAGAGCACGGAAAACTGCAGCGGCTATACCAACCGTCGGACGCCGGAAGCCGTTGCGTCGCGCGCGCCGTGTCGCGTGCGCGTAACGAGCATACGAAACCGGTTACGAATGCAGTCTCGCGGTCCACCGGTGTTCCCCGTAGACTCGCGTGCGATGGAGGCCCGGTCTTCCGACATCAACCTGGCGCGCCCGCTGGGCAGGGTCGGCTTCATCATCGGCCTGGCCCTGCTGGCCGGCGTGGTCGTCGACGGCGTCCTGCGCGAGTCGCAAGACTGGCTGAGCGGCCTTCGCTGGGCCGCCGCGTACGCGGCCGTCGGGATCGTGCTGCTGTGGACGACGGGCGCGCTGGTCGGCGTCGTGTTTCTGCGCGGACGCTTGCGCCGTGAGATCGCGCGCGGCAACCTGGCCGCCGGGCTGGTCGCTGGCGGTAACTTCGTCGCGGTCGGCTGGATCCTGGAGAGCTGTTTCTTCGGACGCGACCTGCGCAGCTTGACCGTGTCGGCGTGCTTCTTTCTCGTCGGCGTGGCCGCGCTGGTCGCGCTGCAGTTGCTGTATCGCGGGCTGACCCGCTACGCCGACGATCAAGAGGTGATGGGAGAGAACGTCGCGTCGGCGCTGAGCTACGTCGGCGTCACGCTCGCGCTGGCGATCGTGGTCGCGCACGCCGCCTCGGGGCCGTTCCTCGGCTGGCGTGCGTCGCTGCGCGCGTTCGCGGTCGCGCTGCTGCTGGCGCTGGCGCTGTACCCGGTGCGGCAGCTGGTGGTGGCGCGGCTGCTGCTCGGGTTGCCCGCGCGCCTGCGGGGTGGGGCCCTGGACCGGATGATCGCGCAGGAGCGCAGCGTCGCGGTCGGATCGATCGAGGCGCTCGCCTACGTCGGGACGGCGTTGCTGGCGACGGCGCTGGGATGACGGCGGCCGACTACTCTCATGGGAACCCTCAAAGGGTTCCCAAACCCTCCCGCGATGATGCGCGGCGAGCAGAGCTCGCCGGCTCCTCACGCGACTACGTCGACTTCGCGCAGCGCTTGACGCGAACCGGACTGGTGACGGATCCGTGGTTCGACGGACGGCCGCGGTTTCAGGCCCAGCCCGTGCGCGTGCGGCGCGCGGAATGGGACGTGATGGCGCGCGCGGCCGAATCGGTGGCGGCCGTGCTCGACGAGCTGGCCGGCATCGTGCGCGCGCAGCCGGCGCTGCTGGACGACTTCTTCGCGCTGACGCCCGTGCAGAAGCTGATGTGGCAGACGTCGGCGCCGCTGTGGCACGGGATCGCCCGCGCGGATGTTTTCTTGCGCGACGGCGACTGGCCCGCGGTGTGCGAGGTCAACTGCGACACGCCCAGCGGTCTGGCCGAGGCGATCAGCCTGAGCGCGGTGTGCGCGCCGGCGGGGACGATTGACCCCAACCAAGGGTTGCGCGCCGCGTTCGTCGCGGTGATGTCGCGGTTCGCGCCGCCGGCGCGCGACGGCGGCGCCGGGGATCGCGGGCTGACCATCGGCATCGTCTACCCGACCGAGCTCAGCGAGGACCTCGCGTTGATCGCGCTGTACCGCGGCTGGTGCGAGGCGCAGGGGTGGGACGTCGTCCTCGGATCGCCGTACAACCTGCAACCGCTGGCCGACGGCGGCGTGGCGCTGTTCGGGCGGCGCTGCGACGTGGTGCTGCGCCACTACAAGACGGACTGGTGGGGCGAGCGGCTTCCGGTGCGCGATGACGAGGCGCCGTTTCCGGATCCGGAGCCGCTGTCGCAGCCGCTGGCGACGCTGCTGCGCGCCGAGCTGGCCGGCAAGGTCGCTGTGGTCAACCCGTTCGGCGCGGTCCTGCCGCAAAACAAGCGCGCGTTCGCGTTTTGCTGGGAGGCGATCGACCGGTTCTCGCCCGCGGCGCAGGCGATCATCCGCGCCGCTGTTCCGTTCACGCGACGGCTGGAAGCGTGCGATCGCGAGTTGCTCCGGCGCGAGCGCGAGGACTGGGTGCTGAAGACCGACTACGGCTGCGAGGGAGACGAGGTGCTGGTGGGGCGCGAGACGGCGCCGGAGATGTGGGCGGACTGGCTGGCGCACGCGATCCCGAACCGCTGGGTCGCGCAGCGCCACTTCGAAAGCCGCCGCGACGGCGCCGGGCGCGTCGCGAATCACGGCGTCGTGCTGGCGGGTGGGCGCGCGGCCGGCCTCTACACGCGCCTGTCTGTCGGGGCGACGGACGCCGGCGCGGTCTCCGCGCCCGTGGTGATCGAACCGTGAGCTCGGAGCCCGACAAGGACCCTTTCCTCCGCATCACCTGGCTGGATGGGCCCGGGGGCGAGGGGGCGCGGTGGTGG
>Ga0207648_10006156_pt1 | contig 11957 bp, 10 predicted proteins | sample KBSMisM32_FD_184310 | JGI IMG/M metagenome (GOLD analysis project Ga0207648, IMG submission 184310) | Miscanthus rhizosphere microbial communities from Kellogg Biological Station, Michigan, USA - KBS Miscanthus M3-2 (SPAdes) (version 2) | ecosystem: Host-associated > Plants > Roots >...
AAAAGCTAAATTAGAGCAAATGTTATTTGAGAACGAGAAAATAGTATTATATCTTAATAAAGTAAAGTTACAACCAACAAATATCTAACAAGGTAAAGTTATAACATATTGTAATACAAACCGGACCACGCAGTTCAATTCATAGTTGATAGGAAAGTCTACATTATCATTGCTAATTTTTTCTTGCCGAATTATAAATGATGAGCGCCACATAATAGTCTATCTGGAGAGTCTCGGCCAAATTGTTTACCGTTGAATTAAGTATTTTCTCTTTGGTAAATCCTCTGAGAGCTAACATTTCTTTGATTCCCTCAGCAACACCCAACTCATAGACATCTGGTTTCTTTTCATTTTCTAATAATGATTGCACCATCAATGCAGAGTGACCAACAAAATATTTATAGATGTAATACCTCGTTGCGTTATATTTTGAAACAAATAAGTCGATTTTCAACGATGCCATGATATTTTGAGTAATCTTTAAAGACAATGCTGGCATTTAAAGACTAATGGCTGGAGTGTATCGTAATCACTCTAAAATGGCTGAAAACCATAACTCTGCCTACTGTAAAGACGAACACGTATTTGGTGATAGAGGAGAACCCCTGAGACTTAGTCATCTAATAGCGTTTAATGTAATAGAAGATGCTGAGCATATTACTGGGATTTTAACCGTAGAATTTGATTATTATTCAGATGATGACAGCATAAAATATCGTGATATGCATTACAGCAATCCTAGACTTATAAAACATATAGAGGGAAACCCAACAGTAATGAAAAATATAGATGCCTATCTCAGAAAAAATCTTTTAGAATCTGAATATGGGTTGAAACTCTAACAAAGTCGATTAGAGTATCATCACTTTCATCACTTTCAACACTCAATAAGCAACTTCTAGCCGACGTATTTTTTTACAATTTGAACGAGATCATTAATCCTAATAGGTTTATTGAAGAATTCATCAGTGTCAATTTCTTTTAGTTGATTCCCATCTATTTCGAATGCTGTCATCACAATCACCTTTATCTTAGAGTCAATATCCCTAAGTTTCTTAATAAATTCAACACCAGAGATAGGTTTCATTCTTACATCGGATATTACGAGGATATATGAGTCATGATTAATCTCAAAATCCTTGAGTGCCTCCTCAGGATTGGTAAACGGCTGGACATTAATGCCATTAAGCGTTAAAACCTCACTGAATAGCCCTATAATGTCGATTTCATCGTCAACCAACATTACACGATTACGCTTCAACAGCATTATTGGCACATTCGGACTTAAAAAAATTCCTCAATTAGTTGATAATTTCATTGTATGTTTTAAATTGACTACTCGAATTATTCATATATTAGGCTATTTTTTGGTTTTATTGAGAGGAATGGGAAGCGTAAACGTAAAAGTTGCACCGATTCCATCTTTATTGTTATACGCCCATATTTTTCCACCGTGGCTATCCACAATACTTTTTGAAATATACAGGCCCAATCCAGTACCAGATCCGGACCTTGTGGCAAATTTTTCAAATAACCTCGGAAGCATTTCAGGGTTAATACCGGAACCAGTGTCTTTTATCTCTACCACAATTGACTTTTCATCCTGCTGTGCCATTTCTACATTGGTGTCAACTTGAGCTTTATATGCAGTTATAATAACAGTACCATTGCTGGTAAAATTAATTGCATTAGATAGTAAGTTGTTAATAACCTGTTGCAGCCTGGCTTCATCCGCATATATGGTAGTAGGAACGTTCTTTTTAAAATCGAGAATTATCTTTACATTCTTATTCGCGGCTTCTTTTTGATAGTCTTCAATTACCTGTTGGATTGTACGGTTCAAATCAAAATTTGATTTTGACAGCTGAAGATTGTTGCCTTCTATCCTTGATACGTCTAGTATGTCCTCGGTTAACTTTTCTAATCTCCTTGCATTCCTTATGATTTTCTCAAAATATTGATCAAAATTTTTTAAATTTGCATGAATCATTTCTGAGTAACCTAAGACCGATTGGATTGGCGTTCTAAATTCGTGAGCTGCAATGTCTATGAACTCTTTTTGCAATTTGTCGTGATAAGTCAATTTTTTGGCTGTCTCCTGTAATTCTTTTGTCTGGATATATACCACCTTTCTTAATCCCTTGTTCCAATAAGTTATAACAAAAAAAATACCCAAGGCGCTCAGGACAATTATTAACATCGCTGCTACGGCAAAATTTCTCTGCTGTACCACAAGTTCATCTAGAGAGGATGCCAAACTATGTGGCAAAATCAACATTATCGTAAAATAGTGAATTCCATTCGATACGACTGGCGCATAAGATATTGTAAGGTCTTTTCCCTCGAAGGTTACATCAGTTGTGTCAGTTCTAGGATTTGACGCAGCTGATCTAAAGACATCTATTATACTTTTTATATTTTTATTGATACCAGTTCGTTCTGTCAATGAAGAGAATTTTTTGTCAAATACGTTTGTGCCGGCTAATTGCGCTATTCCTGTCACTGTCATCAAGCCGCTTGAATCAACTAATGATAAATTTGCCGAAGACAGCGGAGATATCTGGCTTCCTAAAAATTGGTTTAGAGTATCAGATGTTATTCCCGCCAAAATCGCTCCCTTAAATTGTTCATTAGTTCTGTTAATATTTGTGCTTCGGTTCTGAGTATCAATTATGGGATAGAGTATCAATACGCCGGACTGACCATTTGTAAATTTAAGTGTGTTACTGTATGTAGGAACTTGCGTATCTTTAACTTTTGAAAAATAAAGGGCAGATGCGTTCGAAAATACCTTGAACTTCGTATTAGTGTTAACATCAGAGTTAGCGCTTGACCAAATACTACTTCCATTGCTATCCACCCAATTATAAAAGTCAACTACATTTGCAGTCGTTTTTTGAGCAGAATTCACCAATATTTTTCCTAATTCTAAATTTTGCTCACTTAATTCTTTAGACGAGGCAAGCAATTGTAGATTCACAGTAACTAAATCAAGCTTATTTCTAAGAAGGTGACTGAGATCCGTGACCTTAATGAGGGTACTATTTTGAATATGTTCCACAGCAATTTTCTGAATCTCCGAAGAATTTTTCGAATAGTACTGGTAAGTCAAGAAGGAAAATATTATACCAGCTAGGACGATTAAAGAAATCATGATTGCTATCCTCCTTTCTAACAGCCTTTGAGACAATTATAACGTAGATAGTTTAGGCATCTTAAATATATTAAATAGATAATGAATGGGTAAGAGACACAAAAATTTCTAGAATATAATTCTTTTATACATTTTAAATCATATAGTATTGTGGCCAGATGCGCATTATGTGGAAGAGAAATTATTGATCCCACAAAATATATCGTTTACGAGAAGATTTTATTTGATAGGACTACGTGTCTTGATATTTATAAAAAACTCAGATATATTTATGAAAATGCAATTCTTGACATTATAGAAACTTGATAGAATACGTATGTTCTAATTCTATATAGAAAAGATCTATAATATTGCTGACCACAATAACGGGCACCCAGATCGAACATTTTATCTTCTCTAGTAACAAAAAGTGTATTTCTTCAATTTTTAAGATATCGGTTCTAAACCTAAAAATCATCACAGTATCTTATCAGTAATCTATGGATCTCTGATTATGAATCTTAATTCTAGTACTCAGGGCATAATAAATTGCGTCTACTTTTAACATGAACTAAAATGTGATTTTTAAATACAATGTATGTGTACTGATTATGATCTCATTTGAGTGATGATAAGGAATCGAGAAATAATGATGTTGGAACTAATTTGAAAGTAGCCGAAGCAGAGCAATCCGACGTAGGAAGAAAAATTGCTAGGGTAGACCCTGAAGTGGCCCAGCAACTTGATTTATCTGCGGGCGATGCATTGGAAATTTCGTCTCTTGGCAAGAAAACGAGTGTTCTATCATGGCCCGCAAGAGAGAAAGATAGAGGCAAAGGTCTTGTGAGAATAGATGGTTATCTGAGAAACAGGCTAGACGTTGGAATTAATGACTCTGTTGAAATAAAGAAGGTTGAGGCAAAAAGTGCACAAAAAGTTACGTTAGCACCAACGGAACCACTTCGAATTGTTGGAGCCGAAGGGTATCTTAAAGAGTATCTTTTAGGAAGTTTACTAAGTACAGGGGATATTTTTCCCTTAACAATAATGGGTCAAAGAGTTGATCTTGTTGTCATCTCTACAAAACCTTCAGGACCAGTTTTAATTGAAGACCCTACTGAAATGACAATATCTGAAGAAAGCGAAAAAGCAGTTCAAGTTGCAAAAGAAGGCGACGTTCCCTCAATTTCGTATGAGGACATAGGAGGTATAAAAAATGAAGTTTCCCGCCTGAGGGAAATGATAGAACTCCCTTTGAGACACCCAGAACTGTTCAAGAGACTTGGTGTTGAGGCACCGAAGGGAGTATTGTTGCATGGACCTCCTGGTACAGGGAAGACGCTCTTGGCAAAGGCCGTGGCACGTGAAACTAATGCCAATTTCTATACAATTGGAGGACCAGAAATAATGAGCAAATTCTATGGTGAGTCTGAGGAAAGACTACGGGAAATTTTTAAGAAAGCTGAAGAAAACGCACCTGCTATTATTTTTATAGATGAAATTGATTCAATTGCTCCAAAGAGAGAAGAAGTGTCAGGTGAAGTAGAAAGGCGAGTCGTAGCCCAGCTTCTATCATTGATGGATGGCATGTCATCAAGAGGAAAGGTGGTTGTAATTGGAGCTACGAACAGAATCAACGCAATTGATCCTGCCCTCAGAAGACCCGGCAGGTTTGATAGGGAAATCGAAATAGGTGTGCCCGACAAAGAAGGTAGATTGGAAATACTTCAGATACACACTAGAGGGATGCCATTGGAGAAGGATGTAGACCTTGGTACAATAGCGAATATGTCTCATGGCTTTGTTGGGGCAGATCTTCAGGCCGTCGCAAAAGAAGCAGGGATAAGGGCTCTGAGAAAGGTACTTCCTGAAATTGATCTTACTACAGAGAACATTCCATCCGATATTCTCAAGAAGATAGTAGTAACAATGGATGACTTTTTGAGTGTAATCAAGGAAATAGAACCCTCGGCCTTGCGAGAAGTTTTCGTGGAGATTCCGGATGTAAAATGGGAAGATATAGGCGGAGTAGCAGAAGTCAAACAAGAACTGCAAGAAGCAGTGGAATGGCCTCTAAAGTACCACGGACTATTTGTGCATTCAGACGCTACTCCACCCAAGGGCATACTTCTTTACGGGCCGCCCGGTACGGGAAAGACACTGATGGCAAAAGCAGCTGCTCACGAGAGCGAAGCAAATTTTATCAGCATAAAGGGTCCTGAATTGCTCTCAAAATGGGTAGGTGAATCAGAAAAAGGTGTAAGGGAAATTTTTCGAAAAGCGAGGCAGGCTTCTCCATGTATTGTATTTTTCGATGAAATAGACGCTATTGCCCCCACACGAGGATTGGGAAGTGATTCACATGTTACTGAAAGAGTTATCAGTCAGCTTCTAACGGAACTTGATGGACTCGAAGTATTGTCAGATGTGATTGTTATTGCGGCTACTAATAGACCGGATATCATTGATGCAGCCCTGTTGAGGCCTGGAAGATTTGACAGACTCTTATATGTGCCTCCGCCAGACAAAGAAGCCAGGACTCAGATTATTAAAATACATACATCAAAGAAACCATTAGCCGATGATGTGAAAATTGATGTACTGTCTGTCCAGACAGAAGGATATACGGGAGCGGATTTAGCTGGACTTGCATCTGCGGCAGTAATGCTTGCCCTGAGGGAGCATATAGAAAAATATAAAGATCCAAAGAAAGCGGAGGAGGCAAAATCCGAGTTAAAGGTCTCTATGAAGAATTTTGAAGAGGCAATGAAAAAGATACGTCCTCTTTCCAAACACGAGATAGAGACATACAAGAACATAGCTGAAAAGTTTGCAAATCCCGGAGTTACAAAGGAAATCATAGACAGAGAATCAGCCATAAAGTGACTGCAACACAAAATAGAACGTATTCCTACTCATATTCCTACTCCTACTCCCTATCATATTCCTATTCACAAAGATTCAGTGTCCGGTCAAAAGACCCGTTCCACCGAGTTCAAGACTTGCGCTATCTGAGCCTTAATGAAGAGATCATTTCCATTAGAATACGCGATGCATGATTGGCAGTATTTTGGTTCAAGTCATAGTCAGGGCACAGTTCTACAATATCCATTCCCACAACTTGTAAGTTTTCACTTATTTTTTTTATCATATAAATTAAATCAAGAGGGAAAAGTCCACCTGGAGCCGGCACAGATACTCCAGGGGCAACTCCTGGATCCATGCAATCTAAGTCGATGGACAAATACACCTTACTTGCTCGACATTTTGAAATAATCTTTTTAATGATTGCATTTATGCCCACTTCAATAACATCAAGAGGTGTAATGATTTCTAATTTTTTCTTTGATGCATTTTCTAGTTCCTCCAATTCAGCTGCTCTAGTCCCTATGAGCATACTTTTTGTAAAGTTGATAAGCTCTGACGAATCTGTAATGACCGACCCATAATAGTTCCTTGTTGAAGAAACGAAATCTGGATGTGCGTCAAAGTACAGAAGAGTTATCTTATTACTTTCCAAGGCATCATATATTCCATTCAGAATAAGAGTCGTAATTGAATGATCTCCTCCAATAGTGATGGGAATTTTTTTCGCGGAAACTAAGTCAAATATCAGTCTATATAGATCGTCCCTCGCCACATTGCCAAAGTCAAGAATACTTTTGTTCTCCAGTGTTCCTGACATCGGGCATATGGGAATAGTATTACCATCTCTTTCAAAAAACTCGTAGTTATTTGACGCTGACCTTAAACTATCGGGACCCTTACTTGCTCCCTTTCTTTTTGCATGAGACCTTGATTCGTCAGGTACTCCTAAAATCACTATATCTGCCTTCGAAATAGAAGTAACATTTGAATGAAGAAGTTTAACCACGTGTTTTAGATGGACAAGAGATCCATTTCAATGTTATATTCACCATCGTCATTTTGTACGTTCAAAATGGAATTTGTTTAAATTTTCTGGCTTCCTTTGTTTATTAGAACTTTATTTGGGGTTATGATTACGGTTCATCATAATCCATCTTTATGCACCCTCAAAACTAACATGAATATTATTTTGGTCAGTAAATTGCATCTGTGTAATTAAAACTAGAAAAGAAATTGGAAATTACTAAATCCAAAAGTAACGACTATTGAGTAAGAGATATCAAAAAAAATAATGATGGGTTCTTTACCCTTATTCAGTCAAAGTAGAGAAACCAACATCAGTAGAATTAGAACTACCTGTAGAATTAGAACTACCTGACTGTTCTGGTTTGCCTGTATTACTTAGCTGACCTCTAATTTCGCCGTCTTTATGTTCAGAAGTATGGACATTCACATATGTATCACCAGATTCTATTGCAGCGGCCAAATCATCCAAAGTCTTGCCTTTCATAGGGCCTGTTAGAATAGAATCAGTAATGTTTCCTCTGAAAATCATGCCATAAGCTGTGTCTTTATCTTTGCTTTCAGGAGCATTCAAAAGGTCTACAATTACGTCTCCATTCTCTCCGGCTTTGCCCATATGAATATGAGCTGCTGAAGCGTTTGATATTCCTGTTACGTTTACTCTATACTTCATAGTATCGTTTGCAGGTAATGTAAACTCAGCCTCTCCTGTTGCACTCGTTTCAACTGCAGGAACTTCATCTTGTCCACTTAATTGTGCCTTGTATGGATACTTCGCTGCATGTATCTGATCAACCATTGATACAGAAAGCAGAACTGTCAGCGAAATAGCTAGCGCTAGTATGCTTGCAAATAATAATTTGCTGGGATTCATCTCGTATTTTTGGTCATTACTCACTAAAATATATTACGTACACAAAGAATAAAAGTTTATATATAAGCTTCAGATGAATTCATTAAATTCTAACGCCTTCTACTCCACATACATTATCAAATACCTCATCACGCCTGTGAGATATTGCCCTGTTGTCAATGTGTTAAATGCTTGCATTCGTCATCATTATTTGAAAAGCACTTGTCATTTGTGAGATGTTTACTGATATTTCTATCACCGTGAATTAACATTTTTTCTATATTGCAAGATGGCAAATTTATTTCTCTGATTTTGTATCTTGACACATTTTTGGTTGCATCCATACTTGCCGCATTTATTGTTGGTGCAGAAATAGGTCATGAGCAGCAATTATTGTCAGCGATATTCACGCTAGCTGTGACAGTGATAGAAATATTTGCATCAAAGAATGTGACAACGAAAGAGACGAAATTGCTCGCAAAATTGATACCTCAATAAGGATAATTCTTGTTCTCAGTAGACTGATCCTTGCAATTTTTTCTTTTAATAATTCGTAATGTTTTTTTTTGAGTGGTCCAAAACGAATTAAAATTACATGTAAATTACTATTTTGATAATAATCTATATTATTTCTTTTAGGACGTGTGCATGAGGTAATCCTGATTTTTTCTGATTCTATCAAAGGAATAAGACCGGCGAAATTTTTTCAATTCTTGCCTGTTGTTCCTCTGGTGTCTTTGAAGCATCAAACGTATCAATAGCTAGTTCTCTATTTCGAATTTTAAAACCAGTTTTATATTTCCAACGTGTTTCTCTATTTCTTACCAATTGACTAAGGTAATTGTAATGAATGAATGTAAAATAAATTGCGGAATAATGCGGTGACACAGTGTTAGGGTGTTTATCAATAACAATTTTTGTTTTTAAATCAGACGCTAATGGATTTAGCCCAAAGGTTGTCTCTTTATATAAGATTTGAACTTATTAATCTCAAATCGTGGAACTTATTTGGAGATCACAATGTCTGAAGGCAATAATCACAAACAAGTCCTAAAAATAATACTTTCATTAACATCGGCCTTTTTCGTGGTGCAGATTCTTGTTGGATTTAACATAGGAAGTCTTGCTCTCATATCAGACGCTGGTCATATGTTAGTCGACGTAGCTGGAATTGTTATGGCGATACTGGCAATATCATTTTCGCAAAAACCGGCAACCCCCGTAAGAACTTATGGATTCTATAGGGCCGAAATACTAGCGTCACTTCTAAACAGCCTCTTTCTTATACTACTGTCGATTTTTATTTCCTTTGAAGCAATTCAAAGACTTTTTCATCCTTCAGAAATTAATGGACTTCCAATCATAATAGTAGCTTCAATAGGCCTTGGGATAAATTTACTAGGAATTAGATTATTATCAAAGGTGAGGGTAAAAAATAGAAGACATGATAACGTTGACAATCATACATCAGAACAAGAAATAGAAAATCTAAATGTTCATGGAGCATATCTAGAAGTGCTTGCAGACACAATTGGTTCTGCGGGCGTTATAGCAGCGGGAATTATTATTCAAACCACCGGATTATATCTCGCCGATCCCCTGATTAGTATTGGTATCGTGGCACTAATCCTTCCTAGAACCTGGTTACTCTTAAAGAAATCAATTCATATTTTAATTGAAGGCACGCCGTCACATCTTTGCCATGATGAAATAAAAAGTTCAATACTAGCAGTGAAAGGTGTTACCGGAATTTTTGACCTTCATATATGGACGATAAGCTCTGGTATTTACGCTCTATCTGCGCATGTTGTGATCATGGATAATAAGAGATCGGGTGCAATCTTGCAAGATATTAATTCTATACTTGAAAAGGGATTTGGTATTACTCATGCAACAATTCAAGTTGAGTCATACCACCAATCCAAAGATATCTAGACAGATTCTATTTTAGTATCGGATATCAAAATAATTATTATAAAAACGAAATTCGCTCAGTATATCATGGTTCCGTTTTATGCATACTAATGTGCAGATACAAAAAAAGTGCATAATTTATACTGAAATTTAACGATAACTAGCAATACAAATTAGATTCGATTCAATGGCAAGTTAATGCAGGTCAATCTTTTTTCAATTCGTCTGAAGCGTTAGACGTGTCGTCCACTGTGTTTTCCGCCCTGTCTGCAGTTCTTTTTGTTTTATCTGCTGACTCGTCAACCTTAACCTCAGTTTTTGCTGCAGCTATCTTTGCTTCATCTGCCTTCTCTTTTCCTCCACTAATAGCATTTTTTATCTTGTCAAGAAATCCCATAACTTCTATTAGCCATCGTAATTATTTAAAGATTGGATCGAATTTGTCCCTCTAGTGCCCCGTAGTTTATAAGCATGATCTCCGGGGAATTCTGCTCCTTTTATTAGCAATAAATGTTGCAAATTTAGTATAAGTTTTGAATATCATTAATTTGTCGTGTATCTGCTTTTTCTGACCTTTGAATTCAATCGTATATAATTAAAAGCTCTAATTTTACTCTAGAAATAGATTGCAGATAAAGTAATAAGTGAGCAACAAGCAATTTATTCGGAAAATTTTATGTGGATCAACCTTGATCGCAATCAAAAAACATTGATTCTTGCTCTCTCTTTGGGTATATCGTCATCGATTCTTATTTTGAATTTTCAATCTGCTTTTTCTCAGAATGAAATAAGCTATCTTGATGTTAATAGCACAAGTACTGCGCAACTCTCAAAATTTAGCGTCGCAGCCTGGTTTAAGACATCTACCGATTATAATTCTAACGCATTTATTGTTAATAAGGCAGGGGCATCTGACAACTTGAATTATGGTATTTGGATGACCAATGCTGAAAAAGTAGGGGCTGGGTTTGAAACCTCCAGTGGGAATGCTATTTTTGCCACATCCCCATTATCATATAGTGATGGAAAATGGCACTATGCAGTGGTAACATTTGATGGGACTACCGTTACGCTTTATTTGGACGGACTTCCTGTTGGTACCAGAATAGCCTCGGGAATGCCTGATAGTGGTGGTGAAGAACCTATGAGGATGGGAGCTAATTCAGATGCACTTTCGAATTTTTTTGTAGGAAATGTTGATGAGATAAGAGTCTGGAATGCCGCATTAACCGCACAACAGGTAGCAGACGCCTACAATGGCAAATTCGATACTAAAGGTCAAATAGAATATCTAGACTTTTCTGAACCGATTGTCTCGTCAAACAATACTGCCCAAACTAATGGCACCGTAACTAATCAAACAGGATTTCAGGATATAAATGGCACCGTAACTAATCAAACAGGATTTCAGGATATAAATGGCACCGTAACTAATCAAACAGGATTTCAGGATATAAATGGCACCGTAAGTAATGAGACTAGCACCATATCTGATCTTTCTGCCAAAAATGATACTGGGATTGTCAACAATACCTTACAGAATATTCCGCCAGTAGAAATACCCCAAACCACTAATGATACTGGCATTGCCAACGATTCGAGTACTCAGAACCAGCAGAAGGCACCCGAAGAGAACAACTCACCAGAAGCTTTTGATCAAAATGTTTCTGTAGACCAAGATGGTCAAGTAGCGATCACTTTGGAAGCTACCGACGAAGATAATGATCAATTGCAGTTTGATATAACAGCGGATCCGCTGCAAGGCAGTCTTACCGGTTTTGATAAAGAAAAAGGTACTGTAACATATGTTCCTCAAAATGGTTATTCCGGAAATGATAAATTCAGTTTCAAGGTAGTCGACAATAAAAGTTCTGAGAGCAACATTGCTCACGTGGATGTAAATGTGAAGGAAGTAGTTTCATCATCAAACAAAAATGGACAGAATGAGACAAATAATGCTGTTCAGAGCATTAAGAATACGACTGGTATACAAGAGGATACCAAAGTTATTCCCACAGAACAACCCAACATGGTACCAAAAGCTGACGCTGGCGATGATCAAAAAGTAGAGGTAAACACTGAAGTCAAGCTCGATGGTGGCAAGAGCAGCGACGAAGATGGAAAAATCGCATCCTATAAATGGGAACAAACAGATGGTCCTGAAGT
>Ga0207648_10006158_pt1 | contig 11955 bp, 5 predicted proteins | sample KBSMisM32_FD_184310 | JGI IMG/M metagenome (GOLD analysis project Ga0207648, IMG submission 184310) | Miscanthus rhizosphere microbial communities from Kellogg Biological Station, Michigan, USA - KBS Miscanthus M3-2 (SPAdes) (version 2) | ecosystem: Host-associated > Plants > Roots > Rhizosphere...
CAAGGTCGATCGCGAGGAGCGGCCCGACGTGGACCGCGTCTACATGACCTTCGTGCAGGCCACCACCGGGTCGGGGGGCTGGCCGATGAGCGTGTGGCTGACGCCGTCGCTCGAGCCGTTCTACGGCGGCACCTACTTTCCGCCGACGAGCCGGTGGGGGCGCCCGGGGTTCGTCGAGATCCTGCAGGAACTGGGGCGGGCGTGGCGCGAGGATCGCGACAAGATCGAGGCCTCGGCGTCGTCCATCCTCGAACGTCTCCGGTCGTATGGGCAGTCTGACGGCGGCGGCAGCGTCCCGGGGACGGAGGCACTCGATCGCGCGGTGTCGGAGTTCGAAGCGGCCTTCGACCGCCGCCGGGGCGGGTTCGGCAACGCCCCGAAGTTCCCCCGGCCGTCGGAACTGCTCTTCCTCTTGCGCGAGCACGCTCGGACGGGGGCCGACGCTCCACTGGCGATGACGCTCCACACTCTGCGGTCGATGGCGATCGGCGGGATGCGCGACCACATCGGCGGCGGGTTCCACCGCTACAGCGTGGACGGCGACTGGAGGGTGCCGCACTTCGAGAAGATGCTCTACGACCAGGCGCAGCTGGTGCTCGCCTATCTCGAGGCCGCGCAGGTCACGGGCGACCGGTCGTACGCCGACGTGGCGGTGGACACGCTCCTCTACGTGCGCCGCGACCTGAGCCATCCGGAGGGGGCGTTCTATTCGGCCGAGGACGCCGACAGCGTGCCTCCCGAGGACGCCGCCTCGCCGCACCCGCACAAGAAGGAAGGGGCTTTCTATGTGTGGGCCGAGCGCGAGCTGCGGGCGGAGCTGGGCGAGGACGCGGAGCCGTTCTGCCAGCGCTTCGGGGTGCGCCCCGACGGCAATGCGCCGTTCGATCCGCAGGAAGAGTTCACCGGCAAGAACCTGCTCTACACGGCCAAGGGGCTCGACGACATCGCGAAGGACTCGGGGAAGACCGTGGCCGAGGTCGAAGCGGCCCTGGCCCGCAGCCGCGGCCGGCTGCTCGACGTGCGCGCCGCTCGTCCGCGCCCCCATCTCGACGACAAGGTGCTGACCGCCTGGAACGGGCTGATGCTCGCGGCGTTCGCACGGGCGGGTCGCACACCGTTGGGAGCGACCGCGGAGGGCGGCGCCGCGTTCGTGGCCGATGCCGAACGAGCCGCCGCTTTTCTCGAGCGCCACCTGTGGAACGCCGGCACGAGGACGCTGCTGCGCCGCTTCCGGGACGGCGACGCGGCGGTGGAAGGCTACGCCGAGGACTACGCCTATCTGGCGTTCGGTCTCATCGAGCTCTTTCAGGCGACTGGTGAGCCGCGATGGCTCGAGTGGGCGATCACGCTCCAGGCGCGGATGGACGAGCTCTTCTGGGACCCGATCGAGGGTGGATGGTTCAGCACGACGGGGCACGACCCATCGGTGCTGCTGCGGTTGAAGGAGGCCTACGACGGGGCCGAGCCGGCCGCGACCTCGGTGGCCGTCCTGAACCTGCTGACGCTGGCCCATCTCACGGGCGACGCGTCGATGAGCGAGCGGATCGAGCGCTCGTTGGCGCTCTTTCGCGCGCACCTGGGGCGGGCCGTGCCGCTGATGCTGTCGGCGTTGTCCCTGTATCACGCGGGGATGCCGCAGATCGTCATTGCCGGCGAGGCCGAGGCGCCGGACACGCGTGCGCTCCTCGACGCGCTGCGCGTGGCGTACCGGCCGGCCACCGTGGTGGTGCCGGCGTTCGGCCGGCACCGGAGCGCGCTCGAGCGTGTGTTACCGTGGGTGCAGACGATGGTCGCGCGCGAGGGGCGCGCCACCGCGTACGTGTGCCGCGACTTTGCCTGTCAGGCGCCGGTGCAGACAGCCGAGGCCCTGGTGGAGCAGCTCGGCGCGTGAGGCTCTTCTTGTGAACCTGTCCGTGGACATCTGGCTGCGTGGCAACAACCACGCCACCACTGTCGCGCTGCCGTCCGTGGCGCGCGAGCCCCGCGCCTGGACCGAAGACGACGTAGCCGTGGTCCTCATGGGTATGCTTCGGGCGATGGACCGGGCGCAGGACCCTGCCAGCGATCCCGATCGACCGATCGCGCTCCGCGGATTCAGCTGGATCGTGAGCCCGTTCGAGGCGGGGGGCGTGGTGATCGCCCTCGAGCTGTCCCTCGGCGCGGCCGTGGCCGGCCCGTTCGATATTGCCGAGCGCGAGCTGACGAAGCTGATTCAGAAGGTAGTGGACTCGGCTCGGATCCCGCCGGGACCGGCGACGGTCCACTAAGGCCTAAGGTCTGGGGGATTCGAAGAGTGGCCCCGGTTGGTGTCTCCACCAACCGGGAACCGAGGCCAGGAGATCTGCCGAGCACGCAGCCTGCGTGCACTGGTATGAGGGTGCGAAGAAGGCAACGGGCGCTTGACTCGTCGACCTGGCCAAACCCGCCCATCCAGCATACCCCACCACAAGCCCTCCGGATCGTGCCTAGAACCTGTGTGTATACAACACTTTAGAGGCGAACTTCCGGTCGATTGAGACGAATCGGCGGGCCACCGCGTCGTCGAGCCAGTTGTGGGTGTAGACCAGGTACAGGTCGTTTCCGGGCCGCATGATCCAGCGATAGCGCGACTGCCAGCCCATGACGCGGCTCACCGTGTCGTACTGGACATTGTTCACGATGGCCATGAAGGGTGAGAACTGCGAGTCGGCGACCACGCGGAAGACGTTGGACGTGAACGCCCCCTCCGTAAGGTCTACCGAGTTCCACTCGCCGTTGAGGCTGATGATGTAGCCCGGACGCGCGCGGATGGTGAGCCCCGCTACCGTCTGCCGGCGCGTGCCCGAGTAGAACTCGCCGGTTTCGAAGCGGCCGTTGAGCGCCAGGATGCGGCGGTTGGCTGTCTGCCCGGAGACGGCGATGCGCCGGTAGGTGTAGACCCCGCCCATCGGCAGCGTGATGCCTGGCGCGATGGGGAAGGGGGCGTCCAGCCGCTCGTGGCTGTGCGACGCCTCGACCGCCACCTGGTCCTGCGACTGGAGCTGGAGGTTCATCAGGGTGAGCCCGACGTTCCGTTCGAGCAGGTTGCTGTGGAGGTCGGTGAAGATCTCGAGCCCGCCGTTCATCTGCACGCGACGCACGAGCCGCGTGTTGGGGCGCGGGCCCCAGCCGAAGAACTGGTTGAACCTCCGATAGTCGCGTCGCGTGACGAAGCCCACGGTTGGGTCGAAGTTGCGCTGCACCTCGCGGGCGTTGACGCCGGCGAACCAGCGGTCGTTCGGGTACTCGAAGGCGAGCCCGTACGCGCTGCGGCGCGTCGTCGAGTCTGGCCGCCTCGCATGGAGGAACCAGCCAGCCAGGCTCATGTTCTGGTTGCCGCGGAAGCGGTTCGTGGCCAGGCGGAAGTCGAAGCCCGCGGTTTGCGAGGTGCCGGCGCCGTTCGCCCGCGCCGCCCGGTGCGTGAACAGGCCGCCGACGTACGACTGCTGGAACATGCGGCGCTTCACGCGTCCCGCCATGAAGTCTTCGCCGATGAACCCCTTCTTGTCCTCGTCGCCGGTGCGCACGTGCAGAAAGCCGACGTCCTGACCGCCGACCTGGCCGGTGAACTTGCTGCCGACGTCAATCCGCTGCGGGCGCGCGTCTGCGCTCAGCCCGATCCGCCGGCTGAAGAACGGCTGCACCTGCTCGCTGCCGAGGCCGTTGCCGTTGGTACTGGCGAAGTCGAAGAACGTGGCGCCGTCGAGGAAGAAGTCGCGGCGCTCGGGGAAGAAGAGCGAGAAGCGCGTCAGGTTCACCTGGCGCTGGTCGACTTCGGTCTGCGCGAAGTCGGTGTTGACGGTCACGTTGGCGCGCAGCCCCGGGGTCGGGTTGTAGAACACGTCGACGCCGGCGTTCTTGCTGCCGTCCCACGTCGGAGCGCCCGCCACTGGCGCCGACTCGGCGGACACCAGACCGTACGGCTTCACGTCGAGCCCCTTGCCCTGCGTGACGTTGCTGATGCCCTTGACGTGGCCCGCGTTCGTCATCCGGTCGAGGCCCTGGTTGCGCGCCCATCCCATCCAGATGCTGTCTTCGTTCTTGCGCCGCACCGTGCGCTGGAAGTTGATGCCCCAGGTGTCGGTGTTGGGGTCGAAGTTCAGGGTGCGGAAGGGGATCTCGATCTCGATGGTCCAGCCGATCTCGCTGTGCCGCACGCGCGCGTTCCAGATGCCGTCCCAGGCGCGGTTCATGCCGTTGACGCCGAACACCGCATCGGCCATGAGCCCGGACGGGTTCATCTCGAAGAAATACCCGGAACGCTCATCGAGGAAGGTGTCGATGCGCCACATGAAACGATCGTCGGCCGGCAGGAACTCGTCGCGGCGGCGCTGATAGCCCAGCCACTTGTCGGGCTCGGAGTCGAACGCCGTGACGCCCATGTAGAAGGCGTCCTTGCTGATGACGACGCGGACCTCCGTCGGCTCGGTGGCCGGCGTGCCGTTCTGCGGGTCGATCTGAACGAAGTCCTTGGCCGGCTGCGCCTGCTTCCAGATGCCCTCGTCGAGCCGTCCGTCGAGCACGATGCGCTCGCCCTCGGCCAGACGGGCAACATAGATCTGGCGGCGGGGCACGCCGCCGATCAGGTCCTGGCCCTCGACCGCCGGTTCCTGTGCGCCGGCCGCGGCCGGCAGAGTGAGCGCGCCGAGCGCGCAGATCAGTGCGGAGATTCCTCTCGAAACCAATCAAGATCCCTTAGTGTGTGGGTTTACCGACAGGCGCCGGCGAGAAGGGCAGCCTCAGATTGTTACGACGCGGCCATGGATCACGTTGACCGCGTGAAGGACTGGGCAGGCGTTCGTGGGGGCCGCCTTCAGGCGGCCCGTGTGTAGAGGGCGGTCTTCAGACCGCCCTGCACCATAATGCCCAGACGCCGGGGTGGCGAAACTGGCAGACGCACAGGACTTAAAATCCTGGGCCGCGAAAGCGGCGTGAGAGTTCGATTCTCTCCCCCGGCACCACAGACGCAGGTCGGTCAGTTCGACCCGGCCGAGGTCGACGACGTCAGCCGCTTCAGCTCGCCGAACCAGTTCTGCAGCAACATCACCTGCTCGGCGGCGCGGTCTTCTTCACCGCTGTCGGTCATCACGAAGGTCTGGCCGTCCGGCGAGACGTCGTACGACGTGCGCCCCAATGAACTCTGCGTGTGCATGGTGAACATCAGCCGCGGGCGGCCTGCGCTGAACGCCGAGCCCGTGCCGACGTCCACCACCATGAATCGGTCGCCGTTCCGGAAGAACAGCTCGCGCCCGCTGCGCGCCCAGACAGGCTCGGTACCGCCTCCATTCGAGATGACGAACTTCTCGCCCGCGCCGGGGAACGGGCGCACGTACACGTCGACCTTTCCGCCCTCGTCCGACGCGTAGGCCAGCCAGCGGCCGTCGTGTGAGAACGCCGGCGTCACCTCCCTCCCAGGCGTTCGTTCGAGGACCGTCGGCTCGGAGTCGCCCGGTCGCAGCACCCATAGATCGCCTTTGTCGACGAACACCAGCACGCGGTCCGGCGTCCACGACATCGATGCGTTTGGCGTCAGCTTGTGAGAGTCGGCGAGTATCGTCTGCACCTTGCCGCTCCCGTCGGTGGCGACTGAATAGAGCCCGTAGGGCGACGCATCGCGGCGGCCGGTGAGCGAGATGGAGCGCCCGTCGGGCATCCACGTCGGGTAGTGGCTGTCCGTCACGGGTTTCAAGCGCTCCACGGTTCCGCGCGCGAGGTCGTAGGTTTCGAGCTCGCAGTCACGCTGCTCGATCCACCAGGCGAGGCGATCGCCAGACGGGGAAAACCGCGGATGCGCGTAGCTATTGCGCGGAACCCCCAACGGGCGCGAAGTCCCGGAGCGGTCGACCATGACGATCGTGCGGGACCGTGTCGTGCCGCCCGCGATGTACGCACAAGTGCCGGTGGCCGAGCAGCTGAACGCCGCCGTCTGGGTGTACGTCTGCTGCCGCACGCCGGGCAGCACCTCGACCGGGACGCCGCTGATGTCGCGCGTGGACGGATTGAATCCGACGGCTTTGAGCGTTCCGTCCTCCACGAAGACGACGTGTCCGGTGGATAGATAGAGCGGGTTCGAGCCGCGCTCGACCAGGATCTTCACGTCGCCGGTGTCGAGCGTCACCACGGCGACGGCCGTGTCGCCGCTGGGCGTGGGCGTGAAGCTGGCGGCGACGAGGACCGCTTGGCCTCCGGGCAGCCAACTCGCCGAGCGGATGCTGGCGGCCTCCGAGAGGCCCTTGAGCCGCACGCGCTGAGGCGCGCCGCCGGCGGCGGGAATCACCAGGAGCGCGCCGCCTTCCGCGATGTTGATGATGCGATCGCCCGGCCCCCATTCGGCGGCGGGCAGCGCCGATTCCGCGATGGTGGTCATCACGCCGGTCTTCATCGAGACGCGCTTCATCGCGGCTCCGACAAAGAAGCCGACCCATTCGCTGTCCGGAGAGAAGAAGGGTGCCGCCGCACCGCGAGAGTCCTTGATCACTCGCGGTTCGGATTCGGCCAGGCGCCTGACGTACAGCTCGGCAATCCCGTTGCGAGTGGCAGCGAACGCCAGGGTGCTTCCGTCGGGCGCGAGAGCGATCGCTGGTCCGGTGGCCAGCGTGGTGTCTGAGGGAAGGGGAACGGTGACGCGGGCGAGGGTCCCCGCCGGCCGTTCGGGGGCGCGCCCTTGCCACATGACGCCGGCTGTCGCCGCGGCCACGGCGATCGCCGCGCCGAGGGCCGCTGCAGCAGCAAGCGAGATCTGCCGGGCCCCGGACGACGTGGGCGCGACCCGCGCGGCGGACGACGCTCCATTCTCCAGTCCAGGCGCTGCAATCGCGTCGTCGATCTCGAGCCGGATCGTACTGGCGTCCGCCAGCCGCTGACGCGCGTCTTTGCGCAGGCAGCGGCGGATGAGCGTGGTGATGGCGGGCGGCGTCTCCGGTGGGAGGCGCTGCCAATCCGGCTCGGCCCGGAGCACGGCGCCGAGCACGTCGGTGACGGTCTCGCCGTCGAAGGCCCGGTGGCCCGTCAGCATCTCGTAGAGGACGCAGCCGAACGCCCAGAGGTCGGTGCGCCGGTCCAGAGGCTTGCCGCGCGCCTGCTCGGGGCTCATGTACGCGGCCGTGCCGAGAATCACGCCGGCCTGGGTCATGGCCGGCGTCGTGATCGTTGCGAGCTGCGAGACGCCCGCCATGGCTGCCGCCCCTGCCGGATCCAGCGCCTTGGCCAGCCCGAAGTCGAGCACCTTGACCGTGCCGTCGGGCCTCACCTTGATGTTGGCCGGCTTGAGATCGCGGTGGATGATGCCCTGCTCGTGCGCGGCCTCGAGCGCGTCGGCGAGCTGCCGCACGATCGGCAGCGCCTCGTCGACCGGCACGGGGGCCTGCGCGATGCGGTCGGCGAGCGTGGGGCCGTCCACCAGCTCCATGACGAGCGCCTTCGTCGCCGTCGAGTCCTCGACGCCGTAGATCGCACCGATGTTCGGATGATTCAGCTGGGCGAGCGTTCGGGCCTCGCGCTCGAAGCGGGCGAGCCGCTCCGGGTCTTGCGCCAGCGCCGCTGGCAGCACCTTGAGCGCGACGTGGCGATCCAGCTTGGCGTCGCGGGCGCGATACACCTCGCCCATTCCGCCCGCGCCAATCTGCGCGGCGACTTCGTACGAGCCGAGACGTGTGCCGGGAGTGAGCGACACGAAGCAGCTTGAATTATAGGCGGGGTGGTGAAAAGCAAACGGGCGGCAACCTCCCGGTCACCGCCCGTGTCGAGCGCTCGTCGCGCGCGATCAGGTCTTACGATTTCGCCAGGCGGCGACGCCGGCGAACGGCGAAGGCAGCCAGACCGGCACCCATCAACGACAGCGTCATCGGCTCTGGAACCGTGTCTGCTGCGAGCGAGAAGTTGTCGATGCCCCAGCTCTCGTCGAGGCCGCCCTGGAAGCCGGCGCCGCCGAAGTTGATGGCGAAGAGGAAGGAGGCGGCCGAGTGCGGGATCAGCAGGTCGTAGTGCACCACCGTATCAGTCCAGCCGCCGTTCTGCGCGAGGTTCGTCCCCGTCGAAACCACGACGCCCGGGCCAAACATCGGCGCGGAACCCGAAGCATTGATGGCCGTGAGCTGGAGGTACGGACTCCCGTCAATCGCCAGGAACAGGATGTCGGGCGTGATCGTGCCGTCTAACCCATCCCACGAGTCCAGGAACGCGAGGTCGAACGTCAGGCGCAGTGCCGTGTGCGCGCCGAGTCCACTGGCCGAGAACGTGGTGGTTCCGCTCGTGTCGTTCCGGAAGTACTGGGTTCCGAAGCCGGGCAGCGACTCGGACGGTGTCACCGCGCCGCCGCCGAAGCTTACCCCCAGGGAGCTGAAGGGGAACGGCCCCAGGGTCTCGAAGAAACCGGTATCGAAGCTGGTCGACCAGATGTTGACTGGAGCCGCGTTGGCGGCAACGGTCGTTCCGAGCCAGCAAACGGCCAGTGCGGCCAAGAGTCTCATGCGCATCCAGTGCCTCCGGGAAGCGGAACGCCGATGAAGGAATGCCTAGTGCCAAGCTCGGCCTCAGCACGACTGATGCCATTTCGTGAGTCGATGCGGCGAAAGCGTGATGGCCGTTTGAAATGACGCGTAAACCGGATCGGCACGTCTCGGACCCGTCGCAATGGACCGAGACTCCCGAAGCCGCTCGGCAGCTGGGTAATGTACTTTTGTCTTCCGCAGGTGTGACTTGATTGCCGCTCGCAGCGGCGGTGTCAGCGTCGATTTCCGCTATCGTTCGACGCCGGCGGGCACCGGCGTGCCGGGAATCCCGCGGCGCTTGCGCTCGGACTTGTCCTGATACATGCGCTCGTCCGCGCAGCGAAGGAGCGACTCGAACGAGCCGCCGTCGGACGGGTACATCGCGTGGCCGACGCTGATCGAGAGCGTCACCGCCACGCCGGGCGCCGGCTCGAAGGGGATGCCGCTCACGGCGTCCTGCAGTTCGACGGCGCGCTCGCGCGCCTGCTTCGCGTCGCAGTCCTGCAGCACGACGATGAACTCGTCGCCGCCCTGACGGGCGCAGAAATCGTAGACGCGCACCGACCCGCGGATGGCGCGGGCGATGAACTGCAGCGCGCGGTCGCCGGCCGGGTGGCCGAAGCGGTCGTTGATCACCTTGAACCGATCGACGTCGATGACCAGGATCGCCCGCTCGGTGCGATAGCGGTCCGCCTTCGACATCTCCTTCTCGACGTGGTCGAGCAGGGCCCGCGAATTGTGCAGGCCGGTGAGCGGGTCGGTGAGCGACTCGGTGCGCACCTTTTCGAACGCCTGCGCGTCGTGGACGACCGTGGCCGCCTTGGGCGCGATCTTCTCGAGCGTCCCCTCGTGCGCCTCGCTGAAGTAGTTGGCGGTGACGTGGTACGCCGCCAGGACGCCGATGGTGCGGTCGTGCACCCGCAGCGGGACGGCCACCATCGACTGCAGGCTCGTGCCGGCGTCGGGAAGGCCCGCCGCGCGGAAATCCGCGGCCGGATGCGCGTTGCGGACGGTCTTGCCCAGCCGCGCGAGATAGCCCACCGCGCCGCCGCCCTCGGGCACTTCGAGCTGCTGCAACCGCTCGGAATCGAGGCCGGCGGCAAACGTGCAGCGGCTGACGCCGGTCGTCTCGTCGCAGACGAACAGCGCCCAGGCCGACGCCGGCACGAGCGGCGACAGCCGCAGCGCGATGAGCGCCATCGTGTCCGTCACGCTCAGCCGCGAGCCCATGGCTTCCGTCAGGCCGTAGAGCGCGCCCATCTCCGTGTTGGCGCGCGCGATGTTCTCGAGCACGTTGTCGATCGCGGCCGGCGCCGCCTGCCCGTCGGGCTGCGGCACCACCGGCTGCGTCGTGCGCACGCCTGGCGCGGCTTCGGTTTCGGCCAGCGGCCCCTCCTCCTCGAGGATCTTGAGGAACATCTGGACGAGGGTCGGGTCGAGCGCCGAGCCGCCTTCTTCCTTGATGATCAGGCGCGCTTCCCATTCGGGCTTCGCCTTGTGGTACGGGCGGTCGGCGATGAGCGCGTCGAAGTAGTCGACGATGCCCAGGATGCGCGACCCGAGCGGAATCTCTTCACCCCTGAGACCCTTCGGATAGCCCTCGCCGTTCCAGCGTTCGTGGTGCGACGCGATGAGCGGCGCCACCGGGTAGCCGAAGTCGACGGCGCCGATGATCTCCGCGCCCACCGTCGGGTGCATCTGGATCAGCTTCCGCTCCTCGGGCGTGAGCTTGGTCGGTTTGTTGAGGATGTGCTCGGGCACCGCCAGCTTTCCGATGTCGTGGAGCAGGGCCGCGACCTCCACGCCCTTCACCTCGTCGGTGCCCATGCCGGCGCGGCGGGCGAGCGTGGCGGCAAGCCGCTGGACGCGGTGGACGTGCGTATCGGAAACGGTCTTGGACGCTTCGAGCGTCTGATCGCGCGCGCCGATGGCGCGGGCCAGCGCCTCCACCGTGGCCAGGTGCATCGACTCCTGCTTCTCGATGAAGCCGAGGTAGGTGCGGTAGCCCCAGTAGAAGAGCACGACTGGGATGGCGACGAACGCAGCCAGGCGGCTGGCGGTTTCGATTAGATAGGCGGACGAGACGCCCACGCCGGCCCCGACGAAACACGCGGGGGCGCTCCAGAGGAACTGCTCGCGCCAGAGGACGGCCGGCGACTTCTTCGACTCGAGCGCCACCGCCTGCGCCAGCAACAGCGTATTGCAGAAGAAGAACGCCGTTGCGCCCGCGAGGGCCGGCACCACCAGCGCCGTCCAGTCGTCGCGCACGGCGAGGCCGCCGACGAGCCCGGCAGCGGCGTGCGTCACCGCGGTGGCCACGATGATGTTCGCGATGCTGAACACCGTGCGGTAGGTGGCCATGCGCCCGGCGTTGTTCAGGGCGCACTGGGCCCAGACACTGACGGCGATGATGAACGTGGCCGCGAACGGGCTGAAGAGCGACAGCGCGGCGAAATTGGTGCAGTACGACAGCGACACCGTGGCGCTGCTCGGCAGCAGAGGCAAGCGGATTTTCGTGGCCGCCAGCACGACCGACGTGACGAGCACGGGGTAGAACCGTTCCGGCTGCTCGGCGCGGATGTCCATCGACTGCCGCGCCAGGATCCCCACTGCCGCCACGGTAATCAGGCCGATGTAGACCTGCAGCAGCGCCGGCAGCGCCGAAAACGCTTGCGGCGCCGGTGATGACGTTGGGGCAGGTTCCCCAGCGAAGAGTCGAGTCGTGGCAGGCAAGGTCCTGGTGTGTCCCGTCCTCCGGGATATCGGCGGGTCCTGGTAAATGGACCAGTGCAGGGCGCTACTTTTTTGTGAACCGGCGCGCGGTCAGCGCGTCGCGCCGTTCCAGCCCGGTCGTGACGCGAGAACGTCGAAGAACGCCTTGAGCTGTTCGTCCCAGACGGCCCAAGTGTGTCCGCCGGGGACTTCCACGTAGCGGTGGGGGAGGTTTCGGGCCGAAAGCAGCCGATCGAACTCGCGGCTGGCCCCGAGCAGCGAGTCGTCCAGTCCGCAGGCGACGTAGAAATACGGGGAATTCCCTGGGACGAGCTGCGTGACGAGGGACAGCGGATCCCGGGCGCGGCTCTCCTCGCTGCCGGGCGCGCCGAAGATGACCCGCGACGATCCGTCGCCGGATCCCCGGGCGCTGGCCAGCGGAGCGCTGAGCGGACCGGCGGTGCCGAAGAGGTCGGGATGCCGCAGCGCGATCAACGCCGAGCCGAAGCCGCCCATCGAGATGCCGGCGATGGCCCGGCTCTCGCGGGTGGCGAGCGTCCGGTAGTGCGTGTCCACGTACTGCACCAGGTCGGTGGCGATCAGATCCTCGTAGCGCGCCTCGGACAGTCCGGCGGCATTGGCAAAGAAGCTGCGGCCGCCATTCGGCAGCACGACGATCATCTCGCGCGCGGCGGCTTCGCGCGTGAACCAGGAGCGCGACGGGAAGGCGGTGTGT